>Ga0070734_10000051_pt1 | contig 344717 bp, 328 predicted proteins | sample Coa_R1_8_FD_66444 | JGI IMG/M metagenome (GOLD analysis project Ga0070734, IMG submission 66444) | Surface soil microbial communities from Centralia Pennsylvania, which are recovering from an underground coalmine fire - Coalmine... | ecosystem: Environmental > Terrestrial > Soil >...
GCGCCGGCGATGCGCGGGATGCCGGTGCTGGTGCAGATGGAAAACGGCAAGGAACGGTGCGTCGCGTGCGGCCTGTGCGAGTGGGCCTGTCCGACCACCTGTATCACCATTTTCCCGGCCGAGACCGCGGACGAAGTCGAGCGCTATCCTGAAGTCTTTGACATCGACATGTCGCGTTGTATGTTCTGCGGGTTATGCGAGGAGGCCTGCCCGGAAGAGGCGATCGTGATGAGTCGCGCGGTCGAGATCGCGACCTATTCACGCCGCGGCTCGCTCTGGCACAAGGCCGATCTGCTCGTACCGCAGAATAAGCTCAAGACGCGAACCGACTTTCTCCGCGGCCACTACGAGTAGCCGGAAGCGCCGCCAATAAACCGCCCCCACGAGGATCGATGAGCCCTTCCGAGGAACCGAAGACGCCTGCGCCGCCCGAGCCTTCGCCGCTCGTCGCCATGGTAATCGCGCGGCTCGGCGCGCTCGTGCTTGCGCATGCGAGTTTTCGCGGCGACGATTGCATCCACGTCGCGCGCGAGAATCTGCTCGAGGCCGCGCGCGCGCTGCGCGACACGCCCGAGCTCGGCTTCGACCTGCTGCTTGACGTAACCTGCGTCGACTATTTTGGCCAGCCCGACGGCTTCCATAATGCGCCCGAGACCTGGGATCGAAATCATGCGGTGGTGCGCCGGCGCGCCGAATGGCGCCATCGCGTGAACATGCCGGCGCGCGGCGGCGAGCCGCGTTTTGCGCTCGTCTATCATCTGACCTCGACCCGGCTGCTCCATCGGCTGCGAGTGAAAAGCCGCGTGCCCGAGGATGACCCGACGATTGCGAGCCTGAGCGGGCTTTGGCCGGGCGCCAACTGGCTCGAACGCGAAACCTACGACCTTTACGGAATCCGCTTCAAAGACCATCCCGATCTGCGCCGCATCTATCTCTACGACGAGTTCGTGGGACATCCGCTGCGCAAGGATTACAGCAAACACGACGAGCAACCGATACAAGCCTATGTCGGACCAGGATCAGACCAGCCGCGCCGCCCTCGCTAACCTGGCGGCGGCCGATTCGCGCGCCGACCTGCATACTCCGCTGATGCGGATGCAGATGGGGCCGTCGCATCCGGCGACCCACGGCACGGTCAAGATGGTGCTCGACCTCGACGGTGAACGCGTGGTCAAGGCCGACATCCAGGTCGGCTATCTTCATCGCGGTTTCGAGAAGGAATGCGAGAGCGGCTACTACTACCAGAACATCCCTTACACCGATCGGCTCAACTACAGCTCGCCGATGCTCAACAACGTCGGCTACTGTCTGGCGGTCGAAAAGCTGATGGATCTGCGGACGCCGCCACGATGCGATTACATACGAGTGATCGCCGGTGAGATCTCGCGCATGTGCGATCACTACCTGTGCCTGGGCGCGATGGCGCTCGAGCTGGCGGCGATGACGCCGTTTCTGTACCTGCTCGAGGCGCGCGAGCTGATGTGCGATCTGCTCGACGCGCTGTGCGGCGCACGGGTGACCACCAATTACATACGTATCGGCGGAGTCTCGGCCGATCTGCCGGACGGCTTCGATGGCTTTGCCGGCGAGCGGCTGGATCGCTCGCTCAAGTTGCTCGAGGACGCGGACAAGCTGCTGACGCAGAATCCGGTGTTCCGCGAACGGGTCGAGGGCACCGGCCATCTTCCGCCCGCCGAACTGATCGGGCACGGCGTGACCGGTCCGCTGCTGCGCGCGGGCGGCGTGGCCTATGACGTTCGGCGGGTGCAGCCATACCTGGTGTACGGCGATCTCGATTTCGATATTCCGGTGGGGGAACACAGCGACAATTTCGATCGCTACCTGGTGCGGCTTGAGGAAATTCGTCAAAGCCGCCGCATTATCGCGCAGTGCTTCGAAAAGATTCCCGCCGGGCCGGTCAACTCCGACGATCCGCGCGTGCGCTGGCCGCGCAAGGGCAAAGTGTTCGGCCGCATGGAGGAACTGATCGACCAGTTCAAGCTGGTCACCGAGGGCGGACTGATCCCGCCGGGTGAGGTTTATCACGCGGTCGAGGGCGCAAACGGTGAGCTGGGCTTCTATATCGTGAGCGACGGCACGGGCAAGCCGTACAAGTGCCGCTGCCGCGCGCCAAGCTTCTCCAACATGTCGGCGCTGGAGAAGATGATCACCGGCGGGATGCTCGCCGATGTGGTCCCGACTTTCGACTTGATCAACATGATTGGCGGCGAGTGCGACCGCTGAGGCGCCGCACGCATAGCATCGCTTGAACGTGAGACACGATGGGTCTGTCGGCTGAAACGCAGGAAAAAATCCGCGCCGAGCAGGCGCGCTTTCCCAATCCGCGCGGCGCGCTGCTCGCCGCCATCTACCTCGCGCGCGACGACCTCGGTGAGCTCGGCCCCGAGGCCTTCGCCGAACTCGCGCCGCTGTTCGGGATGCGCCCGGCCGAAGTGGCCGAGGTCGCATCGTTTTATTCGCTGTTCAATCTGCCGCGCGCGCAGGCCGTAATACAGGTGTGCACGAATCTTCCGTGCTGCCTGCGTGGCGCGCGCGGCGTGGTGCGGGAGCTGGAGCAGCGGCTCGGCATCAAGTCAGGCACCGCGACACCCGACGGCCGTTTCGCGATCGCCGAGGTCGAATGCCTCGGCTCGTGCGCGACCGCGCCGGTGGTCCAGGTGAATCGCAATCCCTACCTGGAACGGGTGACGCCCGAGGTCGCCGCCGGATTGCTCGAGTCTCCCGCGGCGGCGATCGCCGCGCGCCGGCCTGCGCCGATCATTTCGCGCGTCGGCGAAGGCGTCGACGGCTACCTGCTGCCGCGCGGCGACGAGAAGTGGCTCACGCTCGAGGACTATCGCGCCCACGGCGGGTTCGAGGCGGCGCGCAAGGCCGCAAGCATCGCGCCCAAGGAGCTAGCCGCGATGGTCAAGGATGCGAATCTGCGGGGCCGCGGCGGCGCAGGTTTCGTTACCGGGCTCAAATGGACCTTCATGCCGCCGCCCGACAAGCGTCCGCGCTATTTGGCGGTCAACGCCGATGAGAGCGAGCCGGGCACGTTCAAGGATCGCCAGATCATGTCGCGCAATCCCTACCTGCCGCTGGAAGGGATCATGATCGCGGCGATGGCGATGGAGTCCACGGCGGCCTTCATCTATATCCGTGGCGAGTACGTGGAGGAGTTCGCGGCGATGAGCGCCGCGATCCGCCGGCTGTACGAAGCCAGAATCCTCGGCGACAACGCACTCGGCTTCAACCGCCGCTTCGACATCACCATCCAGCAGGGCGCGGGCGCATATATCTGCGGCGAGGAGAGCGGCATGCTCGAATCGATGGAAGGGCGCAAGGGCCAGCCGCGCAAGCGCCCGCCGTTCCCCGCCCAGGTCGGCCTGTGGGGCCAGCCGACCACGGTCGACAACATCGAGACCCTCTCGCACGTCCCGACCATCGTGATGCGCGGCGCGCAGTGGTTTCTCGACGAGGGCGTGAAGAACGCCGCCGGTCACACGCTTTTCGGCGTGAGCGGCCACGTGAACAACCCGGGAATCTTCGAACTGCGCCTCGGCGTCAAGCTGCGTGATCTCATTTATCAGCACGCCGGCGGAGTAATCGGCGGGCGGGCGATCAAGGCGATCATTCCGGGCGGCGTCTCGATGCCGGTGTTGCGCGGCGATCAGGTCGACGTCGCGATGGATCATGAATCGCTGCGCGCGGCGGGCACGCTGATCGGCACCGGCGGTGTGATCGTGATGGATGAGCGCACCTGCATGGTGCGCACCGCGCTGGTGGTGGCCCGTTTCTTCGAGCACGAGTCCTGCGGCCAGTGCACCCAGTGCCGCGAAGGCACCGGATGGACCTACCGCACGCTTAAGCGAATCGAGAGCGGCCGCGGCGAGCCGCAGGACCTGCAGACGCTCGCCGACACCTTCGATTTCATGGACGGCAAATGCATCTGTGCGCTCGCCGACGGCGCGTCATGGGCGGCGCGCGCCTTCCTCAAGCAGTTCCGCGCCGACTTCGAGGCGCACATCGCGGAACATCGATGCCCTTTCCCGGAGAGCTTTGAAGTATGAACCATCGGCCGGCGCGCAACGCGATCGTTGCGATTCTCGGAACGCCCGAGCGCACCGAGGGCAGCCTCGACGACCCGCGCGAGCGCGAGGAGAACGGCATCCGCTTCAACGAGAAATGGATCTATACGCATCTGACCGGCGATCCGGCGGGTGTGCCGATGCGCGTCGTGTATTGGATGCGGTACGATTTCCAGGGCACCGTGGTGCGTAATCGCGAGGACGAAGCCTGGCGCATGGATGCGGCGCTCGCCGAAGCCGCCGCGCGTCGCAGCAGCCGCCTGCCGCCGCTCGACCCTTCGCACAATCCGCCGGTTACGCCGCGTGTCCAATATCATCCGACTTCCGAGCCTGAAGGCGAACCCACGCTGGGCGGACTGATCCAGGAAAAATCCGGATTGAGCTGAGCGTTTCGGACGGCCGCGCGCCGGGCAAGGCGCCGTTCATCTCACCGGCGCACGCGCACGCCGCGGCGCCGCGAGGCTTCGGCTCAGACGAATGCCTCGCGCAGTACGTCCGCAGCTTCGAGAATCGACCGGCGGCCTTTCTCCAGCACAGACGCCATTCCGGTGAACGCGTGGGTGACGCCCTCGTAGCGCGTGCATCTCGCGGCGACGCCCGCGCGCTCGAGCCGCGCGGCAAATTCCTCGGCCTCGTCGCGCAGCGGATCGTATTCCGCCGTGACGATCAGCGCGGGCGGCAGTCCGCGCAGATCCTTGGCCGCGCCCGGGCAGCAATAGGGATTGGCGCGGTCGCGCTCCGACGACAAATAGCAGTTCCAGAACCATTCCATGTCAGCGCGCGAGAGCAGATAGTAGCTGCCGCTTGAGAACTTGCGATGCGACGGCGTGTCCAGCGCGGCGTCCGTCGCCGGATACCACAGCACCTGGCAGCGGATGCGCGGGCCGCCGCGATCACGCGCCATCATCGCGACCGCCGCGGCCAGCGTGCCGCCGGCGCTGGTGCCTGCAACCGCCATACGCGCGCGGTCGACGCCAATCGCGGCCGCATTGCTCGCGACCCACGCGGTCGCGGCGTAGCAATCGTCGGGACCGGCGGGAAACCGATGCTCCGGCGCGAGCCGATAATCGACCGACACCACGACGCATCGCGCGGCGTTGGTCAGTATCCGGCAGATGACATCGTGCGTATCGAGATCGCCTGCGACCCATCCGCCGCCATGGAAGAAAACCACGACGGGCGGGTCGTTCGCTTCGTTCGGGCGGTAGATGCGCAGCGGAATCTCGCCGGCCGGTCCTGGGATGCGGCGATCGATAAGCTGCGCAACGTTCTCGCGCGCGCCAGAGGATGCGCCGCGGCGGATCGCTTCGCGCACGCCCTGCACGCCGAGATCGCTCAGTGCGCCGCCGCCCGCCGCCGCAGCCCGGTCGAGTATCGCCTTCATATGCGGATCGAGCGCCACGTCGCGAGTCCTCCCGCCGGTCGCCCAGGCCGCGCGCGCTACCTGCCGACAGCCTGCTTCAATGCCGCGCCCATATCCGCGATTGCCCTGCGCGCCTCGTCCAGCACCGAGGCCATCAGCACAAAGCCGTGCGTCACGCCCTCGTAGCGGATGCATTTGGCCTTGACCCCGGCCTCCTGCAGCCGGGCCGCGTAGGTCTCGCCCTCGTCGCGCAGCGGATCGAAGCCGGCGGTCACCACCAGGGCCTGCGGCAGGCCGTGCAAATTTCCGGCTTCGGCCGGGCATGCATAGGGGTTGCTCTTGTCCTTGTCGCCGTTGAGGTAGTGGCCCCAGAACCAGACCATGTCTTTCTTCGACAGGATGTAACCGTCGTCCTGGAACTGGGTCTGCGAGGGGGTGTCGAGCGAAGCGTCGGTTGCCGGGTAGATGAGCAGTTGGAAGGCGATTTTCGGCCCGCTGCGATCCCGCGCCATCAGCGCGACCGCGGCCGCGAGATTGCCGCCGGCGCTGTCGCCGCCGACCGCGATGCGCGCCGGGTCGCCGCCGATCGAGGCCGCGTTCTCGGCTGCCCATTTGGTTGCCGCATAGCAGTCCTCGGGACCGGCGGGAAACTTGTGCTCGGGCGCCAGCCGGTAATCCACCGACACCGTCACGCATCCCGAGGCGTTGCACAACGAACGGCAGAACGTGTCCCACGACTCGATCGTGCCGATCGTCCATCCGCCGCCATGAAAGTACACCAGCACGCCAAACGGCGCTTTGCCCTCGGGCGTGTAAATTTGCACGGGTATCTGGCCGCCCGGCCCGGGGATCGTGCGACGCTCGGATTTCGCGACCTTCTCCGGCGCGGAGTTGAATGGCTCGAGCAGCGCGGCGATTCCCTGGCGCGCCTCGGCCGGGGTCATCGAATGAAACGGCCGGGCGCCCGAGGCGGCGGCCTGCTCCAGGATAGCTTTCATCTGCGGATGCAACTGCATGAGGACCGTCTCCTTGCGTGGACTGAGTTTCTTGGAACTAACGCGAACGCGGGAATAGCGCAAATCCTTTGAACACGGCCGGCGCGGTCTGTCGGGAGGCTCGGCGGCTGCGGCAGGGCCGCGATAGAGCGGCCTTGGATCGGGCTTTACCGGCGACGCCACGCGAGCAGGCGCTCGAGCAGGCGCTTGCGCGACGGGGTGAGACGGGTGCGGTTGTATGCGTCGGCGATTTTTTTGATCGCCTCCGCCTGTGTCGGATATGGATGGATCGCGCTCGCTATTCGCGCGAGCCCGATTCCGGCGGTCATTGCCAGCGTCAGTTCTGAAATCATTTCGCCCGCGTGAGCCGCGACGATGGTTGCGCCGACGATCTGGTCGGTTCCTTCACGCACGTGCACCTTGGCAAATCCCTCGGTCTCGCCGTCGAGCAGCGCGCGGTCCACCGCATCCAGCGGCTGGACGAAGGTGCGTATCGCGATTGCGCGCGCCGCCGCTTCTGCCGCATTCAGTCCCACCTGCGCAATCTCGGGCTCGGTGTAGATGCAGCGCGGGATGGCAAGACGGCTTACGCGTTCGCGGCCGAAGAAGAGCGCGTTGCGGATCGCGATTCGCGCGTGAGCGTCGCTCAGGTGCGTGAACTGGAGCGCGGAGCAGACGTCGCCGGCGGCGAAAATCCGCGGGTTGCCGGTCTGAAGATAATCGTCGACGTGGATTCCGCCCTTCTCATCGTATTCGACGCCGGCGGCCTCGAGCCCCAGGCCTTCGACATTGGGCAAGCGGCCTGTGCCGACGAAGATCGCGTCGACTTCGACCTGCCGCGACGAACCGCGAGTCTCCAGGCCCAGAATTCGCGCTCCCGCGCCGGACGCGACGTTTGCGACCTTGCATCCCGTGAACAGCTCGACGCCCTCGTTGGACAGGGTGCGCGCGATGATCGCCGCCGCATCGCGATCCTCGCGCGCAAGAATTTCATTCAACGCCTCGATCAGGTACACCTGCGCGCCCAGGCGTCGCATCGCCTGCGCGAGTTCGCATCCGATCGGCCCGGCTCCGATAATCGCAATCCGCCGCGGCAACTCAGAGAGCGAGAAGACCGTCTCGTTCGTCAGAAAACCCGAGTCGGCGAGCCCCGGAATCGGCGGAGCGGCCGGGCGCGCGCCGGTTGCGATGAGCGCGCGCGCAAAGTTGAGCCTGCTGCCCGCCGCCTCGATCGTATCGCGGCCGACGAAGTGCCCTTCGCCGAGAAAGACATCGACGCCGAGCTCTCGAAAGCGCCGCGCCGAGTCATTCGCGCTCAGTTCCGCGCGCAGCCGGCGCATCCGCTCCATCGCCGCGCGGAAATCCACGCCGGTCGCGCCGGTGTCGGTGACGCCGAATGCGCCGGCGCGCGCGCAGGCCGCACGCGCGCGTGCGCTGCGGATCAAAGCCTTGGACGGAACGCATCCGAAGTTCAGGCAATCGCCGCCCATCAGCCGCCGCTCGATCAGCGCGACGCGCGCGCCGAGGCCGGCGGCGCCGGCCGCCGCGACCAGCCCCGCGGTGCCGGCACCGATCACGACCAGGTTGTAGCGGGGGGCAGGCTCGGGATTGAGCCAGTCGGGGGGATGAACGTTGGCGAGCAGCCGGGCGTCGTTTTCGTCCGCCGGCGCGGGGCCGGCGCCGACACTCATCGCGCCGACCGCTTGTCGCTCTTGAAATCGTACTTGTGCAGCGGCGTGCAGACGGTGATCTCGTACTCCGAGTAAAACACCCTGCGCCCGCGATCCTGCGCCTGGCGATGCTCGGGATGCTCGCGCCAGGCGGCCAGTGCCTCGGCCGAGGCCCATTCGGTGACGCCCAGGAGCTCGCCGTTCTGTCCTTCGTATTCGCGGTACGAGACGAAACCCGGCATTGCGCTCGCGATCCCGTACAGCCGCTCGGCGGTGCGATTGTATTCCTCGCGCTCGGCGGCGCTGAGATCGTTCATGCGGTAGCGAAAGAAGGCGACCACGTTGTGCGAATTTTTCTGCTCGGCCATTCCTGTTTTCCTTTCGACGCGACGCGGGTCGCTGGTTACTCGCGCGTTTCCAGCCCCATACGCCGCGCGATTATCACCTTCATGATCTCGTTGGTCCCGGCGTAAATCGATTGCACGGCCGCGTCGGCGTAGTCGGTTGCGACCGGAAATTCCATCATGAAGCCGTATCCGCCATGCAGCTGCAGGCACTGGCTCGACACCCGCTTGAGCAGCTCGGTCACCCACCATTTCGCCATGCTCACCTCGGTCACGAGGTCGTCACCGCGCACGTGAGCGGCGAGCAGACGATCGACGAAGGCCTGGCCGACTTCGACCTCGGTCATCATCTCGGCGAGCTTGAATTGCGTGTTCTGGAAGCTTGCGATCGGCCGGCCGAACGCCTTGCGGCCGCGGGTGTACTCGATGGTGTCCTCGAGGCAGCGGCGAGCACTGGTGAGCGCGCCGATCGCGGTTACCAGGCGCTCCTGCTGCAGCTTCTCCATCAGCATCCTGAACCCGGCGCCCTCCCGCCCGAGCAGATTGGTCACTGGTACGCGGCAATCCTCGAAGAACAGCTCGCTCGTGTCCTGGCCGCGAAGGCCGAGCTTGTCGAGCTTGCGTCCGCGTACGAAGCCCGGCGCGTCGGCCTCGACCAGGATGAGGCTGACGCCGCGATGCGCGGGCTGGGCTCTCGGGTCGGTTTTGACCACCACGATGAAGAGATCGGCGATCTGGCCGTTGGAGATGAAAATCTTGGAGCCGTTGATGACGTAGCTGTCGCCGTCGCGGCGCGCGGTGGTCCGGACCGCGGCGAGATCCGAGCCGGTCCCCGGCTCGGTCATGGCGATGCCCAGGATCGCGTCGCCGCTAATCGCGCCTGGCACCCATCGCCGCTTCTGTTCTCCGCTGCCATAGCTGACCAAGTAGGGCAGGCAGATGTCCGAGTGCAGCCCCATCATCAGGCCGTGCGCGCGCACTCGTGACATCTCCTCGATCACGATCGCGTCGTAAATGAAATCGGCGCCGGCGCCGCCGTATTCGGTTGGCCCGGCGGGCGCGAGGAATCCCGCCGCGCCGAGCTTGCGCCAGCTCTCGCGATCGCTCATGCCCGCGCGGTTCCATCCGTCGATCTTCGGCACTATTTCGGATTCGATGAAGCGGCGCACCTGCGCTCGAAACATCTCGTGCTCGTCGGTGAAAATATCGCGTCGCATATTGGGTCCGGCCTCGCGCCAAATCCTTGCACGGACGCCCGCATGTTCCAAACGGCCCGCGATTAGCCTGCGGTCGAGGGTGTGCGGGTTTGTGCGCTGACGAGACTCCGCGCTAGATAGAGTGGTTATGGTCAGACCGCTGCCGGGTTATCGGAGGAAGACATGATCAAGCTTTACGGTACGTCCAAGTCGCGGGCGGCGCGCGCCCTGTGGGCGCTCGAGGAGTTGGGCCTCAAATACGAACACGTTCCGGTCGAGGTGGGCAAGGCCAAATCTCCCGACAACCTGAGGCACAATCCCAACGGGCACATCCCGGTCCTGGAAGACGACGGCAGGATTTACTGGGAATCGATGGCGATCAACCTGTATCTCGCCGCCAAGTACGGCAAGGCGCCGCTATGGCCGGACTCGCACGAAGACCGCGGTCACGCGGTGCAGTGGAGCTTTTGGGCGATGACCGAGGCCGAGCCGCATCTGATCACCATCCTGCGCAACCGCATCCTGTTTCCTCCCGAGCAGCGCAACGAGCAGGCGGCCGTGGCGGCGGTCGCCGCGCTCGAAGGTCCGTTCAAGGTGCTCGACGGCGCGCTGCGGGGCCGCGATTATCTGCTCGGCAGGGACTTCACCATCGCGGATCTCAACCTGTCCTCGGTGTTGAGCTTCGCGCTGCTGGCCAAGCTCGACCTGAGCGCCACGCCCACCGCGCAGGCGTGGCTCGGGAAATGCCTGGGACGCGAGGCGTTCAAGAAGGCGCGCAGCCTGCCCTGAGGATGCGGCTGTCGCGGTCGCAGTGTGTCGGACTCTAACGGAGAACTTGCGCTCGTAAAGGAGAACCAGGGATGGATCGCGCGCATTTGATCGATCTAACCAGCCGCTTCATGGATGCGTTCAATCGCAACGACCTCGACGCGGTGATGGCGTTCTTTGGCGAGGACGGCGTGTACGAGGAGTTCAACGGCCGGCGCAACGTCGGCAAAGCGGCCGTGCGCGCCGCTTTCGAGCCGCAATTCAACGGCGCGTTCGGCGAGATGAAATTCCTCGATGAAGACCTGTTCGTCGATCCCGACGCGGGCAAGGTCATGGCCAGTTGGCGCTGCACGCTCAGTATCAAGGGTGAGCCCACATCGTGGCGCGGACTCGACCTGATGCATTTCAAGGGCGACAAGCTGGTGCAGAAACTGACCTACGCCAAGGCGAAAGTGCCGCTGTTTCAAAGCTGAGGGCCGAGAGGAGCGCGCTTCGCGCGACTTGACGCCCGCGTAGCCCGAAGACAAAACGAAAACGCCGCTGCGATGATGATGTTGCGCGGGAAGCGCGATGTGCGTTGCGCCTCAGCAACGTCGCGGCCCATCCCTTCAACTGGATTCCCCTAAGCTCCGCCAAGCCGGTCTTTACCGTTCACGGCTTCTGGCATGACGCCTGCTGTTTCTTAGCGCCGTACTGCCCTAATTTGCTGCCGCTTTGGGGCGCGGCAACATGCACCGGACCGGTGCCATAGCACAGGAGTGTTTCATGGCGGGGGAACGTTTACGCTCAGTCGGGTTTTCGCGATGGGCCGTGTTGAGCATCGCATGCGCGGCGATCGGATTCGTCGCGGCACAGCCGGCACTTGCCAAGGGTCCCAAGGAGGGTAAAGGCGAAGCGCGAGTGCAGTGGGTCAATCATTTCGATTTGCTCTCGGGCGACCCGACGGTGACGACGACCTCGTCGCTTTCGACCAATTCGGGAGTGGGCGGCGGCCTGACCGCGCTCGACATCATGTCGAGCACGCTCGGCGACACCGATTCGGTGGGCGGCAACAAGGTGGTGCAGATGGCGCTCGAGCTGCAGCCCAAGACCCGCATCGTCGGCGTGCGTTTGTGTTACGAATTGTCGGATCCGGGCCCAAACGGGAGCTATATCGATCAGATCCGGCTGGCCCAGATTCAGAACCCGCCTTCGACGGCGCTCGTGCTGCTCGACGATGCCACGGTGCAGGATGCCAGCGGCCCGACCTGCGTTGACAGCGCGCTCGTGTCGCCACCAATCAAGGCTAAAAACGGCTCGGTGTTGCTCAGCCTGCGGGTGAACTTCGACAATGTGAGCGACGTCATCGCGGTGCGCGCTCTGGGATTGCTGGTCAATCCGGAAGACTGAGCTCATTTTCAGATTTGCAATGAGTCCCTTGCGGCGGGACGGACTTCAGGGTCCGTCCCGCCGCGTTTTTTTCTGCCCCCGGCCGCGCATGCGCGCATCCAGCCTTTGACAGTAGCCGGCGATTCCCACTACCAGTTAAGCAGCAGGAGGCGACTGCCATGGGAGTTCTGTCCGGCTACAAGATCGTCGAGTTCGCGGGCATTGGGCCCGCGCCGATGTGCGCGATGCTGCTCTCGGACATGGGAGCCGAGGTGCTGAGGCTCGATCGCGCCGAGGACGCGAACCTCGGCATCAACACCGAGACCAAGTACAATCTGCTCAACCGCGGCCGCCGCTCGGTAGCGATCGATCTGAAGCGCCGCGAAGGTACCGAGCTTGCGCTCAAACTGATCGACCGCGCCGACGCGCTGCTCGAGGGCTTCCGCCCCGGAGTCATGGAGCGCCTCGGTCTGGGTCCGGACGTTTGTCTCGCGCGCAATCCCAGGCTCGTGTACGGGCGCATGACCGGATGGGGACAGGACGGGCCGCTCGCGCTCGCCGCCGGCCACGACATCAACTACATCGCGCTCACCGGCGCGCTCCATTCGATTGGACGCCGCGGCGAGGCGCCGGTCCCCCCGCTCAACCTGGTGGGCGATTTCGGTGGCGGCGGTGTGTACCTCGCGCTGGGCGTGGTCGCGGGCATGCTCGAGGCGCAGAAGTCGGGCAAGGGTCAGGTGATCGATGTCGCGATGATTGACGGCGCGGCCTCATTGATGGCCGGCGTGTATGGCCTCCACGGTGCCGGCGTGTGGAACGACAACCGGGGCGAAAACATCCTCGATACCGGCGCGCACTACTACAACACCTACGAGACCAGGGACGGCAAATACATCGCGATCGGTTCGATCGAGCCGAAATTCTATGCCGAGCTGCTGCGCCTGTCCGGGCTGGAGGGCGAAAAGTTGCCGCGCCAGAACGATCGCACTCAGTGGCCCGCGTTCCAGGAGAAGCTCAAGGCGCTGTTCAAAACCAAGACACGCGATGAGTGGTGCGAAATCATGGAAGGCAGCGAGGTTTGCTTCGCGCCCGTGCTCGACATGCGCGAAGCACCCGCCCATCCGCACAACCGCCATCGCGGCACTTTCGTCGAGGTCGAGAACGTGGTGCAGCCCGCGCCGGCTCCGCGTTTCATGCGCACGCCGAGCAAGATTCAGCGCCCGCCGGCACGACCCGGCGAGCATACCGAGGAAGCACTCAGGGATTGGGGCGTGAGCGCTGCGGACGTGGAGCGCCTGCGTGCGAGCGGCGCGATCGGCGTGCGCGGCTCGCAGGCCAAGGCGGCCGCCGGCCGGTAACCGCCCGGGCAACGACGCTTACGTGATGGTTGGACGGCGCTGCGCGCAGTCGAGGCAGCGCCGTATTCAGCCGGCACTGCCGGCGAGCGCTTTTTTATCGTAGCCGGTCAGGTCACCAATGCGTTCGACGGTGATGTCGGCGGCAGGATAATTTGCGACGTCAGGCGCATGCGCGTAATGGCCCTGGCGTGGGAACACCGTTGTCACACGGCTCCCCCAGGCTTTCTTGACCGCCGTCAGAATACGCACCTTGTCGTCGATCAGCACGTAGCGCTCCGCCGGATAGCGGCGCTCGACGTCTTCCAGCTCTTGTTCCTTGTGAATGTAGATCAGCACGCGGCCTTCGACAGCCTCGAACAGCCCGGAGCGCGCGACCTTGCGCGGCTGAAACACGACGTCGCCGTCGGACAGAATGACCGTCGTGCCGAAGGTCGACAGATGTTCGATTACGTCGAGCGAGCCCGGGTACAACCGATTGGCGAACGGGTAATCGACCAGGTAGGAGGAGACCTCGAGCAGGTGCGTGTCATGCGGATGCTCGATGCGATAGCGCTGCAGCGCGCCCAGGTAATCCGCGTACCCGAGTTTCTTGCGCAGGTCTTCGAAGATGGCCCAGTAGCGCTCCTGCGCCTCTGCGCCGACTTCGCGCGTCAGGTGGCGGCGCAGATCGTCGGCGATGCGATCGTTGTCGAGCAGCGTGTTATCGACGTCGAGCAGGAACACAACTGGGCTTCGCGGCTTGGATGATGATGACATGACAGAATTCCTCGCCCGTGATGGGTGGCAAGCATCCCTAAAATCGCAGGCTGTATCGCCAACGACAAGGGCGCCATAGCCGCTTCTGATTCGGACGCTTCTCGTGACTGGAAATTTGCGCTATCTGGCCTCATGTCCGCCGTCGCACCGATCGGTATGACTCCCGGTGCGCCGGCGACGGAGGTTGTGCGTATGAAGCCCGAGCTATCCAAGCCGACCAGCGGCGCGGCCGATCGCCGCGCGGTGCGCCCGCTCACCGGCGCCGAGTTTCTGGAAAGCGTCCGTGACTCGCGCGAAGTCTGGATTTACGGCGAGCGGGTCAAGGACGTGACCGCGCATCCCGCCTTCCGCAACACGGCGCGCATGCTCGCGCGCATGTACGACGCGCTGCACGATCCGCAGAAGGCCGCGGCGCTCACCATGCCTACCGATACCGGTAACGGCGGTTTCACGCACAAGTTCTACAGGGTGCCGCGCTCGGCGGACGACCTGGTCGGCGCGCGCGACGCGATCGCTGAGTGGGCGCGAATCTCGTACGGCTGGATGGGGCGCGCGCCCGATTACAAGGCGAGCCTCACGGGCACGCTCGGCGCCAACGCCGACTTCTACGCGCCGTACCAGGCCAACGCGCTCAGGTGGTATCGCGAGGCGCAGGAGCGATGCCTGTTTCTCAATCACGCGATCGTCAACCCGCCCACCGACCGCAGCAAATCGCCCGACGAGGTGACCGACGTGTTCGTGCACGTCGAACGCGAGACCGATGCCGGCGTGATCGTCAGCGGCGCCAAGGTCGTCGCTACCGGCTCCGCGCTCACGCATTACAACTTCATTGGTTTCTATGGGCCGACGCCGCTGGGCAAGCCGGAACTCGCGATTTTCGCGATGATCCCGATGGACACGCGCGGCGTCAAACTCATCTGCCGCCCGTCGTACGAGCTGATGGCGGCGACGATGGGCAGTCCCTTCGACTATCCGCTCTCCTCGCGCCTCGACGAGAACGACGCCGTGCTCATTCTCGACCAGGTGCTGGTGCCGTGGGAGAACCTCTTCGTCTATCGAGACGTCGAAAAGGCCAACACCTTTTTCCCGCGCTCGGGATTTATCCCGCGCTTCACGCTGCACGGATGCACGAGGCTCGCGGTTAAGCTGGATTTCCTCGCCGGGCTCATCCTGAAGGCGATCGACGCAATCGGCTCGAAGGAGTTGCGCTCCGCACAGGTGCAGGCGGGCGAGGTATTGGCGTGGCGCAATGTCTTCTGGGGACTGACCGACGCGATGACCCGGACGCCCGACCCCTGGATGAACGGCACCGTGCTGCCCAAGGCCGAGTATGGAATGGCGTACCGGTTTCTCGCGACCACTGCCTACCCGCGGATCAAGGAAATCGCAGAACAGACGATCTCGAGCGGTCTGATCTATCTTAATTCGCATGCCGTTGACTTCAAAAATCCGCAGTTGCGGCCTTATCTCGACAAATACCTTCGCGGGTCCAACGGTTACGACGCGCTCGAGCGGGTCAAACTGCTCAAGGTGCTGTGGGACGCGATGGGCACGGAATTCGGCGGGCGCCACGAGCTTTACGAGCGCAACTATGCCGGCAATTACGAGAACATCAGGCTCGAGAACCTGCCCATGGCGCTGGCAACCGGACGCGCCGACGAGTTGACCCGGTTCGTCGATCGCTGCATGGCGGAGTACGATCTGGACGGCTGGAAGGCGGCCGACCTGATCAACCCCGACGACGTGAATACGATTATGAGGAAAACCACGAAGTAGGTTGCCTGGCGCCTACACTGGAGCTGAGCCGAACCACGATGCAGTTTCACGATGGCGAAATAGCGATGCAGACGCGCGCCGGCGTCCGTCAACAGGCGGCTCGGCTCGGAGTCGCGATCCACGCTTCGATTCCGCGCGAGCGGCGCGATTTCCTCGCCGCCCAGCGCTTCGCCGTGGTCGGAACGGTCGATGCGCGCGGCCGCGTGTGGGCCACGGTCGTGACCGGGCCGCCCGGATTCATCAGCGTGCCGGAGGAGACGACGGTCAGGATCGGAGCGACTCCTGCGGCGGGCGATCCGTTGATGGAAAACCTGGCGCACCCGGCCCACGCCGCGCTGATCGTTCCGGACCTGGCGCAGCGGCGGCGATTACGTCTTAACGGTCGCGGCCAAATCGTCAACGGCGCGATCGAAATCCGCACCCAGCAGGTTTACGGCAATTGCGCGCGTTACATCCAAGCGCGCGCACCGATCGGCGCGCGCGAATGGCCGAACAGCGATGTGCGTCCGGCCGCCCGTGCATCGCGGCTGTCAGACGACCATCGACGGTTGATCGAGCGGGCGGACACGTTTTTCATTGCGAGCGATCATCCGCAATCCGGCGCCGACGTGTCGCATCGGGGCGGCAAGCCCGGATTCGTGCGCGTCGTCGATGAGCGGCATCTCGCGATTCCCGACTACTCGGGCAACAACATGTTCAACACGCTAGGGAACATCGTCGCCAATCCCAGGGTGGGTCTACTGTTTATCGATTTTGACGGCGGCAGCACGCTGCAGCTGTCCGGCGATGCGCGGATCGACTGGAATCCTGCGCGCGCGTCCGCAATGCCCGGTGCGGAGCGGCTGGTCGATTTCGAGCTGGATGAGGCGATCGACGACCCGCGCGGATTCGCGCTGCGCTTCGAATTTCACGAATACTCGCACTTCAATCCATGAAAGAAAAAAGCGGCGGAAAATTCATCCCGCCGCTTTTCGCATACAACGACTGCTCCGGCGCGGTCTATTTTTCGAAACGGAACCCGCCGCCGCGCCGCACGATGTGACCCGAGGTCGGACCGGCGAAATGCGTGCCGATGACCTGCACCGGCTGGTCGCAGTAACGTTCGACGAACTTCCTGCGCGTCTCGGACGCCATCGTCGGGTCGGTGTCGAACTCGCATACCCATTCCGGATGCGCCACCTGAATCGGATGGTGGATCATGTCGCCGGTGATGACCGCGTTCTCGCCGCGCGAAGAGATGCGCACGCTGGTATGGCCGGGAGTATGGCCCGGCGTCGGCTCCAGCCATACTTCGCCGGTCAGCTTGTGTCCCGGCTCGACCAGGTCGGCCAGGCCGGCTTCGATCACCGGGCGCACGGAGTCCTCGATCGGCTTCTGGAAATCCGGGCTGCCCTCGTACTTCGACCAGTGATCCCATTCGCGGTTGCACATCATGTACTTGGCTTTCGGAAAGGTGGGCACCCAGCGCCCGTTCACCAGCATCGTGTTCCATCCGACGTGATCGAGATGCAAATGCGTGCAGACCACCGCATTCACCGACTCGCGCGAAACGCCGGCCTTCTCCATGTCCGCGAGGAAGGGCGTGTTGAGATTGTTGAAATCCTTGAAGCCGGGGCGCGGCTTGTTATTGCCGACGCAGGTGTCGACCATGATGCGCTTACCCTCGGACTCGACCAAAAGCGCGTGGATGCTCAGCAGGATTTTGCCCTCGTCATCGACGAATGGATTGAGCCATTCGCTTTCGCGCCGCAGTGCATCGACCGTGGCGTTGGCCGTGATCATGGTGCCGGGCCAGTGCGGCTCCTGCTCGCGCAGCAACGTGACTTTGACGTCGCCAATTTGCCAGTGCATAGGGGTGACCTCCACCGTTGTTAGGGCGCTAACTTATCGCGAGTTCGACGATTTCGGCAAACTCGAAACGGGGCGCCCCGGATCGACGCGAACCGCTCATTGAAGTGCTCACCACGAATCGATATGCGTGCGCTTCTTGCCCGTGCGCGGCGAGGGCGGCGGCGCCGAATGCAGGCCGGTGAGAATCCAGCGGCGCGAATCGAGCGGATCGATGACGTCGTCGAGCTCGAAGTGCGAAGCGCTGTTGATCGCTTTGCCCTGCTGGTACATCCGCGCGACCATCTCCTCGAACAGCTTCTTGCGCTCGGCCGGGTCCTGCAGCGCCTCAAGCTCCTTGCGATAGCCGAGTTTGGCCGCGCCCTCGAGGCCCATCCCGCCGAATTCGCCGGTCGGCCACGCGACTGTGAATAGCGGCGTTTTGAAACTCCCGCCGGCCATCGCCTGCGCGCCCAGGCCGTAGCCCTTGCGCAGCACGATGGTGAAGAAGGGCACGCTGATGTTGGCGCCGACGATGAACATCCGCGCCGCATGACGCACCAGCGCGGTCTTTTCGATCTCGGGGCCGACCATGATTCCGGGCGTATCGCACAAAAACAGCAGCGGGAGATCGAACGCGTCACACAACTGCATGAAGCGCGCCGCCTTGTCCGCGCCGTCGCTGTCGATCGCGCCCGCCAGGTGCGTGGGATTGTTGGCGATCACTCCCAGCGGGCGTCCCTCGATCCTGATGAGCGCGGTGACCATCCCCAGCCCGAAATGGCGGCGCAACTCGAGCACGGAACCGGTGTCGGCGAGCGTCTCGATCACCTTGCGCACGTCGTAAATGCGCAGGCGATTTTCCGGAATGATGCTGCGCAGCAGCCGCTGATCGGCGCATTCCCAGCGGCTGAGCGCGCCCTGGAAATACGACAGGTACTTCTTCGCCACGCGCACCGCCTCGGCCTCGTCGGCGACCGGCACATCGACGACGCCATTGCGCATCTGGACGCTCATCGGGCCGATGTCCTCGGGCCGGAAGATGCCCAATCCGCCGCCTTCGACCATCGCCGGCCCGCCCATCCCGATATTCGAGTTCAGCGTGGCGATTACCACGTCGCAGCATCCGAGCAGCGCGGCGTTGCCGGCAAAACAGCGGCCAGAATTGATCCCGACCAGCGGCACCAGCCCGCTCAGCTTGCCCCACAGATGAAAGGCCGGAACATCGAGACCCGAAAGCCACAGTCCGTCGGTATCGCCGGGACGTCCGCCGCCGCCCTCGGTGAAGAAGACGACCGGCAGGCGGAGTTTGGCGGCAATTTCGAACAGGCGGTCCTTCTTGCGATGGTTCTGCTGGCCCTGGGTGCCCGCGAGCACGGTGTAGTCGTAGGACATCGCGATGCATTGCGCGCGCGAGTCCGCGAACAAATCGCCGTTCACGCGCCCGATGCCCGCAACCAGCCCGTCGGCCGGCGTGTTCTTCATCAGGTCGTCGAGCGCGCGGCGGCGGCGCTGGGCCGCGAGCACGAGCGGGCCGTACTCGACGAAGCTTCCCGGATCGCACAGGTCCGCGATATTTTCGCGCGCGGTGCGCTGATGCGTTTTGCGCCGGCGCGCGACCGCCTCAGGCCGCGCCGCGTCGAGGCCAGTTGCGTGACGTTCATACACCTCGGCGAGGTCGGGCCGGACGCGATCGAGATCGACGGTCTCGGTCTGCGCCGCAGCCGCGGCTTCGACCGCGGCCTCCTCGATAAACGCGAGCGGATGACCCTCGAACACGGCGTCGCGCTCGGCGACGGCGATCTGCCGCACGAATCCGTTGACGTGTGCGCGGATGACGTGCTCCATCTTCATCGCTTCCATCACGAATAGCTGCTGGCCCTCGCGCACCAGGTCGCCCTCGCGCACATCGATGGAAACGATCGTCCCCTGCATCGGCGCCGCTACCGCGACCGTGTTTTCGGGACCGGTGATTTCGCGCGCGGCGGCGCCGTCTTCGTCGTGGGGAGCTGCATGCGCGGCTTCGGCCTGAGACGCGGCGCGGCCGCTCTTGCCGTGGCTCAGCACGGCCAGCGGATCGATGGAATCTATTCGCGCGCCGGCCAACGGTCGTGCCGAGGCGTTGCGCTTTCCGCTTGCCCGCCGCGCCGGTTCAGGCCGGCTTGCGAAATAGAGCTGCCGATGGTTGGAATCGGCCGCGCGCGCCAGCTCGGCGATATGCTCCTCGAGCCATCGGGTATAGAGCCGGTTGGCCGCGAAATCGGGATGGCGCAGGAGCGCTTGCAGCAATCCGATATTGGTGGCGACGCCTTCAACGCGAAATTCGCTGAGCGCGCGCGCGGCCCGCCTCACCGCATCGGCGAAGTCCGACGACGGCGAATGCACGATCAGCTTTGCCAGCAGCGAATCGAAACCGGGGTTGGTCGTATAGCCGGCGTATGCGTATGTGTCGACGCGCACGCCGGGTCCGGGCGGCGCTTCAAAGGCGGCGAGTTGTCCGCCCGCGGGTTTGGGAATCCCGTCGGCGCCCATCGATTCCATGTTGATGCGCACCTGGATCGCGAAACCTCGCGGCCGCGGAATATCGGATTGTCGCGCTCCAAGCTCGGCGAGCGTCGCGCCGCCCGCGAGCCTAAGCTGCAGTTTGACCAGGTCGATACCCGTCACTTCCTCGGTCACCGTGTGCTCGACCTGGAGCCGCGGATTGGCCTCGATGAAGGCGAAATCGGCCGCGCCGTCCGATTCGTCGGCGCCGAGCAGGAACTCGAACGTGCCGAGACTTCGATAGCGAACCGCCTCGGCCATCCGCAGCGCGGCGCGCACGAGAATCTCGCGCGTTCGTTCGCAGAGCGAGGGGCTGGGCGCGATTTCGACCAACTTCTGATTGCGGCGTTGGATCGTGCATTCGCGCTCCCACAGGTGGGTCACGCGGCCCGAGCCGTCGCCGGCGATCTGCACCTCGACATGGCGCGCGCGGGGCATCAGCCGCTCGACGTATACGTCGGGATTGCCGAAGCCGGCGCGAGCCTCGGACTGGCATCGCCGATAGGCCTCGTCGAGTTCGTCGAGCCGGGTTACCGCGCGCATTCCGCGGCCGCCGCCGCCGGCGATCGCCTTGATCATGATCGCGCCGCCCTTGCCGAGCGACTCAAGGAACTCGCGCGCTTGGGCAATGCTGGTCGGGCCCGCGCTCCCTGCGAGCACGGGGACGCCCGCGCGCGCCGCCAATTGACGAGCACGCACCTTGTCGCCGAACAGCTCGAGCACTTCGGGCGGCGGGCCGACAAAGCGGATCCCCGCTTCACTTGCGCGGCGCGCCAGGTCGGCATTCTCACTGAGAAAGCCGTAACCGGGATGGATCGCATCGCACCCTGCGGCACTGGCGATCGCGACGATCTGCTCGACGTCGAGGTAGGCCCTGGCCCCGGTGCCGTTCAAAGGGCGCGCCTCGTCGGCGCGGCGAGTGTGGAGCGATCGGGCGTCGTCTTCGGAGTAGACGGCGACGGTGCGAATTCCGAGTTCGGCTGCGGCGCGCATTATGCGGATCGCGATCTCGCCCCGGTTTGCAATCAAAAGGTTGGTCGGAAGCTTCACAGTCAGTCGGGCTCCAGTATTTCGGTTAAATCATCGAATCCGCACGCGATCCAGCGCACGCCGGCTCGCAACCGCGGAACATCCGTTGTGCCCGCTACGCGCGGCGCGCCTGTGTGGTAGGCTCGGGCGGCGGAGGATATATCGATGGACGCGCGCTCACCGCTTTCAATCCTCGGCGGCGGCCTCCAGCAGGTCGCCTTTGTGGTGAAGGACCTCACGGCCGGGATGGAGTTCTTCACCCGCACCATGGGGATCCCGCGCTTTTACGTGATCGATGATTTCGGGCTCAACGCGCGCGACAAAATCTTCCGCGGCCGTCCGGTCGAATGTAATTTCAAGCTCGCGCTGGCGTACTCCGGCGACACGCAAATCGAACTCATCCAGCATCTGTCGGGCGAGACCTGCTACAAAGAGCACCTCGAGCGCCGCGGCCAGGGTCTTCATCACCTGGGCTTCTTTCTTCACGATCCGGACGACTATCAGCGGGCGCTCGATTCACTGAAGGCGGGCGGATACGCGCCGCTCATGAGCGGACGGTTCGGCACGACGCGTTACACGTACTTCGATACCGAGGCGGCGATCGGGTCGATCATGGAAATCGTGTACCTGGACAGGGGCGGACGCGAATTTATGGCGAAGATCAAGCGCGGCGATTTCTAACCGCGTCCGGTCTCCTACTTCCCGTCTTTCTTCTCGACCTCCGATGCTCGTTTTGCGCCTCTGCGGGCCAGGCGCGCCCGTTCCAGGTAATCGCCCAGGCGGCCTTCATAGCCGCGCTCGGAAGGCTCGTAATAGCGGCGCTCACCGAGTTCCTCGGGCATGTGGCGCTGTTCGTTGAGCGCGCCCGCGTCGTCGTGCGGGTATCGATAGCCTTCGCCGTAGCCGAGCTTACGCATCAGGCCGGTAGGTGCATTGCGCAGATGGAGCGGCACGGGCAGAGCGCCGCGCTCGACCGCGTCGGCGCGCGCCTTGAGCATCCCGCGATAGGAAGCATTGGATTTGGGTGCGCAGGCGAGATAGGTCACGCCCTGGGCCAGCGGGATAGCCCCCTCGGGCATGCCGACGAAATCGACCGCGTCCTTGACCGCGATCGCTAGCTGGAGCGCGCGGGGATCGGCATTGCCGACGTCCTCTGCCGCGAAAATCACCATGCGCCGCGCGACGAACAGGGGGTCCTCGCCCGCCTCCAGCATCCGGGTCATCCAGTAGAGCGCCGCGTCCGGGTCGCTCCCGCGCATACTCTTGATGAAAGCCGAAATGACGTTGTAGTGCTCCTCGCCCGCGCGATCGTAAAGCAGGGTCTTTTGCTGCGCCGCCTCGCGCACGTTCTCGGGGGTGATGGCCTGCTGGCCGGCCGTGCGCGCCAACGTCGCCGCGACCTCGAGCGTGTTGAGCGTGCGCCGCGCATCGCCGGCGCCGAAGCGCACCAGTTCGGCCAATGCCTCGTCCTCCAAGTGCAGGCCAGTCGCGCCGAGTCCCCGTTCAGTGTCGGTCAGGGCGCGGCGCGCGATGGCCGCGATGTCGTTGTCGTTGAGCGCGCGCAGCACCAGCACGCGCGTGCGCGAAAGCAGCGGAGCGATGACTTCGAACGAGGGATTTTCGGTGGTCGCGCCGATGAGGGTTATCAGCCCGCTTTCGACGTGCGGCAGGATCGCGTCCTGCTGCGCCCGGTTCCATCGATGGATCTCGTCGATGAAGACCACGCTGCGCCGGCCCCCGGCGTCCAATTCGCGCCGCGCTTCTTCGACCGCCTCGCGCAGCTCGGCGATGCCCGCGGTTACGGCAGCAATCGTGCAAAAACTCGCGCCGGACTGGCGCGCGAGCAACAGCGCGATCGTGGTCTTGCCGGTTCCCGGCGGGCCCCACAGGATAATCGAGGGCAGGGTGCCGGCGGCCAGCATGCGGCTCAGCATCTTGTCAGGCGCGAGCAGATGCTCCTGGCCGACGACTTCCTCGAGCCGTCGCGGACGCATCCGATCCGCCAGCGGTTGCGCCGCCGGCGTGCGATCGGGAAACAGTCCGGGTTCCGAGGGAGCCTTGCTGCGCCGCGCGGCCATGATTGGACCGTAGCACAGCCGAATCGTCCGCAGCAGCATCCGCCGCGGCCGGGCGGCCCGATTGCCAGTCGGGCCCGCGTATTCTAGCCTTGGAGCGCGGGCCGGACGCGGGCGCCGGCACCATCGAATGATCGTCGGAATCGATATCGGCGGATCGACCACGGACGCGGTGACGGTCGATAACGGCGACTACAACGTCGTTACGATCGAAGCCAACGATCCGGTCGCGGCGGCAGCGGGCGCGCTGGGCAAGCTGGTCGAACAGTACGGACTTAAACTCGACCAGGTGGCGCGCGTGGCCGCAACCGGCGCCGGATCGCGCGCACTGTCGGCCACGCTGCTCGGCCGGCCGGTCGTCAAGGTAAGCGAATTCACGGCAATCGGAATCGGCGGAACGTCGCTCTGCGGCAAGGCCGACGCCCTCGTGGTGTCGCTGGGCACCGGGACGGCGATGGTTTCCGTGCATGGCGACCAGATCGAGCACTTTGGCGGTACGGGTCTGGGCGGCGGAACGCTGCGCGGACTTTCCAAGTACATGCTCGGAGTTTCGACCCTGCAGACGCTCGAGGCGCTGGCCGAGCGCGGCGATCTGGGCCGGATCGATCTCACCGTGCGCGACATCGCCGGCGGGCCGCTGGGCGACCTGCCGCCCGGCACCACCGCTGCGAATTTCGGCAAGATTAGCGCGGACGCGACCAACGAGGACAAGGCGCTTGCGATCATGAACATGATCGTCGAGGTGGTGAGCGTGCTGAGCTTCGCGACTGCCCGCGCCTGTAATCAGCGCGATATCGTGATGACCGGAAAGTTGACCCGGGTGTTTCGTTTCATGCAGCGGCAGAAGCGGATGGACGTGATGCTCGCGCGGTTCACCATCCCCGAGCACGCCGACTATGCGACCGCGATCGGCGCCGCACGCGCCGCCGCCGGTCCGCATCGCTAAAATCGATTCATTCGCCGGAAAGGCGGTCGCCGAGAAGCTCAGAAAGCCGCTCGGCTGGCGCGCGCTTCAGATCAGCGGTGGTAAATCCCGCTGCCGCCGCATGCCCGCCGCCGCCGAAAACTCGCGCGAGCGCCGACAGATCGACCTCGGAGTCGGCGCTGCGGCGGAGGCTCACGCCCTGGCTGCGCAGATCGAAGAGCGCGACCACGGTGCGCGTCTGGCCCTGGTAGAGCGCGGCCGCGACTTCGCTGCTGTAGCCGAAGCAGCAGGCGCTGCGCACCTTGATGCCGCTCGCGAGCATCCGATCGACCATCGTGGAGCGCGCAAGCTCGAGCGACTTCGCCATCGCTGCGCGTCCGGCGTCGAGCGCCGCGCGCAGCCGGCGCGACATTCTGGGCTCGCGCATGCGCAGAATCTCGCGATACGATTCCATTCCGCCGAGCGTCTGCACAGCCATCGCCCAATCCTTGGATTCGGGAATCCGATGAATCCAGCGGTCGTTGTCGTCCGCGATCGCCGCGAAGGGCGCGAAGCTTTCGAAGAGGCGCGCGCGCTCGCGCGGAAGCTTCGCCGCGCGCCGCCGCAGATAGTTGAAGGTCAGTCTCGCCGCCGAATACCGCTCCGAGAGCACGCGCACGGCGAATGGCACCCGGAACTCGGGAGCGTCCGCGCGCGCGACGGCGGTGCGGTGATGGTCGATCCAGTGGATGCGCGCGCCCTTGTGCGCCAGCTCGGTCAGATGTTCGCCGGTCGCGGTTGTGTTCCACGAGAGATCGGTAATCCAGATTTCGTCGTCGTCGCCGTCAGTACGCAATTGAAGGTCCTGAAGCACGCGATCGCTGTCGCCGTTGGCAGCGAGCTGGGTGATCACGCGCCGCCCATCGTAAAAGCGCGCGATTGCCGCCGCCGCGATCACGCCGTCAAGGCAGGAGGGGCCGTGGCTGACAACCTGTACCGCGCGCCGGGAAACGTCCTTGCTCATGGTAGGCGAAATCCTACGGCATCGGGCCATGGCAGCGATAGCAGCGGTTGCGCCGCTCGCTGACACGACGGCGGGTTGGAAGCGTGATACCGCGAGCAGCGCGCCGGCGGAGTATTGACGCCGGCATTCGTAAACTGCGACCTTGCGTCCCTCAGGCCGTGATTTCATTCACGGGTTCGCGGGGCTAGCCCATGACCGGTTCCGCGCCCGGCGATGAAAGCATGCCGCCCGGCATGCTAGTTTGTTACGAATCCTGATGAACGACTCTGCCCATCCGGAGTTTCAGATCGAGCCGCGCATCCTGGAGCGCGCCGAGCATCCGGTTTCCCGCCGCGATATCGATCCGCGGGTGCTCAAGGTGCTCTATCGGCTGATCGATGCCGGGCATACCGCGTACCTGGTCGGCGGCGGCGTGCGCGACCTGATGATCGGGCGGCGGCCGAAGGATTTCGACGTCGCGACCTCGGCGCATCCGCACGAGGTGCGCGAGCTGTTCCGCAATTCGCGGCTCATCGGACGGCGCTTTCGCCTGGTCCACGTTTTTTTCGGCCAGCAGAATATCGAGGTGGCCACGTTTCGCCGCCGCGCCGAGGACGTTGCCGAATCGGACGAGCCGCTCATCCGGCACGACAATACCTTCGGCACGCCCGTGGAGGATGCGTTCCGGCGCGACTTCACGATCAACGCGCTGTTCTACAATCCGCGGACGTTTCACGTAATCGACTACACTGGCGGGGTCGCGGACCTGCAGGCGGGCCTGATTCGCACGATCGGAGATCCTGAAGTGCGGATGCGAGAGGACCCGGTGCGGATGCTGCGCGCGGTGCGCTTTGCGGCCAAGCTGGGATTCGAAATTGAGCCCGCGACCCGGGCGGCGATCGAGCGCCATCGCGAGGACCTGCGCAATTCTTCGGTGCCGCGCTTGGTCGAGGAAATCTATCGCGCGCTCGGAATTCCAGCTGCGGCGCGCGCGTTCGAATTGATGCACGAGCTGGCAATGTTCGATCTGCTGCTTCCGCCGCTCGCGCAATTCCTGCGCGCTGGTGCGGAGCCCGTCGCGGACAGTGCGACCGGCCGCTGCCTGGCCGCGATGGGCCGTCGTATCGGCGAGGGGGTCGAGCCGCTTCATTCGCTGATGCTGGCGTGTCTTTTCGCGGATCTCTGGAAGCGCGGCCTGCCGGGCGGCGAAAAGATCGACCTGCCGGGCGATCTCAGGGCGCGCGGTTTTGCCCGCGGCGACACGGAACGGATGCGCCTGGTGCTTGAAGCGTTGCCACACCTGACGGTTCTGTCGCGCCGTACGCGCCGGCTTCTGTCCCGGCCCTATTTCAACGAAGCGCGTCTCCTGTTCGAAATCATCGCATCCGCTTCCGGGGCGGACACCGGGGCTCTCGAAAGTTTCACGGCCGATCCGGAGGCCTGGCTCGAGGCGCGCGGCGCGGCCGAACCGCGCCAGGCACGGCCCGCGGGCGAAGCCACCGTGCCCGGCCGGCGGCGACGACGCGGCCGACGCGGAGGCCGTGCGCGGCGCCGCTGGCGCAACGCGCGGGCCGCAGCGGGCGACATCGGCGCCTCGCACAATGGGGAAAAGCGCGCCCACCAAAGTGGCGGCGACTCGAGCATGGCGCCGCAGCACGGCGTAGCTACACGGGCGGCGGCGTCATCAGAGCCCGCCGTCATTGAATCCGCCGCGGCCCCGGCCCCGGATTCCGCGGACTTTTCGCAACGGTCCCGCGGCTAGGAGCGCGCGCGCCCTCCGAGGCTTGTCCGCCGCGCCTCCGTTCGATTACCCTGAACGGGCGCCGGTTCTGTATTAGGCGCACGGTTCAAGCGGGCTGGGTAGCACTGCGGAAGAGAGGTCATCTTGGCAGCGAACGGTTTACGCACGGACAAGATCTGGATCGACGGCGCGCTCGTCAACTACGACGAAGCCAACATCCACGTCCTCAGCCATAGCCTGCATTATGGTTTGGCCGTGTTCGAGGGCATGCGCTGCTACAAGTCTGACAACGGCCGCTCGGCGATCTTTCGCGGCCCCGAGCACATCCGCCGGCTGTTCGATTCGGCGCACATCGTCGAGATGGCGATCCCGTTCAGTCCCGAAGAGCTGCTCAAGGCTTGTTGCGACGTGGTGCGGGTCAACCGCCTCGAGGAATGCTACCTGCGGCCTATCGCATTTTACGGCGAGGGCGAGATGGGCCTGTCGGCGCGCGGCAACAAGGTGCGCGTGGCGATCGCCGGATGGCCGTGGGGCGCGTACCTCGGCGAGGATGGCGCCAAGCGCGGTGTGCGGCTCAAGACGTCGTCTTTCGTGCGCTTCCACCACAACTCGCTGATGCCGCTGGCGAAGGCCTCGGGCCATTACGCCAATTCGATCCTCGCCGGCTACGAGGCGCGCCGCAACGGCTACGACGAGGCGCTGCTGCTCGACGTTCACGGCTACGTCGCCGAAGGCAGCGGCGAAAATTTCTTCATCGTGCGCGACGGCGTGGTCAAGACGCCGCCGCTCGTCTCGGCGCTGCCCGGAATCACGCGCGACGCGGTGATGAAGATACTGCGCGACGCCTCGATCGAGGTGGTCGAGCAGATATTTTCCCGCGACGCCGTCTATATCGCCGACGAGGCCTTCATGACCGGCACTGCCGCCGAGGTCACGCCGGTGCGCGAGCTCGACGATCGCACGATCGGCGCGGGCACGCCCGGGGCGGTGACGCTCAAGGTGCAGGAGATCTTTCGCAACGCGCTCCACGGCCGCGACGCTCGCTACCGCGACTGGCTGCACTACGTCTAGACAGAGCGCGCCGGAGCGGACACGACGAGACGCCGCGTGTGCGGCGGAGCAGGGGGACAGACCAATACGCCTCGGACTCATAGCGCTGGCAATGCTGCTCGCGGCCGCGGGCGCGATTGGACTTCGACCGCGCATTGCGCGCGCGGCGATGCTGCCGGTGGGCGCGCCCGCGCCCGATTTTCACAGCCAGATGGTCACCGGCGAACAGGTCACGCCGGTCAGCCTGGCGGATTTTCACGGTCGTAAGCTGGTCATTTATTTCTATCCGAAGGACAACACGCCGGGATGCACCAAAGAGGCGTGCGCCTTTCGCGACGGCTATGCGCATTTTCAGGCGGCCGGCATCGCGGTGCTCGGATGCAGCATCGATTCGGCCGACTCGCACAAGGCGTTCATTCGCAAGTACGGCTTGCCGTTTCCGCTGCTGCTCGATCCCGACCGCAGCATCGCGCGCGCTTACGGCGCGGATAACGGAATTCCGATTCTTGGCCTGGACCGTCGCGTGACCTACGTGGTCGGCGAGGATGGCCGGATTTTGAAGGTTTATCCGTCCGTCGATCCCGCCATTCACGCGCGTGAGATCATCCATGATCTGGGCGCCGACCGTCCGCCGACCCCGGCGCCGAGCGCCTCGCCGGCCGCATCGGCGCAACCTCCGGCCGGTGCCGCGGGCGGAGCGCAAGCGAAGGGCGGCAGCCAGGCTCCCGCAAAGAGCGCGACGACGCAGGCCGGCGGCGAAGGTGACGTCGAATGACGCGCCCGGCGGCGAACCGGACCGTCGGAGCGATCGCGCTCACCGGGGCGACCCGGTTGGCTTTCATCCTCATCGCGTTGGTGTTCGCAGCGTGCGCGAGCGCCAACAAACCGCCGCCTGAAGCTCCGGATATCCCGCTTTCCTCGTATTCAACGTTTGAGCTTCCGCCGGTGGCCAATCAGAGCGGTCAGCCGGCCGGCGCCGAGGCCGCGCAGATAATCGGCGAGGGCATCGGCATCGAGCTCAAGAACCGCGGCTACAACATCGTCGCCGATGCCTCCCCGGCTTCTCAGCCGCTGATGATCAAATGCGAACTCACCGGCTATCAGCCCGATACCTCCGGCGGCAACAGCGGAGCTACGGCGATTACGCTCAAAGTGACGTTCATCGATATGAAGAACGGCCACAACCGCGGCGAATTCGACGACGCGCAAACGGTTCAGGGCGGCGGCTTGCAGAGCGAGCGCGACATCCTGCTCGGCTTCGCCAAGGGCGCGGGAATCCAGATCGACTCGAGAATCAAGGGCTAGCTAAAATCTCGCGGCGGGCCTCGTCCGGCGCGTAACCGAGCCCCGTCGCGAGCATTGCGGCCGCCGCGGCCAGGCGCGCGCCGTCACACTCCAGCGTCGCGAGCTTGGCCAGGGTCGCGACATGCGCGGCGGCGGTCTCTTCCGCGCTAGATCGGCCGCATCCGAGGCCGTCCGGATCGTAGAGCGCGTCGATCAGCGGATTCGCGTCGAATCCGGTCTCGGCGAGTGCCTCGCGCGCGGCGCGGCGCCAGAATTCGCGTGGCTCGATGCACTCGAAATCGACAAGCGCGGCGACGCGCGCGCCAAAGCCGGCGACCAGCGGGTAATAGAGCGCGCCCGCCGCAAGATACGGCGCAGTGCCCTGCGCCTTGATGAATTCCTCGACCGTTCCGGAAGAGCCGTAAACCCCCGCCGATCCGGCGGCAGGCTCCAATTGCACGAAGCGCTCGACCCACGAAGTCATACCTGCCGACGGCGCACGTTCGAGGCCGAGCGGATAGAGTCGGCAGGCGAGCGGGCGTCCCGCATGAATCCGGCATTGGGCGTTGTCGAGGGCGACGCAATGGCCCTCGGGCAAAAAGCGCAGCAGCGATCCGCGCCGTATCGTGTAGCGCACGACCGCCTCGCCGGTGCTGATGCCGGCGGCGCGTGCGATCCGGATCACGTCGTAGGGCGAGAGCGCGATCACCTTGTCGCGGCAGCAGAGGCCGCAGCGATTGCAGGCGTACGAAAAATTGCCGTTCCGATCCACTGGCATGAAAGCTTTGTCCCCGGCGCGCAATCGATCAACCGCGGCGGCGAGTCGCGCAGGCTCGCGGCGGCACTATGCCGGCGCTGACAGCTTCGCTAGCATCGATGAGAATTGTCGATCGGCGACGGGAGCGACGCGGCGATGGATTTCAACTACACGCCCGAACAGGAAGCCTACCGGATGCAGGTGCGCAAGTGGCTCGAGGCCCATCAGCCGCCGCCGCTTACGCCTGCGGAAAAGGAACGCGCCGACGAGGACTTCTTGTGGGAGCGCCTCAAGCGCTGGCATACGCGGCTCCACGAGGGCGGATGGGCGGGCCTTACCTGGCCCAAAGAATTCGGCGGCCGCGGCGCGAGCTTTGTCGAGCAGGTCATTTTTCAGCAGGAACTCGGACGGCTCAACCTGCCGATGGGCTGTAACGTGCTCGGCGTCATCATGACCGGGCCGGCACTGATGCAATGGGGGACGGAGGAGCAGAAGCGCCGTTACCTGCCGAGGATTCTCAGCGCCGAGGAGATCTGGTGCGAGGGCATGTCGGAGCCTGCGGCCGGTTCGGATCTCGCCGCGTTGCAGACTCGTGCAACGCTCGACGGCGACTACTTCATCGTCAACGGTCAGAAGGTCTGGACCACGATCGCCCATCGCTCGCAGTTCTGCCAGCTTTTCGTCCGCACCGATCCCGACGTGCCCAAGCACAAGGGGATGAGTTGTCTGCTGGTCGATATGAAAAGTCCCGGGGTCACCGTGCGTCCGTTGCGCCAGATCACCGGCGATTCGGAATTCAACGAAATCTTCTTCGAGGACGTGCGCGTACCCAAGGCCAACCTGCTCGGGCCGCTCAACCAGGGATGGCAGGTGCTGGTGTCCACGCTGATGCACGAGCGGTTCGGTATCGGCGAGACTATCGGTGGCACCGAGCAGACGCTCGCCCAACTGGTCGAAATCGCGCGCGGCGCGACAATCGACGGGCGGGCGGCGGCCGATGACGACGAAATCCGCCAGCAGCTCGCGCAATTCGCGATCGAGGTCGCGGCGAAAAAGTACAACGGCCTGCGCGCGCTGACGCGCCGGCTCAAGGGGCAGTTGCCCGGGCCCGAAAGCTCGATCGGCAAGCTGGTTTCGACCGAGCTCACCCAGCGGATGATCAAGTTCTCACAGCGGCTGCTGGGCGAGTTCGCGCTGCTCGAGCGCCGCTCGCCGTTCGCACCGGACGGCGATTGGCTCAGGCGAATCCTCTACAGCGAGAGCATGACCATCGCCGGCGGCACCTCGCCGGTGCAGAAGAACATGATTGGCGAGCGCATCCTGCAGCTTCCCAAGGGCTGATCCGGGCGCGCGCCGTCCTCTCAAAATGCGCTTGTCGGACGCGCCGCATTCTGTCACAAACTTCGGCCAATAAGGCAAAGCTCCGCCCAGGCGGAGCTCACACCGAAATTGTGCCAGCGCCCGCGCGCGCTCTGGCAGGAGGAGACCTAGTGATGCCTCGCACACAGCCGACCATTTGGTTCGCAACCGCCCTGGTGGTTCTGCTTGCCGCGGCGCCGGCGCGCGCGGCCGACGCCTCGGCGATCAACAGCGGCGACACCGCATGGCTGCTCACGTCGTCGGCGCTGGTGCTGCTGATGACTGCGCCGGGACTGGCGCTGTTCTACGGCGGGATGGTGCGGCGCAAAAACGTGCTTGCGATCCTGATGCAGAGTTTCATGCTCGCCGCGCTCGTTTCGATTCAGTGGGTTTTGTTCGGCTATTCCATCGCGTTCTCACCCGGCAATGCGTTGTTCGGCGGCCTGCACTGGATAGGACTGCACGGAGTGAGCGCCACGCAGCCTTATCCCGATTATGCGGCGACCGTGCCGCATCAGGCGTACATGATTTTCCAATGCATGTTCGCCGTGATCACTCCCGCCCTGATCACCGGCGCATTCGCCGAGCGCATCACGTTTCGCGGCTTTCTGCTCTTCAGCCTGCTCTGGATGACGTTCATCTACGATCCGCTGGCGCACTGGGTGTGGGGCGTGGACGGATGGCTGCATCGGATGGGCGCGCTCGATTTTGCTGGCGGTACCGTGGTGCATATCTCGTCGGGCACGTCGGCGCTGGCGGCGGTGCTGGTGATAGGGCCGCGGCGCGGGTTTTTGCGCGAGCCGATGCCGCCGCACAATCTGACGCTGACCCTCGCGGGCGCGGGGCTGTTGTGGTTCGGATGGTTCGGCTTCAATGCCGGCAGTGCGCTCGCCGCCAACGGCCTTGCGACCTCGGCCTTCGTGGCGACGCATATCGGCGCGGCGGCAGCCGCGCTCGGCTGGGTGTTCGCAGAATGGATAGTGCTGGGCAAGCCGACGACGCTCGGCGTCGCCAGCGGTGTGGTTGCGGGCCTGGTCGCAATTACGCCTGCCTCGGGCTATGTCGGACCGCTTTCATCAATCGTGATCGGCGCGGTGGCGGGAGTCCTGTGCTTTTTTGCGGTGCGGCTGAAGTCGCGCTTTGGCTATGACGATGCGCTCGACGTGGTCGGGGTGCACGCAGTCGGCGGCATCTGGGGCGCGCTCGCGACGGGCCTGTTCGCCAGCGTGGCCATCAATGCGGCGGGCGCGGACGGCCTGTTCTTCGGTCATCCGGGCCAGTTCCTGATCCAGGCGGTGGCGGTCGCCTCGAGTATCTCGTTCGCCTTCGTCGGCAGCCTGATACTGCTGGGAATCACCGACGCGCTGGTGGGGCTGCGGGTCAGCGACGATGCCGAGCGCGCCGGCCTCGATCTGAGCGAGCACGAGGAAAGCGCGTACGATCTCGGCGCCTAGCGCGAGGCGCGCCCGCCGCAGGCGCATCGCGGTTCCTCAACGCTGCATCGCCTGGAACAGCAGTGGCGCAGCTTCCGACATGATCTCGCCCACGATTTCGGACAGCGGCTTGCTCGGCACGGCGAGCTTGTCCGCCAGCGAGCGGATGATGCGGAGATAGTGCGCCTTGGTTTCCGCACCGATCGTGGCAAGCCGCTCGGCCTCCATCACTTCGACAAAACGGCGATGGGCCTCGTAGATGTCGCGATCGATCGGGTCGTTGAAAGGATTGGGCTGATCGAACTTTGTGCCCCTGGCAGCCATCTCTGATGCGCTCCTGATTGATTGTACGCGCTGCGCGCCCTGCTCAGCATAGCAGCGCGGCGCCCAGCGATCGTGCCCCGATCAGAACAGATAACGGCGGGTGTTGACGCCAATCATGATGCCCATCGCCGACATCATCGCGATCAGCGACGAGCCGCCGTAACTTACCAGCGGCAACGGAATACCCACCACCGGCAGCACGCCGCTGGCCATACCGATGTTGATCGCGACCTGCCAGAAAACGATCGCTGTCAGCCCGACGCAGAGCAATTGGCCAAAACGATCGCGCGCGTGACGCGCAATCCATAGTCCGCGGGCGATCAGGCCGACGTACAGCGCCATCAGCAGCATCGATCCGGCAAAGCCGAACTCCTCGGCAAACACCGAAAAAATAAAGTCGGTAGTCTGCTCGGGCAGGAAATTGAGCCGCGCCTGCGTGCCCTTCAAAAAACCTTTGCCCCACGCGCCGCCCGCGCCGATCGCGATTTCCGATTGGATGATATGGTAGCCGGCGCCCAACGGATCCGATTGCGGGTTGAGAAAGCTCACCAGGCGCTGCTTTTGATATGGCTTCAGATAGTGCCATCCGGCGGGCGCCGCCAGCGCCCCGGCCAGCAGGGCGACCAGCAGCACGCGTCCGTTCAGTCCGCCGGCGAAGACCAGCGTCGCGGTGACCAGCACCAGGATGATGCCTGTGCCGAGGTCGGGCTGCTTGAGCACCAGCGCCATCGGCACTCCAAGCAGGATTGCCGGAACGATCATCTGGCGAAAGTTCCATCCACCGCGCGGCGGCTCTTCACGCAGGTAACGTACCATCACCAGCACCAGCGCGAGCTTGGCAACCTCCGAGGGTTCCAGGCGCAGCACGCCGAGATTGAGCCAGCGCCGCGACCCGCCCGTCACATGTCCGGCGACCATCACCGCCGCGAGCAGTCCGACCGTCAGCGCATAGAAAGGGTAGGCGTAAGTTGCAAGGGCGCGATAGTCGAAGAATGCCGCGCCGGTCATCAGGGCCGTGCCGACCCCAATCCACACGAGCTGGCGGACGACCAGCGGATCGAGGCCGTGCCTGGTGCTGCCCCACGACGCGCTCAGCACGCTCAGCAGGCCGACGCCTGCGAGGCCCAGCGTCATCATGAACAGGGTCCAGTCGAAGTGATAAACCAGCCGCCGATCAAGCGCCATCGCGATCGCCGCTCAGTCGCCGCGTTCCGCCACCGAGCCATCGGGCGGAAGCTCCGGCGGCGCGTTCGGCGCCGGTGCCGGCGAAGCCGGCGCCGTGGCCGGTTTGCTACCCGGAGGTGGATGGAGTTCGAAGAACTTCTGCAGCACCTGTTTCACCACCGGGCCGGCCGAACTGCCGCCATGTCCGCCATGCTCGATCACCGCGGCGATGGCGATTTGCGGATGGTCGCTCGGGGCGTAAGCGATGAACCATCCGTGGTCGCGATACTTCAGCGGCTCCTTGTCTTCGGGTATGCGCGCGTTGCCGGCTTCTTTGACCACCTGCGCGGTGCCGGTTTTGCCGCATACGGCGACATTGTCCAGATGCACGGCATGACCGGTGCCGGACGGGCTCGCGACCACGTCGCACATGGCGCTGCGCACGATGTCGAGCACCGTCGGATCGATCGGGAGGCGCTGCTCGACGATTGGCGGAAAGCGCTTGACCACGGAACCGTCGAGCGCTTCCTCCTCTTTTACGAACTGCGGCTTGTAGCGCGTGCCGCCGTTGGCGATTTCGGCCGCGACCATCGCCATCTGCAGCGGGGTTGCGTTGACATAGCCCTGGCCGATCGCCACGGAGAGCGTTTCCGCCGGGTACCATCGCTGGCGGAAGCGCTTCTCCTTCCACAACGACGATGGCATCACCCCCGGCCGTTCATTGTCGAGGTCGATCCCGCTCTTTTCGCCGAGGCCCATCATGCGGGCCCATTGCGCGAGGCGATCGATGCCGAGATGGATTCCGACCTGGTAAAAGAACACGTCGCACGATCCGACGATCGCGCGATGCACCGAAAGCGTGCCGTGCCCTTGCTTGCGCCAGCAGTGGTATTCGCGATTGCCGTAGTACATTCCGCCGGGACAGAAATAGGTAGTCTCGGGAGTCAGCGTGTGGTCTTCCAGCCCCGCAATGGCGTCGATCAGTTTGAAGGTCGATCCCGGCGGATAGGTGCCCGAGATTGCGCGGTTGGCCAGCGGGTGCGAGGGATCGGTGGTCAGCGTGCGCCATTCAGCCGCAGTGATGCCGTTGGCGAAGACGTTGGGATCGAACGTCGGGTGCGAAACCATCGCCAGGATGAACCCGGTGTTGGGATCGAGCGCGACCAGGGCGCCGGACCAGCCGCCCATCGCCTTTTCCGCCGTCTGCTGAAGGTCGAGGTCGAGGCTCAGAACCACGCTGCGGCCGGGAGTCTCGGGAATCTCGCGCAGCAGTTTGAGCCGCCGTCCAACCGAATCGACCTCGATCTCCTGTCCGCCGGCCTCACCGCGCAACTGATTCTCGAACACGCGCTCGAGTCCGAACTTTCCGATCTCGTCGCCCATGCGGTAGTCGCCCTGGTGCCGGCGCAGGTCCGCCTCGGCAACCTCGCCGACGTAGCCAAGCAGATGCGCGGCGAGCGGGCCGTAGATGTAGTGACGCTGCGGCATCACTTCCAGGCTGACACCTGGGAGCTGCAGCTGATGCGTTTCGAGCGCCACCACCTGCTCCCAGCCGAGATGCTCATCGACGGTTACCGGGTCGAACGGCGGGCGTCCGTCGTCTTCGGCCTGCGCCAGCTTCTCCGTGATGTTGTCCTGGCCGAGCAGACCCTCCAGACGAGCGACGGTCTGCTTAAAATTGCGCACGTCCTCGGGCACGATGACGGCGTCGAACGAGGGCCGCGTATCGACCAGCGGGCGATGCCTTGCATCGAACACCAGGCCGCGCAGCGCGGGCAGGCGATTGATCCGAATTCGATTGCGATCGGCGAGTTCGACGAATTCCTTGTGTCGGATTATCTGCAGGTAATAAAGGCGCACCGTGACCACCGCGAGCACCAGGGCGACGAAGACCGAGAGGATGGCGAGGCGGGGCTCGATACGCGGAATCGCGCGCGTCTGCTTGTTGCTGCTGTAGTATCGCCAACGGGCCACGCTCAGACTCTCCGGGCGGTAAAGCTGCGCGTGCGGCGCTGCTGGCTTAGGCCCACCATGCGCCGCAGCGCGTCGACCAGACGAAACACCGGCGGAGCGACGACGGCGGTCAGCGTCGCCTGCAGCAGCGCGGCGGGCAGAAGGCCGACGAGCTGGTCGGGCGAGCGGAACTGGGTACTGATGAGAAAGCCGCCGAGGCTTTGGATCAGCACCGCGATAAAAACCAGCACGGCGCCTGCTTCCGCTCCGCCGGCGGAGGCATGAACCCCGGCTTCGTACGCCAGCAGATAGGTTAACGTCACGGTGAAGCTGTTGAGGCCAAGCTGCGAGCCCGCAAACGCGTCCATGGCGTAACCCATGGCAAAGGCCATTATAGGCGCGAGTGCCCGCCGATGCCGCAGGCCCAGATCCACCGCGAGCACCAGCACGAGATCCGGAACCAGTTCGGTCAGGGGGAGAAATCGCGCCGCCGTGGTCTGCAGCGCCAGCGCAATCAGGGTAAGAACGGAAAACAGTGCGACCAAGCGCACAAACCTCTTAGCCCTTGGGCTCCGGCGGCGGCTGCGGCATCCGCTGGGTCACGATCAGCACTTGCTCGAGGCGGCGAAAGTCCGCCGCCGGGGCCACGTTGACGGTGAGGAAGAGGCCCGGGCCTTCGCGCACCACCGAGGTCACTTCGCCCACCAGCAGGCCGCGCGGAAAAATCCCGTCCAGGCCCGAGGTAACTATGGTATCGCCGCTCTTCACGTCCTCCGAGCGATCGACGTACTTCATGACCATCCCTTCATCCACCAGGCCGGCGACGATTCCGCGCACGCGCGAGCGCTGATCGAAGGCGTCGAGCGCCGAGTTGTGATCGTTGATCAGCAGCACCCGCGACGATCCGGGGCCCACGGCAATGATTTTACCGACCACGCCGTCGGTTGACAGCACCGCCATTCCGGCCGCAAACCCCTGGTCGGAGCCGCCTTCGATCACCAGCGTCCGCGCCAGTCCGGTCGCATCGGCGCCGATAACGTTGGCCGCCGCCGAGCGCAGCGCGAGCGCCTGCTTGAGCTCGAGCATGTCGCTCAGACGCAGGTTCTCAGCCTCCAGCTCGGCCAGGCGCGCGCGCTGGGTTTCCTCGCGCGCCAGCTCGGCGCGCAGGCGCGTGTTCTCACGCTGCACGCCGACAAGGTCGAAGTAGTCGTGAAAAATTCCGGAGCCGCCGTCGGCCAGCCGGGCGGCGGCAATCTGGAAGGGGGCCAGCGCCTCCATCACCAGGCTGCGCGGCCGGGCCGCGCGCTGATCGGGGAGCACCCCGCTCCACAGAAAATGAGCGGAAACGAGCAGCAAAACCGCGCCGGTGATCGGCACGCGATTGCGCCACAAAAAATAGTTTTTCACCGCTTCCTGTGCTTGGAGGATACCTCAGGGGACCTTGGACCGGCAGGTTTAATCGACGGTCACGTCGCGCAGCAGTGAGATCTCGTCCAACGCCTTGCCCGCGCCCATGACGACCGCGGTCAGGGGGTCGTCAGCCAAGGTCACCGGCAAACCAGTTTCCTCGCGGAGCAGGACGTCAAGATTCCGCAGCAACGCGCCGCCCCCTGCCAATACGATACCTTTGTCCACGATATCGGAGGCGAGTTCCGGCGGCGTGCGCTCGAGCGCGATCCGAACCGATTCGACCACCTGATGGACCGGTTCCATCAGAGCCTCGCGAATCTCCTCGTCAGTTATCTCGATGATCTTGGGCACGCCGGCCACCAGGTCGCGGCCCTTGATCTCCATGGTTTGAATCTCGTTGCCGGGATAGGCCGATCCGATGGTGATCTTGATCAGCTCGGCGGTGCGTTCACCGATCAGCAGATTGTACTTGCGCTTGATGTGCTGGATGATCGCCTCGTCCATCTTGTCGCCCGCCACGCGCACCGAGCGCGAAAAGACGACGCCCGCCAGCGAAATCACCGCCACCTCGGTGGTGCCGCCGCCGATATCGACGATCATGTTGCCCGACGGTTCCGTGATCGGAAGACCGGCGCCGATCGCCGCCGCCATCGGTTCCTCGATCAGATAGACCTCGTGCGCGCCGGCCGCCTCAGCCGACTCGCGCACCGCGCGCTTCTCGACCGCGGTGATGCCGAAGGGAACGCAGATTACGATACGCGGGCGCGCCAGAAAACGCCGGTTGTGGGTCTTCTGGATGAAGTGGCGCAGCATGTTCTCGGTGATCTCGAAATCCGCGATCACGCCGTCCTTGAGCGGCCGGATCGCCACGATCGAGCCGGGGGTCCGCCCCAGCATCTTCTTCGCTTCGGCGCCGATCGCGAGCACTCTGCGCGCGCCGCGCGAGTCCTTCTGCACCGCGACCACCGAGGGCTCATTGCAGACGATCCCTTCGCCCTTGACGTAGATGAGGGTGTTGGCCGTGCCGAGGTCGATCGCCAGGTCGTTCGAGAACCAGCCGAAGATTGAATTGAGTACCACTGATCGCCCCCCTGCCGCCCCGAATGTGCCGTTTCGGGCCCCGCGCCGGCCGGCTACCGGTTGAAGAAGATCCGGGGTCTCGCGCGGTAAAAGATTTTTTTAGACGTACCTGAGACCCATGAAGAGGCTAACAGACCCGTGACGGGCGAGGCAAGGCGCAGGGCAGATTTGCGCGAGCAAAACGGCCGAAATATGATGGCTTCTTATGCTCGATCTGATGCGCAAGCATGCGTATTCGTGGATGACTCGCGCGGTGGTCATCCTGCTCATCGGCGTATTTGCCTTCTGGGGCGTCAGCACCGGAATGTTCACCCGCCTAAAGCCCGTTGCTACGGTCAATGGTCATCAGATACTCGCCAAAGACCTCGATCAGCGAACGCAGCAATTGCGCCGGCGACTCGAGCAGGTCTACGGGCCCGAAGCGGCTGCCGCGCTGGCCCGGTTCAACGTCCGCGAACAGGCGCTCGAGGAGTTGATTGACGAGCAACTTGTGCTCGATGAAGCCAAACGTCTGGGGCTTGGGATAAGTGATGCCTCACTAGAGCATATGATCGAGGGTCAAAGCGCCTTCCAGGTCGACGGGCGTTTCGATTTCGCCATCTACCAGGAGGCTTTGCGCGGCCAGAACATGCGTCCGGCTGACTTCGAATCCGAAGTGAGGCTCGAGATGCTGCAGCAACTGGTGCAGCGCATGGTCGCCGAGACCGTGCAGATAAGCGATGCCGAGGCGCAGCAGATCTACGACCAGATGAATCTGAAGCTGGCGATGTCCTACGTCGAGCTGCCCTGGAAGAGCTTCGAGGCGACGATTAACCCGACAGACAAGCAAATCGCCGATTTCTTCCAGTCCCATCGCGAGCAATTCCGCGAGCCGGAACGTATCTCATTCGATTTCATCCGCTACGATCCGGATCGGCTGGCGGCGAAGTTCAATCCCTCGGACAAGGATATCCAGGCCTATTACAACCAGCACCGCGACACCTCGTTCACGCATCCGGAACAGGTTCGCGCGCGCCATATTCTGATCGCGGTCCCATCTGACGCGACCCCGGCACAGAAGAGCGCGGCCAAGGCCAAGGCCGAGGATCTCCTGAAGCAGGTCAGGGGCGGCGCCGATTTCGCCAAGCTGGCCAGACAGTTCTCCGACGACCCGGGCACCAAAAGTGCGGGCGGCGAACTCGGCTACTTCGATCAGAAGCAGATGGTGAAGCCGTTCGCCGACGCCGCTTTTCGCATGAAGGCAGGCGAGAGCGCGGTGGTGCAGACCCAGTTCGGCTATCACGTCCTGCAGGTGGAGGATCACAAGCTGGCGCAGGTCGACACGCTCGCCGAAGCGCGCCCGCAGATCATCGAGGCGCTGCGGCGGCGGGCCGGCGCCGAACAGGCCCATCAGGCGATCGACCAGGATCTCGCCGACGCCCTCAACGGCAAGGGGCTTCAGCAACTGGCGGACAAGCGCGGCCTCGATCTGGTCAAGACGCCGGCCCTTTCCGCCACCGAAAATATTCCCGAGATAACCGAGCCCAAGCTGGTCGAAGAGGCGTTCAAGCTCAATCCCAACGACGTGCGCGTAATCAACGGCCGCGACGCACAATACCTGGTGAAACTGATTTCGCGTAAGCCGAGCTATCTACCCAAGTTGGCAGACGTGCAATCCAAAGTGCGCGATGCCCTGGTTAGACAATTGGCGGAGGCAAAGGCGATGGAACAGGCCAACGCCCTGCTGAAACAGGCCAAAGATGCCTCCGGGTTCGCCGCGGCTGCGGCGAGGGCCAAGCTCGCGATCCGCAGCACCGGCGAATTTTCGATCTCCGATGGATCGGTTCCCGGCATCGGCGAGTTCCACGAAGCGACCCAGGCTGCCGCGCTGCTGCCGCTGCCGCCTGCTCTGATAAGCCGTCCGTTGACGCTCGACGGCACTGCATACATCTTCGAAGTCACCGCTCGATCGTTGCCGAGCGACGCTCAGTGGAATGCGGCCAAGGCGGGGTTCAAGCAGCAGCTCGTCAAACAGCGGCAGGCGCAGGCCTGGGAGAGCTTCGTCCAGGATTTGCGCGCGCGAGCGCAGATTTCGGTAAACTCCGATCTCGTCAGCCAGCAGAGTTCAGAAGCCCCGATGTAGGCAATCGCGCCAGGCCGCAGCGTACAAACCGGCGACCGGCCGCGGTTGATCCCGCTCGATGAGCGCGGCGCAAAATAATCCCCGCCAGGCAGACGCACCGGTGGATACCGGCGAGTTCTTCTTTCCCGGCGCGTGCGCCAGCGTCCTGCTGATTCATGGTCTTGGCGGGACGCCGTTCGAGATGCGTTTTCTCGGCGAGCGGCTGGCGGCGAGCCGCTTGCGCGTGTGCGGCGTGCGGCTGGCCGGCCATGCGGGCATCTCCGAGGAACTCGGCGCCACGACCTGCGAGCAATGGTACGCAAGCGTGGTCGAGGGTTTCGATCGGCTGCGTCGCTTCGGCGATCCGGTGGTGGTCGCCGGGCTCTCGATGGGCGCGGTGCTGGCGGCACGCCTCGCTGCCGATCGCGGATCGGAAATTGCCGGAGTCGTGATGCTGGCGCCGGCATTTTTTCTCCCGCTATGGATCCGCGGGCCGCTAAAGGTGCTGCGCACGCTTGGGCCGCTCGTCGATCGCGTCTACCTGCGTGGCAAGGGTTCTGATATCAGCGACGACCACGCGCGCGCGGTTCATCCGTCGGCGCGCCTGATGCCGCTCAGCTCAGTGTTCGAGTTGCTCAAGCTGTCAGCCGCGGTGCGGCCCCGCCTGGCACAGATCACCCAGCCCGTGCTGATCATCCACGGGCGCCACGATCATACCTGCCCGATGCGTCGCAACGTGGATTTCCTGATGAAGCATCTGGGCAGCCGGGAAAAGCGCGCCGCGATCCTGGAAGAGAGCTTTCACGTGATCACGGTGGACAGCGAAAAAGAGCGCGTGGCCTGCGAGGTGACCACTTTCGTCAATCGCCTGGCGAGCGCGGGCGCGTCCGCCGCGACCAGTTGATTTTGCCGCTGGACGGCGACCGGAACCGAACCTCGGGCTCGTTCGAATTTCTTCCGTTGCACTCGCCGCCGCGTCGCGCTTGAATCGCGCACGGGCGGCGCCAACCAACTCGTGACGGACTGCGACGTGCGGAATCCGAGCGGAGGGTTCGATCAGCGCTTGCGCAATTTGCGCTCGAGCAATTCCTTGAGCACGACTGCCTGATTGTGGAGCGGATCTCTCGCTCCGTACACCAGGGTCAATTTCCCGCCACGCGCCATCTCGAGCAGTTCGCCGATGGCCTGAGCCATGTCCGCGGATCCAAGTTCGGTGAGATAACGCTTGCGGAATGCGCTCCACCGCGCGGGGTCGTGGCCGAAGAACCGCCTCAGTTCATCGCTGGGCGCGACTTCCCGCATCCATCGCGCCAGCCGCAGATCCGGCTTCCTGATTCCTCGCGGCCAGAGCCGATCGACCAGTACGCGGGAGCCGTCAGAACGGCTGGGCGGATCGTATGCACGCTTGATCGCGATCACGGCTTGCGCGCTGGGCGCGGCGGGCGCGGCCGACCGCTCGGCCTTGCCTGCCGACAACATTCAAAATCAACCGTTGTGTCACTATATCAAGCGGATTGAGGACTTTCCGTATGGCGCATCCCGGCAGGGGGAAATTCGACCCGGAGGGTGGCGCAGGGGCAAATGATGCTTATGTTGAACCGCAGGAAACCTTAGCCATTCTGAATTGCAGATGAGTAAACATCGAGACGAAAAGCACCGCCACCACGGTTCCGCTGATGAGTGGAGCATGGGCCATGACGAACAACGTCATCCCGGGCCGCCGCCGGCGGGCGAGGAATCGTCCCAGGGCGCAGCCTCCGACCCGATCGAGCTCGGCTCGGAGCATCTGGCTGACCCCCAAGGCCCGGAAAAAGCCGCGCTGCTGGAGCAGATCGCCAACAAGGACAAAGAGATCGCGGAGCTGAAGGACAAGTATCTTCGCGCGCTCGCCGACACCGAGAACGTGCGCAAGCGGTTGCGGCAGCAGAACGAAGACGCTGTGCGGCTGCAGCGCGAAGGGCTGCTGCGCGACCTGCTGCCGATAACCGACAATCTCGAACGTGCCGTGGACGCGGCGCGCGGCGGCGGCAACGGCAAGCCGATCGTCGAAGGGGTCGAGCTGGTGCTGCGCTCGCTGCTGGACTTCCTGCGCAATCACGGCGTCGTGCCGCGCGATTCAGTCGGCCAGCCGTTCGATCCCCAGTTCCACGAAGCGGTGGACCACGTCGAAAGCGGGACGCATCCTCCCAACACTGTCATCAGCGAATTTCATCGCGGCTACCAGGTGGGCGAGCGGGTGCTCCGCCCGGCCCGGGTGGCGGTGGCCAAGGCACCCTCGAGCGGGGCCGGGCCGTCCAAGGGTGGGGCAAATGGCGGCAACGGGCATTGAAAACCCTCGATCAATGATTATTTCAAGAAGTTAGAGGCTTTTTAGAGAACAATGGCAAAAGTAATCGGTATTGACCTCGGCACAACCAACAGCTGCGTCGCAGTAATGGAAGGCGGCGACCCGGTCGTTATCGCCAACTCGGAAGGCGCTCGGACCACGCCGTCGGTGGTCGCCTTCACGGACTCGGGCGAGCGGCTGGTGGGTCAAATCGCGCGCCGTCAGGCGATCACCAACCCGACCAACACCGTGTTCGCGATCAAGCGCCTGATGGGCCGGCGCTACGACGACGCGGAAGTGCAGAAGGCGCTCAAGGTGCTGCCCTACAAGGTCGTGCGCAACGATGACGGCGCGGCATGGGTAGAGATCCGCGGCAAGAAGTACAGCCCGCCCGAAATTTCCGCCTTCATCCTGCAGAAGATGAAGCAGACCGCCGAGGACTATCTCGGCGAGAAGGTGACCGAGGCGGTCATCACCGTGCCGGCCTACTTCAATGACAGCCAGCGCCAGGCGACCAAGGACGCCGGCCGCATCGCCGGGCTCAACGTCCTGCGCATCATCAACGAGCCTACCGCCGCTTCGCTCGCCTACGGCCTGGACAAGAAGAAGGACGAGAAGATCGCCGTGTTCGACCTCGGCGGCGGCACGTTCGACGTTTCGATCCTCGAGATCGGCGACGGCGTGTTCGAGGTCAAATCGACCAACGGCGACACGTTCCTCGGCGGCGAAGACTTCGACCAGCGCGTGATCGACTACCTGGCCGACGAGTTCCGCAAGGACCAGGGCATCGACCTGCGCTCGGACCGGATGGCGCTGCAGCGGCTGAAGGAAGCGGCCGAGAAGGCCAAGATGGAACTTTCCACGGTGATGGAGACGGATATCAATTTGCCCTTCATCACCGCGGACCAGTCGGGCCCCAAGCATCTCAATATCAAGCTCACGCGGGCCAAGCTCGAGGCGCTGTGCAGCGATCTGCTCGACCGGCTCGAGCAGCCCTGTCTGACCGCGCTCAAGGACGCGGGCCTGCGCGCGAGCGACGTCAACGAGATCGTGCTGGTGGGCGGCATGACGCGCATGCCGGCGGTGCAGGAGCGCGTGCGCAAGCTCTTCGGCAAGGAAGGCCATAAGGGCGTCAACCCCGACGAAGTCGTCGCCATCGGCGCGGCGATCCAGGCGGGCGTGCTCAAGGGCGAGGTCAAGGACGTTCTGCTGCTTGACGTGACTCCGCTCTCGCTGGGCATCGAGACCCTGGGCGGCGTGTTCACCAAGCTGATCGAGAAGAACACCACCATCCCGACGCGCAAGAGCCAGATCTTCTCGACCGCCCAGGACAACCAGACCGCGGTCACGATTCGTGTCTTCCAGGGCGAGCGCGAGATGGCGTCCGACAACAAGCTGCTCGGCCAGTTCGACCTGATCGGCATCCCGCCCGCGCAGCGCGGACTGCCGCAGATCGAGGTCACCTTCGATATCGACGCCAATGGCATCGTCAACGTTCATGCCAAGGACCTCGGCACCAACAAGGAGCAGTCGATCCGCATCACCGCCTCCTCGGGCCTGAACGAGGACGAGATCAAGCGGATGGTGAACGAGGCGCAGCAGCATGCCGCGGAGGATCGTCAGCGGCGACAGTTGGCCGAAGCGCATAACAAGCTCGACAACCTGGTGTACACGACCGAGAAGACGCTCAAGGACAGCGGCGCCTCGCTTGACGAGGCGGCGCGCAAATCGGTCGAGGAGGCGCTCGCCGCGGCGCGTCAGAAGCTCGAGTCCAAGGACCTCGACGAGCTCAACCGCGCCACCGAGGCATTGATGGCCGCGTCGCACAAGTTGGCGGAGACGATGTACAGCAAGACCCGCCAGAGCGCCGGGGCGCAGGCCGGCGCGGCAGGCGGAGCCGGCGCCGACGGCTCGACCGCGGGCGGCAGCGGCGCGGAGGGCGGCAATGCGGGCGCGGGTCAGGCGGAGAACAAGGAAGACGTAGTGGATGCGGATTTCAAGGAAGTGAAGTAAAGCGTGGCCCGCGGCCAATAAGCTGGCGTGGCGAATGAACTCGAATGGATGTGCATCGGGCGCCCCGCGCCGCCGAACGGCGCGGGGCGCCCGGTTTCCGCTTACATTTGTTTTGGCGCGAATGTAGTCTAAGATACCGGCGGCAATGGCGGCTCAGCCCAAGAAGCGCGATTATTACGAAGTTCTTAGCGTCGAGCGCGGTGCGAGCGACGAGGAACTGAAGAAGGCCTATCGCCGCCTCGCGATCCAGTTCCATCCCGACCGCAATCCCGGCGACAAACAGGCCGAAGAACGCTTCAAGGAAATCAATGAAGCGTATCAGGTGCTGTCCGATCCCGAGCGCCGCGCCCAGTACGACCGTTATGGACACGCGGCCTTCCAGGGGCCGCAGGGCACCGGTTTCGGTTTCGAGTTCACCCAGGGCTTCGAGGAAGTCTTCTCCGACATCTTCGGCGACTTCTTCGGCACCGGACGCGGCCGGACCCGATCGCGTTCGCGCCGCGGCGACGATCTGCGCTACGACCTCGAGGTCGAATTCGAGGAAGCGGCGCGCGGCGCCGAAAAGTTCATCAAGTTTCAGCGTCTGGCGACCTGCGACGGATGCAACGGGACCCGCGCGCGCGGCGGCGCCGAGGGCGCGCGCACGTGCCCGAACTGTCGCGGCGCGGGCCAGGTGCGCACGCAGCAGGGCTTCTTCTCAATCGCCACCACGTGCAGCCAGTGCCGCGGCGAAGGCACGATCATCGCCGACCCCTGTCCCAAGTGCCAGGGCCAGGGCCGTATCCGGCGGCAGGAGTCGCTCTCGGTGCGGATTCCGCCCGGAGTGGACAACGGCTCGCGGCTCAAGCTGCGCGGCGAAGGCGAAGCGGGATGGGCCGGTGGTCCGTCGGGTGATCTGTACGTCGTGGTCCACGTCAAGGAGCACGAGCTTTTCGCGCGCCAGGACAACGACGTCATCATCGAGATGCCGGTGAGCTTTCCGCAGGCCGCGCTCGGCACCGAGGTCGAAGTGCCGACGCTCGACGGCAAGGTCAAGCTCAAGATCCAGGCCGGCACGCAATCGGGGAAGGTCTTCCGGCTCAAGGGCAAGGGCTTTCCGGATCTTCACGGCTACGGCCGCGGCGACCAGCTCGTGCGAGTGGTCGTGGAAACGCCCAAGCGCCTGACCGCGCGCCAGCGCGAGTTGCTCGAGGAATTTGCCGGCATCGACGGCGAGGCCGTCAATCATCCGCTCTCCAAGGGCTTCGTCGACAAGCTCAAAGAGATGTTCGGCTAGCCGCGGAGCGCCGGGGCCGACAGCGAAATCCCTGCCTTATACCTGTTCGGGCGATGGCCGCCCGGTTGACCCTTCGATCAGCGCGACCGCGGCGTCCGGGTCAGCGACTTCGACCATCAACCGGCTGTAGCCTTCACCCGCGAGTTCGATCGCGATCGCGTTCTGCGCATCGCTTACGTCCCAGAAAACGTGGCGGCCGTCCTTGTAGTACCATCCGGCCGCGACCATGCCTGGCATCGAGGTTCCACACACGCGCCATCCCTTCCACCAGCGGGCCGCGCCCTCGGGGTCGCGGCGTGCGGCGATGACGTGCGCGAGCGGGATGGCGAAGGAGCTTTTGAACGCGAACAGCTTGTGCCATCCAAGCACTTCCACCCGCAGCATCCCGCGCGCCACCGAAATCTCGACCATCGTGATCTCCGCGCGCGCAACCCTCGCCCGGCTACGTCCCGGCATCGCGGCGACGCGGCTTGATGTGCGTCTCGTAGTACGGACGCATCGCACCGAGTGCGCGCCTTTGATGGTACGCGAGCTCGTCGTCGGGGTAGCGATGCTCGGGACCGATCACGCATCCGGCGCGCGCGTGACAGCGGCCGGCGCAATCGGGCTCGTTCTCCACGCGATGCGTCAGGCATTTCGGCACGTCCCATCCGGCCGGAAACGAGACTGCGCCGACCGGACATGCCCCGATACAACCGCGCACGGTGCATCCCGGGCACGGATCGAAGTTGAGCGCCTCGCCGGGTGCGTCGAGCTCCACCTCGAGCAGCAGCGCCGCGCGAAAGGCGATCCAGGGCCCGTACTTCGGATGCACGACAACGCCCAGGATGCTGGGCCCGGCGATACCCGCGGCCTTGCCCAGCTCGACGAAGTTGAGCGAGCGCCCGCCTGCCATGAACGGATGCACGATCGTGTAGCGGAGCGCGGCCTCGCGCAGCGGAGCCGCAATCGTGCCTTCGACCAGTTCGCGGGTGAAGTCGTCGAGCGGATTGTCGCGCGCGAACCATCCCGGATGGCGCTCGGCGTGCCGCTTGAACGCTTGCCAGAATGCACCGCCGCCATTGCCAAGCACCAGGATCGAACGCGCCGCGGGGTCGATAGCCGACGCGCGCATCCCGGCCTCAACCCTTGCGTCATAACGCTCGAGCGGAACCGCCGCGCACAGATTGAGCCCCACCCGTGCGGCGGCGGCGCGGATCGCGGTCAGAATTTGCGCGCGCTCAGGCAATTTTATAGGTCACCAGCGAATCGGCGACGAGCGCGCCCTGCGCGTCGCGGATTTCGACCGCCACGCTGGCGACCCGCCGACCGGCGCGGCGCACGCGCGCGTGCGCGATGAGATCGGTGCGAATCGCAGGCGCGCTGTAGTTCACGGTGATCGAAATCGTCGCGCTGCTCGAGGTCTCGGGCATCGTCCACACCGCGGCGCAGGCGGCGAAGTCGGCCAGCGCTGCGATCGCGCCGCCGTGGATCGGAACGTCGGGGCCGCCGGCGTTGAGAATGCGCTCGGCAAACGGCATCCGCACGGTCGCCTCGCCTGCGCCGCGCCGCTCGATTCCAAGCCTGAGCGCGGCGGAGAACGGTCCGCTTTCGAGCTCGCTCAAGACCGCGTCGTTTGCAGCTTGCGCCATTGCTGATTCACCCTTCACTGTTTGAGCCTGGCCGCCTCGCCCACCCGCGCCTGCTCGGAGCCCCTGGCGCGGCGCATCCTGCGCGCCGCGCGCGCCGCCCCAAGCCGCGCCATCCGCACCGCGACTGCCACCGCCTCCGCCGGGTCCTCGGCGTGCTGGATGCCCTCGATCTGCGACCAGGCGCGGAGTGCAACCAGCGGACGCCCAATCTTGAGCGCGAAGCCGATTTCGCTGAGCGTGCCGCCCTCGCCCTCGAGCGCAACCACCGCGTCGGCGCTGCCGATGACGACGGCGTTGCGCGCCTCGCTCAGTCCGGTGGCGATGGCAAATTCGATATGCGGATTGGCGGCGTCGTGGTCGTAGCCGGGCAGGATGCCGATCGTGTGCGCGCCGCGCTCGCAGGCCCCGCGCGCCGCCGCTTCCATCACGCCGCCGCGCCCGCCGCAGATGAGCGTCGCGCCGTGCGCTCCGATCTCGGCGCCGACCTGATGCGCAAGCTCGAGCACGGCGGCGCTCGCGCCGTCGCCGCCGCCGACCACCGCGATTGCGGGCCGCCGCTGCATCGCCGCCCTCACACTCCGAGCAGGCCGGGCAGCTCGGCGATGCTGGCGAGAGTGAAGTCGGGCCGCGGGATGCTCTCGGGCAGATCGACGCCGCGATTGTTGACCCATGCGACGCTCATCCCTGCCATGCGCGGCGCCTGCACGTCCTCGCGCGGCGTGTCGCCGACGAACAGCACCGCGCGTGCGTCCAGCCGCAGCATCTCGAGCATCCGCCGGTAGATGAGAGGATTGGGTTTGCGCAGGCCGACCTCGGCCGAGATGATCACCGCCTCGAACAGCTCGGCCACGCCGGTATCGAGCAGCACCTCGCGTCCGCACTGCGCGTCGTCGAAGTTGGAGACCAGGCCCAGGCGAAAGCGCGGCGCAAGCCGGCGCACCGCCGCGGACCGTTGCGGCGGCGCAAACGTGACCCTGCGCACCCCGTCCATGTGCACGCGCGTCAGATGAAATGCCAGCAGCTCGCGCTCGGCGCGGTCGGCGTAGCCCAGCCGGGCGAGCGTGCGCTCGAAGCGTTCCTGGCAGGTGATTTCGATGCCCTCGCGTTCGCGCTCGCCGTTAATCTCATCGACCACGTCGTGATAGACGGTGAGGAATTGCTCGAGCTCGAAGCGCGGACCCATCCGCTCCTCGAGCGACGGCAGAATCCACGGCAGCGTGCTGTGGGTGACGCGCTCGCGCCAGTTGAGCAGCGGCAGCCGCTCGGGCTCCCACTTGACCAGGGTGTCGAACAGGTCGAACACCACCGCCTTGATCGCCGATCTATCCATGCCAGGCAAGCGCCGCGGCGCTCGCGAACAGCGCCGCCAGGTCGAGCAGCATCACGCCGCCGTTGAGCATCACCGAGAGCCGATGCAGCCGGTCGAACTCGGCGCGGCGCGTCGGATCGGGATTCGCCTCCTCGGTTACGCCGCGTATCTGATCGACCTGCGGGCGCACAACCGCGCCGGCGTAGACGGTAAGCGCGAGCGCGACGATCAGCAGGAACGCGGCCACTGCCCACCACATCCGCGGCACCCGCGTTGCGCAGAGAAAAATCGCGAGAATCAGCGCGACCGCGCCGCACAGGTAACCGAGCAGGTAGTAACGCGGAAACAGCGCCGCCTGCAGTTTGCCCGCCTCGGTCAGCGGCAAGACCTTGAACACGAGCGGCGCGAACAGCGCGCTGAAGAACACCATCCCGCCGAGCCAGCACACCAGCGCGAGCAGGTAGAGGAAGAGCGCAACTACCATCGGCGTTCCCCTTGCGGATCGACTGGAGCGATCAATTCAGGAACGGCTTGGCGACCCCGGGCAGCGGTCGGCGCTCGGCGAAGCCGGAGTCGATTGCGTGCCAGGCGATTATCTGGCGCTCGCCGGATTGCCAGCACAGGAAGACCACGTCGTCATCGATCTCGTAGGGCAGGTCGATCAGCCCGAGATCGATGTCCTTCAGCACCCCGCCGAGGCTTTCCACCTCGCCCGCCGTTTCCGCCATTCGGGTCGCATGCTCTCTCAGCTCGGGATAGCGATCGACCAGGTCGCCCAGCGGCATCCCGGCGATCGCGGAGTCGTGCCGGCGCGCGAGGTCGCGGATGCGCGCGCGCAGATTGTCGGCCTCGGTTTGCAGGGTGCGCACCAGGATTTCCATCCGCGGTATGAGGGCATTGGCTTCCTCTACCGTAAAAACCTTCTCGAACTGATGTTTCGGCAAGTTTTTGCCTCGATAATGGTCCACCGCGGCGATCGTGGTTAGGTTGGACTTGTCGCGGGCGAGCTTGTCTGCCCACCAAGCGTATACTACGTTAATCGGTTGCGGGGGTGGAAGCGCCGGCGGCTTTCGGCTGGTCAGGGGGGAGGCGGCTCAGGTATCTATGGCAGAAAAATCCGAAAAGGCCAAAGGCGAGAAGCGCTTCGACATAGAAGAGGATCTGACCAAGGTAGAGGTCCCCGACATCCTGCCGGTGCTGCCCTTGCGCGGCATCGTCATCTTCCCCAACCAGATTCATCCGTTCCTGGTGTCGCGTCCGGCCTCGTTGCGACTCATCGAGGACGTGGGACAGACCTCGCGCGTAATCGGGCTCTCGGCGCAAAAGAATCCCGAGGAGGAAAACCCCGCGCCCGAGGGTCTCTTCCCGCGCGGCACCGCGGTGCGCATCCTCAAGATGCTTAAGTACCCCGACCACAGCGTGCGGGTGCTGGTGCAGGGCATCGCGCGCATCGACCTGCTCGATTTCGTGCAGGTCGACCCATATTTCCGCGCGCATGTGAACCGGCTGGCGGAAGCGGTCGAGGGCGACAAGGAACTCGATGCGCTGCAGGCGCATCTGGTGAGCCAGTTTTCCAAGTTCGTCTCGCTGGTGCCGTATCTGCCCGACGAGCTGCAGGTGATGGCGATGCAGGTGCGCGAGCCGGCGCGGCTGACCGACATGGTGGCGTCGTACCTGAAGATCGCGGTCGAAGAATCGCAGGACCTGCTCTCGACCAACGACGTGCGCGCCCGCCTGGAAAAATTAATCGTCATCCTCGGGCGCGAGATCGAGCTGCTCGAGCTGGGGCACAAGATCCAGTCGCAGGTGCAGACCGAGCTGAACAAGAATCAGCGCGAGTACTACCTGCGCCAGCAGCTCAAGGCGATCCAGAAGGAGCTCGGCGAAGGCGACGCGCGCTCCTCGGAAATCGAAGATCTCGAAAAGAAAATCGAAGCGGCAAAGATGCCGGAGGACGCGCGCAAGGCGGCCGACAAGGAGCTGGATCGGCTCAAGATGATCCCGCCCGAATCGGCCGAGCATACGGTGGTGCGCACGTATCTCGACTGGCTGGTGAGCCTGCCGTGGGCAGTTTCGACCGACGACAACCTGGATATCAAGCACGCGCGCGCGGTGCTCGACGAGGACCATTTCGATCTCGAGAAGGTCAAAGAGCGCATTCTTGAATTCCTCGCCGTGCGCAAGCTCAAGAGCGACACCAAGGGACCGATCCTGTGCTTCGTCGGACCGCCGGGCACGGGCAAGACTTCGCTCGGGCGCTCGATCGCGCGTGCGCTCGGACGCAAATTCGTGCGACTCTCGCTGGGCGGCATCCGCGACGAAGCCGAGATTCGCGGCCATCGCCGCACCTATATCGGCTCGCTGCCCGGGCGCATGATCCAGGGCCTGCGCAACGCGGGATCGAACAATCCGCTGTTCATCCTCGACGAGGTGGACAAGCTCGGCACCGATTTTCGCGGCGACCCGGCCTCGGCCCTGCTCGAGGTGCTCGACCCCGAGCAGAACAACGCCTTCGTCGACCATTACCTCGACGTGCCGTTCGATCTCTCCAAGGTGCTGTTCCTGACCACGGCCAACGTGCTCGACCCGATTCCGCCCGCGCTGCGCGACCGGATGGAAGTGCTCGAGTTGCCGGGCTACACCGAGGAGGAAAAGCTCCATATCGTCGAGCGCCACCTGGTGCCCAAGCAGATGGCCGAGAACGGGCTCGGCAATCTCAAGATCGAATTCACGCGCGAAGCGGTGGCCGAAGTGATCCGCAGTTATACGCGCGAGGCGGGCCTGCGCAATCTCGAACGCGAGATCGGGCGCGTGTGCCGCAAGATCGCGCGCTCGATCACCGAGGGTGAAGCGCCGCCCGAGCGTATCACGCCTGACATGCTCCATCGCTTCCTCGGTCCGCGCAAGTTCTTCTCCGAGGCGGCCGAGCGCACGCAGGAGCCCGGCGTCGCCACCGGCCTCGCGTGGACGCCCAACGGCGGCGACATCCTGTTCATCGAGAGCACGCGGATGAACGGGCAGAAGGGCGTGACGATCACCGGCTCGCTCGGCGACGTGATGAAGGAGTCGGCGCAGGCGGCGCTCTCCTACGTCCGCTCGCGCACCGCGCAGCTCAGCATCCCGCCGGACTTCTTCGAAAAGTCCGACCTTCACATTCACGTGCCGGCGGGCGCCATTCCCAAGGACGGCCCGTCGGCGGGCGTCACCATCGCGGCCTCGCTCGCCTCGCTGCTGAGCGCCCGGCCGGTGCGCTCCGACGTGGCGATGACCGGCGAGATCACGCTGCGCGGAAAGGTCCTGCCCGTCGGCGGCATCAAGGAGAAGGTGCTCGCCGCGCGCCGCGCCGGCATCAAGACCGTGATCCTGCCGCGGCGCAACGAAAACGACCTCGAGGACATCCCGGAAGAGGCGCGCAAGGAGATGGAATTCGTCTTCGTTGACACGGTTGACGAAGTCCTGCGCCACGCGCTGCGCGACGGCCATGCCGAGCGCGCGGAAACCTCACCGGCGTCCGCCGAGCGCACCGCGCTCAACTGACCCCTGCGGCGCGGCGGCCGGCCTAGCGCCCGGCGGCTGCGGACGGCTAAAATAAAGCGTCGGACCCGGCGCGCGAGCGCGCGGCCGATTTCGGGGGATGCCGACCAGATGCCTGAGTTGAGGAAGGATCCGGTTGTAGGGCGCTGGGTCATCATGGCCACCGAGCGCGGCAAGCGCCCGTCCGACTTCAAGCCGGTTCGCGACCAACGCAAGGGACCCCCATGCGCGTTCTGCTCCGGGATGGAGCAGATGACGCCGCCCGAAGTGCTCGCCTATCGCGACAACGGCTCGACGCCCAACGGTCCCGGATGGCGCGTGCGCGCGGTCAGCAACAAGTTTCCCGCCCTGCGCATCGAAGGTCCTGCGGGGCGGCGCGGCGAGGGCCTGTACGACCTGATGAACGGGATCGGCGCGCACGAGGTTGTGGTCGAAAGTCCCGATCACGACCGCGGACTCGCCGACCTCGAGTTGCACCAGGTTGAAGAGCTGCTGTGGGCGTATCGCGATCGCGTGCTCGACCTCGCGCAGGACGAGCGCTTCCGTTACGTGCTCATCTTCAAGAACCATGGCGCGGAGGCGGGCGCGAGCCTCGAGCATCCGCACTCGCAGATCATCGCGCTGCCCATAGTGCCGCTCAACGTGCAGCAGGAGTTGCGCGGCGCGAGCGACTACTACTCGCTCAAGGAGCGATGCATCTTCTGCGACATCGTTGACCAGGAGAACCAGGATCGGCGCCGCGTGGTGTTCGAAAACGACGAGTTCATCGCGGCCTCGCCCTTCGCTGCGCGCTTTCCCTTCGAGCTGTGGCTGATTCCCAAAACCCACGGATCGCATTTCGAGCACGCGGCGGCCGCGTACCCGGGCTTTGCCAGCGCCGTGCGGCAGAGCCTGCGCGCGCTAAAGCGCGCGCTCAACGATCCGCCGTTCAACTACATCATCCATTCGGCTCCGCTGCGCGAGGCGCAGAGCAAGCATTATCACTGGCACATGGAGATCACGCCCGCGTTGACCAAGGTGGCCGGTTTCGAGGTCGGCACCGGCTTCTATATCAACCCGGTGCCGCCCGAGAGCGCGGCCGAGGCGCTGCGCGAGGCGCTGGCGCTCGACGGCCCGAATGCGCCGGCGCCGCACGTCGCCCGGGCGAGCTGAGTTCAATTCATCATCCGTCGGCGCACCTGCCGCCCGCCGGCGAGCTTTGCCTGCGCGCTCAATCGCTTCATCGTGAAACAGTGACATAAACACAGTGAAACAGTGAAATCGTGAAACAGTGAAGATCGCAATCGTCGCCGCCGAGATTACACCATGGGCCAAGGCCGGCGGCCTCGCCGACGTGATTGGCGCGCTGCCCTCGGCGCTCAAGCAGAGCGGGGCCGATACCGCGGTGATTCTGCCCGGCTACCGGGGAATCCTCGGCGCGCTCCGAACGACGCAGGTGGCCGCCAGCCTCTCGGTGCCGCTCGGCGATTCGTCGGTACAGTTCGACGTGCTGCGCGCCGACAGCCGCGACGGAGTCCCGCTTTACCTGGTGCACAGGCCGGACTATTTCGATCGCCCGGGAATCTACGGCGAAAACGGCGCCGACTATCCCGACAATCTGCGCCGCTACGTGATGTTCGGGCGCGCCGCCGCATTGGTCGCCGCGCGCTTCATCCGGCCACAGGTGCTGCACGCGCACGATTGGCACGCCGCGGTCGCGCCGATCGTAGCCCGCGCCGATCCGTCGCTGCGCACGGCGCTGGGCGATGCGCTGGTCGCGTTTACCTTGCACAATCTCGCGTTCCAGGGCATTTCCGAGCCGCAGGATTTCGGCCTCCTCAACATCGATCGTTCCTACTTCTCGATGGAATGCCTGGAATTCTGGGGTCGCATCAATCTCATGAAGGGCGCGATCGTGCTTGCCGACGGCGCCTCGACCGTGAGCCCGACCTACGCGCGCGAGGTGAGCGGCGATCCCGAACTCGGCTTCGGACTCGAGGGCGTGCTGCGCGGCAAGGGCCGCCGCTTTGTCGGTATTCTCAACGGCGCGGACTACACGGAATGGGACCCGGCGATCGATCCGACGATCGCGGCGCGTTACACGCGCGCGCGGCCCGAGGGCAAGATGATCTGCCGGCGCGCATTGCGCCGGCTCGCGGGTCTGGCCGATAGCGCTGACGAACCGATCGTCGGGATGGTCACGCGGATGACGCCGCAAAAGGGCGTCAATCTCATCGGCGACGGGCTCGACGCGATGATGGGCCTGGGCGTGCAGCTGGTGATGCTGGCGAGCGGCGACCCGGCCCTGGAAAAATACTTCAAGGCCGCCGAGGAGCGCTTCCCGGGCCGCCTGCGCGTCGAACTGGCCTTCGACAATACGCTCGCCCATCAGATCCAGGCCGGCAGCGACATCTTCCTGATGCCCTCGCGGTTCGAGCCGTGCGGCCTGACCCAGATGTACGCGCTCAAGTACGGAACGGCGCCGCTGGTGCGCGCAACCGGCGGGCTGCGCGATACCGTCGCCGAGTTCGATGCCCGGCGCGGCACCGGCAATGGCTTCACGTTCGAGGCGTACAGCGCGGAGGCGATGGTCGCGGCGCTCGCGCGCGCGCGCAACTTGTTTAGCGATCGCGCGGCATGGCAGCGCCTGATGGACAACTGCTTCGCCGCCGACTTTTCATGGGCGGTCTCGGCGCGCAATTATCTGCGATGGTTCGACGACTTGCGCCGCATGCGCTCGGCCTGAGCGCGCGACGTCCGTGAAATCCCGACCGGAACCGATCCTGGTTTACGCCGACGGCTCGTGCGAGGGCAACCCGGGCCCTGGCGGATGGGGCGTCGTGATCGTCTCGCCCGAGGGCAAGCATCGGCTTAATGGCGGCGATTCGCGCACGACCAATAACCGCATGGAGATCATGGCGGCGATCGAAGCGTTGCGCGCTCTCGATCCCGGAATCCCCGTTATTCTCCGCAGCGACAGCCAGTACCTGGTCAAGACCGTAAACGACGGATGGCGCCGCACCAAGAATCAGGATCTGTGGAAGGAACTGGACGCGGAAATCGCAAGGCACGAGGTGCGCTTCGAATGGGTGCGCGGACATGCGGGCGACGCTCTCAATGAAGAGGCCGACGCGCTCGCGCGCGAAGCGGCGCGCAACGCGGCCCTCGGCCGCGCGCCCGGTACTCTGACTGAGCCCAAAGGCGATTCCGACGCGCGGGCGCTCGACCAACTCAAACCGCTGCTCGAAACCGGCGAGCAGATCAGGCGATGCGCCGAGTGCGGGCGCCGCTTCGTCGCCCACGGCCAGGAAACCTGCTGTTCGCTCGTCGCTTGTCAGCTTGCCCGGCGCAGCTAGCGCACGAGCGAATGCGGCTCGTGCGAGCGACGAGCGATTAGTTATTGGCGCTGACGCCGCGCTCGGCGATCAGCTTGTCCACTTCCGTGCGCAGGCGGCCGAGCACGTCGTCGTAGCGGAAATTGCCGAGCTTGCGATCTTTTTTCTTGAGATTCACCGTCGTCGGACCGCACCACAGTCCGAGGTCGGCGTCGTCGGTCTCGCCCGGCCCATTCACCCGGCAGCCCATGACCGCGATCGTGATCCGATGGCGCGCCGCGTAGGCGGTGATCTCTTTCACCTGTTGCGCCAGCTCGACGAATTTCTCGTTCTCGACGCGCGAACACGACGGGCACGAGATGATATTCAATCCGGTGCCGAAATCGGGCACCGAGATGAAGCGTCCGCTCTCGACATCCTTGATGATCTGATGCCCGACCACCACTTCTTCATGTTTGCGCTCGTTGGGCAGCGTGAGCGACACGCGAATGGTGTCGCCCAGATGCTGCGCGAGCAGCTTTTCGAACGCGATGCGGGTTTTGACGATCCCGTCGGGCGGCAAGCCCGCCTCGGTGACGCCGAGATGGAGCGGAACGTCGGGCCGGCGCGCGGCGAAGCGTCGATTGGCCTCGAGCACCTTGACCGGATCCGAGTCCTTGAGCGAGACCACGAAGCGATCGAAGCCGAGCCGGTCCATCAGCTCGCAGTGCCAGACCGCGGATTCGACCAGCGCGCTTAGCTGATCGCCCGGATACTGCTCCAGAAACGCCGGCGCGACCGAGCCGCAGTTGACCCCGATGCGAATCGCGAGATTGTGCTCGCGCGCGATCTCGACCAGCCATCCGACCTTCTGCTCGATGCTTTTGGCTTTTTGGATGTGATGCAGATGGCCGGGATTGTAGCGAATCTTGTCGACGTGCGGTGCGACCTTGTCCGCGATCCGGTAGTTCTCCTGCAGGTCCACCGAGAGCACGATGCCGCGCGTCTGCGCGCGAATCTCCTTGAGTGCGGGGACTTCCTTCTCGTTGTCGAGCGCGATGCGCACGATGCCGGCGCCCGCGTGCGCGAGCTGATGGGTCTGCGCGACGGTCTGGTCGATGTCGAGCGTGCGCGTCGCGCACATCGATTGCACCACCACCGGCGCATCGCCGCCGACCCGCAAGGCGCCAATCGCGATCTGCCGCGTGGCGCGGCGCGCAGTTGCCTGCTCCATTAGTTCCAACTCCGTTCCCGGTTCACGTTCAGTGACTGTGTGTCTGGTGATCGTGGGCTTCGCCCGCCTTGGCCTGCTGCTCGTCGCTCACCGCCATCGCAATCGACGAATGCGCGAACGCCGCGCCGGCCCGCAGCGCCATCGCAACGAAGGCCGCCTCGGCGATTTCCTCGTCCGTCGCGCCCTGCTTGATCGCGCGCTTGACGTGATCTTCGATGCACCATGGACAGGCGGTGACATGCGCCGCCGTTACCGCCATCAGCTCCTTGGTCTTGGCCGGCAGCGCGCCATCCTTGAAAATCATCTGATCCCAGTCCATGAAACCCTTGAAGTAATCGGGCTTGAGCTGGCGCAGCTTGCGCAGGCTCTTAATGGTTTCTTTGCTGAAAAAATCGGTCATCGTCGGTCCTCCGGGAACGGCGCAACATTTTCGATTGGTCCGGACAAATTATAACAAAACCGATGACAGATGCGCCTAGGGCGTGTGCGGCGGCTTAAAGCTCCGGTCATCCCCCGGTCACATGGCCGACGGAATCGGATTGGTAGAACGGCGATGCGCATTTGAGTCGGACGCCGATCCATTAGCAAAACTTGAAAAATAATTCAGATGGGCAACTCTTGAATTGCATCGTTTGCATCACTATGGTCGGCTAACCATGCTCAGAGTGATGAAGGAAGAGGTGGAGGCGGGGTACGTGGGCTAACCCGGGGGAACGCCGATCCTGTGCGCGAGTCGCTCGCCCGGTCAGGCGGGAGTCGTTAGCTATGCGGCAGCACAACCTTGGCGCGCAAGCGCCGGACTCGTTCACGGCCTCGGACCTTATCCTACCAAGCCAATTTTTCGAATTGGTCGGCAAGAGCCGGTTCACCAGCGAGCAGCGGCTGATGCTCGCGGTGCTGGCCGACGCGATCAACATCCTGCAGGACTGGCGCGGATCGTTCAGCCCGCGCAAGCGGCGTCTGTTCGTCGAAGCCGCGCGCTGGGTGATGACGCAGGGCAGCAGCTTCCCGTTCAGCTTTGACAACGTCTGCGACGCGCTCGAGATAAGCTCGGATGCTCTGCGTCGCCGTCTGGCCAGCCTCGCCACCGGATCGGGCGACTCGCGGTTGCCGACCTCGCGCTTGCGCCTGAAGGAAGCTGGCCGTCTCCAGCATATGACGGTGAATCGCAGCCGCCGCAGCAAGCGGCGTGGCATGATGCAGGCGCGCCGCGCCTGATTCGTCGCTCCGGACGGGCATCGCTTCCCGGTCCGCGTCTGGCTCCGGCATCGCGCGCGGCTCTACTTGCCGCCCCGGCCAGTTTTCAGCGTAAATATCTGAAAATAAATGCTTTTTGTCATTTTAAGCGGCGCATTTGACGGTTTCGCCTGTGACCTTCTATGATCGGCGTCCTACATGCCGGAGGTCTGGCTGACGTGCGCATGATCGTTCCGCCCATCGTCGAGCGGAGAGAGATTGATCGCAATCTCGTTCATTTTTTTCGCCATCATCGTGCGGGCGCGTTTCGCCGCGCGATTTCCGATTTCTGCCGCTACTACAACGTCAGACGTCCGACGATCGAATGGTTCGAGTACCTCGATTGGGGCAAGACCGCCGGTAAGACCTTCGAAGACGGCCGCATCCACCTGGTGCATCCGGAAAACTGGAAGCGCGGACGCATCTACAAATCGGAGCGGATGTGGATAGCGATGGTCTATCACGAGATGGGCCATTACCTGTTCTGGACCGACGCCGAGCGCAAGGCGGACGTGTTTGCGTCGCGCATGGTGCGCGGCCTGCGTCGGCCCGAGCGTCGCGCGCGCGTAAGGATCCGGGCGCGCGTCGGCCTGCGCGGCGCCCGCCGGGCCGCGGCAGGGCCCGCCCGTGGCGGTGCCGCGCCGCGCCGGTCAAGCGCTCCCGGCCGCCGCATGATCGCATCGGCCGCGCGCCGCCGCGCGCGCGGCGGCCGGCGTCCGCGCCGGGCGTGAATTCAGCCGGTTACCGCGGCACACCACGCCAGTTCCACCGCACGGAGTCGCCGTGGCCGCGCAAGTGCGGCTATCGCGCGCACCGCCATGCGGCGGTTATGATTGGATTGCAATGGCGCAGAAGGTCAACATCGAAAACCGATGGTGGGTAGAGACCGCGGTCAAGCGCCCGCGCAAGCCCGAGGCCGCGGCTGCCGGCGGCGACGGCAAAACGCAGGTCACGGCGGTCGATGCCGACCAGGCGCCCGCGATGCAGGACGTTGCGGCTCACCTCTACGCGATTGCGCACGGCTACGATCAGGACCGCGCCAAGGAAGACCTCACCGACAACAACCTGCGCATCGCGCGCGCGGCCGACCCGCAGCCCGGCCAATGGGCCTACGTCGCGATGACCGAGGAGCACTATCCCGCGCGCCTGATCAAGCGCGTCAAGGACGAGTTCCGCCTGCCGCGCGAGGCGCGCGGCATCATCCTCGACCACGGACGCCTGGTGCGGCTTCTGATCTGCGGACCGCAAATCGAGGACTGGATGCTCGACGTGACGCTCGGCGACGAGCCTTCGGTCGATGCTTACGTGTGGAACACGATGTATCGCGAGCGGTTGTTCAAGCGCGCCGAGGAGGCCTTGCGCCAGGCGCGGCGCTGGGCGCTCAACCTGATCGAACGGCCGCCGCAGCGCGACGATCCGTTTCGCGGCACCCTGCTCTAGCAGCTTCAGTTTCGCGTGGCCGCCTCAGTCCGGCCGCGGCATGCCCCACGTCCAGGCGTCGAAGCCGGGCGCGTAATCAACATTGCTCTGCGCCGGATTGCGATTTATCAGCGGCCGCATGTAAATCGGATGCTTCATGCTGCGGACCTCGTGCTCGATGGTGAAGAGCACTTTGCCGCTCTCCGGATCGACAATGTCCTTGAAACGATACTGATGCTGGTCGCTCTCCTCGGTGACGAGCCCGAGCTTGAGCAGCCTGCGGTACGGGCCGGAGAAGTCCGCGATGTACACCTGGATATGATGTCCGTCATATGGGGGCAGGGGCTGGTCGGTCTCGCGAAAGAGCAGGCTCTGTCCGACGCCGACCGAGACGCACGCGCAGCGACCGTGTTCATCGTCGATCGCGGTCGCCGGCGTCTTCATGACCTCGCGATAGAAGCGAACGATGCCGTCCGCGCCTTGCGCCGGCACGTCGAACTCGACGTAGGCGATTCCGAGCGTGACCGGACCGAAGCGCGGCGCGGGCTCGTGGCATCGAATGCGATTGCCCCACGGACAGGTGGTATCGATGTGCCCCTCGTGCTCGCTGAAGCCGAAGCGGGTCCCGTCGAGATGCTTGCGGACCCGCGCCAGGCGGCGCAGGAGCGCAGCGCGCTCGGGTATGACGATACCGACGCGGCCGCGCACCACCTGTGGCTCGCCGCCGGGCAGGTGGAATTGGCTGCGGCCGATGTTGATCCACATGTTCGCGGTGCCGGTCATCAGGAACGGATCGCGCGTCAGTCCGAGGCCGGAGACGTAAAAGGTCGTCGCCCGCTGCTGGTCGGGAACCCTGACGTTGACGTGCTCGAGCGCGACGATATTGCCGAGATCCTCGGCCGCACGGTCGTAGGCACATTCCATATCCGCCTCCGCAACCGAAGCGCGGCCCGATCGGGCGCGCGGGCGTTTTGAATTACGGAAACAGCACGCTGGCGGTGCCGATCACCAAACGCTCGGCATCCTCGTTCTCGATCCAGACGTCGATTTCGACGCGCTTCTCGCCCGGCTCAATGTGAGTGACGAAGCCGCTCACGGTAAGCGTGTGATCGGGCTGTACCGGCTGACGATAGGTCGTTCCCAGGCGCGCCAGGCGCGCACCGCTCATCCCGATCCAGTCCGTTACCAGGCGCGAAAGCAAACCCAGGCTCATATTGCCGGGCGCGATCATCCCGGGCAGTCCCTCGGCGCGCGCCCCTTCGTCGTCCATGAAACGCGGCGCTTCCATGCCGCAGGTGCGCGCATAGTTCCGCACCTGGTCCTTGCTCAGGTAGATCTCCTGCGGGCCCAGCGTGTCGCCGACGTTGACCGAATCCAAACTGGTGATGGGCATGGGCCACCTATGGCCGGTTCATGAAGCGATGGTCGATATGCGCCACGGCCTCGCCGTTTTGATTCTGCACCGTCGAGCGCACGACCACGAACACCATCGAGCCGCTGCGGCCGGTCTTCTCGTAGATCTCTTTGACGTGCGAGCTCAGCGTGATCTTGTCGCCCGGGCGGATCGGCGCGCGAAACTCGACGTCCTTGCCCGCGTCGAAACCGGCGCGGCCGAAGCGCGGCACGTGGGTGAAAAAGTGGCGGCCGTTGCGGAAGGTGACCGCAAACGAGGGCGGCGCGACGATGCCGCCGTATGGTCCACGCTTAGCCGCCGCCGCGTCGGTGTAGAGCGGATTGGTCTCGCCGATCGCCGTGCAGAATTTGCCGATACTTTCCGCGGTCACGCTCACCGGATCGGTGACCTCGAACACCCTGCCAATCAGCGCCGGATCGTACTCAACCGCCATTGTGCCTCACCTCTTCGGGCACCGCCGCGGGCACCGGCTTGCGTCTCGGCCGGAAATCGACCGGCTCGTAGCTGCCTTCCCGGAGCTCGCGCACGAGATCGTCAATCGATCGCACGTCGGCGGCAAAGCGCGTTGCGCACAGCGCGATCAGGCTCACCAGGTGGCTGTCCGAGCCGCCGATCGCGCGGTAACCGTATTTGCGCACCAGTTCCATCGAGCGATCGTCCTCGCCCTTGCGCGAGCCGCCGTTGAGCACTTCGACCGCAACCACGTTTTCGAGCGGCGGCTTGGCCGCGTAATGCTCGTACAGCCCGACGGTCGGCCGTCCTGGATGACACGGCACGGCGACGCCGCCCATGCGCGCGATTTCGTCGATCAGCTCCTGCGCGTTGAGCCGCACGTTGGCGAAATCGAAGCGCCGCGTCATCTCTTCGGTCACGCCGAACACCAGCACGTGGCCGTAGTCGGTCTCGACCTCGGAAGCCTTGAGCACCATCAGCCCGAACTTGTCCTCGAGCGCGCGATAGTCGGCCGCGCCATTGAACTGGCGATGCTCGGTCAAAACGATACCATCCACCGGGCGCTCATGGCGCCGCAGCTTGATCCAGTTGAGATACGCCTCGAGCGGCGCGCGGCTGTCCTCCGAGGCCTCGCTATGGCTGTGCAGGTCGAGAATCGTCGGCACTTAGCGGGTGTCCTTACCTCGCCGGGCGAAACTTGAGCAACGTCACTTCGGGGGTGGCGTCCTCGAACACGGCCTCGACGGGCATTCCTATTTTAACCTCATCGGGCTTGCACTCCACAAGGTTGGTCAAAACCTTGAGGCCCTCGGCGAGCTGTACGTAGGCCATGACGTACGGGAGTGACTCGCGAAAACCCGGCGCCTGGTTCTGCATCGTCGCGGTGAAGGTGTAAACGGTGCCGCGTCCGCTGCATCGCACCCATTCGGTGCGCGCGCTCAGACAATTGGTGCACAGCGCGCGTGGATAGTAGCGCAGGTCGCCGCAATCGCGGCACTTCTGGATGTACAGCTCGTGGCGCTGCAGCGCCTCCCACCACGGGCGGCTCTCCTCGTCGAGGCGCGGCAGCGGCTTGGCGTATTTTTTCCGGTCGGATTTCTCGTCGGCCATGGTTTAAGTCCTGCGTTTCGCCTGCGGGCTATTGGTTGCCGAGGATCAGCGTCGCTCCCGAATGGCGCGTGCCGAGCGTGCCGCCGGTGCCGTGGCACAATGCCGTCGCGCAATCCCTGACCTGGCGCGGACCGCATTCGCCGCGCAACTGCTTGACCGCCTCGATCACCAGGAAGATGCCGCGCATGCCGGGATGGTTCGACGAGAGGCCGCCGCCGTCGGTGTTGATCGGCAGCTCGCCGTCATAGCGCAGCCGCCCGCCGCTGACGAACGCGCCCCCCTCGCCGCGCCGGCAGAAGCCGAGATTCTCAAGCGTCATCAGCACGGTGATGGTGAACGAGTCGTAGATCATCGCCATGTCGATGTCTTTGGGCGCGAGGCCCGCCCGCTTGAATGCGAGCGGTCCCGATTGGCCCGCGGCCATCTCCATGAAGTCGCGCCGGCCGCGCGCCGGATGGCGCACGGTCTCGCCCGCGCCCAGGATATAGACCGGCTTCTTCTTCAGATCGCGCGCGCGTTCGGCCGAGGTCACGACCAGCGCGCCGCCGCCGTCGCTGATGATGCAGCAGTCGAGCAGATGGAGCGGCGAGGAAATGATGCGCGACGCGAGCACGTCCTCGACCGTGATCGGGTCGCGGTACTTGGCCGCCGGATTCATCGAAGCGTGCAGGCGCATCGTGACCGCGATCTCGGCCAGCTGCTCGGAGGTGGTGCCGAATTCGTGCATGTGGCGCTGCGCCATCATCGCGTAGGCGCCGACCGTGGTCGGCCCGAACGGCACTTCGTACTGATCGCACGGATCGCCGCCGCCGCCCGCGCCGCCGGTGCCGATCGCGAAGCGCTGCGAGGCCGCGGTCGAGCCGTACACGACCACCGCGACCTCGCACAGGCCGGCCGCAATCGCTGCCGCCGCATGCGCGGTGTGCGCGACGAACGACGAGCCGCCGATCGAGGTCGAATCGACGAAATTCGGCGTCAGATTCAGGTAGTCGCAGAACCCGACGATGCCCATCCCGCTCATCCCGATACCGGTGGTGCATACGCCATCCACGTCCTGGATCCTGAGCCCGGCGTCGTCGAGCGCGCCGCGCACGCTTTCGGCCATGATCTGGAACATGCTCTTGTCGGGCGCAAAGCGGGCCGGATGCTCGTACACGCCGGCCAGCGCGGTCTTGCGGCTTAGGCTCATCGAACGCTCCCTGAATCAGCCCTCGGCGAGAAAACTTTCGATTGTGGAACTGGTCTCGGCCGCCTGCTCATTGGGCAGAAAATGACCGGCGCCCGGGATGACGCGGAGCCGCGAGCCGCCGATGCGGCGGTGGATGAATTCGGCGTCGGCGGGCGTCGTGATCGGGTCGTCGGCGCCGGCCAGGACCAGCGTCGGCTGGCGGATGCCCGCGATCTGCTCGCGCAGGTCGCAATCCGCGCAGGCGACGATGTCGGTGTAACGCACGCGCGGGTCGGTCTGGATCTGCTCCATCCATCCCTCGCGCACGATCTCGAAGCGATCCTTGACCGTGGCGGGCGAATAGCCGTCGGTGACGAATGCCTGCGGCGCGCGGCCCATCGCCACCGCGCGCAGCGCGTCGATCCGCGCGACCGGGATATTGAAGCGCGCCGCCGTCACCACCGCCACGATCGCCTCGACCCGCGCCGGGTAGCGTAGCGCCATGTCCATCGCGATCGCGCCGCCCATCGAGCGTCCGGCGATGACCGCCGACCTGATGCCCAGCGCGTCCATGAAGCCGATCACGAAGTCGGTGTATTCCTGCACCGTCCTCCGGCCCTCGACGCCTGAGGAGCGGCCGTGCGCGGGCAGATCGATCGCCACCGGGCTGTGCCCGCGCCCGAGATGACTTACCTGGTTGTGCCAGCTATGGCCGTTGGAGCCGGCCCCGTGCACCATGATGACTGTGCGGCCGCGCGAAAGATCGGGCGCCACGTCGGGCAGCGTGGTCGCTCCCGCGTAGTAATAATAGGTGGCACACCCCTGCACTTCCGCATATTTCGTCGGCATCGTAGCGCTCTCTAAGCGGCGTAATTGAGGTTAGCTATTCGGAATCAGGAGCGGATGTCAAACGCGGTGGCGCGCTGAGGCGCCGTGCGCCGCCCATCCTCGCGGCGCGCAGACCGATGCGCGTCAGTGGCGGCGCGCGCGACGGCGCCGCGGCGGACTGATGCCCGCGCGGCCGGCCTGATCGCGCTCCCATTCCTCGATCGCCGTGCGGCTGAAGCGCCAGTTGCTGCCGACGCGAAATCCGGGCAGATGTCCCTGGCGCAGCAGGCGATAAATGGTCGTCGGATGAACGCGGAGATGTTCCGACAATTCCTTGATCGTGAAGATCTGATCGCTTTGTGACGGTTGAGCCATAGCGTGGGAAGACTTGCTGATGGAGGAGGCGGCTTTTCGTGAGGTGCCTTTTTTCATTCGCGCCAGACAATCAAAATATGCAATTTTCGGTTCAAGCGTCCGTTGTGGGATTAGCGGAGTCAAGACGCGTTTTGCGAGCAACAGTTGGAAGGTGCTCGCTAGAATTCGTCAGAACGCCAAACTGCTTAAATCGTACAATCGTCTATGCGGGCGTTGATATGGTCTGACTAAACTACTCATTCACGATCATCAGATTTAGTGATGCATTAAGCGGAACATATCCATCGAACGGCGCATATGGCTCTACGGGATTCCATCGATCTGTCGCTTCGCCGGACAGCGATACCTATTTCGGTCTCCATCGATCTTTGTCCCCGAGCTCCAATCCCCGGCCTTCGGGCGGACCGACCCTCCGGCTGCATCGCGATCCTGGCCGCGGGCTTTATGTTGCTCTCGCTGGTCGGAGCGGCGCGCGCGGCCGCGACACAGAATCCGGTTGCGACTGCCGCGGCGCAACTCATCGAGGTCCACCGGGGACAATTCCAGTCGGCGGGCAAACCGGTCGAGGACTTTTACTGCGAGCCGGCGGCGTCCGGAGCACATCCGGCGGTCATCCTGCTGCACGGCGCGGTGCCGCGCGGCTGGGGGGACGAGGCGTTCGTCGAGATGTGCCGCGGGCTGGCGGCCGCCGGCTATTACGCGATGTTTGTCGAATATTACAGCCAGGCCGGACCGGCCCGCCCTGGCGACCGTCCGACGACGGGCCGCGGGTTCGCCGCATGGGTTGAACGGAATAATCCGGTGTGGACGCGCGAGATCGCGGACGCGATCGACCTTCTCAGCCGCGACCCGCGCATCGATCGCGCACGCATCGCATTGCTCGGACAATCGCTCGGCGGATTCCTGGCCTTATCGGTCGGCGCCGCCGAGGGCGGCCGGCTGGCCGCGGTCGTCGAGTACTACGGAGGGCTCTTCGGCGGCGCGCCCGCGATGGCGGCCAATCTGGCGCCGACCTTGATCCTGCATGGCAGCAACGACCGCGTCATTGCGGTGCGCTACGCATACCGGCTTGATACGCTGCTGACGAGGTATGGGCGCGCGCACGAGATGAAAATTTACCCTGGCGTCGGCCACGGCCTGGACGCCGCGACGCGCGCCGAGGCATGGCAGACGACGCTCGCCTTTCTGCGGCGCTACTTCGGCCGCTGAGCAGCGGGCCATTTTAATCCTGAGCGCAATCAGCGATTCCATCCGGGAGCGATCGCGATGAACGACCAACCACTGCCGCTTAAAGAGGCCGACGCGGTCGAAATCACCACCGTGCTCGACAACACCTGCGACATGCTGCTGCCCTCGAGCCCGACGGTGCGCCGCGCCTCGCTCGGCGATCGTCTCGGCAAAACCGCGCTGCGCGCCGAGCACGGCTTCGCCGCCGTGGTCAAGGTGACCGGCGCGGGCACCTCGGAGTCGATCCTGTTCGACGCTGGTCTCAGCCGCGACGGCCTGATGCACAATCTCGACGTGCTCGAACTCAAGCCCAGCGAGATGCACGCGGTTGCGCTGAGTCACGGCCATGCCGACCATACCAACGGGCTCGGCGGGATGCTGCGGCGGCTCGGCGGGCGCCGCATGCCGCTGCTGCTCCATCCGGACGCGCTGCTGCAGCGCAAGGTGGTGCTGCCCGACGGCCACGAGCTGCGGCTGCCGCCGCCCGACGCACGGGTGTTGCGCCACGACGGCGTCGAGCTGATCGAGGAGCGCGGGCCGTCATACCTGCTCGGCAATCTCGCGATGATCACCGGACAGATTCATCGCACCACCGATTTCGAGACCGGCTTCCCGATTCACTTCGCGCGCATCGGCGGACGCTGGCAGCCGGACCCGTATATCCACGACGACCAGGCGCTGGTGGTGAACCTGCGCGGCAAGGGTTTGGTGGTGCTCACCGGATGCGGCCATGCGGGCGTGATCAACACGGTGCGCCAGGCGCGCGCGCTCAGCGGCGTCGAGCGGATCCACGCAATCATCGGCGGATTTCATTTGTCGGGCGCGCTGTTCGAACCGATCATCGCACCGACCGTTGCGGCGCTGCATGACTTCGCGCCCGAGATGATCGTGCCGGCCCATTGCACCGGATGGCGCGCGACCCATCGTATCGCGCGCGAATTTCCCGACGCCTTCGTGCAGAACAGCGTCGGCACGCGCTTCGTGCTCTAGCGCGGCGCGCGCGGGACGCAGCAGCCGATCGCGCGCCTGCGGCGATCTCAGGCCGCTGGACGGCGGAGCACGACCGGATCGAGCTTGCGCGGGATGAGCTGTCCGTAGCCGAGCTTCGCCAGCAGCTTCCCGTTCTCCACGATCGGCTGGCCGCGCAGGATCGTGGTCACCGGCCATCCCTCGATCGGCCAGCCCTCCCACGGGCTGTAGTCGCTCACGTGAAAGTCTTCGCGCGTCAGCTTCTTTTTGATCGTCGGGTCGATCAGCACGATATCGGCGTCGCTGCCGGCCGCGATCGCGCCCTTGCGCGGATAGAGGCCGAGAATGCGCGCCGCGTTGCTCGAGGTCACTTCGACAAAGCGCGGCAGCGTCATCCCGCGCTTGACTACGCCCTCGGTATAGACGATGCCCATCCGCGCTTCGGCTCCCAGGTTGCCGCCGGTCACGTTGTCGATGCGTTTGCCGGAGAGCTTGTGATCGAGCGAGGTCGGAAATTCGTCGGTCGCGGTGGTCGAGACGGCGTCGTTGACCAGGCCGTCCCAGAGCGCGCGATTATCGTCGCGGCCCTTCAACGACGGATAGGTGTGATAGCAGAAGCCGCGCGGCTTGCGGTAGTCATCCGCGGAAAAACAGGCATAGTGATGAAGCGTCTCGCAATAGACCGGCAGGTTGCGGCCGCGCGCCTCGGCCACGGCCTCGACCCCCTCGGCGGCCGAGGTGTGCACGAAGTACACGCCCGCGCCGCTCGAACGGGCGAGCCGAATCACGCGATTGAAGGCCAGCTCCTCGGAGAGCTTGGTATGCACCAGGTGCATGTTCCATCCCTCGGTGCGGCCCTCGGCGGCGAAGCGCTCGTAGTTGAACTGCACCAGGTCGTCGTCCTCGGCGTGGACTACCATGATGCCGTCGTTTTTCGCCACGCGCTCCATCGCGAGCTGCACGCGGCCCATGTCGAGGCGCAGGCGGACGCGTTTGGGATGCGGCGGCATCACGTCGGTGGTGAAGATCTTGAAGCTCGGAAAGCCCTGCCGGATGACGTCGCCGATCTGATCGAAAATGCCGAGCGGCAGGGCCCCCATCAGCCCGACATGGAAGGAGTAATCGACGTAAGACTGCCCCTTCCATCGCGCCGCGCGCTCCTCGATCGCGCGCGTCATCTCCATGCCCGGCTCGACAAAGCAGAAATCGAGATGGGTGGTGGTGCCGCCGAACGCCATTCCGCGCGTGTCTTCTTCGGGGCCGAGCGTGCTCACGCCCGCGTCGGGATTGGTCAGATCATAGATATCCAGGTGTGCGTGCGGCTCGATTCCGCCCGGAACGACGATTTTGCCGGTTGCGTCGAGGGTGCGCCCGGCCGCGGGCGCATGCTCGTCGGTTCCGATGAAAGCGATTTTTTCGCCTTGAACGCCGACGCTCCATCGGCCGACGCCCTGGGGAGTGACAACTTCGCCGCCGCGAATGAGCAGGTCCAGCATTTTGCACCTCCCGGTCGAGGAGAGTTGGGTTGCGGTACCTTGCCGGTGAGAGCCCGATGAAGCGATCTGTAGGACAGCGCGGGCGATAATTCAATCCGCGGATTTCTACTCGGCCACTGGCCGCGCATGTCGGGGTTGCGCGTCCGGCGGCGGCTTCGTTTGATCTCGCCGGTTTCGCATGGCGCCTGCTGCTCGCCGGCCGAGACCGGCGCGCAATTCATTCCAAGTGAGCTTCCTTGTGCGCATCGTAAAGCGCCGCGACGATCGCCGCGAGCGTAGCGTGGCTGGCGCTGGTCTGCGCGGCGGCGAACGCCGCTTCGTGCGCGGCGCGCCGGGCCCTGCCGCATTTCGATCCGGCGAATACTCAGATCGAATACACACTCCGGGCTGGCCGCACGCAACCCATGGAACACTCCGACTGGCACGCGGCGAAATACAAATCGATCCGCTCTCCGGCGACACCATGGGCGCTGCGGGGTGAAGGTAATCTCCGGATAGCTCTGCGCGTCGAGCATGCGGCGCGACGGCGACCGTTTCGTCGCAACGACGCAATTTTGCGGTGCCCTGCGCGGCATGGGTCTACGCAATCCGAGCCTGTTGACGTTGCGCCGCGCCGACACCGTTTACGTCGACCCCTGTGCGCAGGGCCGCGTGATATGGGTAGCCGCCGAGAGCGACGGGGCGCGCCAGGCCGCTATGAGCCCGCCGCACCCCGTCCCGCACTGAAAGTCCGTTTAACCCCCTTGCCTACCGGTGAATGTCCTCGAGCGAGGTCGGCTCCATGATGGATTTCAAGTAGCTGGGCGATGGAATCGGATAACCTCTGCCCCAGTTCAGGATGATGGTGCCGCGCGAGTTCTGCACGTCAATGACGATCGGGCCGGGGTTGGTGGTCGCCTTCACGCCGACGTTCCATTGCGCATACGGACCGCCCGCGTAGTCTTCCGACCAGCGCTTTGGCCATTGCCAGACTTTCCACAGATGGCCTTTTTTGTCGAAGGCGAGCGCCCACCACGAGTCCCAGTTCTCGGCGTCCCAGAAATTGATCACCGCGCTGTACGGGTTGCGCGGGTCCTTGGGCGTGCGCAGCACGACGGCGAACTTGCGCATCGAGAATACGTCATCCACCAGCAGACCGGTCGGCCCATACAGATGCGTATCCGGCTGCTGCATGTCGTGAATGGCAAGCACGTTCTTCCAGCCGAGAAATTTCCAGTTCCAGTTCACGACCCGGTCGGCGAAGCCGTAGAAGTCGGCGATCGTATGATCGGTGCCGAGCAATGAGTCGGACTTGACCTCGGCCGTGATGCGGCGCACGCGCCGGATCGTCGGCAGATAGGCCCAGGAATCGTCGGCGCGGAACGGATCGTTGTAGCGCCACACGATGAAGGCGGTGCCGCGGATATCGAACGGCGTATAGAAGCCCGTGAACTCCTTGAATTCGAAATCCCTGGCGTCCTGGACTCCCGGCAATAGTCCGCCGGTGGAGTCAAATTGAGCGAGATGCGAGAGGTAGAAACGCCAGTACACGCATCCCATCGTGCGTTGAATCGTGCCGCCGCCGCCGTATTGCGCGGTCACGTCGGTCGGCAGCTCAAAATTGTGTGGAATGGTCCACAGGCCGAGCGGCTGCGGCAGGGTAATCTTCTCGCCGTCGTGACTGCCCGGCAGGCGCACGATCGAGAGCAGCCAGTTGACCGCTCCGTGCCCTGCGCTCTGCCATCGATATTCGAAATTCCATGCCGCTTTCACCCCCGAGTCGGGCCTGTCGGGACCAAGCGCATCGTCGGCGAACGGCTGGCCGCATCGATAGTTCGCAATCGTGCCGTCGCTCCGGAGCCTCACCTGGCCCTGGTACTTCTCGGTGCAATCCATGAAATCCCGGCGCGGAAGATGACTGCGCGTGGCGACGATGCGCACGCGCGCCTGGGGGAAATTCAGTTGGTCGAGATACCCCGGCACCATGAACGGACGCAGCCGCTCAAGATCCCGTGACGTGAGCACGTCACCGGGTTTGAAGTCGGGCTTCGTATCGGCGTACTTGTGCAGCCAGTCGACCACCGAGGCCACCGTGTATTGCGAAAGGTTCGGAGCCGCCGCATCGGTGTCGCCGGCGAAGGCGGCACGCACGCCGAGCATCGCGGCCGCACCGACGAGCGCGCAGCACAGCACGATCAGGCTGGAACGAACGCTGGATAAGCGCCGTTCTGCCGGATGCACCGACGGCGATGACGCAGAAGTCGTTGAAATCATTGACTAATTACCTCCCTAATCAGTTGCGGCTAATAAATGACTTAAATGATAATCTAAATCCTTAACTGCGCCAGATTATAAACAGAACGCCGGCAAGTCAAGAATAATCGCCTACGAGAATCGGGGCGGTCCGGTGTTCTTGCTTCGCGCGATCCTCTCATCGCGCCGGGCTTTGTTAGCCGCGACTTTTTGACCGGCGTCGCATGCGATGAGTAGGCTGGTCGCCATGAATGCGAGCGCGATCCAAACTCACGTCACGCGGCTTTGGGACGAATCGATCGTCCCCCAGCTGACCGAATACATCCGGGTTCCCAACAAATCGCCGGCTTTCGATCCCGACTGGCGCGCGCACGGCTACATGGAGCAGGCGGTGACGCGCTTTGCCCAATGGGCGCGCCGGCAGCCGATCGAGGGTCTCAAGCTCGAGGTGATTCGGCTCGAAGATCGCACTCCGCTTCTGTTCATCGAGATTCCCGGAAGTTCGCCCGCGAACTCGGACGACTGCGTGTTGCTCTACGGTCACTTGGACAAGCAGCCGGAGATGAGCGGATGGAACGCGGGACTGGGCCCGTGGCAGCCGGTGCTCAAGGACGACCGGCTCTACGGGCGCGGCGCAGCCGACGACGGGTACGCGATGTTCGCGGCGCTGGGCGCGATCGGCGCGCTCCAGGCGCAATCAATCCCGCACGCGCGCTGCGCGATCATGATCGAGGCGTGCGAGGAAAGCGGCAGCCACGACCTGCCTTCCTACATCGATCACCTGGCGGCGCGAATTGGCAAGCCCAGCCTGGTCATCGCGCTGGACTCCGGCTGCGCCAATTACGATCAGCTCTGGTGCACGACTTCGCTGCGCGGTCTTGCGGGCGGCACGCTCACGATCGAAGTGCTGACCGAGGGCGTTCATTCGGGCGATGCCGGCGGCGTGGTACCCGATACTTTTCGTATCGCGCGGCAGTTGCTGAGCCGCCTCGAGGACGAGACCAGCGGCGAGGTGCGTGCGCGCGAGTTCCACGTCGCGATTCCCGAGGCGCGGGTCAAACAGGCGGCCGCGGCCGGCGCGGCGCTCGGCGAAAGTCTCTACACGAAGTTCCCGCTCATGCCGGGCGCGCGGCCGCTTGCCACCGATCCGACGGAACTCATCCTGAACCGGACCTGGCGGCCGGCGCTGGCGATTATCGGCGCAGACGGCCTGCCCGCTCCCGCGAGCGCGGGCAACGTGATGCGCCCGATGACCGCGCTCAAACTTTCGCTGCGGCTGCCCCCGACCTGCGACGGCCAAAAGGCGACGCTTGCGCTGAAGCGCCTGATGGAGCAGGACCCGCCGGGCGGCGCGCGCGTCAAGTTCGAGAGCAACTGGGCCGCAAGCGGATGGGAGGCGCCGCCGCTTGCGGCATGGCTCGAGCGCTCGCTGGAGGAAGCGTCCCGCGCGTACTTCGGCAAATCCGCAGCGTATATGGGCGAGGGCGGAACGATTCCGTTCACCAACATGCTCGGCGAGCGCTTCCCGGAGGCGCAATTCGTGGTCACAGGGGTGCTCGGTCCACATGCGAACGCGCACGGTCCCAACGAGTTTCTGCACATCCCCACCGGCAAGCGAGTGACCTGCTGCGTGGCGCAGGTGATTGCGGACCATTTTCGCAGTCGCTGAACTCGCTGCCGATCCGCGCGTCACCGTCAGGCGAGCGGGCGATCCGGACGAGCGCGGCACCTGCGTGCTCTACTGGATGCAGCGCGCGCAGCGGGCGATGGACAATCCTGCCCTGAGCGCGGCAGCCCGGCTCGCCAACGCGCTGGAAAAGCCGGTACTGGTTTTTTTCTGCCTGCTCTCGAAGCATCCGCTCGCCAACCTGCGCCATTACACGTTCATGCTTGAAGGCCTGGAGGACACCGCGGAGCGGCTGGCGCGTATGCGTATCGGGTTCGTCTTGCGCGAAAGCGCAGGCGCGAGTCCGCTGCCGGCGCTGACGCGCCTGTGCGCGGAACTGCGGCCGGCGATAATTGTCACTGACGAGAATCCGCTGCGAAGGTCCGGGAGATGGCGCGCAACTCTCGCGCGCGAACATGGCGTCCCCCTGCTCAGCGTCGACGCCGACGCGATCGTGCCGAGCGCGTTGCTCGGCCGGGAGCATTTTGCGGCGCGCACCATCCGCCCGCGTATTTACGAGCAGCTCGAGCGCTTTCTCCGGCCGATTGAAACTCCTTCCGTGCGCATCGCGTGGCGCGCGCCTGCTGGATTGCACCGGGTGAACTGCGCAACGCCTCTTCCAGGGAAGCTGCAGATCGATCGCACAGTCGGGCCGGTAAGCCGCTTCCACGGCGGCACCGCTGAGGGGCTCGCCCGCCTGCGCCGCTTTATACGCCTTGGCCTTAATGACTACCCATACCGCCGCAATCATCCCGAACTCGACGGCACCAGCCGCTTGTCGCCTTACCTGCATTTCGGCCATCTCGGGCCCCATATGGTGGCGCTTGCGGTCCGCGAAGCCGACGCGCCGCGCGCGGTGCGCGACGCGTTTTTGGAGCAATTGATCGTGCGCCGCGAGCTCGCGATCAATTTCGTGCGCTACAATCGGCACTATGATCGGTTCGAGGCGGGCGAGCCGTGGGCGCTCAGCTCGCTGAAGAAGCACGCGCGCGATCGTCGGCAATATCGCTACTCGGCCGCACAGCTCGAAGCTGCGGAAACCCATGATCCGCTATGGAACGCCGCACAGCGCCAGATGGCGACCTGCGGCTGGATGCATGGATACGTGCGGATGTACTGGGCGAAGAAGATTCTCGAATGGAGCGCGACGCCGGCGGCCGCGTATGCCGCCGCCGTGCACCTCAATGACAAGTACGAACTCGATGGACGTGACCCCAACGGCTACGCCGGAATCGCGTGGGCCATAACGGGCAAGCACGATCGCGCGTGGGGCCCCGAGCGCCCGATTTACGGAGTGGTGCGATATATGTCGTACGACAGCACTTCGCGCAAGTTTGACAGCCGCGCGTATATTCAAAAATGGTCGCGCACCTGAGTGCCCCGCTGGTTGAAACAATTGAATAGTGAAATATTGAGCTGAGCACTTGCCCATCGCAGGAGAATGAACATGGCCGGAGCAGTTAAACAGACCGCAGACCGTCCGGCGCCCGAGGCCGCTCCGGCCGCCGGGACGCAAGCCGGCGAGAAGATCTCCGGCGGCAACCTGGTCGCGCGCGCGCTCAAACACGAGGGCGTCGACGCGATCTTTACGCTGTGCGGCGGCCATATCATCGACATCTACGACGGATGCCTCAACGAGGGCATCAAGATAATCGACGTGCGCCACGAGCAGGTGGCGGCGCACGCCGCCGACGGCTACTGGCGCGTGACCGGCAAGACCGGATGCGCGGTGGTCACCGCGGGCCCCGGCACCACCGATGCGATGACCGGCGTGGCCAATGCGTTTCGCGCCGAGAGCGCGATGCTGCTCATCGGCGGACAGGGGCCGCTCACGCAGCATCGCATGGGCTCGCTGCAGGACCTGCCGCACGTGGACATGATGCAGCCGATTACCAAGTTTGCGGCCACCGTGCCGGCGACCGAGCGTATCGCCGACATGGTGAGCATGGCGTTTCGCGAGTGCTACAACGGCGCTCCCGGACCTTCGTTCCTGGAAATTCCGCGCGATGTGCTCGACGCGAAAATCGATGCCGCGCGGGCGCGCGTGCCGGCGGCCGGACGCTATCGCGCTTCGACCAAAAGCGCCGGCGATCCGCGCGACGTCGAGCGCCTGGCCGATATCCTGGTCGAGTCCGCGCGGCCATGCGTGCTGCTCGGGACGCAGGTCTGGACCTGCCGCGCCGGCGCGGCGGCGATCGAATTCTGCCGGCGGCTTAACATACCGGCCTACATGAACGGCGCCGCGCGCGGGACGTTTGCGCCCGGCGACCCGCATCACTTTCATCAGACCCGTAGCTACGCGTTCGAAAGGGCCGACACGATCGTGATCGTCGGCACGCCGTTCGACTTTCGCATGGGCTACGGACGCCGCCTGCGCGCTGACGCCACCGTGGTGCAAATCGATCTCGACTACCGCACAGTGGGCAAGAACCGCGACATCTCACTCGGCCTGGTCGGCGACGCCGGCGCGATCCTGTCGGCCGTGACCGCCGCGTCAAGCGGCAGAATCGATAACGGGGCGCGCCAGCGCGAGGCGTGGCGCGCGGAGTTGCGCGAGCAGGAGCAAAAGAGCGCCGAGGCGATGCGGCCGCGGCTGATGTCGGACGCAAGCCCGATTCATCCGCTGCGCCTCGCCCACGAGATCAATCGGTTCCTGACCGAGAACACCCTTTTCATCGGCGACGGCGGAGACGTGGTCACCTTCGCGGGCGGCGTGATTCAGCCCAGGGCGCCGGGCCATTGGATGGACCCCGGGCCGCTGGGCACGCTCGGCGTGGGCACGCCGTTCGCGATGGCGGCGAAGCTGGCGCGGCCGGAAAAGGAGGTCGTCTGTCTTTTCGGCGACGGCGCGTTCGGTCTTACCGGATGGGATTTCGAGACCTGCCTACGTTACGGACTGCCGTTCATCGGCGTCGTCGGCAACAACTCGCACATGAACCAGATTCGCTACGGGCAAACCGTCAAATACGGCGAAGCGCGTGGCGAGGTTGGCAACTATCTGGGCGACGTGCATTTCGAGCGCTTCGCGACGATGCTCGGCGGCTACGGCGAGGAAGTGCGCGAGGCGAAAGACATTGCGCCCGCGCTCCGGCGCGCGCGCGAGTCGGGCAAATGCGCGCTCATCAACGTGTGGATCGATCCCAACGTCTATGCGCCGGGCACGATGAACCAGACCATGTACAAATAGATCCGGCCGCAACGGATCGTCCGAAGCAATTCAGCCGAGAAAAATTCGCGAGAGGAGTTCGATGGACCAGGCGCTCAGCGGTGTGCGGATCGTGGACATGACGCACGTGCAATCAGGGCCGAGCTGCACGCAGATGCTGGCGTGGCTCGGCGCCGACGTAATCAAGGTCGAGATGCCGGGACGCGGCGATATCACGCGCGGCCAGCTCCGCGACGTGCCGGGCGTGGATAGTCTCTATTTCACGATGCTCAACTGCAACAAACGCAGCATCACGCTCAACATCAAGTCGCCCAGGGGCAAACGCATCCTCGACGAGCTGATAAAGCGCTCCGACGTGCTGGCGGAAAACTTCGGACCCGGCGCGCTCGATCGCGAGGGCTTCACCTGGGCGCGGCTGCAGGCCCTCAACCCGCGGCTCATCTATGCCTCGATCAAGGGTTTCGGCCGCGGACCGTTCGAGGATTGCAAGGCTTATGAAACGATCGCGCAAGCAATGGGCGGTGCGATGAGCACCACCGGCTTCGAGGACGGTCCGCCGACCAGCACCGGCGCGCAAATCGGCGATTCCGGAACCGGCATCCACATGGCGGCGGCGATTCTCGCCGCGCTCTACCAGCGCACGCGCACCGGACGCGGGCAGCGGGTCGAGGTCGCGATGCAGGACGCGGTGCTCAATCTGTGCCGGGTCAAGCTGCGCGACCAGCAGCGCCTCGCGCGCGGGCCGCTCAGCGAATATCCCAACCGCAGCTTTGGCGACGAGGTGCCGCGATCAGGCAACGCCTCGGGCGGTGGCCAGCCGGGCGCGGCGCTGCGATGCGCGCCGGGCGGCCCCAACGACTATTGCTACGTGATCATTCAGCCCCAGGTCTGGCCCGCGCTCGCGCGAATCGCCGGCCGCACCGAATTGATCGAGCATCCCGACTACGCCACGCCCGAGGCGCGTCTCAAGCATCTGGACGAAGTGTTTGGCGTCATCGAGCAGTGGACCATGCGCCACACCAAGCACGCGGTGATGCGCATGCTGATGGAAGCCGACGTGCCGTGCGGGCCGATCCTGTCGATGAAGGACCTGATCGAGGATCGCGCGCTCGCCGCGCGCGCGATTGTGGCCGAGGTGAAGCATCCCGAGCGCGGCGTGTTCAAGACCGTGGGCTCGCCGCTGGTGCTCTCGGACAGCCCCGTCGCCATCCGCTCTTCGCCGCTGCTCGGCGAGCATACGGCCGACATCCTGCGCGAGGTGATGGGCTACGACGCCGCCGAGCTCGAGCGGCTGCGCGCCGACGGCGTCATTTGATCCGGTTTTGCTTGCGACCGATCTTCGAACCGCTCTGCTAGCCGGCTTTCCACGGAGCGGGCAGCGCGCCGGTGCGCAGGAAGCGTAGGTAGTCGGCGAGAATCTCGGCGTGATCGAAAGCCAGCGGCACGGGCGGCGCGTCGGGTGCGAAGAGGCCGATGCCCTTGGCGTCGTCGGCCGCGCGCGGCGTGCCGGAGGCACGGCCGACGTAGACCGCGGTGACGGTCTGGCCGCGCGGATCGCGATCCGGCCGCGAGTAGATGCCGAGCAGGGCGCGCAGCTCGACCTCGAGCGAGGTCTCCTCGCGAAACTCGCGCACGGCGGCGGTCTCGACCGGCTCGCCGATCTCGACGAAACCGCCGGGAATCGCCCAGCCGGATGGAAAATTACGCCGATCGATCAGCACGATCTGCGCGCCGATCTCGCCGATCACGTCGGCGGCGATCGGCGGGCATTTGGGTCGGGGCATGGGTTTTGAACCGAACGGTGGTGCGCGGGGCGGGACTTGAACCCGCACGGTATTTCTACCACGAGCCCCTCAAACTCGCGTGTCTGCCGTTCCACCACCCGCGCACTTGAAAAATCGCGACGCCTACATCCGCGGCTTGGGCGCAACCGGCCTGCTCGCCGGCTTGGGCTGATTTTCGGACGACGGCGGCATCACCGGCGCCGTCATCGGCGCCGGCTTCGCCGGCGGCGGAGCCATGGGTCCCGCCGGCGCGGACATCCGATGAGCCATCCGGCCGGACCCGAAGATACTGCCGGTGAAGCGTCGCGTCGAGGCATAGGCGAGAAAAATCGAGGTCGCGAAGAACACCGCGGCCATCGCCCACGTCGTTTTGGTCAGCATGTTGCCCGCGCCGCTCGCGCCGAACACGGTCTGGCTCGAGCCGCCGAACACCGCGCCGATCTCCGCGCCCTTGCCCTGCTGGAGCAGGATGACGATGATGAGCGCGATGCAGATGACAATATGAATCGCGATTACTGCGGTAACCATTAGACTCCGGGTAGCCTCGTCCGCTCAGGACGCGCGCGCACGCACGATGCGGGCGAACGAGTCAGCCTTTAAGCTTGCCCCGCCGACCAAAGCCCCGTCAATATCGCGGCCGCCGAGCAAACCCTCGACGTTTTCCGGCGTCACGCTGCCGCCGTACAGGATGCGCACGGCCGCGGCGCATTCGGGGCCGAACGCATCGCCAATCGCCTCGCGGATCGCGCCGTGCGCGAGCGAGGCTTGCGCCGGGGTCGCGGTGCGGCCGGTGCCGATCGCCCACACCGGCTCGTAGGCGACGATCGCGCGCGCGGCTTCGCGGCCGTCGATGCCGGCGAGGCCGTTCTGCGTCTGGCGCAGGATGACGGTGGTGGTATGGCCGCCGTCGTGCTCGGCCTGGGTCTCGCCCACGCACAGGATCGGAATGAGACGATGGCGGACCGCGGCGCGCACCTTGCGATTGATCAGCTCGTCGTCTTCGCCGAATAGGTGGCGGCGCTCCGAATGGCCAAGGATGACGTGCGTCACGCCCAGCGCCTTGAGCATCGGCGCCGACACCTCGCCGGTGAACGCGCCCTTGTCCTCGTAATGCATGTTCTGCGCGGCGAGCGCGATATTCGAGCCGGCGAGTTCCTGCGCCGCGGCGGCGAGCGCGACCGCCGCGGGCGCGACCAGGACGTCGCGATCGCGCCCGAGCGCCGCCGCCGCGGAGTCGAGCTCCGCGCGCAGGGCGCGGATCAGGTGGCGCGCCTCGTTCGGCGTCAGATTCATCTTCCAGTTGCCGGCGAGCATCTTCCTGCGCATCGCGCTTTCTCCGCTTGTCAGGTTGATCGGGCTTGAAGTCGTGAAAACGGCACGGACGCTTCTAGGCGCCGGGCTCGAGCGCCTTGACGCCCGGCAGCTCGATGCCTTCCAGGTACTCCAGCGTTGCTCCGCCGCCGGTCGAAACATGGCTGAAGCGCGCCGACCACGGCTGGTTGGCGAGCGCCGCGGCGGTGTCGCCGCCGCCGATAACGCTGAACACGCTATCCATGTTGGCCAGCGCCTCGCCCACCTTGAGCGTGCCGCGCGCGAACGCCTCATGCTCGAAGAAACCCAGCGGCCCGTTCCACACCACCGTGCGCGCCCCCCGCAGGCGCGCGACGAATTGTTCGATCGTGCGCGGCCCGATATCGAGCCCCATGCGGTCGGGCGCGATGGTCTCGACGGTCTCGGCCGTGCCCGCGTCGGGCGAGGCGGCGACCACGTGGTCGAGCGGCAGCACGATCGCCAGCCCGCGGCGCGCGGCCTCGGTCATCAGCTCGGCCGCGAGCTGCAGCTTGTCATCCTCGACCCGCGAACGTCCGATCTCAATACCGCGCGCGCGCATGAAGGTGTAGGCCATGGCACCGCCGATCAGGATAGCGTCAACCCTGGTCAGCAGATTACGGATAACGCCGATTTTGTCGGAGACCTTGGCGCCGCCGAGAATCGCGATATACGGCCGTGCAGGATCGTGGGTCAGCGCGCTGAGCGCCTTTAGCTCGCGCATCATCAGGAGACCCGCGGCGCGCTCGGCGATGAACCGCGTGACGCCCACGGTCGAGGCGTGCGCGCGGTGCGCCGAACCGAAGGCGTCGTTGATGTAGACGTCCTTGCCGCGCGCCAGTTCGTGCGAGAAGTCGCGATCGTTGGCCTCCTCTTCCGGATGGAAACGCAGATTTTCCAGCAGCAGCGCCTCACCCGGCTTGAGCGCGGCTATCTTGCCCAGCGTTACCTCGCCGATACAATCGGGCGCCAGCGCCACCTTCCTGCCCAGCGCGGCGCTCAGGTACTCGGCGACCGGCTTGAGGCTCAGCTCGGGCGTGCGCTCCTTGGGACGCCCCAGGTGTGAGCAGAGCACGGCGGCGCCGCCGTGCTCGAGGATGTAGCGGATGGTGTCGAGGCTCGCGTCGATACGCGCGGGATCGGCGATGCGGCCCTCGCTCAGCGGTACATTGAAGTCGCATCGCACCAGCGCGCGGCGGCCGTCGAGCGCAAGCTGCGTAAGTTCGAGCGCGGCCATCGTCGCTCCCGCCGGTCGCCTAGATCCTGCTCGCGACGAATGCGGTCACGTCGGCCAGCCGGTTCGAATAACCCCACTCGTTGTCGTACCAGGAAAAAATCTTGACCAGCCGCTTGCCCATCACCTTGGTCAGCGGGGCGTCGAAAATCGACGAGTGCGGATTGCCGTTGAAATCCACCGAGACCAGCGGCTCGTCGCAGTAGGCGAGAATGCCGCGCAATTCGCCTTCGGCCGCCTTTTTCATCGCCGCATTGACCGACTTGTCGTCCGCGTCGCGCTCGACCGTGGCGGTCAGATCGACGACCGAGACATTGGGCGTCGGCACACGCACGGCGATGCCGTCAAGTTTGCCGTTGAGCGCAGGCAGCACCAAGCCGATGGCCTTGGCCGCGCCGGTCGAGGTCGGGACCATTGAGAGGCCCGCGGCACGCGCGCGGCGCAGGTCCTTGTGCGGTCCGTCCTGCAGCATCTGGTCCGAAGTGTAGGCGTGCACGGTGGTCATCAGGCCGTGCGCGATGGCGAAGTTTTCGTGCAGCACCTTGGCGATCGGCGCGAGGCAGTTGGTCGTGCACGAGGCGTTGGAGATCACGTGATGCTTGCCCGGGTCGTAGGCCTGCTGGTTGACGCCCATGCACAGGGTCACGTCCACGCCGTCGGCGGGCGCGCTGATCACGACCTTGCGCGCGCCGGCGTTCAGATGGAGCGCGGCCTTGTCACGCGCGGTGAAGAGCCCGGTGGATTCCACCACCACGTCCACCTTGAGCTCCTTCCACGGGAGCTTGCCCGGATCGCGCTCGGCGAGCACGCGGAGCGCATGGCCATCGAGCATGATCTCGTTGCCTTCGGCCCTGACCTGATGCTTGAGCGAGCCGTGGACCGAGTCGTGCTTGAGCAGATGAGCGAGCGTCCTGGCGTCGGTGATATCGTTGACCGCGACGACCTCGATGTCCTGCTTGCCGAGCATCGCCCGAAAAGCCATCCGGCCGATGCGGCCGAAACCGTTAATCCCAATCCTGATCGCCACTGCTCCAGTCCTCCTCGATAAGCGCGCCCTCCGGACCGATACCCGCTTCGGGGAAGCCCCGGGGCTTGTGCGCCAGGCTGTAGTAACCGGCTCAACCTATCACACTCCACGCGCCCTCGCACGGTTTTGCGGCGGGCGGCGCGCCGCCCGCGTATCGCGCGAAGAGCGATTTGCCCCCGCCCCCGTCACCACGTAAATTAATCGCAACAAAGTTCGCTGATGGCGTTCTAACGAGCGGGGGGAGCGGATGCGGTATGCCCCATGAGTTAGGCAGCCCCGGCACGATGGGGGTTGCGGACCTGCTGCTGGGCACGGGCCCGGTGGTGCAGGTAGTGCTGTGGACCCTGGTCGCGTTCTCGGTCGTGAGCTGGGGCATCATTATTTATAAGCTCAATCAGATTTCGCACGCCCGGCGCGAATCGGAGCGATTCATATCGCTGTTCTGGGAATCAAAGAACCTCGCCGCGATCCATAGCGGCAGCGTCGGGCTGACGCGCAGCCCGGTCGCCCAGGTGTTTCGCGCCGGCTACCAGGAACTGCTTCAACTCACGCGCGCCAAGCGCCAGGCCGTGGGCGCCGAAGGCGGCTTCTCGACCGACCTCGGCGGCGTCGAAAACGTGACGCGCGCGATGCGCCGGCAGGCGAATGTCGAAACCACCAAGCTCGAAAAGGGCATCACCTTTCTCGCCACCACCGGCTCGACCTGCCCGTTCATCGGGCTGTTCGGCACGGTCTGGGGCATCATGACCGCCTTCATCGGCCTGTCGGCGGCCCATTCCTCGAATATCCAGGCGGTCGCGCCGGGCATCGCCGAGGCGCTGATCACGACGGCGATCGGCCTGGTGGCCGCGATTCCGGCGCAGATGCTTTACAATTACTTTACCGCACGGGTGCGCGAGCTCGCGATCGAAATGGAAAACTTCACGTCCGAATTTCTCAACATCGCCGAGCGTCATTTCCTGAGCTGAGGACGAACGGCCGGCACGGCGATGGCTTTCGAAGCGGGACAACGCGGGCAGCTTGCCTCCCAGATCAACGTCACGCCGCTGGTCGACGTGATGCTGGTGCTGCTGGTGATTTTCATGGTCACCGCGCCCATCATCCAGCAGGGCGTCGAGGTCAGCGTGCCGCGGGTCAAGGCCTCGGCGCTGCCCGGCAAGGAAGAGCAGTTCGTGGTCTCGATCACGCGCAGCCAGGAAATCTATCTGAACGATACGCGACTCGGTCTTGAGCAGTTGAGCGAAAAGCTGCAGGCGATCGCCGCGGTGCGGCCCGATCGCGAAGTGTTCGTGCGCGCGGACGAGCAGGTGCCGTATGGCGCCGTGATCAAGACCATGGCGGCGATCAAGGCGGCGGGAATCGAAAACGTCGGAATGGTGACCGAGATGCCGCCCTCGGGCGAGGAACCGGCGGCGGGCGGTGCGCTCGGTGGCGGCGCCAAACCTTGACGGAAGCGATCGCTCCTCGCGCCTGGGATATGTCGGAGCGATTATACTGTCGGCGCTCGGCCATGCGCTGTTCTTCGCGCTGGTGCTGGTGATCCTGCCGGCGTACTTTCGCCGTACGGATACGGCGCCGGCCGGCTACACGGTCAAAATCGTCGACAATATTCCGGCCGGCGACCTCGGAACTCATCTCCCGCGTCTCACCCAGGACGAGCCGCACAAGAGCGTGCAGCGCAAGCCCGCGCTCGAGCAGCATCAGAAGCCGCCCCCGCCGCCCGCGCCGCCCGACAATGACAAGACCGTGATCGCGCTCAACATGGGCTATACGCCGACGCCGACGCCCACGCCCGAGCCGACTCCCCAACCCACGCCGGAGCCGACTCTCGAGCCGACGCCCGAGCCCACGATTGCGCCGACGCCAAAACGCACGCCGCGGCCTCGTCCGACTCGGCGTGCCACTCCCAGGCCGACTCCGACGCCGCATCGCCACCGGCCGACGCCCGCCCCCACGCCGATTGCCCGCCATCGCGCGCATCCCGGAGCGAAGCCGAGCGAGATCGCGATCGCGCGCGCGGAGCCGACGCCGAACGTCAAGGAGCAACTGGCGGCGCTGCGCGAAAACCTGCTCAAGGAGCATCTGGCCGAGCGCGCGGCGGAAAAGGCGCACGGACCGGCCGGCGGAGGACCGGTGGTGGCCAACGTTCCGCGCGCGGGCGAGGGCTACGGCGTGGGCACGGGCACGGGCAGCATGGGGATTCAACAGGACCCACAATTTCTGCTCTACTACCAAACGGTACAGGATAGGATTAAGAAGGCGTGGAATTATGTGGGGGGGAGCGGCGACCTGACCACCAGCGTTACTTTCGCAATCGGCCCCGACGGCAGTCTCACCGGGGTCAAACTGACGCACAGCTCGCGCGACCCGTCGTTTGACGATTCGGTGATACGCGCGATTCGGCGCGCGGCGCCCTTTCCGCCGCCGCCGGAGAAATATCGCTCCGAGTTCGGCCAGGGTGTCGACGCGGACTTCAAGCTGGGTGAATTGAAATCATCGTAGCGGGCCGGAGGAGGCGGAGGACGCGCGGACGCGAACGGCGCCGCGCCGCCCGGATTGCTCGAAGCATCATGTTGAAACGCTTTACCCTGATGTTTGCGGTCGCCGCCGCCGGCGCGCTTTTGCCCGTCCGCGCGGCGCTCGCGCAGCCGATCCACATGACCATCAGCGGCCCCGGCTCGACCGCGGCGCCGATCGCGGTCTCGGATTTCAAAAATCTGGGCGGCGACGAGCAGGGCACGCTCTCGGGTAATTTCGTGCGCGTGTTGCGACACGATCTCGAGCTGAGCGGATTCTTCTCGATCGTTGCGCCCAAGTCCTATATCGAGGACCCGCAGAGCTCGGGTTACGACCTGGGCAAGTTCAACTTCGCCGACTGGAGTTCGATCAATGCCGAGTTCCTGGTGAAGGGGGCGGTGTCGAATCAGAACGGCCAGGTCGCGGTCGAGGCGCTGATGTTCGACGTCGCGCAGCAGCGGCGGATGTTCGGCACGCGCTTCAACGGCGGCCCGCACGACGTGGGCGAGATGGCGCGGCGCTTTGCCGACTCGGTGCTCAAGGCGGTGACCGGGATGCGCGGCCCCTTCGACACGAAGATCGCCTTCGTCTCCACCCGCGAGGGGCGCTTCAAGGAAGTGTATCTCGCCTACCCGGACGGCGGCGGACTGTTTCGCGTGACCGACAATCCGACCATCAACCTGTTCCCGAAATTCGCGCGCAGCGCGGGCAGCGTGCTTTACCTGTCGTACAAGAGCGGCGCGCCGGCGCTCTATCTGTTCGACGTTGCCGGGCGCACCGAGCTGCGTATCGAGAGCCCGCACGGCCTGGTGATCGGCGGCGCGCTCTCGCCCGATGGCAGCCATATCGCCGCCGCGGTCGAGAGTGGCGGACACACCAATCTGTATCTGCTCGAACGCAGCGGCGCCGAAATCCGCCAGCTCACGCAGGGCGGCGCGATCAACGTCAATCCGGCGTTCTCGGCCGACGGGCGCGAGCTCGCGTTCACCTCGGACCGCTCGGGCACGCCGCAGATCTACGTGATGAACCTCGGCGGCGGCGCGGCGCGCCGGCTGACCTATCAGGGCGACTACAACACCTCGCCGTCATTTTCGCCCGACGGCAAATGGATTGCCTACCAGAGCCGCGCGGGCGGATTCAAAATCTTCATGATTCCGGCCGCGGGCGGACACGCCGTGCAGTTGACCGACAACATCGGCTCGAGCCAGTCGCCGTGCTGGTCGCCGGACGGCCGCTACCTGATTTTCAGCGTGAACCGCGGCGGGCGCGAACGGCTTTATCTGATGCAGATCAATACGCAGGCGCAAACCGGTAAGATTATATCTGCCTTGATGGAGGATGAGGGCAATGACACTTCTCCCGCATGGTCGTGGTGGCTTGGTGAGTGATCGCAGTCCGCGCGGGCGCTTCGCTGCAATCGCCGCGGCGGCGCTGCTCGGTGCGACGCTGGTGGTCGGATGCTCGTCGAAGCAGAGCGGCGCGGGCGCGGGTCAGGGCGGCGCCGGCGCGGCGGGAATCGGCGAGAACGGGCTCGGCGCCAACGGCAGCAGCTCGCTCAATCAGTTTCAGAAGGGCACGCTGGGCGAAAACGGCCAGGGGCCGCTCAGCGATATCCATTTCGACTATAATGACTATTCCATCCGCGAGCAGGACGGCGCGATCCTCAAATCCAACGCCGACTGGATGACCAAGAATTCGGCCGCGCGCGTGCAGATCGAGGGTCATTGCGACGATCGCGGCTCCGAGGAGTACAATATCGCGCTCGGCGCCAAGCGCGCCCAGGCGGCCAAGGATTATCTCGAGACCCTGGGCATCGGCGCCGACCGGATGTCAACCATCAGCTACGGCAAGGAGCTGCCGCTGTGCACCGAGGAAACCGAGGAATGTTGGGCGCAAAACCGGCGCGACCACTTCGTCGTCCAGCAGTGATGGGTGAGATCGCCCGCATGCCGGCGCTTCGCCTCAATCGCCGCGGTCCGGGATCGCGGTGGCTGTGCGCCGCGATCGCTTTGGGCCTCGGCGTCGGAGGATGCGCGGCGCAATCGGACGTCGAGCAGGTCTCGCAGAACGAACAGTCGATGCGCCAGATGATCGCGAACGATCAGCAGCAGATCAGCGATTTGCACGAGCAAATCGCGCGGCTCAACGATCGCATCACCGAGCTGCAGCACAACGGCGCCGACACCGGGTCAAAACAGCTCAGCTCGCTCAACCAGCGCATCGCCAGACTCGAGGCGCAGGTCAACGGCACCGCGGCCGGTGCGCCATCCGTGCCCGGCGTTCCGGGAGCGCCGGGAGCGCCAGGAATGCCCGGCGCCCCAGCGATGCCGGGCGCACCCGGCGCTCCGGGAATGGCCGGCGCTCCGGGAGCGCCCGGATCGCCCGCTGCTCCGGGTGGGACGACCGCGTCCATTCCGCCCGGCGAGAGCGCGACGCCGAACGAAGCCGGCACCGCCGGTGAGACGGAAGCGCCGCCGCCTGTCGCGGGATGGCAATCCGCGCTCGACCAGGAACTCGCCAACGCCAACAGCAGCACCGAGCCCGGCTCGCGCACGTACCGCGACGGCCTGGTCGAGATGAAGGCGGGCAAGTACCAAAACGCCATCGCGCGATTCCAGGCCTTTCAGCGGGCGCATCCCAAGTCGCCGCTGGCGGAGCCGGCCGAGTACTTTTCCGCCAACGCGCTGTTCGAGCTGGGCGCGCGCGATCCCTCGAACTACAATCAGTCGATCCTGCAGTTCAACGATCTGGCGATGCGCTATCCGCGCGGACGCTTCGCAGCCAGTGCGCAATTGCGCGAGGCGCAGGCGTTCCTGCGCACCAACGATTCGCTCGACGCGCGACTGACGCTGCAGAAGCTGGTCCGCGATCACCCGGGCACGCCTGAGGCAGCGGCCGCCGACGCGATGATGAAGAGCATGGCCAGCAGCTGAGCCGGACCGAGGCGCCGGGTGCGAACGCCGGATCGCAGCCCGATCCGCCGCGATATCCAATGCGCCGCGCCGCCCCTGCGATGGAGATAATTCGCGAAATCGACCAGCTTCGGGCGCATCCCCATCCGGTGGTCGCGCTCGGCAACTTCGACGGCGTCCACCTCGGCCATCGCGCAATCCTGAGCGCCGCCATCGAGCGCGCTCGCGCCGCCCGCGGCACCGCCTTCGCGCTGACCTTCGAGCCGCTGCCGGCCAAGCTGCTCGCGCCCGAGCGCGCGCCGCGTCTCATCCTCGCCCCCGATGACAAGCTCGAGCTGTTGCGTCAGTCGGGAATCGACGGGGTGATCGTGCTTGCGTTCACGGCGGCGCTGAGCCGCCTTGCGCCGGTCGACTTCGTCCGCGAATACCTGCTGGGCAAAATCGGCGCGCGCGAAGTGGTGGTCGGGCACAGCGTGAGCTTCGGCCATGCGCGCGCGGGCAACGCGGGGGTGATGGTCGAACTGGGAAAGGCGATGGGCTTTGCGACCACCGTGGTCGGCCCCATCGCCGTCGACGGCGCGCCGGTAAGCTCGACGCGCGTGCGCGAGCTTATCGCGGCGGGCGAGATGCGCGCGGTCGAGCGGCTGCTCGGGCGCAGGCATTTTCTGAGCGGCACGGTCGTGCACGGCCGCGAGCGCGGGCGCACGATCGGCTTTCCCACGGCCAATCTCGCCTCGGCGACCGAATGTCTGCCGCCCGACGGGGTCTATGCTACGCGCGTGCTCCTGCCCGAGGGCGCGTTCGCCTCGATCACCAATATCGGCATGCGCCCGACGTTCGCCGAACCCGCGCGCACCATCGAGGCGCACATCTTCGATTTCGACCGCGAGATCTACGGCGCTCGCATCCGCCTCGAGATCGTCGACCGGATTCGCGGCGAGCGCAAATTCGAGTCCGGCCAGGCGCTGGCGGCGCAAATCGCCGAGGACCTCAAGCGCGCGAAAGAAATTCTCGCGGCCGGCCGGAATTGAAGCTTTAACGGGATGCGCGATTTACCGGTAGGGCGTGGAACGGTTGAAGGTATCTGACTATCACCGCATCTGCGCGTCGGCGGAATCGAAGGACCGGCTCGGCGGAATTATTGCGCAGACTCGTCGGGGACGGTCGCATCCGGAAAGTTCGGCCTAATCGTAAACGAGGAAGCGCGTGGAAGGAGCGCGGCGGCCCGCGCCGCTGCGCCATCAGCACATGACTGACTTCAGATTTGGAACTTTTGCTCGCGTGCTGGCCGGCATCGCGTTGGTGCTGGCATTGAGCGCCGCGGGCGCGGGCGAAGCCGCGCCGGCGGTTACCGGCATTCACATTCGCGTAATCGGCTTGCGCAGCTCGAACGGCCAGGTGATCTGCACGCTCTTCGATTCGCCCGGGGGCTACCCTTCGGATGACAACAAGAGCATCGCGCGGCGCATCGTGCCGGTTAAGGATCGCACGGCGGACATCATTTTCGAGGGCCTTCGGCCCGGCAAATACGCCTTCGTGATGTTCCACGACGAAAACGGCAATGGCGAATTCGATTTCAACTCGCTGGGTATGCCCAGGGAAGGCTACGCGTTCTCGAATAACGTGCGGCCGCTTTTTTCGGCGCCGTCGTTCAAGACCGCGGCTTTCGACTATCCGGGCGGGATTCTGTCGCTGACCATCGAGATGCGCTACTTCGGATTGGTATCGTCATGATGCGCCGCTTCGGGCGATGACCATCGCGATGCGCCATCGAGGACGGCGCGCCGGTAATTCCGCGCACGCGAAAGCCCGCGCGATCTGAGCCGGCGCGGGCTTTTCGCACGGAGGTTTCGATCGGCAATCGCTTCAGGCGGAAGCGCGCATATCCTCAAACCGGTCCTCGCCCCACGACTTCACCACGGGCAGCACCTCCTTGGCGAGCAGGCGGGTGCTCGCCTCGACCTCCTTGAACGGCATCCCGGCGAAGCTGGTGCAGACGTTCCATTCGAAATCACCGACCTTGGCGCGCCGCCGCTCGAGCTTGTCGAGCACCTGCTGCGGCGTGCCGAAGGCCTGCTCCATCGCATAGGCTTCGGCCGCTTTGTCCAGCCCGGTCTCGCGCAGCATGCGCGCGGCGTCGGCGTAATTCTCGTAGCCCTTGAGCCTCGAATGATAGTCGTCGTTGAACTCATAGTGCTTGATTACCGAGAGATAGTAGCCCGCGGCGTAGCGTCGGATCATTTCCTCGGCGCGGCCGGCGTCGCGGTCGCAGTAGGTGAAATCGATCGCGAGCGGCGGCGGCGCGGCGCGATGCTGCGCTTTGCGGAACGCGTCGCGGTACAGCTCGATTCCCGGCAGATGCTGGTCGATATTGAACTGGACGAAGAACATCATGCGCGCGCCCAGCTCGGCGACCATCGGCGCCGTATCCGGCGACATCGCAACTCCGTATAGGCGTCCCTCGAACGGCCGCTCGGGGCGCGGACGGATTTCCGCGCGCACCTGTTTGTAGAAGCGGCCGTTGCCTTCCATGTAGCCGGTGCGCAGCGCCTCGAGGATCATCTTCGCCGCCTCGGTGAAGCGCTCGCGCGATTCGTTCATATCCACGCCGAAGGTGCGGTACTCCATGCGCGCCAGGCCGCGCCCCAGGCCGAGGATGAAGCGGCCGTTGCTGAGCGCATCGATCATGGTCACCTTTTCCGCCACGCGCAGCGGATCATTCCACGGCAGGATTACCGCCGCGGTGCCGAGATGGATCCTGCTGGTGCGCCCGGCGAGATAGGTGAGCACCTGGAAGTTGTCGGGCAGCATCGAGTAGGCGTCGAAATGATGCTCGGCGCTCCAGATGGTATCGAAGCCGAGCGGCTCGGCCTGCTCCGCGATACGCATCTCGTGCCGCACCATTTCCGCATCGGACATCCCCTGATGCGCGTTCTGGAAAAGCAGCATGTAACCCGTTCTCATATGCGTGACCTCGGTTTCTTCTATATCGCGTTACGCGCGGTGAGTCTGCCCCCGCGGATTGACGTTTTAATGCGGCAGCCCCGCGCCGATTCCGCCCGCGCCGGGCGGCTTGATGAACTTGAGCACGAAGCGGTCCTGCTCGCCGCGATGCTTCATCACGAACCAGGTGCGGTCGTCCCTGGGGTTGCGCAACACGGCCGAGGTGGCGGCCAGCTTGAATCCCGCCTTTTCGATCTCGGCGGTTTCGAATGCCTCGTCGATGCGATGAAGCGTGCGAGCGTCGCGCGCGCCCGAGCCGGGTTGAGCGCTGTTGTCGATCACGCCGTAAACGCCGCCGGGCCGGAGCGCTCTGAACACCGCCGCATTGATCCTGCTGCGGTCATATCCCCGCGCCACGAGGTCGTGGTAGTTCATGTCGATAATCACCGCGTCGAGCGATTCGGGTGGAACCGGCAGGATGTTATCGGGATCCTCGAAAGATTTCTGCAGTTCGACCACGTTGCTCATCCCCGGTTCCGCAACGCGCGCCTTCCATGCGTCCTCGGCCGTCTTGAACGCCGGCGGAAACGGACCGTTCTGCGAATAAACCTTGCCCGTAGGTCCGACCACGCGCGCCAGTAGCTCGGTCGTGTAACCGCCCCCCGCCCACAGGTCGGCGACCTTCATCCCCGGCGCGATGCCGAAGAAGGCGAGGATTTGCGCCGGATGACGCCCGGCGTCGAGCGCCCTGTCCGCCGCGGGCCGATCCGGCGATTCGACCGCGCTATCGATTGCCTGCGATATCGCCGGCGGCACGATCCCGTTGCTGCCGGCGGCGCCGGCGCGGGTGACCGCAAGCACGAATGTGCCGAACGCAAGCAGCGCGAACACGGCCCGCATGCGCATGAAATCCTTCCTTTCGCGCCCGCGCGCCTTCAGTTCCGGATCTGCGCGCGACCGCGCTCGACGATCGCCGCCCGGCGCTCGGCGACGTCGTTGAAATTGCGGCTCAGGTTGAAGGCGCGGAAGAAATCCTGCTCGATGCGCAGGCCGTCGGCAAGCGGAGCTTCGGTCGCCAGGTTGATCAGCCGTTTCATCTGGCGCACCACGCGCCGATCGGCGCTCGCGATTTGCCGCGCCGTCTCGCCCGCTTCGGCCATCAATCGCTGCGGCGAGACCACGCGATTGACCAGCCCCAGCCGCTCGGCCTCGCCCGCGCTCAGGTAGTTGCCGGTGAGCGAGAGCTCCTTGGCCTTGCGCACGCCGACCGCGCGCGGCAAGCGCGCCGACATCCCGCCGCCCGGCATGACGCCCACCCGCGCGTGGGTGTCGGCAAACTGCGCTGTCTCGGACGCGATGACGATGTCGCAAGCGAGCGCCAGCTCGAAGCCGCCGGTCACGGCGAAGCCGTTGACCGCCGCGATTACCGGCGCGTCCATCCGCTCAACCACCGAGATAAAGGTCACACCCCCCGTCTCGCGCAGGCCCTCGGCGCCCAGCTCGTTGAGGTCGAGCCCGGCGCAAAAAGCACGGCCGGCGCCGGTGACGATTACGACCGCCACGTCCCCATCCGCGTTCAGCTCGAGCATCGCCGCGCAGAACTCGCCGCGCAGCGCGCGATTGAGCGCGTTGAGCTTTTCGGGACGGTTGAGCGTCACCGTCGCGATGGCGCCGTCCCTCGCCACTTTCACCAATTCACGGTTCATCGACGTCTAAAGCCTCATGCGTCAGAGCTAACACAGGCCGGGCGAGGGTGACCAGTTCATTCGCGAGGCGCGGAGCTGAGGCGGGGGCGCGCCGCCGTCTACCCGCGCAGCCGCGGGCTGGCGGCGGGCGGCGTCGGCTCGCTGTCGGCGAAACGCCAGGCTTTGCGGAACTGCTCGCGGGCCTTGGTCGCCTCGGCGTTGCGGCCCTCGGCGGCGAGGCATTCAGCCAGGCCATAAAGCGAGCGCGGATTGCCCGGATTGAGGCGCAGGTCCTCGCGATAGACCGCCTCGGCCTGCTGCGGCCGATGCATCGCGAGCAATTGCGCGCCGAGCGATTCGCGCACCGGGTAGTACCAGATGGGCGGTTCCTCGTAAATCAGCGCGTCCTGCAGATGCACCGCCTCCGCGAGTTTCGCCGCCGCCTCTTTATGATCGCCGCGGGCCGCGGCCAACTCACCCGCTGCTACCGCGACGCCCACGGCGGCGGAGTTCCGGGCGTGATTGCTGGTGCCCAGCGGACGATCGGCCGGAATCGCCGCGGCGCTCGTCTCGAGCTGTTTCTGCTCGCGCGCGGCCAGCGCGCGCTGGCCCTTGGCGCTGTAAGCGAGCGCCCGTGCGTAATGCCACATCGCCGTCGTATAAGGCAGGTCCGACGGCGGGCTGGGCTCCTTCAGCACCTCGTCCCACATCCCGAACCGGACCTCGACGAAGTATGGCATCGGGACGAGGAACTCCGCCATCGGCATCGCGCGCACCGCATCGAGCGGCACCTTGGTTTCGAGCAGGCGCGCGCTCATCAGCGCGTCGTGCTTTCGCCCCTCGACCATCTGCGCGTAGCACAGGAAGTGGATGTTGTGCGTGTAATACACGAGTGGATAGATACCGGCTTCCTTGCTGCGCGCGATGAACGCCTGATCGACTCTGATTGCGCGCGCGTTGGCCTCGGCCGCGTCATGGAAGCGCCCGGTGCGAATGTAGATGTGCGCAGGCATGTGGACCAGATGCCCGGCGCCCGGCGCGAGCTTGCCCAGACGATCCGCGCTCGCCATCGCGCGCGCGGGATCGGGCGACGCCTCGACCGCATGGATGTAGTAATGATTGGCGCCGATGTGGTCGGGGTCCTTGCGCAGCACGGTCTCGAGCGTCGTCACGATTTCGATCGTGTCCGGGCCGGGCTTGCCGTCGATGCTCCACAGGCGCCACGGATGCAGGTCCATCAGCGATTCGGCGAACAGCGTCTGCACGTCGAGATCGTCGGGATATTGGTGCGCCACCGCGCGCATCGCGTTCGCGTAAGTCTGGTCGAGCGCCGCCGAGCCTTCACCGTGCGCGCCGTAGCGCTGCGCCACCGCGTCGATCAGCGCCCGTTCCTCGGGCGAGGCGCCGGGCTTGAGCGCCTCGGCGCGCTCGACCGCCGCGCGCGCCTTGCGATTGCGCTCCGCGTCGCCGGGCATGTTGTAGTTCGGTCCGAGCACCAGCGCCATTCCCCAGTAAGCCATCGCCATCTTCGGATCGATTTGCGCCGCCTGCGCGAACGATCTCTCGGCCTCGTCGTGATTAAACCCGTAGGTGAATGCGAGACCCTGGTCGAAGTATTTCTGCGCCAGCGGCGACGCGGTTGTGACCGGGTGATGCACCGGGCCCAGCCCGGGATAGAGCGGCATGGTCGCGGACTGCGAGGCGGGCGGTGCGGGCGGCTTCGCCTCGTCGGCGTGCAGCGTGACCAGGGATGCGGCGATCGCCGCGGCGACGGCCGCGAGTGCAAGGCAGATTCGGTGAAACATGTTGGCTATCCCCACGCCGGCGGTTTGGCGCAAAGCCCCGTCCGGCGACCCCCGCGAACCCTATAGCAATCGCGTCAAAACGATGAAAGCGCCCGCGATCGGCGATGGACTCGGTCCCTCGCCTCGGGCCAATATAGATGGTCGCGATGCAAACCCCGACTCGAATCCGGAATGGCCGTGCACGTCAGCGCCCCGGACAGGTAACATGACTGCGGAAATGAACGCTCCGGGCGCGGGCGCGTCGCGTCGGTCGGCGGCGCTGCATGACCACGCGCTGATGCGCGCGTGCCGGCTGCAGCCCGCACCCTACACTCCGATCTGGCTGATGCGCCAGGCGGGTCGCTACATGCCCGAATATCGCGAGGTGCGCGCCCGGCACGATTTTCTCGCAATGTGCCGGCGGCCGGAAGTCGCGGCCGAGGTCACGGTCACCGCGGTCGAACGGCTGAACGTCGACGCCGCGATCATTTTCGCCGACATCCTGCTGCCGTTGCTCCCGATGCGGGTTGGGCTGCGCTACGCGAAGGAGGGCGGCCCGACGGTCGAGCGACCGGTGCGCACCGACGCCGACGTTGCGCGCATCGCACCGGTTGACGCCGCCGGCGCGCTCGGCTTCGTCGGCGAGGCGATTCGACTGGCGCGGCGCGCGCTCGGCGGCCGCACGCCGCTCATCGGCTTCGCCGGTGCGCCCTTCACTCTCGCGTCGTATCTCATCGAGGGCGGCGCCTCGCGCAATTACCAGGCGACGAAGACCATGATGTACACCGCGCCCGAGCGCTGGCATCGGCTGATGACCACGCTCGCGCAAATCACGGCCGAGTACCTCAAGCTGCAGATCGCGGCGGGCGTCGACCTCGTGCAGCTTTTCGACAGCTGGGTCGGAACGCTCGCGCCCGACGACTATCGCCGCTTCGTGATGCCGCACAGCGCGGCGGCGATCGCCGCGCTCGACGCGCGCGTGCCGGTGATTCACTTCGGCACCGGCACCGCGATGCTGCTCGAGGCGATGCGTGAGGCCGGCGGTGACATCATAGGGCTCGACTGGCGCGTCGACCTCGGTGAGGCATGGTCGCGCCTGGGCGATCGCGTCGGCGTGCAGGGCAATCTCGATCCGGTCGCGCTCTTCGCCGATATCCCCGAAATTCGCCGGCGCGCGCGCGCGATCCTGGAGCGCGCCGGCGGGCGCCCCGGCCACATCTTCAACCTCGGCCACGGCATCCTGCCCGAGACGCCGGTCGATCATGTGCGCGCGCTGGTGGACGCGGTGCACGAGATGAGCGGCGCGCAGTGAACGGATGAACGGGCGCGCAGATTATGGTGCGGTGCTGCTCATCGGCTTCGGCGGACCGGAGCGCCCGAAGGACATCAGGCCGTTTCTCGATCGCGTGACCGCCGGGCGGCCGATCCCGCGCGAGCGCTACGAAGCCGTAGCCCGTCATTACGAAGCCATCGGTGGATGCTCGCCCTTCGTCGCGACGACGCGCCGCCAGGCCGCCGCGCTCGCCGACGAGCTTGCGCGCCGCGGCGTGAAAATCCCGGTGAAGCTGGGAATGCGCAATTCGCCGCCATGGCTGGACGATGCGCTCAGCGAGCTTCGCGATGCCGGCGTGCGCCGCGCGCTCGGCTTCGTGCTCGCCGCCCATCGCTGCGAGGCGAGCTGGGACCGTTATCTGCAAAACGTGGCCGAGGCGCGCGCGCGGCTTGGCGCGGGTGCGCCGGCGATCGAGTATCTGGGCGAATGGCACGCGCATCCGCTGTTCATCGAGGCGGCGGCCGACCGGGTCGGCGCGGCGCTCGCGCGCCTGCCCGCCGATGGGCGCGCGCGCGCGCGCGTCATCTTCACCGCGCACAGCATCCCGGAGGCAATGGCGGCAGCGAGCCCGTACGTTGAGCAGCTTGGCCGCTCGGCGGAGCTGATCGCGCGCCGGCTCGAGCGGCCGCGCTGGACGCTCGCCTTCCAGAGCCGCAGCGGGAGTCCGCGCGATCCGTGGCTCGCGCCCGACGTCTGCGAGGTCTTGCGCGAACTCGGCGGCGACGCCGCGGTGCTGGCGCCGATCGGTTTCATCTGCGACCACGTCGAAGTCCTGTACGATCTCGACATCGAGGCGGCGCAGGCGGCGCGCGCGGCCGGGGTGACGATGACGCGCGCGGCCACGGTTGGCGAGCATCCGCGCTTTATCGAAATGATCGCGACGCTCGTCGTCGAGCGCATGGGCGCCTGAGCGCATGACCATCGGAGAGCGAGCGGATGGCGCATAGCGGCGCGGCGCGAATCGCGGTCCTGGGCGGCGGCATAAGCGGCCTCAGCGCGGCCTTCAGGCTGCGCGAGCTGGCGGCGATGCACCGGGTCCCGCTCGAAATCGCGCTGCTCGAACAGGGCGAGCGCCTGGGCGGCGCGCTTTGCACCATTCGCGAGCAGGGTTTCGTCGCCGAGGGCGGCGCCGATTCGTTCCTTACCGAAAAGCCCTGGGCGCTCCATCTGGCGCGGCGCCTTGGCCTCGAGCACGAGTTGATTGCGACGCGCGCCCAATTCCGCCGCACTCTCGTGGTGCGCAACGGCGCGCTGATAGACATCCCGGAAGGCTTCTCGCTGCTCGCGCCCGCGCGGATGCTGCCGATGTTGCGCAGTCCGCTGCTCTCGCCCCGAGGCAAACTGCGGCTGATGATCGAGCCGCTGCTCCCGCGCCGCGCCGCCCAGGGCGACGACGACGAAAGCCTGGCCTCCTTCGTCACCCGCCGGCTCGGACGCGAGGTCCTCGAGCGCATCGCGCAGCCGCTCGCCGGCGGCATCTACACCGCCGACGCGGCACAACTCAGCCTGCGTGCAACCCTGCCGCGCTTTGCCGAGATGGAGGCGCGCTACGGCAGCGTGATCCGCGGGCTGCGAGCCGCGGCGCGCGCGCAGAGCGAACGAGCGCATTCGGCGAACGGAACCAGCGGCGCGCGCTGGAGTTTGTTCGCGAGCTTCGCCGGCGGCATCAGCACTCTGACCGAGGCGCTCGCGCATCGGCTTGGCGAGAGCATCCGGCTCGGCGCGCGCGTCGTCGCGCTCAAGCGCGCCGATCAGCCCGGCGCCGCGCAATGGCGCGTCGTGCTGGCGGACGGCGAATCGCTTGCGGCCGACGCGGTCGTTTGTGCGCTGCCGGCGCATCGGGCCGCGCCGCTGTTCGAGGCCGACGCGGCGCCGCTCGCGCGGGCGCTTGCGTCAATCGGCTACGCCTCGGCGGCAGTGGTCAATCTCGCATACCGCGAGAGCGACTTTGCTCGTCCGCCGCGCTGTTTCGGATTCGTCGTGCCGGCGATCGAGCACCGCAGGATCATCGCCGGCAGCTTCACCAGCCTCAAGTTCGAGGGGCGCGCGCCCGCCGGTACGGTGCTCGCCCGCGGGTTCATCGGCGGTGCGATGCAGGCCGAGCTGATGACGCTCGACGACCGCGCGCTGCTCGAGATCGTGCGTGAGGAGTTCCGCGCGCTGCTCGGCCTGCGATCGGCGCCGCTTTGGGCGCGGATCGACCGATGGCCCGATTCGATGCCGCAGTACGCGGTCGGGCATCGTGCGCGCGTGGCCGCGATCGAGCGCGCCGGGGCCGCGCTGCCGCGGCTCGAGCTGGCCGGCGCCGCGCTGCGCGGCGTGGGAATTCCCGATTGCGTGCTCAGCGGAGAACGCGCTGCGCAGGCGGTCTTTGCCGCAATCTATGGGGAGCGCCCAGGCGAACTTTCGCCGCCGCCGCGGGCCGGGGCTGCTCCGGAGGCCGCGCGGTGAACGGAAAGGCCGGCGCCCTCGGATGGCCCGCAGTGATCGCGCACGCCGACATGGACGCGTTCTATGCCTCGGTCGAGCAGCTCGATAATCCGGCGCTGCGCGGCCTGCCGGTGATCGTCGGTGGACGCAGCCGGCGCGGCGTGGTGACCTCGGCCTCGTACGAGGCGCGCAAGTTCGGTGTGCGCTCGGCGATGCCCGCGCACGAGGCGCATCGGCTGTGCCCTGAAGGCGTTTTCGTCGCGGGCCGCATGGCGCGTTATGCCGAAGTCTCGCGCGCGGTGCGCGGCGTCTTCGACGAGTTCAGCCCGATCGTCGAGCCGCTGTCGCTCGATGAGGCGTTTCTCGACCTCACCGGAACGCATCGCGTCTTCGCCTCGCCGCTTGCCGCCGGACGCGCGCTCAAGGACCGCGTGCGCGAAGTCACCGGCCTGGTGGTGTCGGTCGGAATCGCGCCGACCAAGATGGCGGCGAAGATTCTGAGCGATCTTTCGAAACCGGACGGACTCAGGATGATCGGGCCGGAGGAACTGACCGGGTTTCTCGCGCCGCTGCCGGTCGAGCGCCTGTGGGGCGTCGGCCGCGTCACGCTCGCGCGCATGCACGCCGCGGGCATCGTCACCATCGGCGACCTCGCGCGCGCCGACGTCGCACGGCTGCGCGCGCTATTCGGCCCAGGCGGGATGCACCTGCATGAACTCGCGCTCGGCCGCGATCCGCGCCCGGTCGTCGGCGACTGCGAACGAAAATCCTACGGCGAGGAGAGCACTTTCGAACACGATCTTGCGCTCGACTCGCTCGAGCTGGCGCGGGTGCTGATCGCGCATTCCGACGCTATCGGACGCCGGCTGCGAGCCGACCGCGTGCGCGCGCGAACGGTTACGCTCAAGCTCAAGCTCGCGCGGCCGCTCGGGCAGGGACGCTACCCGATCGTCACGCGCAGCCAGTCGCTCGCGGCGCCAACCGACGACGGTGCCGAGGTCGCGCGCGTAGCGCGCGCGCTGCTCTTGCGCGTGCGCGAACGCGAACGGGTGCGGCTGGCCGGCGTGCAGATGCATAACCTCACGCGTGATGCCGAAGGCGATGCCGCGCAGCTCGGACTGTTCGGCCATGCGCGGTCGCGCGACGCGCCGCGCGACCGCCTCAATCGCGCGCTCGACCAGGTCGCGGCGCGCTTCGGCGAGAGCGCGCTCACGCGCGGCCTCGTCCGCGCCGAACGCGCAGCCCCCACGCGGCGCATCAAATAATCGCGCGGGGACCGCACCTGGCGCGTTCCCCTCCGCCGCGGCGGCGCGCTCAGGCCGGACAGGCCTCGAGCTGTTCGAGGAACAGCGCGTAGCAGTCGCGGTGCGCCGTCGCGCCCATGAAGTTATCTATATGTCCGTAGCCGGCGGTGACGTGGCGGCGATAGAGCCTCGGATCGTTGACGCTCTGCAGCCATTGAAAGGTGCGCTCGGTCGATACCGGCAGATAGCACTGGTTGAGCTCGCCCGAGACAAACGTTATCGGCAGCCGCAGATGTTCCGGACGCAGGTAGCTCGGCGGCTCGGGCGCGCCGTAGCGGCACTGGTTCTCCGCCGAGCCGAAGTCGAACTTCGCCGCCGTGCCGCGCTTGACGATCTGCGCCAGATGGCGAAACGCGGTCATGTTGCAGGCGCCGAACTGCTCGCTCAGGCGATCGTGGGTCGCGCTGGTGAGCCGTTCGTGGCGATAGAGATGGCCGTACATGAAGGTGATGCGATGGCAGACCGTGCTGTTGCATTCGTGATTGGTGAGATCGACCACCGCGCCGAACATCCGCTGGAAAATCGGATGGCGCGGGTCTTCGCTCGCCGAAAGATAGTCGACCCCGAGATCGGCGAATACGTCGCCCAGGTTCAGCATGCATTTGATCTCGGTCGGCGGCGGCACCGCGTAGTGCAGGGCAATCTGCGAGCACGCGACGCATCGCACCTCCGGCAGATAACCCGCCGCCAGCGCCATGAAGAACGCGCTCGCGCCGGCGCAGTGGACCACCGCCTGAACCGATTCCGCGCGGGTGCGCTCGCGGATGAGGGCGAGGGCGGCGGGAAAATCGTTTTCCGCCGCCTGGTCCAGGTTGAACTGGCGAAGCGGCAGGCGGATGCTCGCGCGCCAGTCGAGCAGCCAAACGTCATACCCGTGATTCACCAGGTATTGCGTGAAATGCTCCTCGATCGTCGGCAGCAGGAACATCCCGCTCCACACGCCCGCGCCGTGCACGACCATCACCGGGCCCTTGTCGCCGCCGCGATAGCGCGCGAGCCCGATCTCGACGCCGTCGGCGGTCGTCACCGTATAGTTCTCCACTGCCGGCAGAGCCATCGCGACTACCTCCCATGGTCAAGCCATGCGATCCGCGCCGCTACTGCGCAAGCCGCGGCCGCACGAACACGTCCCACAGCGTGCCCATGAACATCCGACCGAACTGCGCGAGCGCCTGCGTCTTGCGCGCCGGATCGTCGGTGCCCGACACCGCGAACGTGCCGAGCTGGTGCATGAAGTCGGCGATCAGGATGTGCAGGATGCCGCTCGCCAGCACTTCGCCCGAGCGCTCGTGGCCGGCGCGGATCACCGTGTACAGCGTCGAGGTCGCGCCCCAGACGTCAAAGCGCCCGTCATCGCGGACCTCCTTGAACCCGTCGAGCAGGTAGGGCTTGCCGTCCGCGCCCACGAACGGCAGCGCGTAGAGCATCCGCCGATCGTACTGGCGGCCGGTTTCGATGAATAGATTGAAGAGCCCGTCGCTGACCGGCGCGCCGGCGCCCGCGGTGAAGCCGTCGACGCGCACATTTCCACTTGCGATTCCCGGATGCGCGCTATCGTTGAGAAACACCTGAAGGTCGGGCATCGCGATGGTCAGGGTGAATTCCATGTAGCTGTTGGCCTGCTGGCCGGCGCGCTCGGCTGCGACGTAAGCGGCCAGGTCATCGAGCGCGGGCGGCACTGCGCCCTTTTGCAGAAATCCCTTCATCGTTTCGGTGAAGCTCAGCCCGACAGTGGCGGTTTGTTGCGGCATGTTTCCTCCTGCGGCCAATCACATCCCGGCGAGCGGATCGGCGATTGGCCGCGCGTCGGCGGCTTCCGGCGCGCGCCAGGCCGGGTTGCCGGTAAGCTTGCGGATCGCGGCTTCGATATTGCGCTCGGCGACCGCGGCGATCGTATGCGAGGGATTGACGCCGGTCGCGGCCGGCAGCGCGCCGCCGTCGAGGACGTAGAGCCCCGGATAGCCGAAGACCGCGCCGCCGGCATCAGTGACGCCGTGCCCCGCGTCGTCGGCCATCACGCAGCCGCCCAGGTTGTGCACCGACACCGGGCGCTTCAATCGTTGCCACAGCGGATTGAACGCCGCCGTGCCGCCCATCGCGCCGGCCACATCGATACTGAGCTGCTGCTCGGCGGCATAGAGCGCGGCGTTGGACGCGACGTCCCATCGCACCTCGAGCGTGCGCGTCAGCGGATGCAGCGCGAGCGTGCCGTTGGCACGGTCGCGGCCCATCGCCAGGAACACCGCCGTGTCATCGCGCGGCGGCGCGCCCGCCGCGATGCGGCGGCGCGCGAGGGTCCGCAGGGCGCTTTCGAGCGCGTCGTCCGCGATCGTTTTGAGCCAGCCGCCCGTGGGATTGAGCACCTGGAGCGGGCCGGCGATCTCTTTGGGATAGCCGCCCTCCTCGAAGATGAACCATACGCGCTCGGCGCCGGCGCCGCGGTCGCAGACGATTCCTGTGGTGATCGTCGGACCGTGAGACGGCGCGAACGGCATTGCCGCATTGAACGCGAACGCAAGGAAATCGCCGTTGCCCGAATAGCGCTCGCCCAGCCGCGCGCTCAGTGCGGGCAGCGTGCCGAACTGATCGCGGCAGCGCAGCAGCAGCTCGGTCGAGTTGACCGCGCCCGCGCAGAGGAAGACCGCGCGCGCGGAAATCGCCGCCTCGGCGCCGCCGGCCGCGTGGTTTTTGAAAATCACCCGGTAGCCGCCGCCGTCGCGCTCGATACGCACCGCCTCGCATTGCGCAAGCGTGGCGGCGCCGCGCCGCTCGGCGATTGCGAGATAGTTCAGATCGAGCGTGTTCTTGGCCAGCACGTTGCATCCGATGTCGCACTCGCCGCAGTAAGTGCATCCGCTCTGCTCGACGTCGAACTTGTTGCGATGGGCGACGCCGGGAGCCGAGAAATCAACCGCGAGATTCGGGTAGCACAACCGCGCCTCGCGTCCCACGCGCTCGGCCGCCGTCTTCATCCATTGAGTCTTGGGCGGAACACCGAGATGCGACGACGCGGTGATCGGCGCGATATCGAGCATCCACGCGACCAGGTCGTAGTACGGATCGAGCGCGGCGCGGCTGTAGCCCGCGGGCCATCCGCTTTGAAAGACGTCCTGCGGCGCGCGCAGATGAACGTTGGCGTAGATGAGCGAGCCGCCGCCCCATCCGGCGCCCTGCACGATGGTCATCGCGCCGAACGGACGGACGTCGAACAGGCCGCCGCCCGCCGCCCACAGCCATCCTTGCGCCGGATTGTCCCAGTTGCGCGGGAATTCGCCGCGGCCGTAGCGCCGCCCGCGTTCGAGTATCGCGACGCTCAATCCCGCCTGCGCCAGCCGGCATCCCGCAACCGCGCCGCCGAAGCCGCTGCCGATTACGATCGCATCGTAGCTCGATCGCATCGCCCTCCCCTTTTCTGGTCCGCCAGGGCCGCGCGCGCGCGGCGACCTTCGGCGTCTGCCCCCGCCTATCCTGCCACGGCGCGCGGGCGAAGGCATAATGCCAAAGCGTCGGCGCGCCGCCGGCACCGTATTTGACGCCGCGGCGCGCGGCGGCATAATGCTAGGTCCGGCATTCCGTGAAGTGAGAGGCTAGATCCGCGATGGCGCCCGAGACGCTTTTCGAAAAAATCTGGCGCACCCACGTGGTGCGCGAGCAGCCCGGCGAACCGGCGCTGCTCTATATCGATTTGCACCTGGTGCACGAAGTCACCTCGCCCCAGGCCTTCGAGGCGCTGCGCAACAGCGGGCGCAAAGTGCGCGCGCTCGATCGCACCTTCGGCACCCAGGACCACAACGTGCCGACCACCGATCGCTCCAAGCCGATCGCCGACCCCGACTCCAGACAGCAGATCGAAATGATGCGCCGCAACTGCCGCGACTTCGGCGTGCGCCTGTTCGATCTTGGCGCGCCCGAGCAGGGCATCGTCCATGTCATCGGACCCGAACTCGGCCTTACCCAGCCCGGGATGACCATCGTGTGCGGCGACAGCCATACCGCAACTCACGGCGCGCTCGGCGCGCTCGCCTTCGGCGTCGGCACCAGCGAAGTCGAGCACGTGCTTGCGACGCAGTGCCTGTGGCAGGCGAAACCGAAGACGCTCGAAATTCGCGTCGGCGGGCGACTTGCGCCCGGCGTCACCGCCAAGGACCTGATCCTGGGCATCATCGGCCGCATTACCACCGACGGCGGCACCGGCTACGTCATCGAGTACCGCGGCGAGGCGATCGAAGCGCTCTCGATGGAAGAGCGGATGACGGTCAGCAACATGTCAATCGAAGCGGGCGCGCGCGCCGGGATGATCGCCGCGGACGCGAAGACGGTCGAGTACCTGCGCGGACGCCGCTTCGTCAAAACCGGCGCCGAATTCGATCGCGCGGCCGAGCAATGGCTCAAATTCCGCAGCGACGAGGGCGCGCGCTTCGACCAAAGCATCGCCTTCGATGCGGCGACGTTCGCGCCGCAGGTCACCTGGGGGACCAACCCGGGGATGGTGGCCGAGGTCACCGGGCGCGTGCCCGACCCCGCCGGCGCGAAAAGCGCGGGCGAGCGCCAGGCGCTCGAACGCGCGCTCGAGTACATGGGCCTGCAGCCGGGCACGCCGATCCAGGACATCCGCATCGACCGCGTCTTCATCGGATCGTGCACCAACTCGCGCGTGAGCGACCTGCGCGCGGCGGCCGAGATCGTGCGCGGACGCAAGGTCGCCGCCAGCGTGCGCGCGATGGTCGTGCCGGGATCGCAGCAGGTCAAGGCCGAGGCCGAGAAGCTCGGACTCGATCGCATCTTCACCGACGCGGGCTTCGAATGGCGCGAGTCGGGATGCAGCATGTGCCTGGGTATGAACCCGGACATCCTGCAGCCGGGCGAACGATGCGCCAGCACGTCCAATCGCAATTTCGAGGGACGCCAGGGCAAGGGTGGACGCACTCATCTGGTGAGCCCGGCGATGGCTGCGGCGGCCGCCGTGGCGGGCCATTTCGTCGACGTGCGCGAATGGCCGGCGCACTAAAGGCGCGCGCCTGCCGCGCCGCGACGCGCCAAGCCGCGGCAAAACTCAGCGCTCGCGGTTCGTCGGCAGCCGCGCTATTCGCTTGCCGTTGGCTGCGAACAGCGAGAGCGACGGCGCGCCGCCGCCGCTGACCACCACTTCCGCGCGGCCCTCTCCATTCTCATCGTAGAGTCCCAGGCCGCTGCTGCCGTCGGGTTTGAGCGCAACCTCGAGGCGACGGCGGCCAAGCGCGTCATACAGCACCACCGATGGCGCGCCGTCGATACCGACGCGGATCGCCGCGCGCGTGCGCCCGCCGGCATCGCTGAGCGTTAGCGCGGCGCCGCCGCCGTCTTCCAGCGCGAGCGCCGCGCGGCGCGCGCCGTGCGAGTCGATCAGCACGAATTCCTCGGCCGCGATACTTTTGCGCGATGAGTTGGAAGGACTCACCGCAGCGCTCTCAGCCGTAGCGATGGGAGGCTCGCTTTCGGGAGGCGCGGTCGCGGCGCCGAGTCCGGCACTCGCGAAGCCGACGGTTTCGCCCGTTGCGCTTCGGGCCGCAATATTTTCGGCCGCAATACTTTCGACGGCGTCGCGAAAGCGTCCGATCGCTGCGTCATCGCTGTTGGTATCGACCGTGGATTGGGAGTCTGCGCCGCCCGCGCCCGCTTCAGCGTCCGGCTGTGCGATGCGCATGGCCTCGCGCTCGACGCTTTGGCCGACACCGCGCCGGCGCAGTCTGGTCACTCGATGCATCGGCTTTAACAGCGAAGTCTAGACCGGCTACATCGGCCTCACAAGCGCGTCCGCCTGCAGGGTTACGCACAGCCCGGCTTTGCGATCGGTGGATACGTGAGCGATTCAGTCCTTGCCCCAAAAATGCAACTGGACTAGTTAGCTCTCTCATCTTAAATGCGCTTTTCCAATCGACGCACTCTTGAAGCTGCCTACATCAGCCTATCCTGTTCCATCTGACCTGCGGGCGCACCGGCCGCGCTGCTGCCTGGCAATGCATGAGACCGCCTGATTGGAAAGCGCGATTCAAGTCACACCGGCTGCGACGCTCCGCGCGCGGAGCCGAGTGCGCTTGTTGGGTTCGAGGATCGCGGGACGCTGGGAGTTTGCACTGCAACTAGGAGGAGGCAGGGCGTTGGACCAATCATTTATTTCTCTACAACCCGATCAGGCCGTGGCCAAGGTGTTCGATCCGATGAAGTCGGCGCAGGACACTCTCGCCCGCCTGGCCAAGGTGCTCGAGCCGATGGGTCAGCTGGCGCAGTTGGCCAACGTGTTCGAGCCGATTCGAACGTTCCAGGAAGAGCTGGCGGACGTCGCCGCCGCCTTCGAACCGATCAAGGGCTTCCAGAGCCATCTGGAGAATCTCGCGAATCGTTTCGAGCCGATGCGCGCATTTCAGACCCAGCTCGAACGCGTGGCCGAAGCGTTTCACGAGCAGCTCGTGCAGTTGGCCTCGGCGATGGAGCCGGCGACCGCGTTCCAGGATCAGCTCCAGCACTTGATCAAGGCGTTCGAGCCGGCCAAGGCGCTGCAGCGGCGCTTCGTCGAACTCTCGCGCGCCTTTGGCGGCGAAAGCGCGAGCGTCAACGGAACGAGTGCGCACAACGGCGTCGCCGCGGCCGACTAGGCGGCGCGGCCCCCGGTTCGAGTCGATTTCGCGCGAGGCGCCGAATGACGATTCGGCGCCTCGCGCGCGCGACCGCTCGCGCGCCGAGTCGGCGAACGCGATAAGCCGTTCGCGCGCCGACGAGCCTGCCCCAGTGCGCGGCGGCATGCTATCTATGCTATGCAATCCGATGCCGGCGGCGGCGCAAAGCTGCCGCGCGGCCGAATCGCCATTTCAGGGGCAGACACGCGATGCAACCGTTCAAGAACTTCACCGGCCTGGTCGCGCCGATGGACCGGGCCAACGTGGACACCGATCAGGTCATTCCCAAGCAGTTTCTCAAGGCCGTGGTGCGCAGCGGGCTGGGCAAGGGACTTTTCTTCGACTGGCGCAATCAGCCCGACAAGGGCTACGTGCTCGATGAGCCGCGGTTCAAGGGCGCCTCAATCCTGGTCGCGCGGGCGAATTTCGGCTGCGGCAGCTCGCGCGAGCACGCGGTGTGGGCGCTCGCCGACTTCGGCTTCAAGGCGGTAGTCGCGATCTCGTTTGCCGACATCTTCCGCAACAACGCGCTCAAGAATGGCCTGCTGCCGATCATTCTCAAGCCGCAGGAGGTCGAGGCGATCTTCGCGGCGATCAAGCAGCACGCCGGCTATGAGCTGACGGTCGATCTGCCGGCCCAGAAAGTGGCGGACAAGTTCGGCTGGTCGGCGCATTTCGATATCGATCCGTTTCCCAAGAAGTGTTTTCTCGAGGGCCTGGACGACGTGGCGCTCACGCTGGCGCACGAGGACGAAATCGCGGCCTACGAGAAGACGCATCCCGCGCCCTACCGGCTGTAGGCTGCGGCCGCCCGCGACGGCGGTCCGCCGCGCGCCTGCTATAATCGATTCGTGCTCGCGCGCACACTGATTGCCGCAGCGCCAGGCGGACGGATGCGGCTCGACGTCTTCGTCGCCGCCGAACTGGGGGCGGAGTTTTCGCGCTCGCAGGCGGCGCGGATGATTCGGGCGGGACTGGTGCGCGTCAACGGTGCCGCGGCGCGCGCCGCTGACCAGGTGCGCGCCGGCGACCGGGTCGAGATCGCCGAGCCCGAGCCGGCCGTCGCAGCGACGCCTGCCGGTCCGAGCGCGCAGGCATCGGCGCTCGAGATACTCCATGCCGACGCGGAAATGATCGTGGTCAACAAGCCGGCCGGCATGACCGTGCATCCGGCGCCCGGTCATTCCGGCGGCACGCTGGTGGATGCCCTGCTCGTGCGGTTTCCCGAGATGGCGGCGATGGTCGAGCCGGACGGCGTGATGCGTCCCGGCATCGTCCATCGGCTCGACAAGGACACGTCGGGGCTGATGGCGGTCGCGCGCACGCCGTTTGCACGGATGGAACTCGCGCGCCAGTTCAAGGAGCGCGCGGTCGGCAAGACTTATCTCGCGATCGTGCGTGGAATCGTCGCGCGTGAGCGGTTCATAATCGCGCGGCCGGTCGGCCGCCATCCCGTCGAGCGCAAACGCATGTCGGTCAACTCGCGGCATGGACGAGAGGCCATCAGCGAGGTGAGTGTGCTCGCGCGGATGCCCGCGCCCCCGGCCGACGCGACGCTGGTCGCGGTGCGGCCGCTCACCGGCCGGACGCATCAGATCCGCGTGCATCTCGCGTCGATCGGCCATCCGTGCCTCGGCGATGCGCTCTACGGCGGCCGGCATCGCGCGGCGGCGCCGAGCTGCGGCTTCGCGCGTCAGGCGCTGCATGCGTTCGCGCTTGCGCTGGCGCATCCGCGCACCGCCGCGGCGTTGAAATTCGTCGCGCCGCTGCCGGCCGATTTCATCGACTTCCTGCGCGCGCGCGGCGTCTTCAGTGCGCCGGCCGCGATCGAGCGCGCCATAGAAATTCGCGTCGCGGCAGCCGAAAATCAGACGCCGCCCGCTCGGGAAGCCGACGGAAAAAACGGCCGGAAAGCATCCCGAAAAGCATCCCGTTGACAGCCCCAATCGGCTCGGATAACTTGATGCCAAGGGCCTGCGTTAATTGAGTTGTAGCAGGTCCGCCCCGGATCGTTCGCAGCCGCCGCGTGCCCGCCGAAGATTGGGCGTCGCCTCCTCACCGCGACCAAACGTCTCAATCCATTTGATCGGCCCGGGAATAATCGGTTCGGGATTCATCAGGGGCACAGTGGCGCGATCGGCGCCGCGATCTCGCCGGCAGCTTGGGGGCTTTCCAGGGATCGGCAAATCAGGTTCTGTCACATTCAGCCGGAAATTGGAGTCATATTTTGCGGACAAGGCATATGGGCAAGGGCAGGGGGGCCAGGGGCGACAGTCACGGTTCAGGTGACGAGGGTCGCAACGGTCCCAACGGACCTCATCCGCGCCACATCCAGGGCCCGCCGGGCGCGCCCGCCGAGAGTAACGGCAGCATCGAGCACGACGCCACGGGCGGCGGCGAAGGCGGCGCGACCGCGCTGATGAGCGAAACCGGCGGCGCCGAGCGCTACGCGCGCGGCGTCGGCAGCGCGCAGGCGCTCAACGCTTCCGAGCGGCACGTGGGCGGAATCGTCAGCGACGGCGGCGCACTCAATCTCAAGGTGCTCAAGGCGGCCAAGATCACGGAGCTGGCGCATATCGCGCGCGAGTACAACATCGACGGCGCGACCAACATGCGCAAGCAGGAGATGATCTTTGCCATCCTGCAGGCGCAGGCCTCGCGCAACGGATCGATCCTGGGCGAAGGCGTGCTGGAGATTCTGCCCGACGGCTTCGGCTTTCTGCGCGCGCCCGACTACAACTATCTGCCGGGCCCGGACGACATCTACATCTCGCCGAGCCAGATCCGCAAATTCAACCTGCGCACCGGCGACATCGTCTCGGGGCTGATCCGGCCGCCCAAGGAGGGCGAGCGTTATTTCGCGCTGCTCAAGGTCGAATCGATCAACTACGAAGAGCCCGAGAAGGCGCGCGACAAGATCCTGTTCGACAACCTGACGCCGCTCTACCCGCAGGAGCGGATCAAGCTCGAATACGATCACGAGGACTACACCACGCGCATCATCGATTTGATCGCGCCCATCGGCAAAGGCCAGCGCGGCCTGATCGTGGCCGCGCCCTTCACCGGCAAGACCATGATGCTGCAGGCGATCGCCAAGGCGATCGCGCACAACCATCCCGAGATCGTTCTGATCGTGCTGCTGGTGGACGAGCGGCCCGAGGAAGTCACCGACATGCTGCGCTCGGTGCAGGGCGAGGTGGTGAGTTCGACCTTCGACGAGCCCGCCACGCGTCACGTGCAGGTGGCCGAGATGGTGATCGAGAAGGCGCGCCGCCTGGTCGAGCACGGCCGCGACGTGGTCATCCTGCTCGATTCGATCACGCGCCTGGCGCGCGCCTACAACACGGTGGTGCCGCCCTCGGGCAAGATTCTCTCGGGCGGCGTCGATTCCAACGCGCTGCACAAGCCCAAGAAGTTCTTCGGCGCGGCGCGCAACACCGAGGACGGCGGCTCGCTGACGATCATCGCCACCGCCCTGGTCGACACCGGCAGCCGCATGGACGAGGTCATCTTCGAGGAGTTCAAGGGCACTGGCAATCAGCAGATCGGACTTGACCGCCGCCTGCTCGAGAAGCGCATTTTTCCGACCATCGATATTCAGCGCTCCTCGACCCGCAAGGAGGAGCTGCTGCTGCCGCGGAGCACGCTCAACCGGGTGTGGATCCTGCGCAAGCTGCTGTCGCAGCTCAACGCGGTCGAGGCGATGGAGTTTCTGCTGGACAAGATGCAGGGCACCAAGACCAACGAGGAATTCCTCGAGTCGATGAACGGCTAGGCGCGCGCGCTAGGAACTGCCCGCGCGGCTTGATAAAAAGATGTCGGCGCCGCGCCGGGGAGGGGCGGGCGGACATTTCAACCGAGGACCTAATGAGCGAAATCAGCATGAAACAGCTTCTGGAGGCCGGGGTGCATTTCGGCCACCAGACCAGCCGCTGGAACCCGAAGATGAAGCCTTACATCTTCGGCGCCCGCAACGGCATCTATATCATCGATCTGCAGCAGACCGTGCGCATGTTTCGCGACGCGTATGACTTCGTCCGCGACCTCGCCGCTCAGGGCGGCACGATCCTGTTCGTGGGCACCAAAAAGCAGGCCCAGGACATCGTGCGCGAGGAGGCCGAGCGCTGCGGGATGTTCTACGTGCACAATCGATGGCTGGGCGGGATGCTGACCAACTTCCAGACCATCCGCCAGTCGATCGAGCGGCTCAAGAAGCTCGAAGAGATTATGGCCGACCCCGAGATGATCCAGGCGCTGACCAAGAAGGAGATGAGCGAGAACGCCCACGAGCACGGCAAGCTCATGGCCACGCTGGCGGGCATCAAGAACATGCGCAAGCTGCCCGACGCGCTGTGGGTGATCGACACCAAGAAAGAGGACATCGCGGTGGCCGAGGCCAAGCGGCTGGGGATTCCGGTAGTGGCGGTGGTCGATACCAATTGCGATCCGGATCTTATCGCCTACCGCATTCCGGGCAACGACGACGCGATCCGCGCGATCAAGCTGTTCACCGCGGCGATGGCCGACGCGGTGCTCGAGGGCAAGCGCATCGCCGAGGAGCGGCAGAAGGGCGAGCAGGACAGCGCGGCCGCCGTGGCAGAGCCGCCGCCGCTGCCCGAGCCGCCGAGCCAGAGCGTGTGAGGCGCGGGCGCCGCAGAGCGGAACGGGCGATGGATTTATTCTTTCTTTAGCGACGGGCAATCGACATCTCAAGCATGGAAATCAACGCGAACATCGTGAGGGAACTGCGCGAGAAGACCGGCGCCGGCGTAATGGACTGCAAAAAGGCGCTGGCCGAGGCCAGCGGCGACCTCGACAAGGCCATCGTATGGCTGCGCGAACGGGGCATCGCGCAGGCCGCCAAGCGCTCGGGCAAGCTCGCCTCGGAAGGCTCGATCGGAAGCTACATCCATGCCGGCGGCAAGCTCGGCGTGCTGGTCGAGGTGAACTGCGAGACCGATTTCGTCGCCAAGACGCCCGAGTTCCAGGCGCTGGTCAAGGAGATCGCAATGCAGATCGCCGCGGCCAATCCACGCTGCGTCAGCCGCGAGGACGTCCCCTCCGAAGTCGTGGAGCAGGAGCGCCAGATCTACGCGACGCAATCGGCCGACAAACCCGAGCCGGTGGTCAAAAAGATCGTCGAGGGCAAGCTGGAAAAATTCTTCCGCGACATCTGTCTCAACGAACAGGCCTGGGTGCGCGATCCCAACCGCACCGTCACCGACCTGATCGGCGAGTATGTGGCCAAACTGGGAGAAAAAATCGAGATTCGCCGTTTCGTCCGCTTCCAGCTCGGCGAGGCGCGCGACGGCGGCGCGGCCGCCGGAGCCTGAGCCGGTCCCGCATCCGGGAGAAGCGAGCGCAATGAGCGAGGCGACCAGCGCAGCCCGCAGGCCCCGCTTCCATCGCGTGATGCTCAAGCTCTCCGGGCAGGCGCTCGCGCCGGCCGGCGGCGCGGGCATCGACCTCGACACGCTCGCCGCCTTCGCCCGCGAAATCAAGGACATCGCCGACCTCGGCGTGCAGCTTGCGATGGTGATCGGCGCGGGCAACATCCTGCGCGGCAGTGAGTACGAGGCGCGCGGGATGGACCGCGCGAGCGCCGATCAGATGGGCATGCTCGGCACCGTGATCAACGCCCTCGCCTTCCAGGACGCGCTCGAACGCGCCGGGGTGACGACCCGGGTGCTCTCGGCAATCGCGATGCAGGCGGTGTGCGAGCCGTATATCCGCCGGCGCGCCGTGCGCCATCTGGAAAAGGGCCGCGTCGTCATCTTCGCCGCCGGCACCGGCAATCCCTATTTCACCACCGACACGGCGGCGAGCCTGCGCGCGCTCGAGATCGGCGCCGAGGCGATTCTCAAGGCGAGCCATCACGTGGACGGGGTTTACGATCGCGACCCGCTGCGCGAGGCGGGCGCCAGGCGTTTCGATCGCCTGACCTACCAGGAAGTGTTCGAGCGCAACCTCAAAGTGATGGACCTCACGGCCATCTCGATGTGCAAGGACAATAACCTGCCGATCGTCGTTTTCAATCTGCTCCAGACGGGTAATATAAGAAGAGCCGTGATGGGCGAGCCGATCGGCACCTGGGTGGAAAGTGGCCGCTGAAGAGACACAGGATGACGTGATCGAGATGGCGCGGCTGGAGATGGAGGAAGCGCTCAGCGCCTTTCGCCATGAGCTGGGCCGCGTGCGCACCGGCCGCGCCTCGACCGCGTTGCTCGAGAGCCTGCACGTCAATTATTACGGCGCGCGCACTCCGCTGCGCCAGCTCGCCGGACTGGCCGCGCCCGAGCCGCGCCTGCTGGTAGTCACGCCCTATGACAAGGGCGCTCTGCACGAGATCGAAAAGGCGATCCAGACCTCCGACCTTGGCCTGACGCCGATCAACGACGGCAAGATCATCCGCGTGCCGATCCCCGAGCTCACTGAGCAGCGGCGCAAGGAGCTCGTACGTCACGTGCACAAGACGGCCGAGGAGTTTCGCGTTTCCGTGCGCAACCATCGCCGCGACGCCAACGATCGGCTGAAGAAGATGCACAAAGAGAAGAAGCTCGATGACGACACGCTGCGCGCGGCCGAGGCCAAGGTGCAGCAGCATACCACCGAGCACATCGAGAAGATCGACAAGGTGCTGGCGGCCAAGGAAGCCGAGATTATGGAGGTCTGACCCGCGGGCCCGGCCCCGCGCGACTGGCAGCGGGGTGGAACGCACCTGCGGCGTATCCGGTTAGTGGCTTCTTCACTCCCAATCAACGAATTTCCGGGGCTTTCGCTCGACCCGAGCCGGCTGCCGCGGCACGTCGCGATCGTGATGGACGGCAATGGACGCTGGGCGCGACAGCACGGGCTGTCGCGTCCGGAGGGCCATCGCCGCGGCAAGGACTCGGTGCGCGCGGTGGTCGAGGCCGCGCGTGAAATCGGCATTCCCTATCTCACGCTGTTCGTCTTTTCCAACGAGAACTGGCATCGCCCGGGCACCGAAGTGCGCTTCCTGATGGAGCTGTTCCATCGCTATCTCACGACCGAGACCAAGCGCCTGATGAAGCGCGATATCAGGGTGATCGCGCTCGGCGACCTCGAACGCCTGCCGCCCGCGGTTGGGCGCGCACTCGATTCGATAGTCGCCGCGACCGCGGCCAATCGCTCGATGACCGTGGCGCTGGCGCTCTCGTACGGCGGCCGACAGGACGTCACGGCAGCGGCGCGCCGGATCGCAGAGGATGTGGCTGCGGGCCGGCTGCGTCCGGCGGATATCGATGAGCACGCGGTCGCGAGCCGGCTGGCGAGCGCGGCGATGCCGGACCCGGACCTGCTGATTCGTACCTCGGGCGAGCTGCGGGTGTCGAATTTCTTTCTTTATCAGCTCGCCTACACCGAACTTTATTTCACCAGCACGTTATGGCCTGACTTCCGCGAGCGCGAGTTCCTGCACGCGATCGCCGACTACCAGCTTCGCGAACGCCGTTTTGGCGCGGTCGAGGCCGCCTCCGCCAGCCCAAGCCTGCGTGCTGCGAACTAGAGTCTGGACGGCGCTGATCGCGCTGCCCGCGCTGCTGGCGATGGTGCTGTTCGCGCCGGCATCGTGGTTCGCCGCGTTCATTGCAATTGTGACCGCATGGGGGCTCTACGAAGTCGGCGCGATGACCGGGGCACATAAGCCCGCGGCCGTCTTGAGCCTGCTCGCCGCCGGCGGCGGATCCGCGATACTGCTCGCGTGGGCGCCGGCGCATCTTTGGCCAATCCCGCTCGGAGTCACGCTGGCGATGCTGGCCCTGGTCGAGCGGGTTCGGCGGGGCGCGGCGGCTAACGAAACGGCTGCGGCGCGGCCGCGTCCTGGCCTGATGATCCTGGGCGGCCTTTACGTCGGAGCCCTGTTCCCGTATTTCGCGCTTTTGCGCAATCGGAGCGGCGGCGTGGCCGTGACGATTTTTGTCCTGTTGCTGGTAATGGCCAGCGACACGGGAGCGTATTTCGCCGGCTCGAAAATGGGACGCACTCTGCTCGTCCCGCGAGTAAGCCCGAAGAAGACCGTCGAGGGGGCAATCGGCGGATTCATACTATGCGTGGTAGCCGGTCTTATCCTGAATCAACTGCTGGTATTGCGATGGGGAACGGGCCGGACGATCACGCTCTCGATTGCGATAGGCGTGCTGGCGCAAGTGGGGGACCTTGCCGGATCGGCGCTCAAGCGCAGCGCGGGGGTCAAGGACTCAGGATGGATTTTCCCAGGGCACGGCGGCCTCATCGATCGAACGTGCAGCATGGTTTTCGCCATGGTTATGGCGTATTATTGTGCCTAATGAACGCGTCGCCTTACCGTAATCCCGCCTCGGACAACCGGTAATTATGATCACGTCGATTCTCTCAGCGGTCATCATCTTCGCGGTCCTCATCGTGGTGCACGAGACCGGCCACTTCCTGATGGCCAAGCGCTCGGGCGTGCGCGTGATTCGCTATTCGGTCGGCTATCCGCCGAAAATCTTCGGAATTCGCCGGGGTGCGACCGAATATGCGCTCGGCGCAACGCCGCTCGGCGGCTACGTGCGGATGCTCGGCGATGAGGTCGCCGAGGAACCGACGCCCGAGACCCTGGAAGGCTACGTGCGCGAGCTTCAGCTCGACCTGCTCGAGGCGGTGCGCAGGCAAGGGCGTGGCGCTTCGCTTGGTAGCGAGCCCGCCCAGGTGGTATCGGCGCTTGCGCAGCGCTGGAACGACGCGCGAGAGATCGGCACCGGCGCGGTGGGCCACGGCGCGGCACTTGCCGCGGCCTCCGTATCCGCCGCCGGGGCGCCCGAAATCAATGAACTTTTGGGCCGCGAGGTCAGGCCGGAAGAGGCCCTGCTGCTGGCCGAGATCGGCCGTCGCAGTTCGGTGGACGAGGCGATCAAGGCGCTGGTGGAGGCCCGCTCGCCGGCGCTGCTCGAGCGCTACCGCGCACAGGCCTTTCCGACCCAGCGCCTGGGCACCCGGATCAAGATTGTTCTGGCGGGTCCGCTCGCCAATATCTTGTTCGCGCCGGTGCTGATGGCGGTGGTTTTCATGTACGGCGTGCCCTACGTAAAGCCGATCCTGGGCGAGATCAAGAAGGGCATGCCGGCCTACACGGCGGGTCTGCGCCAGGACGACCAGATCGTTGCCGTCAACGGAAAGCAGATCGAAAACTGGGGAGATTTGTCCGACGCGATCAAGTCGGACACTACCGGCCAGCCCATCAGGATCGACTTCAAGCGGCCGGCGGCGAACGCCGCGGCAACGACCATGTCAGTCGTGGTCAAGCCGGTGCACGAGAAGGAAGACACCGGCTTCGGCGGCAAGGCCGACGTATGGATAATCGGTGTGCTGCCGCGTGGCGACGAGGGCGTACATCACTATGGTCCGCTGAGTGCGCTCTATCAGAGCACGGTTTCGACGGTTGAGCTGAGCGGCCGTCTGATCATGGGTATCGTGATGATCATCAACGGCACGACGCCCGCGCGCGAAGCGCTCGGCGGTCCGATCATGATCGCCAAAATGGCGGGCAAGGAAGCCAAGCAGGGCTTCGCCGACGTCGCCGGCTTCACCGTGATGCTCAGTCTCGAGCTTGGGATCATCAACCTGCTGCCGGTGCCGCTGCTCGACGGCGGCCATCTGTTTTTCTTCCTGATCGAGGGCGTGCGCGGCAAACCGCTCCAGCTGCGCCATCGGGAATTCGCAATGCAGATCGGGCTGTTGCTGCTGGTGGCGCTGATGACGTTCGTCATCATCAATGACATCTCGCACATTATGCGCAGTTGATAGCGCGCTGCGCGCCGGCGCCGCGGCCGGCCCGGTTATGGGAATCGAAACCGGCGGGCCGCGGGCCGACCTGGCATTGATCGATGCCGGCAGGGTAATGGCCGAAGCGTCGCATCCGGTGCTTTCGCATGGCGCTGAACTGCCCGAGGCGGCAGGGCGCCTGCTCGCGAGCGCGGGACTTGCTCTTAACGAGCTCAGGGCGATCGCTGTCGGCATAGGGCCGGGCTCGTTCACCGGCTTGCGGATTGGCCTGAGCTACGCGAAAGGGCTGGCGTTGGCGACCGGTTGCGCGCTGGCGGGAATTCCGAGCCTGGATAGCCTGGCGCTGACGGCCGTCGCCGAGGACCGGACCGCGCCCGGGCGGCTTATCTGTCCTGTGCTGGACGCCCGCAAGGGCGAGGTCTATGCTGCCCTTTACCGGACAACCGGCGATGGGCTAGAAAAGTTGTCAGATGACCTCGTGGTCACGCTCGCGAACCTGGTTCCACATCTTGGCACCGACGTTCTGCTGGTCGGCGACGCGAAAGCGGCCGAAGCCTGCGCGTTGGCTGCGCGCGCGGGCGGGCAGGCAACGTGTCTGGAACTGGGCGTGCTGAGTCTGCGGGGCCGCGTGGTGGCGGCGCTGGGTGCCGCGCGTGTGGCGGCGGGGGCGGCGGATAATGCATTCGTCATGGAACCGTTGTACGTGCGAACGGCGGAGGCGACTTTCAAGGCCGGTCCTTTAACCTCGGGAGCGATGGGAAATGGAGCCGAAGGAAGAAGCACTGATCCATCAGTACGTAACCACCGATGAAGAACTGAGGACGTTGTACGAAGAGCACGCCGAGCTGAAACGCCAGCTCGAATCTTTCCGACTGAAGCACTACCTGACGGCCGACGAGGAACTCGAGAAGAAACGGATTCAGAAGCTCAAGCTGATTTCGAAGGACCGCATCATGGCGCTCCTGCATCGACATCAGCACGACGCGCGCTAGGCTCGCGCCGCGCCGCGCGCGAGAGCGAGCCGCCGCAACCCAATCGATGCCCAGCCATACCATATCCGTCCTGGTCGAAAATGAGTTCGGCGTGCTCGCGCGCGTGGCGGGCCTGTTCTCCAGCCGCGGCTTCAATATCGAGTCGTTGACGGTCAACGAGGACCCGCTGGACCCGACCGTCTCGCGCATCGTGCTGGTCGCGACCGGCGACGATCAGACGCTCGAGCAGATCAACAAGCAGCTCAACAAGCTGGTCTCGGTGATCAAGGTCACCGATTTCAAGGAGACCAGCACCATTGACCGCGAGATGGTGATGGTCAAGGTCGCGGTCGAGGAGCGCACGCGCGGCGAGCTCGATTCGATTGTAGCCGCTTTCCGCGCGCACGTGGTGGATATCGGCCCGCGTGCGGTGACCGTCGAGCTGACCGGCAACGCCGACAAGGTCAAGGCCTTCATCGAGCTGGTGCGGCCGCTGGGCATCAGGGAGATCGTGCGTTCGGGGAAGATTGCGATGGCCCGGGCGGTCCAGCACGATGGCAACCATCGCGCGGCCGCGCGCGACGCCGGATAAGCCCGGCGACGTCGGCAAGAAAATCAAAACAGGGAGAGTTGCGCCATGCAGGTCCATTACGATCGCGACGCCGACCTATCGCGTTTGCGTCCGCACAAGATTGCCATCCTCGGCTTCGGCAGCCAGGGTCACGCTCACGCGCTTAACCTGCGCGACAGCGGGATGGAAGTGTGCGTGGGGCTGCGCAAGGGCAGCCCGTCGTGGGACAAGGCCGCCAAGCAGGGCCTGCCGGTATTCGAGACCGCCGAGGCCGCGCGCCGCTCGGACATCGTGATGATGCTGGTGCCCGACGAGATGGGCTCGGAAATCTACGAGTCCGAGGTCGCGCCGCAGCTCACCCCGGGCAAGTACCTCGCCTTTGGCCACGGCTTCAACATTCATTTCAAGTTCATCAAGCCGCCCGCCGGCGTCAACGTGTTCATGATCGCGCCCAAGGGCCCGGGCCATCTGGTGCGCTCGGAGTACGTCAAGGGCCGCGGCGTGCCCTGCCTGCTGGCGGTCGAGCAGGACCCGTCGCGCGATACCAAGGCGGTCGGGCTGGCTTACGGCGCCGCCATCGGCGGCGGGCGCGCGGCGATCATCGAAACCACCTTCCGCGAGGAAACCGAGACCGATCTCTTCGGCGAGCAATCGGTCCTGTGCGGCGGCCTGACTGAACTGATCCGCGCCGGCTACGAGACCCTGGTCGCCGCCGGCTATGCGCCCGAAATGGCGTACTTCGAGTGCGTGCACGAGGTGAAGCTGATCGTCGATCTGATCTACGAAGGCGGAATCGCCAACATGCGCTATTCGATCAGCAACACCGCCGAATACGGCGACATGACGCGTGGCAAGCGCGTGGTCGGACCGGCCGCGCGCCAGGCGATGAAGGAGCTGCTGGCCGACATCCAATCGGGCAAGTTTGCCAACGAATGGATCGCGGAATACCGCGCCGGCCTGCCGCATTTCCGCGAACTGCGCAAGGAAGCCGAGAAGCATCCGCTCGAGGAAGTCGGACGTAAGCTGCGTTCGTTCATGCCCTGGCTCGCGAGCGACCGCCTCGTCGACAAGAGCAGGAACTGAAGGACTCGCGGGGCCTGGACAAGAGCGATGGAATCGTGGGCCGGTGATCTAGCCCGGCGCGTGGGCGGCGCGATCGGCATCGCGGCCGAGGGCGTCATGCTGGCGGCCGTGGTGCTGGGTCTTGGCGCCGTGGCAATAGCCTCCGGATGGCAACTGACGGGCTGGATCCTCATCCTCTGCGGCCTCGCCCTGGCGGCCTTCTTCCGCGATCCGGAACGCATTCCGGCGTCCGCCTCCGAGCGCCAGGTCTTTTCGGGCGCCGATGGCCGGGTGACCGACGTGGTCGAGATGCCGTTGCCCGAGGGCGCGGCGGGCGAGCGCTATCATCGCGTATCGGTGTTCATGTCGCCGCTCAACGTGCACGTCAACCGAGCTCCGGTAAGCGGCGAAATCCTCAGCGTGCGCCATACCCCCGGCGCCTTCCATGCGGCTTTTCGCGATCACGCGAGCGAACAGAACGAGCGCAACCTGATCGTCCTGAGCGATGCGCGCGGGCGCCAGCACGCGCTCGTGCAAATTGCGGGATACTTTGCGCGGCGCATCGTATGTCGGCTGCATCCTCACGATATTGTGCGCTGTGGCGAGCGTATTGGACTTATAATGTTCGGCAGCCGGGTCGACCATTTTGTCCCGCCGGACTACCGCGTAGTGGTTAAATTGGGAGAAAGGGTGAGGGCCGGAGAGAGTATAATTGCCGAGTTGCTGCAATGAATCTCGGGATATGAATCGCACACGGTGAATCGCACGGAGGACATGAACCAGAACCGGATGCGCCTCATCTCGGGCCGCCTCAAAGAGCAGCAGGCGCGGGTGGTCGCACCGCTGCGCCGCGGAGTGTTCCTTGCGCCGGCCACGATCACTTCGCTCGGCCTGCTCTCGGGCTTTTTCGGGCTGGTGTCGGCGATCGATTCGCATTTCGAGCTGGCCGCGGTGATGATCCTGATCGCGTTTGTGTGCGACGGGCTCGACGGCCGGGTGGCGCGGCTCTCGCGCACCTCGAGTCATTTCGGGGTCGAGTTCGACAGCCTTTCCGACGTGGTGGCCTTCGGCGTGGCGCCCGCGGTTATCGCCTACTGCTGGTCGCTGCGGCTGCTCGGCGCATGGGGCGTCGTCATCTCGGGAATGTTCGTGATCTGCGCCGCGCTCAGGCTGGCGCGGTTCAACGTGCAGACGGCGAGCGCCGACAAGCGGCGCTTTATCGGCCTGCCGGTACCCGGTGCGGCGGCCATGATCGCGGGATGCGTGCTCGCGTACAGTTATTTCGAACTGGAGTCGCCGCATGCGCTGGTCAGCGTAATGGCGCCGCTGACGGTGGCGCTTGCCGCGTTGATGATTTCGCGCGTGCCCTACCCCAGCTTCAAGACCGTCAACCTGCATCAGCGCGCGCGGGTCGAGCTGATCGTGGCGATGCTGCTCGCATTGGCGTTTCTATTTGCCATGCCGCAGTTCACGTTTTTCATACTGGCGACTGCTTATGTCGCCTCGGGACCGTACCTGTTGCTGCGCGGCGAGCGCGCGCAGCCTTTGGCGCCGGTGCTCGGGCCGGCGGCGCAGACGGTCGCGTCCGGTCCGGGCCATGCGCGCAAGCCGCGCGCGCATTCGCGCAGCACCGGCGATCTTTCGGAAAGCGGACCGCCTCGGCCCGAACATTGACCCGCTTGACTGTGCTCCAACCGGGCACCTAGAATGCCTTCGATGTCGCTTCGTCCGAATCTGCTGCTGGGACTGCTGCTTAGCCTGGGCCTTATTGAGGCCCTCGCCGGGAGCGTCGTGGTGCAGGCTTAGGAAGCGTAACAAAACCTGAACCGAACGCCCCGGAGGGTCAAAAGGCCGCCCGGGGCGTTTTCTTTCCTGGGCAGGCCTTGATGGGTCGGGGGGCGCGTAACGCGAGGAGATAACAATGCCGACGGCCAAGACGGTAAACGATGTCCGGGATATCCTGCCCGATCCCAACTACGTGCGCATCTTCGATACCACGCTGCGTGACGGCGAGCAGTCGCCGGGCTGCACCATGAACGTCGAGGAGAAGCTCGCCATCGCGCGTCAGCTCGAGCGGCTCGGCGTGGATATCATCGAAGCCGGCTTCGCCGCTTCTTCACCCGGCGACTTCGAGTCGGTTCATCGCATCGCCGACGCGGTTACCCGGCCGACCGTGGTCAGCTTGTCGCGCACGCGCGAAGAAGACGTCGACGCGGCGCTGCGCGCGGTGGACAAGGCGCGCAATCCCGGCATCCACATCTTCATCGCCACCTCCGACATCCATCTCAAGTACAAGCTCAACATGACGCGCGAGGACGTGCTCGACGCCGCGACCTGGGCGGTGGCGCGCGCCCGCCAGCACCTGGATTACATCGAGTTCTCGTGCGAAGACGCCTCGCGCTCGGACTGGGAGTACATGGCGAAGGTCTGCGCCGAGGTAATCCGCCGCGGCGCACGCATCATCAACCTGCCCGACACCACCGGCCACGCGATTCCCGAGGAGTTCGGTGAGATGTTCGCCTACATGCGGCGCAATGTCGAGGGCGCCGAGCGCGTGATCTGGAGCGCGCACTGTCATAACGATCTCGGTCTTGCGGTCGCCAATTCGCTCGCCGCGATCAAGAACGGCGCGCGCCAGGTCGAATGCACCATCAATGGCATCGGCGAGCGCGCCGGCAACACCTCGATGGAAGAGGTGGTGATGGCGCTGCGCACGCGCCAGGACCTGATGAGCGTGCGCACCGGAATCGACACGCGCCAGATCTACCCGGCCTCGCGCCTGCTGGCGCAGATCATCGGTCAGCCGGTGCCGCCCAACAAGCCGATCGTGGGCGACAATGCGTTCGCGCACGAGGCCGGCATCCACCAGGATGGCGTGCTCAAGTACAAGCTCACCTACGAGATCATGAAGCCCGAGGACATCGGCATCCCGTCCAACAAGCTGGTGCTGGGCAAGCATTCGGGACGCCACGCCTTCACCCGGCGGCTGGTGGACCTCGGCGTGGACCCGGCGCTGATCGACGTGAACAAGGCCTTCGCCGCGTTCAAGGTGCTGTGCGACAAGAAGAAGATCGTTTACGACGACGACATCCTCGCCCTGGTGAACGAAGAAACGCGGCGGGTCGCCGATCATTTCGAGCTGATCGACGTGCGCGTGAGTTCTTCGGCCAAAACCACGCCGCATGCCCAGGTTACGATGCGCGTCGGCGGCGGTGAGGAACGCGTCGCCGAGGCCTCGGGCGACGGGATGGTAGACGCATGCTACAAGGCGATCTACAAGCTCGCCGGCATGCAGCCCGCCCTCGAGCGCTACTCGGTCAAAGCGATCACCGGCGGCACCGACGCGCTCGGCGAGGTGAGCTGCCTCGTGCGCTCGGACGGGATGACGGTCGCCGGCCAGGGCGCGCACAGCGATATCGTGATGGCGAGTGCGCTCGCGCTGGTCAACGCGCTCAACCGGCTCAAGGGCCGCGAGAGCTCGCCGGTGCTGCGCTCGGCCGAGGGCATGTAAGAGCGAGCGCCTGCGACGGCCGGCGCGATCGTGCGTTCGGCCGCCGTTGACGCACCCGCACATTAACGGGACTTGCCGAGCGAATCACGTTGGGCTAATTGCTATGGGCGTCGGGCGGGGCGCTACAGGCGTCCGCGCCCCGCGGAAGGTGTTTAACGGGCGAGCGCAGCTTTGGTACACGGGCCTTGCGACGGATCGAAGGCGCTTTGAGAATCTCAGACCCGGCAACGAACTCGGCAACCAACTCGGTCTGGCAACGAACTCGGTCGAACTCGGTCCTGGCACGAACCGGCGGCGCTCGAAGCAAATAATCCGCCCGCAAACCTATCGCTGTCTCCATTCCGCGCTGGCATTCTTCAAAGTCATAGATGGCCTACAAGATTCTGGTTCTCAAGGGTGACGGGATCGGTCCCGAAGTTGTCGGCGAAGCACTGCAGGTGCTCAAGATCGTCGCGCGCAACGCCGCGCTCGATCTCGAGTTCAAGGAGGGCATCGCCGGCGGCCATGCGATCGACCAGTTCGGTTCGCCGCTTCCCGACGATGTACTCAAGCACGCGCACGACGCCGACGCGATCCTGTTCGGCGCGGTCGGCGGCCCCAAGTGGGACGACCCCAAGGCCGACAAGCGTCCCGAGCAGGCCCTGCTGACGCTGCGCAAGGAGCTGGGCCTGTTCGCCAACGTCCGTCCGGTCAAGGCGGTCAAGGAACTGATGGCGGCTTCGCCGCTGCGCCCGGAAATCGTCCACGGCGTCGACCTGGTGGTGATCCGCGAGCTGACCGGCGGGATTTATTACGGCAAGCCGTCGGAACGGCGCAACCATGGCGACCTGCGGGGTGCGGTCGACACCTGCGTTTATTCCGAGGAGGAAATCGTGCGCGTGCTGCGCTACGGTTTCGAACTGGCGCGCGAGCGCCGCAAGCGCCTGACCTCGGTGGACAAGGCCAACATTCTCGCCACCTCGCGCCTGTGGCGCGAGATCGCCTCCGAGCTGGCCGCGGAATACAAGGACGTCGCGTTCGACAACCAGCTCGTCGATTCGATGGCGATGCATCTGATTCGCCGGCCGCGCGACTTCGACGTGATTGTCACCGAGAACATGTTCGGCGACATCCTGACCGACGAGGCGTCGGTGCTGGCGGGGTCGATGGGGTTGCTGCCGTCGGCGTCGCTCGGCGACGAGCTCAACAGTGCTGGATGCCGCGTCGGCCTGTTCGAGCCGATTCACGGCAGCGCGCCGGATATCGCAGGCCGCGACGAGGCCAATCCGCTGGCCGCGATTTTGTCGGCGGCGATGCTGCTGGAGCATTCGCTCGGCATGCGCGCCGAGGCCGAGCAGATCGGCCAGGCGGTCGAGGGCGTGCTGCGCGAGGGCTACCGCACGCGCGACCTCGGCGGCGGCGCGGGCACCAAGGTGGTCGGCTGCAAGGCGATCGGCCGGCTGGTGCGCGAAAAACTCGAGAGCGCGGAGACCTGAGATGGCCGCGGCGGCCGGCCGCGAACTCAGGCTCGCCGTCGTCGGCGCCACCGGCGCCGTCGGCGCGCAGGTGGTCGAACTGATCGACGCGCGCGCCCTGCCCTGCGCCGAGCTGGCGCTGTTCGCGACCGAGCGCGGCGCAACCCAAACCGTGGAAGCGCGGGGCGAGGCCCTTGCCGTCGCCGAGTTTTACGAGCCGGGCGAGCTCTCGCGCTTCGACCTTGCTTTTCTTGCCGTGACGCGAAGCTGGGCCGCCGATATCGTGCACGCGCGGCCGGGCCCCCTGCTGGTCGATTTCAGCGCGGCGCTGCGCGTGCCCGCGGAGATGCCGACAGTGCCGTTTGTCGCGCCCGGCTTCACGCCCGCGGAGCGCGTCCGGGAGATCGCGGCGGGCGCGCGGTTGATCGCGATCCCGCATCCGGCGGCCCATGCGCTCGCTTCCGTAATCAATGCGGCCGGCGCGCAGGGTCGGATCGTGTGCGCGACCGTGATGCTGGGCGCAAGCGCCGAAGGCCGCGACAGCGTCGAACAGGTCGCCAGGGAGGCGCGCGAACTCCTCAGCGGAACTCACAATCTCGAAGAGGACGAAATCCAGCGCGCCTTCAATGCCTATCCCGCGGACCCGGAAATGGGACTTGCAGCCGCGCTCGCCGGCCAATGCGCGGCTCTGCTCGGAGCCGCGTCTCATTTGCTCGTCGACGTCGTCCATATCCCGGTGCTGCACGGCTCCGCGCTCTCGATCCTCATTCCGGAGGTCGCGGACCTGCAGAATCTCAGGGAGCGATTGCGCGCGGCGCCCGGCCTGATGCTGGCCGAAGGCGAGGAAGGCTCCGCCGGCGTAATCGATGCGATCGGGCAGGAAGCGATACTCGTCGAACCCGCGGTGCAGGCGGCGGGCGCTTCGGTATGGTGCGCATTCGACAGCGCGCGGCTGGCCGCGCTCGATGCAGTGTGGGTGGCGGAAAAGCTCGCCGCCGCCGGCGCCGCCCCCGGCAACGCGTAAGCACCGGGCGATGCAGGTCAAGCTCAGGCTCGAGTACGACGGAACCAATTATTCGGGCTGGCAACTGCAGCACGGTCAGGATTCGATCCAGGCCCGGCTCGAGGCGGCGCTCGCGCGCATCTGCGGCGCGCCGGTGCGCGTGCGCGCCGCCGGGCGCACCGATGCCGGCGTGCATGCGCGCGGCCAGGTCGCGGCGGCGCGCCTGCCGCGGCGGCTCGCACCGCAGGAGCTTGCGCGCGCGCTCAATGCGATGCTGCCCGACGATATCGCGGTGCTCGACGCCGCCGAGGTCGATGATCGGTTCGATCCGCGGCGCGACGCGCGTCTGCGGATCTACGAATACCGCGTGCTCAACCGTGCGCTGCGGTCGGTGTTCGCGCGCAACTCGGCGTGGCTGGTGCGCGAGCCGCTCGATCTCGAGGCGATGAACAGGGCCGCGGCCGAGTTCGTCGGCGAACACGACTTCGCCGCGTTCCGCTCGCTCGGCTCCGTCGAAAAGACCACGGTGCGGCGCGTCGTCGTCAGCCGATGGCGTTGCGAACCTGAGCAGGACGCGCGCGGTCTCGTTTACCGTGTTGAGGCCAGCGCGTTCCTGCGTCACATGGTGCGCACGATGGTCGCCGCGATGGTCGAGGTCGGGCGCGGCAAACCCGCCGGCAAACCGCCGGCAACGACGATCTCCGCATTGTTGGCAAGCCGCGACCGTGCACTCGCGCCGGCGCCGGCTCCTGCGGCGGGTCTTTACCTGGTCGATGTGCTCTACTGAACGGGCTCGGTAAAACCCGCACGGGAGCGGAGCGCGCAAGCAGCGAAACAAAAAAGTGCCTCTGCCCCAAGGGCTCCGCGCGGGGGCTGTTGAAAAATCGCTTTCGTTCTTAAGAAAAACACAGGTTTTTTACCCGTGCCTGCTTGCAAATAGCCTGGCGCTCGTTCACGCTCTGCATGCGATCACTCGCACAAGGAGGAGGATGATGACGCAGTCGCAAGTAGCGGCGCATCTCGCCGACAAAGCCGGGATTTCCAAAAAGGACGCCAAGGCGACGCTCGAGGAGCTTACCGCGCTGGTAATCCGCGAGTTGAAAAAGGAAGGCTCCCTGCGCCTTGCGGGTCTCGGAATTTTCCGCAAGCGCAAGAGCAAGGCGCGGATGGGGCGTAATCCGGCTACCGGTGAGGCGATCAAAATTCCGGCACGCACGCGCCTGCGCTTCACACCTGCCAAGTCGCTCAAGGATTCCGTGCTCGGCGCGCGCTAGGCGGCGGCGAAAAACCTCGAGCGGGACCGTGGGGCTGCTATGTCGCCGCAGCCTCACGACCTGCTGAATCCGGCTTCTCCTTGTCGTGCGACTGCCGTTCGCCGCGGCTGCGGCTGCGCGGTCGCGCATTCCAGCTCACGCGCGCGGCAGCGGCCGCATATACCACGCGGGCTCAATTCGAAGCCTCGGAAGCCGCGCGCCGGCCAACCATCGTCGCGTCTTTCCAGCGCGCCGTATCGAGCATCGTTCGCTCCGGCGGCGCGCCGCCGAGCGACATCCAGCGCGAGCGAAAAAACCCGGTTGCCGCCAACGCCACGCGCAGGTGACGGCTGGGGGGCGGCCCCGGCACGCCCAGCGCCCGCCACGGCAGCGAGATTTGCGCCGTAATCCGCGGGCGGTCGCTCACCTGGTAGATGGCTCTCGCGGCGGGAACCGGCATGCACTTCCCCTGCTCGATGCGGCAGACCTCGATACGCATCTGCAGTCCGCCCTTGCGATAAAAGCCCTTGGGCGGAATTAGCAGGAAGGCAAAGCGACGTGGCCCCGCTCCGGCGTCCACACCGAAATCGATTCGGAAGGCTTCGCTCGCCGGGAACGTAGTACTGTACCGAATCAGGTGCGCGTCGTAATAGTCCATGCTGTCCGTCGCCAGGCTGAGTCCGTGCGCATCCCAGGCTAGAAAATAATCGCCGAACGTGACCTCCGGCTTGGGCGCGGTCATCCCCATAAGCAGCGACTGCTCCTTGGGCCATCGCGCGAGTGAAGGCGAAGTGGTATCGATCTCGGCCTCGGGAATGCGTATATCCCGGCGACTATCGTTCGACCCCGCGACGGCTGCATTGCGATGGATCCCGGCGAGGTCGTGGTTAGCCGTGGCGAGCGCCGCGGTCAGTTCCTCATACGGCCGGTCGTTTATATCGACCAGTCCGAAATCATAATCTTCGCCGTCCTGCGGCCGGCCGCCCCTGGGCTCGTCGCGGTATTGGAACCAGTGCAGCCCAATGACATCTGGATCGCGGGCAAAATTGCGCGCTGCGTTGGCGGCGCCGCGCGCGCGCTCGGCCTGCGTCTGCACGATCATCAAATGGCCGTTGTTCAAATTGCCAGTGCGGTTCTCGAGCGCCGCGAAATACCATTCCGAGATGATTATCGGCTTATGTCCGCTAAGCTGCCTTAGCCCGTCGAAATAGTAATGCGCAATCCATCCGTCGGGGCTGTCGACGTCGTAGTTGGTGGCAATCGCGTCGACGTACGGCGCCATCGCGCGCACCGCGTCGGGGTCGTAGTAACTCGGAAGACGATCGCCGAAAATGAGCGCGTCGGGATCCGCCGCGCGCAGCGCGCGATAGACTACTTCGTAATAGTGCTTCGCCACCACGCCGGTCCATGCGCGGATTAGCCTGATGCCATTTCCGCCGGGCCGTAGAAATGGATGCGCGCCCGCCCTTCGAAGCAGGTCCGCGAACGAAGAAATGCCGTCGCCAACAATAAAGTCGCCGGTAAAGCGCTCCCAGTCGTCGTCGTAGTAGCGGCGGATGAACGCGATCAACTCCTGCTTGGTATAGTTGGTCGCGGGCGCTTTCAAATAGAAAGTAAACAGCGCTCCGTTCCACCATCCCGTTTCGTTATCGGAGAAATATCCGATCCGGTATCCGGCCGCCTTGTAGCGGAGAGTCGCTTCTCGCGCCGCGGCCGCGAAACGCTCGGCGATCGACGGCGCGAACGGGTCTTTCCAGTGGAAATCGGCGCGCCACCCGAGGTCCAGTTCAGGCATGCTCGGCAGCTCGAGCGCGCGCGAGCTGAAGGCACCGACCGTGTTGAAGCCCCAACCGCGAAGCTGTTGTGTGACGCGTTGCGGCCAGCCGTCGGTCGTATCCGCCGGCGAGGATTTGTCCGGGGTGACGGTGTTGACGCCGATGGAAAAGAACCGCCGGCCGCATGCATCGACCAGCCATTCGACGTTGGCCTGAACCTGGAGACGCCACCTTCCGCCGGACGGCACTCGAGCGCACGACGTTTCGTCGGAACTCACCGCCGATGAAACGCCGACCGCCAGCGTCAGCGCCGCGACGAACAGGATCGGATAAACGCATCGGAACCAGGCTGCCACACGTGCAGCGATTACGTTGTGGTGAAGCATATAAGCGAACGCGCCAGAGTACGGAACCGGGCGGAAGGTCAATCGTGGAAGCTAACGCGGAATCGGAAACGGATAACCGCTGGCCAATTCCTGCTCCAGCTTCGAATCATAATTGTAGATATCTCGAAAGAACCGCACTTCGCCGTCCGGTTCCACAACCGCGGTGCTGTACAGAATCAGTACCGGTATCGGTTTGTCGAGATTCACCTGTATCGTCTGATCGCCATTCATCGCCTGCCTGATCTTATCAACGTTCCATTCAGGCTTGTCGCGGAGCACCCACGCCGCCAGCGCCACGGGATCCTGCACTCGAATGCATCCGTGGCTGAAATCGCGCCGCGGCTTCAGAAAAAGCTCCGGTACGGGCGTGCTGTGCAGATACACGTTGTAATGATTGGGAAAAATGAATTTCACCAGGCCCAGCGCATTCTTGGGTCCTGGCTTTTGCCGGATAACCAGCTCGCCCGAGCGCAGCTTGTCGAATACTTCGTCATCCACCTCGCCGTCGGTGACCACCTTGCCGTTATAGGTAGTCACTTCGAAGTTGTTGGCCGCCAGATAGTTGCGGTCGCGCCGGATCTTCGGCACCAGCTCGGCAAGCTGAATGGACATCGGCACGTCCCAGTAAGGCCGGAAAATGAGATAACGCATGTCGTCGGCGAAAACCGGCGTCTGATGTCCGTAGGCTTTGCCGACCACCACGCGCATGGTCAGATACGGCGCGGGCTGGCGGCGCATCGTCCGCAGCTTGAACTCGGGCAGATTGATGATGATCGGTGGCTGTGGAAAGCTCGCCGGAATCCATCGATAGCGCTCCAGGGCGTATTGAAGCTGGAGCACGCGACGGCCAAGCGGCACGTTGAGTTGCGCCACCGTGTCCTTGCCGAGGATGCCATCCGGCTCCAGGCCGTGGCGCCGCTGAAAGTGCCTGACTGCATCGACCAGGGGTTGACCAAAGTTCGTGGCCTCGGCGATCTCGGGAGCGTCAGAGGCGAGGTCGCCGAGCTGATGGAGGCGCGCGGCCAGCGGAGCGATTCCGGCGAAGGCCCCGCCGGGATGCACCGACTTGTCGGGCATCGGAACCCGCACGCCGTCGCCCTGCGCGGCTAGCTTGAGGTAGGCCGCAAGCGCGGTTTCCACTCGCCGGTAGCCGTCATAGCGCGGTTCGAGCATCGCCGCGGCAGCGTCGACGCTCGGCGCCGCAATCATCGCCCGACTCATGAATTGAGCGAGATCGTAATGCTCCGGCCCGAGCGCGAACGCGAACTTCGCAGGCCGTGGATTAACCCGGCCGATGTGCAAAGCGGAAAGATAGCGCGCCGCGCAAATCGTAAGCGCGAGATCGAAATGCACCACGTCGCTGCCCGCGGGGCTGGCAGTGGCCGGCGCGAGCCTGGCCACGCGCGTATCCCATCGCGAGGCATCGTAGTCCTCCGGATTGAGGCCCTTGAGCGAGGCCTGCTTCAGGAGCGCGATCATCGACAGGGCCTGCGCGGTGGGGGCGGCCGCGTCGTGCACCCACGCCGGAGCATTGCCGTTCAGCGCATAGAATTCCGCGACATCGGCGCGAACATCGGAGAAATTCGGCCAGCGCAAATCGGACAGTCGGCCGGATACGATAAGGGCGCCGAGTTCGCCCGGCGCCGACGCAAGGGGGGCAGGCGATGCCTGAACGACCGACGATGCGGTCGCGCCAGGCGCGCGCGCGGGAACGAATGCTGACCCCAGGCAGACTGAAAGCGCCACTGCGAATGCCAAGCGGCAGCCCAATCTGGCTTTATATCTGCTCCCCCCCGTGATTTTCACGTCGCTGCGAACGACTGTACGGGAGCACGGCGCAAATAGCAAAACTCCGGACTCGATTCGCTGCTCCTCACGCATGCGGATCGCGCAGGGGTCCAACGCGGCGCGCGCACGGCCCTCGCCGCCGCCGGCATCGCGCGCTTGTCCGAACACTTTGCGGTTGGCTAGTGTCAGGTCGCAAAGAATCAGAATCATTTTATTCTCAAGAGGATCCGTCTCGATGGAACAGGAATTGGCAGGCAAGGTCGCGATCGTCACCGGTGCGGGCAGAATGCGCAGTATCGGGCGTCCGATCGCTAAGCTGCTCGCGCGCGCAGGCGCGGCAATTGTTATTACCGGCACCGGCCGGCCGCCCGAACGTTATCCCGACGACGAGAAGGCGGCCGGATGGCGCGATATCGACAGCGTTGCCGACGAGATCCGGCAGGCAGGCGGTCGCTGCCTGGCGTTGGTGTCCGACGTCGCCGATCCGCGTGCGGTCGAGCTGCTGGTCGAGCGGACCGTCGCCGAGTTCGGGCGCGTCGATATCCTGGTCAACAACGCGAGCGCCGCGCGCGGGCCCGACCGGGTTCCGGCCGTGGAGCTGCCGTACGAAATCTGGAAGAAGGTCCTGGTCACCAATTTGGACGGGACTTTTCTGCTGTCGTGCGCCGCGGCGCGCAGGATGATTGCGCAGGGCCAGGGCGGGAGCATCGTGAATATCTCCTCGATCGCGAGCAAGCTCGCCCAGGCCAGGGCCGCGGCCTACTCGGCCTCGAAGGCCGCCGTGAACGCGCTCAGCCGCTCGATGGCGCTCGACCTTGCGCCCAACCGTATTCGGGTCAACGCGGTATGCCCCGGCATCATCGATACCTTTCGCATGGACGATCTCGGCCGTGGCGAGTCGTGGGAGAAATTCGTCAAGACGATGATTCCGCTGGGCTACGCCGGCGACGGCAGCGAATGCGCCGAGATCGTGCTCTTCCTGGTCGCGGATCGCGGCAAATGGATCACCGGCCAGGCAATCAACGTTGACGGCGGCACGGTCTGGGGTAACTGATGGGCGCAACCCGGTCTTGGCCAATCCGGAGTCGCACAGCCTCGCCGCCAGCCGATGGCGGTTGTGGTAGGCGAATCGCGCCGCCGCAATCAACGCGGCGGCGGCGTCAACCGCGATCGGTGTGACGTTCTTCGATCGAGGCGTCGGCGCGCTCGCGCGCCGACGCTCGCGCGGAGCCGCAAGCCGGCAAGGGCGAACGCGCGCCGTATCGGCCCCGCGGGCCGAGCGGAGAGAGCCGCCGGCCTGCTATTTCGCATTCAGCAGATCGCAGCTTCCACTGGTCCGGATCTGCTGCGCCATTCGCTTCGTGAATGCCAGCGCAGCCGTCATCATTCCCGATCCGAAACTCACCCGCGCAACGCCGATTTTTTCCAGCTCGGCGATCGCCGGAACTCCCGGACGCATCATCACGTTCAGCGGCCCATCGATCGCGCGCGTGAGCGCGGCGATTTCAGCCGAATCGCTCGCCAGTATCGGGTAGATGCAGCTCGCCCCGGCTCTTAGGTAGGCGCGGCCGCGCGCGATTGCGAGCTCAACGCGCTCCTGGCCGCTCGCGACCTGCCGCACCCAGGCGTCCACGCGCGCGTTGATCACCATGGGCACGCCGGCGCGTTCGGCCGCCTCGCGCGCGGCGGCGATGCGCTCGCATTGTTGTTCGACCTCGCGCAGCGGCGCATCGCGCCCCGGCGAATCCTCGATATTCATACCGACCACGCCGGCCTCGAGCGCCGCGCGAGCGGTGTCGCCGACCTCGGCGGGGGTCGCGCCGAATCCCGCCAGCAGGTCCGCGGTGACGGGCGCCTCGACCGCGCGGACAATCGTTCGCACCATCGAAAGCATCTGGTCGCGTCCGATGATCTCCGAATCGGGCAGTCCGAGAATCCGACAGATGCCGCCGCTCGTGGTGGCAATCGCGGCGAACCCGCTCTCCGCGAAGACCTTGGCGCTGGCAGCATCCCAGGCATTCGGTAACACCAGGACCGCGCGCCGGTCATGCAGCGTGAGCAGCGCTTCGGCTTTAGCCTTGAGTTCCGACGTGTTCATCTTATGGCATTCCATCCGTATGAGAGCGCAACACAGCCCGGACTGAATATCCCACTTATCCATCGCCGTTAGGGACTTCGCGTTCCCGCTAGCAAGTGCGCATGGCTGCCGGCGGGAGAGCAGGGCGCTTCGCGGGAACTCGAGCACTCGCGCCGCACCATGCGAATTCGAATGTCATTCTGTACAGGCCCGCAGGGTCGCCACCACTTCAGCCAGTTCAGTTTCCGCATTGGCCACCGGCATCAGGATTGGCAGCGCGATTCCCGAGCGCCGGTACTCGACGATCCGTGCGCGCGCATCGGAAGCGGTGCCGGATACCGTAAGCGCCGCAACCATCTCGTCCGGTATGGCCGCCAGCGACCGCTGCCGGTCGCCGTGCGCGAACGCTTCGGCCGCGGCGTCGGCAGCCTTGCCGAAACCGGCTTCGCTGACGAGACGCCGGTAGCGCGGGAAGAACCCCACGTAAAAGCTCAGTACCGGACGCACCCGGTCGTAGGCGGTTTTCCGGTCGCGATCGACGCTGGTCGGCAGCAGCGTCGCGATTTCGATCTCGCTGACGCTGCGTCCGGCGCGCGCCGCCCCCACCGCCAGATGCGCAGTCGCATTTCGAGCGGAGTCGCGCGTGCTGAAAACCATCAATAGTCCCTGCGCAACCTCGCCGCACAGCTCGAGCATCTTGGGAAACAGCGCCGAGACGTAGATGGGCACGGAGTTGTGCAGCGGCTTGAACCAGAGATCGAAGCGTTCGATTGCGATCGTCCTGCCATGAAATGACACCGTGCCGTCGCGCAGCAGGGCGCGAACGACTTCGACAGTTTCTCGCACACGCGTTACCGGGTCGCTGTAACGAACGCCGTGCTCGGGCTCGACCTGGACCTTATGGCTCGAGCCGAGACCGAGAATGAAACGCCCGTGCGAAAAATGATCCAGGCACGACGCCGCCATCGCGATCGTCGGCGCCGTCCGGACGAACACACTGCTGATCGCGGTGCCGAGACGGATGCGTCGCGTCGCCAGCGCGCATGCGGTAGCCAATGAGAACTGGTCGCCCCCATGGCCTTCGATTATCCAGGCCGACTCATAGCCGATCTCTTCGGCGACACGGGCGCATTCTACCGTGTCGGCGGGCGAAAGACCCGCGCCCAGCGCGATGCCAAGACGCTCCATCTCATTCACCCCTTTTTATTCCGGCCGGCGCTCGACGTCCCGAGTGTTCCTACCATACACAATCAAACCGGAGCGGAACAGCGTCGCGCGCCGCTCTTTCCCGTTGACAATCGCATAACTCGCGCGTCGCGCTGTTTGACGCAAGCATGTTTTAAGAGAATGCTTCAATCGATAGCGAGTTCGCGGGAGTCATTACAATGAGCCGACTACTTACCATCGGAGCTGCCCAACTGGGTCCAATAGCGAGAAATGACAGCCGCAAGACGGTGGTCGCGCGATTGGTGGATCTGATGCACCGGGCACATGATATCAAGTGCGATGTCATAGTCTATCCTGAGCTCGCCCTGACATCGTTTTTTCCACGCTGGTGGATGGAGGATCAGGAGGAGATCGACAGCTTCTTCGAGCACCAGATGCCCTCGCGGGACACGTCGCCGCTGTTCGAGGAAGCCAGGCGATGCAGGATCGGCTTTTATCTGGGCTTCGCCGAGCGCGCCGTCGACAATGACACCGTCCGTCACTACAATGCTTCGATAATCGTCGACCAGGGCGCGCGGATAATCGGCAAGTACCGAAAAATTCACCTGCCAGGGCACGCCGACTATCGTCCGCACTACCCTTTCCAGCATCTGGAGAAGCGCTATTTTGATGTCGGTAATCTGGGTTTCGGCGCCTGGCGCGGTTTTGGCGGGATTGTCGGAATGTGTATCTGCAACGATCGGCGCTGGCCGGAGACCTACCGCGTACTTGGTATGCAGTCGGTCGAAGTCGTGATGCTCGGCTACAATACTCCGAGTCATGTGCCGTGGATGCCGGTTTACGATCATCTGACCGGCTTTCATAATCATCTCGTGATGCAGGCGGGCGCGTATCAGAACAGTACCTACGTGGTGGGCGTCGCCAAAGCCGGGATCGAGGAAGGATGCGATCTGGCGGGCGGAAGCTGTATCATCGCGCCGTCGGGCGAAATCGTCGCGCAGGCAGTGAGCAAGGCTGACGAATTGATTGTGGCACGGTGCGACCTTGATCTCGCATTGGAGAACAAGCGTGGAGTCCTCAACTTTGCCAACCGGGAACCTGAGTACTATCGCCTGATTACCGAAAGACGCACGGCGATTGAGCCTGATTGATTTTGTGAGCGCGCGAAATTGCGTTTATTCACGCATCGATTGTTCGTTATTCGCGGTTTAGCGCGAAGATCGGCGGCGCTTTTCGACATTTAGCGATTAAATCGTCTAAATTCTTCAGTTGCCGCACTGAGACTTTCCGCCTGGTCGGCTTTGTTTGTAAATTGCATACACATCTGCTCCAATCCGGAGCGTAATCGATACGAAAGCCTCTCTTACGCGGGTTGTCCGTTCGCCGCGCTGCGACGGATGCTTGAAGCGATGGCCATCGCAACGCGAAGGAGAAAATCATGAACATTCCTCGTCGCGGATCGACGTCCGGGCCCGCCGGGCTTGGATTCCAGCTACTCCACGCGCTGTGCTTCGCGTCGATGATGACCCTCGGCGTCACGAGAACAGTCTTCGCCGCCGACCCTGCAAGCTACACACTGGATACTTATTCGAGCTGGCTCAAGCAGTACGCAAACGCCAAGCCGGAATTCAAAGCGGGCGACGTTCTGACCGCCAAGGATCTGGAACGGATGCGCCCGTTCGTTCCGCCCGGATACCTTGAACAGCTGAACTTCCGTGAATTCAGAGCTCCGGTAATCGAGGCGGTTCCGCACACGCCGGCGCCGAGTTACCTGAACTGCACCGAGAAGTACGCATCGCAGGTGAGGTTGCGCAGTGACGGCGCAATCATGAACTACACCTGCGGCCAGCCTTTTCCGAACGAAGGTCTCAACCCGAGCGATGAGCTGGCCGGCTACAAAGCGGCATGGAATTACACGTATCGATATCTGTATTTCGGTTTCTATGATCTGAGCGTGGATACCGGGCTGGTCAGGCTCGGATACAACATCGGCGGAGGCGCGACCAATTTCGTCAGTGCGATGGCGCCTCCGAGAAACTATTTAGCGGGCCTGCCGTCGTGGTCCACGCCCTTTCCGAACGAAGCCGATGTTCGCAAGGACTACGGCGGGGCGGGGCGCGTCGAGCGCTACCTGACCTTGTTTTATGCCCGTGTGCCGTTCAGTCATCTCGCGGATTTCAACGGGAAGTCGCAACCGCTCGCCGGTGCGGACAAGATCGAGCAGGAGAACCTGACCTACTTCGTTACACCGTTCGACATCCGCGGCACCGCCTTCATCATCTGGCGCTATCTCGAAGACGCCGACAAAGGCGATCCGAACCGGGCCGACGACGCCTGGGCCTATATTCCGAACCTGCGCCGCGTGCGGCGCATCTCGGCCGAGGTCAAATCAGATTCGCTGCTGGGCACCGATATCACGATCGACGACTTCGACGGCTTCAACGACCGCGTGCTCGACTGGAATTGGAAGTTCCTCGGCTGGAAGGACGTGCTGGAAATCAACGATCCGGGCAACCATTACGTTCGTTACTTCGGTCCGGACAACGTCGTACCCGACGACAATTGGTCAGTAAAAAAAATGGCGATGACGCTGCGGTCGCCGAAAGATCCGCGCCATCCGTACTCGGCGGTGATCAATTTCTGGGCGGCCGACGCGTGGTCGCCGGGCTACCAGTTCTGTTTTGACCGCAAAGGCAAACTGTGGAAAGTGATCGAATGGGAGTACAAGTACAGCGAGACGTTCAAGCCGGGTTTCTGGGCTGAGACGATGAATGGCGCGCACGCGGTGATCTGGTGGCATCTGACCGCGATCGACGTGCAGAACCGCCGCGCGACCGTCTTTCGCCAGCAGGGACCGGTGATGGAGCGCTATTCGCCGCAATTGCTCAAGGCGCTGTTCGATCCGGACGCGCTGGAATCGATCCACCGTTAAGCGCGCGCGTCCGATCGAGGCGACCGGGGGCGCGGGCCGCGATCCAGACGCTTGCCGCGACGCGCGCGCCGCAGGATGCATCGCGAGACCGCCGGCCAGGGGAGATCATACATGGCCAATGACCTGTTGCTGAAAAACGGCCTCATAGTCACTCCCAGCGGTGCGATTCGCGGGGGCCTGGCGATTTCGGGCGAGCGCATCGCGGGTGTCGGCAGCGAAGAGGCGCTCGGGGCCGCGCGGCGCGAAATAGACTTGCGCGGCAAGATCGTGATGCCGGGGCTGTTCGATCCGCACGTGCATCTCGGCCTGAGCGGCGACGCTTTCAGCGACGATGCGATGGCGACGGACTTCGAGTTCGATACGCGCGAATGCCTGGTGGGCGGTGTCACCACGATTGCCACCACGACGCTCATTGGCCGCGAGCCGTTGCCCGAGCTTTTCTCACGCGCGGTGCGCTGCGGCGCGGCGCGGAGCTGGTGCGATTACAAGATCACCTGCGTGGTCAACACGCTCGACCAGGCGCGGCAGATTCCGGCGGTGGCGAAGGAGGGCGGCGTCTCGTACAAGTTTTTCACCGGCTATGCGGGCGCGCAGGCCGAGGGCTTCGGCATGAGCAAGGACGGCATCAGCCCGGCCTTTTTCTATGAGGCCTGCCGCGCGATCAACACGGCCGGGCGCCCGGTCTTTCCGATGATTCACGCCGAAGACCCTTACGTGCGCGGAATTCTGATCGACGAACTGAAGCGCATGGGCCGGCGCGATTACCTGACCGCGTGGGCCGAGAGCAGTCCCGAATGGGCGGAGAGCGTTCAGATCTACACCTACGGGCTGATTGCCAACCAGCTCGGATGTCCGCTCTATCCTGTGCACATCAGCGCCGCGCAGAGTGTTGACACCATCGCCTCGCTCAAGGCGCAGGGTCTGCCGATCGTGGGTGAAACGATCGCGTACTTTCTCTCGACCACCGCGCCCGAGATGGACGCGATCGGCGCCGGCGGCAAAGGCAAAATTCAGCCGCCGCTGCGTTTCCAGAAGGATCGCGACCGCCTCTGGCGCGGCATCCAGGACGGCACGCTTTCCGTGATCGGGACCGACAGTCTCACCTACACCGCGAGCTTCAAGGAGCGCGGCGATTTCTGGGACTGCCGGGTCGGGGTGAACAATCAGGTGGCCGATACGCTCGCGCTCATCTTCGACGAGGCGATCAACCGGCGCGGGATCGACCTGGTGACGATCGCACGCGCACTGTCGGAGAATGCGGCCCGCATGTACGGCATTTATCCGAAGAAGGGCGTCATCGCGGTCGGCTCCGACGCCGACCTGGCGGTGGTCGACCCCGAGGCTGAGGCGACGCTCGGGCGGCATCGGTACCGCGGACGGACCGATTACTCGTTGTGGGAGGGCCGCAAGGTCAGGGGTATTCCGGTGATGACGTTTCTGCGAGGACGCCTGGTGATGGAAAACGGCGAGATCGTGGCCGAGAAGGGATTCGGGCAGCCGGTGGCGCAGGTGATGAAGCCGCGCGGCAATTGAAGCGACCGGGATCATTGCTCTCAACGATTGCAGGAGACCGCGCTCATGGGCGAAGACAAACGGACGATATATGACCGCAGCGGACTGGGTCATCGGATTGGCTACGGCAAGCATCCCGCTCTGCTGGTCGTCGACATGCAGATTGGCTTCACGGCACCCGAGAAATCGCCGCTCGCCGGAAACCTGGACGCGCAAGTCGCAGCGATCAACAAACTGATTGCGGCCGCCCGAAAAAACCGCGTGCCGATCGTCTTCACTGTGGTCGGCTACGACCCCAAAGTTCCGGCCGACGGAGGCTTATGGCCGGAGAAGGCGCCCACTCTCCTCGAACTGAAGCTGGGTTCGGACCTGGTGGAACTCGACCCGCGCATCCAGCGTACGGCCGAGGACCTGCTGCTGGTGAAGAAATACGCCTCGGCCTTTCTCGGCACGCCGCTCGCCGCGACGCTCGTCACTCGCGGCGTCGATACCCTGATCGTCACCGGATGCACGACCAGCGGATGCGTCCGGGCGAGCGTGGTCGATGCGCTCTCGCACGGCTTCCGGCCCATCATCCCGGAAGAGGCGGTCGGCGATCGCGCGCAGGAACCGCACGCCGCCAACCTGTTCGATATGGACAGCAAATACGGCGACGTGGTGCCGCTGGCGGATGCGCTTGCCTACCTGGAGGAAGTGAAATCCTGAATCGACGTGGGTCGGACCGAGACCGGGCTCAGCGTTTCAGCCGGTAGTTCGGATCCCATGCCAGTTCGCGCCTGGCTTTTGCGATAGAGACCGCGCCGTCATTGTCGGCAACGTTGTAGATTCCCGGCGCCCCGCGATCGATCGCGAGCGCAGCCGCCCATGCGGCCGCGTCTACATGGACGGCGGGTTTTCCCGCAGGCGCATCGAAACCCGTCCCCGGGCCGTAAAACATGCCGTACCGCAGGACGAGCCCGTCCATTCCCGTCGTCGCCGTCACGAGGCGCTCGAGCGTCACCACGCCTTCCATCGTCGAGCGCCAGGGTTCCTCGCTCGTCGTCATCAGTGCGTCGGTCTCTGCGTGCGGCTCGCGACCCGGGGCGTATACGAAGGCGATGCTCTGCGCGACCATCCGGCGCACCCCGGCGCGCAGGGCGGCTTCGACCAGGTTGCGCGTGCCCTCGATGCGCAGGCGGGCGTTGCGCTTGAGTCCTTCGGGCATCAACTCCGCCTTGAGGCCCGCGGGCAGGTCCGTAAGCTGATGAACAACGATGTCGGGCCGCGCCCTGGCCAAAGCCGAGACGAGCGCGGCGCGGTCGAAGACATCGACCAGTGCCGGTTCAATCCCGGCCGCGCGCAACTCTTCGGCGCGCGAGGCGACGCGCGTGGTCCCGGTCACTTCGTAGCCGGCCTCGCGCAGCAGCGGCAGCATCCGCCGCCCGACCGCGCCGCCTGCTCCCGCCAGAAAGATTCTCTTTGCCATGCGAGTACTCGCGCTCCTATCGCGCGGGATAGTGCTCTTCGAGCAGGTACTTCACGTCAGGGCGATTGAGCACTTCGATGAAACAGATGCGATCGGCCGCGTTCAGATCGACGATCAGGAATCCTTCGACCGACTGCAACTCGATCGTGCGCGCGACCTTGACCTCGTTTTCGGTGGCGAAACTCGCGCAATTTTCGTCGCCGCAATCGCAGAGCGACTCGATCTTCAGTGCGCGCAATTGCTCGCACAGCGGCTCCGCGCCCTGCGCGCGCAGCAAAAACGCCAGCTCCTCGATCAGGTCGGGCAGCACATCGCTCATCAGCGGCGCGGTCATCGCAGGCCAAGGTTAGCGGCAAGGCATCCGACAATCAAAGCGTCCAACTCGCGCTCGCGGCGCGGGCGTTTATCGCAGCCGTTCCTCGAAATCGCTCAGGCGCGCTCCGCAGAACGGGCATTGCGTCGAAAGATGGAATCCGAGCGGGAGTCCGCGATTGACGAAGAACCGGTTGGCGCATTGCGGACAGCGCGCCTGCCATGCCTGGTAGAGCAGGGCGCCAATTGCCACGGCGATCAGGATGAGCAGCAGATCGAAGGCGTCGAAGCCGCTGGTCCGCCCGCCATAGGTCGCGAATTCGATTATCCACCACAGCACGAACGCCGCGGCCGCGATCGTCAACCCGACCCGCACCTGGCGGATGCGCGAAAGCTCGCTCTGAGCCCGCGGCGTGACCGTCTTCACGGCTTCATACGCCGCGGCTGTCCGGCGCCCAGATATGCTTGTGCATCTGCAGCTGCATCCGGACCGGCAGACGGTCCTCCAGAATCCATGCCGCCAGCGCCGCGGGCGCGAGGCGTCCGAATGCGCAGCTCAGGAGTATCGCGTTGACGCGCGCCGCAAGTGCGTGATGACGAATCACGTCGCGCGCCCACTCATAGTCGGCGCGGTCGGCGAGCACGAATTTAACCTCGTCGCGCGGGGTCAGATGTTCGAGGTTGCTCCATCGATTGCGCGCCGATTCACCGCTGCCCGGGCACTTCAGATCCATCACCTTGACCGCCCGCGGGTCGAGCCGGCTTACGTCGCTGGCGCCCGAAGTTTCGACCAGCACGGTCATTCCGGCGTCGAGCAGGCGGGCGATCAGGCGATGCACCCCCGGCTGGAGCAGCGGCTCGCCGCCGGTCACCTCGACCAGGTCGCAGCCGTAACCGAAAAGCCGCGCGGCGGCTTCCTCGACGGTCATCGTGCGCCCCTCGTGGAAGGCATACTCGGTATCGCACCATACGCATCGCAGGTCGCATCCGGTAAGCCGCACGAAGGCGCATGGGCGCCCGGCCCAGGTGGATTCGCCCTGGATGCTGAAAAAGATCTCGTTGACGCGAAGCCGGTCTTCAGTCATGAGCGGAAATTCGCCGCCGCGCGGCCTCGCGCGCCTGCTCGATGACAGTCCTGAGGGCGACGCGATGCTCGCGCGCGAGCCGCCTGCAGTCCTCGTACTCCGGCGAGAAGGTAAGCACTTCCCCGTGAGCGCGCGAAAGCTTTACCCGTACCGGGCCCCATTGAGTCTCGATGTCGATGAACTCGCGCGCAAGCTTGAGGCGCGCGACCGGATGGTAACGCAACCCGATGGTCGAAGTTTCGGCGAACAGCACTGCCGCTATTGCCTCGCGTGCCGCCGGCTCGGCCAGCACCGCAACCGTCACGCCGGGCCGGCCTTTTTTCATGATCATCGGGATCAGCGCCACGTCGCGAGCACCGGCTTCGAACAGACGTTCGAGCACGTGCTCGTAAACCTGAGGGTTGAGGTCGTCGATGTTGGTCTCGATCTGGAGCAGCTCGTCGCTCTCCCACGCGCGCGAGCGCTCGCCCAGCATCAGGCGGAGCACGTTGGGCCGGTCGGCGAATTCCCTTGAGCCCGCGCCATAACCGACACGCTCGACCTGGAAGCCCATCGCGGGCGGCGCGGGCCTGGCGAGCGCGCGCAGGATCGCAGCGCCAGTCGGCGTGACCATCTCGGCCGCGCCGTCGCCGATGCGCAGCGTAAACCCGGCCAAAAGCTCGACGGTCGCGGGCGCGGGAACCGGGATCGCGCCATGCTGCGAACGGACGATGCCGCTGCCCGCGGGCAGCGGCGAGACCAGCACTTCGTCCACGCCGAGCTGCTCGAATCCCCATGCGGCGGCGACTATATCGACGATCGAATCCACCGCGCCGACCTCGTGGAAGTGAACCTCCTCGGGCGAGGTGCGATGGACCCTGGCTTCGGCCTCGGCGAGCGCGCCGAATATCGCGAGTGCGCGTTCCTTTGCGTCACTGGAGAGCGCCGAGGCGCGCGCGATGATCTCGCGGATTTCGCGCAGATGGCGCTCCGGCTGACGCGCGGCGACCTCGACCTCGAACTTGAGGGCGGAAATTCCGCTCAGCACCTTGCGCCGCGTACCCACGCGATAGCCGTCAAGCGGCAGCGAGGCGAGCGCGCGCCGCAGATGATCGAAGTCGGCGCCCGCATCGAGCATCGCACCGGCGATCATGTCGCCGCTGAGACCGGAAAATGCGTCGAGAAATGCCGATTTCATATGCCGCCGTACCGGAGCGCGCAGCGCGAAAATCGAGTTTATGCCGCCGCCTGTTTACTTAACAGTGGGGCGTAAGTAGAATTTTATCGATTTCTCGCGCCCCGTTATTATGAGGCAAAGAGACCTGAATTTCTTCCGCCGTTTGCTCGAGGATCGCAGAACCGAGATTCTGGAGGAAGCCGAGCGCGCGCTCGGCGCGCTCAACACCAAAAGCGAGGAGGCCTGCGCCGACCCCTCGGACCGCGCTTCGCTCGAGTCCGATCGCGCCTTTCTTTTGCGCATGCGCGACCGCGAGCGCAAGCTGCTCGGCAAGATCGACGAGGCGTTCGCAAGAATCGACGGCGGAATTTACGGGCAGTGCGAGGAATGCGGCGGCCAGATCGGAATCGAACGGCTCAAGGCGCGACCCGTGACCACTCTCTGCATCACGTGCAAATCGGCGCAGGAGGCGCGCGAGCGCCAGGGCTCGGTTCGCTGAGCGCCGTGCCCGCCGTCGCCCCCGGCCTGCAGGCATTCTCTCCGATACCGATTCGCGAGGACATTCGATGAGGGTTCGCAAGGCCGTGATCGTCGCGGCGGGTCTCGGCACGCGGATGCTGCCGGCCACGCGCGTCATTCCCAAGGAAATTCTGCCGGTGGTCGATCGCCCGGCGATCCAGGTCGTGGTCGAAGAAGCCGTCGCTTCGGGAATCGAGGAGATCGTGATCGTGGTGTCGCCCGGGCGCTCGATCGTGCTCGATCATTTCGCCCCGGTCCCCGACCTCGAGCGGCATCTGCTGGCGCGCAGCAAGCACGAGCTGCTCGAGGTCGTGCGATCGATCTCCGGCATCGCGCGCATCACGCGCGCCGAGCAGGCCGAGCCGCTCGGCCTCGGCCACGCCGTGCTGCAGGCGCGCGCCGCGGTCGGCGATGAGCCGTTCGCGGTGATGCTGCCCGACGATATTTTCGACGCCGATCCTCCCTGCCTGCGCCAGTTGCTCGAAGTGGCCGAGGCGCGCGAGGGGCCGGTGGTGGCGCTGATGCGCGTGGCGCGCGCGGAACTTTCCAAGTACGGCATCGTTGAAGCCGAGCCGGCCGGGCCGCGGCTTTATCGGCTGACGGGCATGGTGGAAAAGCCGGAGCCGCACAACGCGCCGAGCGATTTCGCGATCGTCGGTCGTTACGTCCTGACGCCGGAGATTTTCGGCATCCTCGCCGACGGCCAACCGGGTACCGGCGGCGAAATTCAGCTCACCGACGGTCTGCTGGCGCTCAGTCGGCGTCGCGCGATGTACGGCTACGAGTTCGCGGGCACGCGCTACGATCTCGGCGATCGGCTGGGGCTCATAACGGCGCAGATCGGGTTCGGCTTGAAACGGCCGGATCTGGCTGCTAGGTTGCGGGACTATTTGCAAACCGTGGTTTCGGCGTAAGATTTCCCGCGCGGTGGGGCAGTAGCTCAGCTGGGAGAGCACCACGTTCGCAACGTGGGGGTCGAGGGTTCAAATCCCTTCTGCTCCACCAAACTTCCTTTGTAAGCCTGACTACCCGTTCCAGATAGGGGGACGCACAAACTCAATCGCCGAGCAGCGGTTACAGGCCAAGCTCGCTCAGGCCCGGATGGTCGTCGGGGCGGCGGCCCAGTGGCCAGCGGTATTTGCGCTCATCCTGGCGTATCGGAAGATCGTTAATCGACGCGAGGCGCAGTTGCATCAGGCCATTGTCGTCGAACTCCCAGTTCTCGTTTCCATACGATCGGAACCAGTTTCCAGAATCATCGCGCCATTCGTAGGCAAAGCGCACCGCGATACGGCGTTCGTCGAACGCCCAGAGTTCCTTGATCAAACGATACTCGAGCTCCCTGGACCACTTGCGCTTGAGAAATGCGATGATCTCCTCTCGGCCATTGATGAACTCGGCGCGGTTTCTCCATCGAGAGTTGGGAGTATACGCGAGCGCGACTTTCTCGGGATCGCGCGAGTTCCAGGCGTCTTCGGCCAGGCGAACCTTCTGGACAGCGGCCTCGCGAGTGAACGGCGGCAGCGGCGGACGTCGGGCATCGGCGCTCTCAGCACTCATCCCTTTGCTCCTCTTGCATACTTTTTTGACACTCCTTGCGGCGGACCGCGGCCGAACGCTCGAATCCGCCGGCCGCGTCATCGTAATCGTCAGCCAGTTTCCTGTCCTCGCGCAACTGCCGGGTGCAACTGCTGATAGAGCTCGAAGAAACTGCGCTCGACCCAGTTATGGCAGAGCTTCCCGTCGCCGCGCACCTCCCACACTGCGATGCCGGTGAACGAAATGTGCCTCTGGTCCGCAGGCGTGCCCATCAGACCGTTGTTTTTGCCGCTGACTCGCCATCGCGAGGCCACCCGGCTTCCATCGCGATTCTGAAACGTCTCCAGCACCTCGAATTGAAAGTCGTTGATCCTGGCCATAAACGCAGAGGCCCATTGCTTAAATTTTTCCTTCGAGACCACGTCGACGCCGCCGGTGGTGAGGACGAAGTCATCGACCATGAATCGGTCGATGGCTTTGGGATTCTGCGCCTTCCAGACGGCTGCCCAGAAGTTCTCGACAATCTCGACTGAATCGATCGGCTTCATATTCGCGTAGCAAGGATTCCTTTCGGAGTTTGTGTGCCAGGCGTCTTGATAAGCAATGTCAGTGCCTCCCGAGAGTTCAAACAGCCAGGGCGGCCTCGAGTGGCACCGGCGAATCTCGACAGGCGCGGATCTCAAAAACAAAAAAGATTTCGTGAGAACTCATGAGCCGCCATTTGGCTTTTCGCCGGGCGCCGCCTTGCCGTAGAATTCAGCCGTCGCCCTCGACGCGTCTCAGTTTCTCCGGGCAACCAGGGGGAGACCGGAAGCGAAAGTGGAGTCCCAGGCCCTTCAAGCACTGGCGCTGCGAGTCGGCGAGGCGACCACCATCGCGGACGTCTTCCAGCGTATCGTCACCGGCCTGGCCGCCCAGCACGACGTCGCGCTTGCGCGGGTGTGGCTGAATCTTCCCGGCGACATTTGCGATTCCTGCCCGATGCGGCAGGACTGCCCGGGCCGGGTGCGCTGTCTTCATCTGGTCGCCAGCGCCGGCAACCCGGCGTCATCCCAAGAGGACTGGTCGCGGCTGGACGGAGACTTCCGGCGAATCCCGCTCAACGTCAGGAAGGTAGGCGAGATCGGCGCACGTGGAGAACCGATCCTGGTTGGCCGGGACCTGGTCAGCAGCCGCTGGGTGGCACGGCCCGACTGGGCCTTGCGCGAAGGGATTGTCAGCTTCGCCGGGCAACCGCTGATCTTCCGTGGCGAGATTCTCGGGGCCCTCGGCGTTTTCAGGCGTTCAGCAACGACGGCCAGCGAATGCGATTGGCTGAGGATCTTTGCCGATCATGCCGCAATCGCCATCGCCAATGCCCGCGCTTTCGAGGAGATCGCGCGGCTTCGGCGGCAGCTCGAGATGGAGCGGGACTTCCTGCGCGAGGAGGTAAAGGAGGTCCTGGCCTTCGGGAACATCGTCGGCGCCAGCGTCGCGCTGCGCGGAGTCCTCGAACAGGTACAGATGGTCGCGCCGACCGATGCCGCGGTCCTGATTCTCGGAGAATCGGGCACGGGAAAAGAACTGGTCGCCGCTGCCATCCACGAGCGCAGCATGCGGCGCGAGCGGCCGTTCGTGCGCGTCAACTGCGGGGCGATCCCGTCGGAACTCTTCGAAAGCGAGTTCTTTGGTCATGTCAAAGGTTCATTCACCGGCGCCTTGCGCGACCGTGTGGGACGGTTTCAGTACGCGGACGGCGGAACCCTGTTTCTCGACGAGATCAGCGAGATCCCGCCCGCGCATCAGCCCAAACTGTTGCGCGTTCTGCAGGATGGCCAATTTCAGCGGATTGGCGACGACGCCACGCGGAAAGTGAATGTGCGGATCATCGCCGCCAGCAACCGCGACCTCAAGCAGGAGGTGGCCGCGCAGCGGTTCCGGCAGGACCTGTACTATCGCCTCAGCGTCTTTCCCCTGGAGATACCGCCGCTACGCGAGCGCCTCGCGGATATTCCCGCCCTGGCGAACCATATCGTATCGCTCTTGCGCAATCGGCTCGATCGTCCTGACGTGCGCTTCACCAATGACGATGCGGAGTTGCTGAAAAGCTACGATTGGCCGGGGAATGTGCGGGAACTGCAGAACGTAATCGAGCGCGCGATGATACTGGCAAAGGGAACGAGGTTGCGCCTGGACCTGGCGCTGGCCCACTCCAAGCCGACACCATCTCTTTCGATTGATGGCGGCAAAGGGCCGCCGGCGGAGCCGGCGAGCGCAAAGATTCTCCGCAGCGAAGATCTCAAGCAACTGGAACGCGACAATATCGTTGCCGCCCTGGAACGTTCGAATTGGAAGATCTCAGGGCGAGGCGGCGCCGCCGAAATGCTGGGTTTCAATCCGAGCACGCTCGCGTCGCGGATTCGCTCATTGGGCATCACGCGCAACTCACGATAATCCGCGCAAAAACGCGAAATCCGAGAAAACTCGTCCGCTTGGATTAGGCCATCGTCTGCCGCAGCCGGTGTTCCCGCGCGGCCGACGCCTAGTGCGCCGAACTCGCTTCGCGGAATGCGAAGATTTTCGCGAAAGGACGATTCGGAATTCCGGCAACTATTTAGTTTAATACTAAATTAATTTGCTGGCACGGCTATCGCAGCAGGGAGGCTTCGTGACTCACAAATCATCCAGCGAAACCCCGCAAGGATCGCTCGCAGACCAGTTGACGGCACCCGCCGACAAACCCTTCATGGACGCGGCCCGGGCGCTCCTTAGGGTTGGTTACCTGTTCGGCAACGATCCTGGCCGTCCCTATCATGCGCATGGCCTGACTCTTGCGCAGTTGGATGTGCTCAGTGCGCTAGCAAGGGCGGATGACGCGAGGCTCAACTGTTCGGAGATCGCCAAGCGGACCCTGATTACCAAGGGCGGTATCACCGGAATCCTGGATCGGCTGGAGGCGCGCGGATTGGTAAAGCGCGTGCCTTCACGCGATGACCGTCGCAGCACCCTGGTTCGCTTGAGCGCCAAAGGCATCGAGTTCTTTCGCAAACTTTACCCCGAAGTGGCGCGCAGCAACCGGCAAATATTTGAAACGGCGTTTCGGCCGGACCAGATGAAACAATTCCGGGAATTGATCGCTCTCCTGATTGAATGCCTGGAGACCGAATAGCTCGGATCGGGATTCAGGGTTTGGGATTATTGATGGAAAGCAACGGTAGCGGCACGAACACACATAACGGGGCGGTTGGAAAGTCGCTCCGCGACCTGCAGCGAGACGGTTTGGAGTCGACGGACCAACAGGAACCGGATGCTCCGGCACACGAAGTGCGGCAACTTCGCTATGAACTGGAGCGCCTCCAAATTCAGCAGCACGCCTTGCAACGCACCCCGCTATCGAACGACAGCGATGCCGACGGCGAAGCGCAGGAGGACACTGACGACGCTCATTCACGACGTCCTGCCGGCGGCATTTTCCGCCGTCGTCCATTCAGGCTGGTGTTGGCGCTAATCCTCGCGATAGCGCTCGGCGTGACCGGATGGCACGTCTGGAACTACCTGCAATCCTACGAATGGACCGATGACGCCGAGATCGATGGTCATCTCGATCCTATAAGCACTCGCGTTGATGGCACGGTCGTCCGCGTTTATGTCGAGGACACCTACCGGGTGAAAGCGGGACAATCGCTGGTCGATCTCGACCCCCGCGACTACGAGGTCGCAGTCGAGAACGCGGCCGCACAGCTCGCCCAGGCGCAGCAGGCTGCAAAAGCGGCGCAGCAGAACTACGATCTGAGCGTCGCCAACCTGGCGGCCGCAATCGCCACCAACGACAAGGCTCAACTGGACGTGTCGCGCTATCGTCAACTGCTCGAAGGCCAGGTGATCGCGCGCGAGACCTACGACGAAATCGCCAAAATCGGGAAAGTCGATGCGGCGGCCGTCAAGGCCGACCGCGCGGTGGTCGCCGCAGCGGCTCGCGTTATTGGTCAGGCCAAGGCCGGCGTGCAATCCGCCCGGGCGGCGCTGGATCAGGCGCGCCTCAACCTCAGCTACACCCACATCGTCGCGCCCTCTTCGGGCGTGGTCGGCGACAAGACGGTTCAGGTGGGGCAGCGGATTCAACCGGGCCAGCAGCTCATGACCGTTGTCAATCTGGACGATATCTGGATTACGGCCGATTTCCGCGAAACGCAGCTGCGCCGGATGCGGCGCGGGCAGCCGGTCACCGTGCACGTGGACACGACCGGACGCGATTACCGCGGCTATATCGAAGGGATGCCCGGAGCGACCGGCGAGCTTTACAGCTTGCTCCCGCCGGAAAATGCAACCGGCAACTACGTCAAGGTGGTACAGCGGCTGCCGGTCCGGATTCGACTCTATCCGGGGCAGGATCTCCGACACCGATTGCGTCCGGGCATGTCGGTCGAACCGACCGTCTGGCTGACGGCCGGTAATCAGAATTTCGCAGCCTCCCACCAGCCTGCAGTGGCTCCGCGAATCGGCGCCCAATAAAGTGAGCGCCGCTCCTAAAATACCCGCGCCCGCTCCCGCGCCCAGGACGCGCATAAATCCCTGGGTCATCGCGGGCACGGTTTCGCTGGCGGCGTTCATGGAGGTGCTCGACACCAGCATCGCCAATGTTGCCCTGCCCTACATGGCGGGCGGATTGGCGGCCAGCGTGGATGACGCCAGTTGGGTGCTCACCTCTTACCTGGTTGCCAACGCGATCGTGCTGCCGATCAGCGGATGGCTTTCGGTGCGCTTCGGACGCAAGCGTTTCTACATGGCTTCCGTCGTGGTCTTTACCATCAGCTCGTTTCTTTGCGGCATCGCGCCGTCGCTGGGGACGTTGATCATATTCCGCGTGCTGCAAGGCGCCGGCGGCGGCGGCCTTCAACCGGTATCGCAGGCGATTCTCAAAGACACTTTTCCGGCCGAGCAGCTCGGCACCGCGTTCGCCCTATACGGGATGGTCGTGGTCCTGGCGCCCGCGATCGGCCCGACCATCGGCGGCTGGATCACCGACAACTATCAGTGGCGATGGATTTTCTACATGAACGTGCCGGTGGGGATGGTTTCTCTCCTGCTGGTGTCGCGTCTGATCGAGGATCCTTCATACCTGGTCGAACAGACGCGCAAGGCGCGCGCGTACCTCAGCATCGATTACATCGGAATTGGCCTGCTGGCGCTCTGCCTTGGTTCCCTCCAGGTGGTGCTCGACAAGGGTCAGGAGGATGACTGGTTCCACTCCCACATGATCACGGCATTGGCCGTGATCTTCGCCGTGACCGTGGTGCTGTTCGTGGCATGGGAGCTGACGCGGAACAAACCGGTGATGGACCTGCGGCTGTTTGGTAATCGCAACTTCTCCGCCACGGCGCTGCTGATCTTCGTTTTCGGAGTGGAAGTCTATGCCATCACCGTGTTCACGCCGCAGTATGTGCAGGCATTCATGGGCTATACCGCGGAGCTGGCCGGCATGACGCAGGCGCCCGGCGCGGCCTTGATGATCGTGCTGATGCCAATCGTCGGAATACTGGTGCGGCGGATTGAGGCTCGTTGGCTTATCATCGGCGGACTGGTGTTCAGCGCGATAGCGCTGTTCCATATAACCAGCAGTCTGGATCTGCAGCTCGACTTCCACACCGCTGCCAGCTATCGCGAGTTCCAGTCGCTCGGCCTCGCGCTGCTGTTCATTCCAATCAACACCGCCGCTTATGTCGGCATCGCGGAGGAAAAAGGCGGCGAGGTATCCGGCACCATCAACCTGCTGCGCAATATCGGCGGCAGCGTCGGCATTTCGCTGCTCGAGACGATGATCGTGCGGCGCGCTCAATTCCATCAGGACGAGCTCATCGCGCACGTCACTCGAGCGCATCCGAGTTTACAAATCGCGACCCAGCGCCTGAGCGCAGACCTTTTTCATCATGGCCTGAGCCATCCGCAAGCGCTGCAGCAGACCTATGGCCGGATCTACGATTCTCTAATCGCACAGGCGACGATCCAGTCATACATAGACGTCGCGTGGATCATCGGCGTTATCTGTCTGCTGATGCTCCCCATAACCCTGCTGCTGAAGAAGAACGACCCGACGCACGCAAAGGTAAGCGCGGAATGAGCGCAGGTTCAGCTTTCCGATGCTGAATCCGGAAAGGGAGACGCGGCCATCAAGTCGCAGGCGTCGGGGCTCTTATAACCGGGGATGAAACGTTCACAGATATCGGCGATCACGGTGCCATAACTGGCGCCGGGCTTGTCCAGATAGCCGTTGAGCAAGGCCTGAACCATCCCTTCCTTGAAGTTTCGGCGAGGGTACATGGCCACGATTTGATCGCGCAACTCCGAAGGAAACTGCTCGAGCCCTCTTCCGAGCACATCGAGCCCGACCCCCGAATAGAGCAAGGCCACCTCGGGACGCATGTACTGAGTCACGCCAGGCGTGGTATGCAGGGCAATAGCCTCCCAAACAGCTTGTATCTGCTCTTCGGAGACCTTGTGCGCGGTGAGGAACTGGCGGGCGGCATTCGCGCTGTCCACCTCGAAGCGCTCGTTCTTGCTCGAGAACCTCTTGATGAGGCCGAGATCGTGAAACGCCGCCGCGACGTACAGCAGTTCAGGGTCGAACCGCAACTTTCGCTCACGCCCCTGCTCAGCCGCGAACAGGTAGACGCGCATGGAATGATTGAAGAGCAGGTCGGTGGAATATTCGCGCAGGATGTCGGTCGCTTCCTTGGCGATCAGGGAATCGGGAAGGGCTAATGCGGAAGATAGAGTCGACATGGCAGGCCTCCTTGTCTTTGTGGGAGTCGCAGCCCCTCTCGAGGCGACGCCTCCCGATGGATTTTCTTTGGATAGAGCAACGCCGATGCCACTGGAACAAGAAAGCTCCAGCGGCGAACTTCGCATTTTATGAGTTGTTCGCAGCCGGCCGTTCGTAGCTGAACAGGCTTCGCGACGCCACGGCGTCGGCACTCGATGCGAGATCTCGTCTTTTATCGCTAGATCTTGCGATCGTGGGAATCGAAATTTCAGCCGACGGAAGCGACAGCCGTGGCATCGGAGTTGCGTAACCAGCCCTTCGGCTACTCCGTTCGCTCGGCCTGATATGGCGCTTTGCTCCGATAGCGGCTCAGCATCGATGCACTGCGCAACGTTTCAAACTGGGAGATCATTATGGAAGCATCTCAAACAATGAACGCGATTCGCAGCCACCGTCGAGGCGGCCCGGAGACTCTCGTCTATGAGCCCGTCGCACGCCCCGCACCGGGCAGCGGCGAAGTGCTGGTCGAAGTGTGCGCCGCTGCCATCACTCCGACCGAGTTTACCTGGGACCCGACCTGGACCGACCAACATGGCAGGAGCCGTCTCCCTATCATCCCTTCGCATGAAATCTCCGGCGTGGTGGCGCAAACCGGACCCGATGCCCCGGATATCGCGGCCGGAGATGAGGTTTACGGGCTGATAGATTTCTATCGCGATGGCGCCGCGGCGGAGTTCGCGATCGCCAAGGTCAGCGAGCTGGCGCCCAAGCCGCGGAGCGTGGACCATCTGCACGCGGCCGCGCTTCCATTGTCTGCGCTTACGGCGTGGCAGGCATTTCGCACCCACGCATTTCTGCGCGCCGGGCAGCGCGTTCTGATCCATGGCGGAGCCGGCGGAGTAGGCAACTTTGCCGTCCAGCTTGCAAAACATTTCGGCGCCGAAACCATTGCCACCTGCTCGAGAGGCAATGCTGATTTCGTTAAAAGCCTGGGCGCCGATTCGATTCTCGAATACGATCGCAAACCTTTCGAGGAAAACCTCAAGGACATCGACCTGGTCCTTGATACAGTTGGCGGCGAGACGCTCGAGCGATCGTGGCGAGTCGTTCGACGCCGAGGCGCGTTGATATCAGTGGTCGAGGAGCCGCCGGCCGCACAGGCCGAGCGCTTCGGGGTGAGCGGGAAGTTCTTTATCGTCGAGCCCAATCGTGGTCAGCTCGTCGAACTTGCGAAGCTGGTCGATGACGGAAGCCTGAAACCGATCGTGTCGGAGACATTTCCTCTGGCGGCCGCGCGTCGAGCCTACGAGGCAGGTTCTCGGGGGCATCTACGCGGCAAAATCGTTCTGCGCGTTCGCTGATTGTTTCAACGGATCGATGTGCCTGGCATTCGTCACGCCGGGCGCCCATCGACGAAAAGTCGCCGCCGGGGCATTGGGTGCGCACCGGCAGCGAATTCACGCAAGCGAGGAGAATTGCAGATGCCTGTAATAACGACCAGAGATAAGGCCGAGAGCTTTGGAGCATGCAATGCGGTCTGGTGAATGCCTATGAGTGCATCAAGCAGTTTTCAGAAACGGACTTTACCGACGACCTCAGGAAGATCGACGTTCCGACGCTGCTTCTCCATGGCGAAGCCGATCAGATCGTGCCCGTAAAGAATTCGGGCCGGAAGACAGCGCGAATCGCGTCAAGGAGGCAAAGGAAATTCACTATCCGTGAGCGTCGCACGGACTGTTCGCGACCCACCAGGAAAAAGGTGAACGAGGATCTTCTCGTCTTTTTGAGATCATAACCTCGAGCGGAAATCTCCGAACTCGTTTGCTGCGAACGCGGCGTGGCGGTTTCAACCGGACCGGCACAATCGTCCGCACTCGTCTCGATCTCAGTTGGTTACCAGCCTGACAGGGCGCGGATCAAATACCATCCGCGTCCTTCCATCTGGCGTTACTCACTCCCGGCTATCGTCCGATATCCGCCTCGTTGGGCAGGTCGGAGGGTCCACTGTCGGACGATGCGGGTGCGGCAGGGCTTGCGTTCGGGCGGGTCTCTGCCGAGTGGCCGCCATCCGGCGCCGCAACGGCGCCCGCCGGCGCGTCGGACGATGCGGGCGCGGCGGCGGCCGCGCTCTGGCGGGTGGCTGCGGGGGGCGAGGCGGCGAGCAGCGTGGCTAATTCCTGCTCGAGCGCCGCAAGCTTGACCGGCTTGCTGACATAGCCGTCCATGCCGGCGGCCAGACACTGCTCGCGGTCGCCGGGCAGCGCATGCGCGGTCATCGCGACGATCAGCGTGCGCCGGCCGCCTGCGCGCTGCTCGCGCCGGCGAATCTCGCGCGTTGCCTCGTAGCCGTCCATCTCGGGCATCTGGCAATCCATCAGGATGATGTCGTAGGGCAGGCGCGAGACCGCTTCGACCGCTTCGCGTCCGTTTGCCACCGCGTCGATATCGAGGCCGAGCTTGCGCACCTGGCGCACGGCGACTTTCTGATTGATCGGGTTGTCCTCGGCGAGCAGCACCCGCAGCCTGCGTCCGATGGGCAGCTTCAGAGCACCGGCGCGCGACCGCTCGCCCGGCGCGCGTGCTTGCGCCGCCGCGGCGGACGCCGCCGCCGGTTCGAGCATCCGGCTGAGCGCGTCGTAGAGCGAGGACTCCGGCACCGGCTTCATCAGCCAACCGGCATAGTCGAGTCCGCGCAGGAGTTGCTTGAACTCGCCGCTCGGCCCGGCCGACGAGACGAAGATGACCGCGACGGCGGCCAGCGCCGGGTCGGCTTTGATGCGGCGTGCGAGCTCGATGCCGTCGATCTCGGGCATCATCACGTCGAGCAGGACGACCGGGTAGGGCTCGCCGGCCGCAGCGGCGGCGCGCATCATGCTCAGCGCCTCTTCGGCGCCCGGCGCGACGCTCGGCCGCATCCCCCACGACAGGAGCTGGCGCTCAAGGATGCGCCGGTTGTTGGCGTTGTCGTCGACGACCAGAATGCGGGCTCCGGCCATCGCCGCGAACCGCTCGGTGGCCGGCTTCCTGGCGTCCGCCTGCTTGGCCAGCTTGACCGTGAACCAGAAGAGCGCGCCCGCGCCCGGCGTGCTCTGGACCGCGATCGTTCCGCCCATGCGCTCGACCAGCTCGCGCGCGATCGACAGTCCCAGCCCGGTGCCGCCGAAGTGGCGGCGGGTCGAGGCATCGACCTGGCTGAAGGGTTGAAAGAGCAGGTGCAGCCGGTCGGCGGGGATACCGATGCCGGTGTCGTGCACCTCGAAGCGCAATATCGCTTCCCTGAGATTCTCGCTCAGTTTGCTGATCGCGACCCCGACCTCGCCGCGCTCGGTGAACTTGATCGCGTTGGCCAGCAGGTTGAGCAGTATCTGGCGCAGGCGGCCCGCGTCGCCGTGCAGCCGGCGCGGCACATCAGGCTCGATCGCCGCCGTCAGTTCGAGACCCTTGCGCCGCGCCTGCTCGGCAACGATCTCGACCGTGCCCTCCAACTCGGCGGTGAGTTCGAAATCGAGATCCTCGAGCACCAGCTTGCCTGCGGCCAGCTTGGAGAAGTCGAGAATGTTGTTGATCAACCCAAGCATTACGTCGCCGCTCTCGCGCACGTCGCTGAGGAGCTCGCGCTGCTCGGCGCTGAGCGGGCCGGAGTCGAGCAGCAGCCCGGTGATCCCGATGATCGAGTTGAGCGGAGTGCGGATCTCGTGGCTCATGTTGGCCAGAAACTCCGACTTAAGCCGCGCCCCCTCCAGCGCCGCGTCGCGCGCGCTGGTCAGCTCGGCCTCCATCCGCCGCCGTTCGCTGATGTCGCGCACCGTGACCGACAGCGCCGTCACCGCGCCGGCGGCGTCGAGGATCGGTGACTGCGTGACCGCGACCTCGACCACGCCGCCGCCCTTGCGCAGGCGCACCGTCTCGTAGGACTCGGCCTTGCCGGTGGCGCGGATGCGCCGGATGCGCTCGGCGACCTCGCCGCGCCGGTCCAGCGGCACCAGCAGCGCCGCGCTGTGACCGATCGCCTCGGCCGCGGTATAGCCGAATAGCGCCTCGGCGGCCGGGTTCCAGCTGGTCACGATCATGTCGGTGCTCTCGCTGTATATCGCGTCGCCCGATGAGCCGATGATCGAGGCCAGCAACGAGTTGGCTGCCTGCGCGCGCTTGCTCTCGCTGGCGTCGCGCAGCGCGACCACCACTCGCCGGCCGCCCGTCTCGCTGTCCTGGAAGGAGGAGGCGTTGAGCGAGACCGCAATCTCGCGCGCGTCCCTGGTCAACAGGCTGAGCTCGACGTCGTGCACCAGCCCGGCGTCGCGCGCTTTTTCCACAACCGCCTGCGCGCGCGCCGGATCGGTGAACAACGCCGTCAGCCGGCTCCCGATCAGCTCAGCGCGCGAGTACCCGCTCAGCTCCAGGGCGCGCTCGTTGGCGTCGGTCAGCGTCAGTTCGGCATTGCCGACCAGCAACGCGTCAGGCGAGGACTGGACCAGACTGCGGCTGTACTCGCGCTCGGCGCGCAGCGTGCGCTCGGCGCTGCGCTGCACCGTGACGTCGCGCGCCACGCCGAAGATGCCGAAGACCTTGCCCGCCTTGTAATACAGCGAGGCGTTGAACGAGACCGGCACCTGCCTGCCGCCCGCCGCCTTGACCAACAGCTCGACATTGGAAACGAAGCCCTCGCCGAAGGTCTTCTTGATTGCGGCGCGAGCGGCGACCGGGTCCGTGAAATAGTTCTCGAAAGGCGTGCCGAGCAGCGCCTTTTTGGGCACCTCGGTCAGGCGCGAGAGCTGCTGATTGCCGTCGCTGATGCGCGCTTCGCCGTCGACCATCACCATCGCGTCGATCGACGACTCGATGAGCCCGCGCGTATATTCGTGCGCCTCGCGCAGCTCCTGCTCGATCCGCTTGAGCGCCGTGATGTCGTGGCCGATACCGGCGCCGGCGACGATGTTTCCTTTTGTGTCGCGGATCGGAAAAACCGTCACCTGAGAGACGAACCAGCTCCCGTCTCTGCGCTTTGCGCGCTGCTCCCAGGTCACCGGATTGCCGGTTTCGAACATCTGGCGGTCGGCTTTCAGCCCCCGCTCCAACTCCTCCGGCGGCACGAACAGGTCGAAACCGCGGCCGATCGCCTGCTCGGCGCTGAACCCGTATAACGCCTCGGCGCCCGAATTCCAGCTCGTGATCTTCAGATCCTTCGAAAAGCCGATGATCGCGTCATGAGAGGCGTTTACGATCGTGGCCAATCCCGCCCGCTCGCGCTCGACGCGGTTGCTCTCGGTAACGTCGCGGATGATTTCCGACAGGCCGAGCAAGGCTCCATCGGAATCGTAAATTCCCGAGGAGACTATCGAGCCTTCGATGATGGTTCCGTCCTTGCGCTGACACTGCGCGTCAACCCGTTCCAGCGGCTGATGCGCGGCTGCCGTCGCGAGCCGCATGCGTACGCTGGCCTCCGCCATCTCACGCACGTGCGGCGGACAGTACAAGCTCACCGATTGGCCAAGCGCCTCGTCCTCGGAATAGCCGAACAGCGCCTCCGCACCCCGGTTCCAGCTCGTAATCCGGCCTTCGCACGACAGACTCACTATGGCGTCGTCGCTCGAAGCGACGATCGAGGCGAGCAAGCGCTGCTCGCGCTCGAGCTTGACCAGCTCGGTGATGTCGCGGCCGATCGCGCCGATCGTGCTCAGCTGGCCGCCGGCGTCATAAGTCGGGAAAAAATTGACCCATGAATCGAACTGCGAACCATCCTTGCGCATGCTGCGCAATCGAAAGCTGGTCGGCTTGCCCGAGCGCGTCAGCTCGCCAATCATTTCACCGACTCGCTGATGCTCTTGTGCGGGGATGAACTCGAGGATGGTTCGGCCGAGCGCCTCCTCGCCGGTGACGCCGAAGAGCTTTTCCGCGCCGTGGTTCCAGCTGAGGATGCGGTTGTCCAGCCCGGTGCTTACAATCGCGTCCTCGGAGCCGTTTACGATGGCGGCCAGCAGCCGCTGCTCCCGCTCCGCACGCAGGCGCTCCGTGATGTCGCGCAGAATTACCGAGACGGCAACGAGGCTGCCGCGCCGATCGCGAATTCCACTGGCCACCAGCGATACGTCTACGGCACTCCCGTCCTTTCTCCTGGCGGGCGATTCAAGCCGGCGCGCGACACCCGGGTTCTTCACAAGTTCCGACAATTCCTGCCGCAACCGCGCAAATACCTGCTCTCTGTGCTCCGGCAGAACCAACAGGTCCAGAACCGCTTGCCCGAGCGCTTCGGCCGCATCGTATCCGAACAGCTTTTGCGCTCCTTTGTTCCAGGTCATCACGCGCAAGTCAGTCGAAATGCTGATTATCGCGTCTTCGGAAAACTCGACGATGGCTGCCAGCTGGGATTCGGCCTTCCCGGCTTGCTCGATGCGGTCGGATTGTTCCACCACGGTCCGTTCGAAAGCGCGCAGCAGCTCTTCCAGCGCCGCTATTCGCGATTCGAATTCGATTTCGCGACCTGGACTTGTCTCGATTTCAGCCATGGCGGCGGTCAGTCGGCGAAGACGGGCGCGTTGATTAAACTCAACATCCCGAGCTTGAGACTAAGCCCAATCGTCCGAAACATCTCGGCCGTGGACGGCGGAATTGCTACGCGCGAGAAGATTATTACCACGAACAACTCGCCGTCGGGCTGAATCCCACCGAACCCAAGTGCCGATTGCACTCCATAGTGCAGAACGAAGTCCTTCTGCGCAGGAATGAACGGACTGCCGAGCGCCGCCGGGACGTAGAAGACGCCAAAGCTCTTGCGTTCAAAATCCTTGATGATCTGCGGTGCGGGTCTGAGCAGCGCGGATACCGGCACTCCAAGCTGCTGAATCAAACGGGCAATCATGGGAAACTGCGCGATGACGGCCTCGCTCCGCAGCGGAATGCACTGATGCCCTTTCGATTCTCGCCGCGCGTTCCATTGAGGTTCATCGCCGCATGTCCCAAGCAATACGAGGCACTTCATATCTCCTGCGACCGGCGACGAGACTGCGGAGCGACCTGCGTTTTGCAAATCACCGCTCAGCCGACCATAGCTATACGTCCTGAAAAGGCGCACAAGAACGCATGAACGGGTATTCGAACTTGTGCTTCGCAGAGCCTCGTAAAGGTACCGGGCGGTTTTCTGCGCCGCCTCTTCCATGGATGCGCAGCCGGCCGTCAAACGCCGAAGCGCCGCACCGCATCGGACCATATCCGCCAATGTGAATCGGGTAAGGTCGTAGAACTCCGTCGTAGTGGCTTGGGCTGGCGATCGAGGTTCCGTATCAGACTCCTGATCCGTTGACACGCGGGTGCGCTCGGGCCGAAGCACAATGCAACGCCTTGTGTAGTCGCGTTTGATGCGAAGCAATGAGCATGCCCTGAGACCACTGCTATGCGACCGCAACTCAAAAGCTTCCCTATGAGCCCGTTGCTCCAGGCACCGACGGTAAGATGTGTCATCGGAGGCAGCATCCGTCTCGCGTTCGAACGATCTACCCGCTTCCTCTAACCTCCAGCCCACGCTTGATCGCTGCGCCAGAGCAGCTGCCAGCCGGAAGGATTTTGTCTTGGTTTTGGTCCGTTGCGGAAATGAGACGGTCCGGGCCGTGCGCGCCGTGACATGTCTCACGACGCTTTGTTCGGGCAGCTCGCCCGATTTTTGCGCGATCCCCGCAAATCGCCGGATGTCTCTCAGAGGGCAGTGCGGATCAATGGATGGAGAAAGAACCATGACCGGCGTCCGGGCCCGCGCCTTGCCCTGAGCCCGCCGCCACGTTTTCGATCAGCATCGAGCCGTGGCGCTAGCCGAAGGCGCCCGCTGTTTTTGAAGATGCGGTGCGGCTTCGCCCAGGATTTCTTATCGGCGCTCCCAATCCGGAGCGTGCGCGACTTCGGCTCGCCTGCTGAATCAACCGGTCGGCGAAAAAAAAGAGCGGAGCCCCGAGTCGCCTCAAGCTCCGCCCGTTGACCGATGCCGATTCTCGTCAGGCGCTCTGCTCCGTCGCGAAGCGGTCAATGATGCTCGTGCTCCTCATGTTCCTCGTGCGCATGGCCAATCCAGCCCGGATGATGCTGCTGCACCCATGGGCGGTTGTTATGCACCCACCAATCGCGATCGTGCCAGTCGTGATGATCGTCGTAATCGCCGATTACCGGCGGCCGTGCGTACCCGTACGCCGGCGCAGGCCCGTATGCATAAACCGGCGGTCCCGGGCTGTAGGCGTAAGGATCAGGGCCGCCGCCGTAGTAAGGATGTCCTCCGCCGAAGAAGCAGGCTTGCAGCATCGTCGCGCCTGCGACAAAAGCCAGCACTTTGACCGCCGAGTAGATCTTGCTGCTCATCGTCGTGCACCTCGCAACAGAGAAGGAGCATCAACGGTGCCAGACGAGGATGCCGCGGAAATCGCGCGAGACTTCCGCCGCAAACCGGAACGTAACCCGATTTGTTCAAGCTATTAACCCGAAACGTGCAGCGGTAAAAATTGCCGGGCGGCATGCGGAGGAAAAGTGGTTTTACAGGCCGGGCGGCTTTTTGTAGTGTGGCCGTAACGGAATCTGTTTTCGCACGTACTCAGGCGCGCGCGCATACGGAGGATGGTTGCGATGTCGGACAAACCGCGGATGCTCGAGGGTTATCGCGTTCTGGATTTCACCCAGTTCGTTGCCGGGCCGACCTGCACGCGCGTGCTGGCCGAGATGGGCGCCGAAGTGATCAAGGTCGAACTCGCGCCGGCCGGCGACCGCGTGCGCGCGGGCGGACTCAAGCCGCTTGACGCCCAGTACAAGGACTCGAGCCAGAGCAGCTACTACTTCCAGCACAATCACAGCAAGCTCAGCCTCGCGATCGACATCAACAAGCCCGGCGCGCGCGAGCTCATCCATGCGATGATTCCGAAGATCGACGTGGTGGTGGAAAACTACGCGCCCGGCGTGATCAAAAAAATGGGCTTCGGCTACGAGGAACTGAAGCAGCGCAATCCCGCGATCATCATGTGCTCGATCTCGGCGCTCGGACAGAGCGGGCCGCTCGCCTACAAGGTCGGCTACGACTACATGGGCCAGGCCTACGCCGCGATCACCGACGGCATCGGCGAGACCGACCGTCCGCCCTCGATCGTCACGATGGCGATCGGCGACGTCTCGACCGGGATGTCGGCGGCGATGGCGATCGGCTTCGCGCTGCTCCATCGCGAGCGCACCGGTGAGGGCCAGTACATGGACGCGTCGATCCTCGACACCTATTTCCACATGCACGAGGCGAACGTGCCGATGGTGTCGCTGCGCGGCAACAAGTTCCGCCCCACGCGCGGCGGCTCGCAGCATCCCAACGGCGGCCCCACCGGCATCTTCCGCTACCGCGGCGATCAATACGTGTTCCTCGCCGTGATGCCGCATCAGTGGCCGCAGATGGTGCGCGCGATGGGCAAGCCCGAACTCGCCGCCGACCCGCGCTTTCGCAGCGCGCGCGGCCGGCGCGACAACAACGACGCGCTCAAGGCGATCATCGAGGAATGGCTCGCGGGCTTTCCCACGCGCGATGACGCGCTGGCCGCGCTCGACAAGGAGCGCGTCGCCTGCGCGCCCGTGCTCTCGCTCAACGAGGCGATGGAGCATCCGCACCTGCGCGCGCGCAAGACGGTGCGCCGGGTCAAGGATCGCTTTCTCGGCGAAGTGGATATCCCGGGCGTGCCGGTCAAGTTTTCGGCCTGGCCGGACAAGCTCGAGGTGCGCGCGGCGCTGCTCGGCGAGGACAACGAGCGCGTGCTGCACGAGGTGCTCGCGATGCCCGACGAGCGCATCCGCGCGCTGTACGCCGAGGGCGTGCTGGTGCGCGATCGCGCGCTCGATTCAGCGCCGCAGGCCCGCGCCTCGTAGGCGCTCCGCGCCAGCCGGATACTGAAGCTCTCTCTCCGCCGCGCTCCGCGCCGGCGCCGTGCGCAATTGCGCCTTGCCGCCGCGCGGATGCTTGTCTCGCAAATGGCGTCAGCCAAAAGCACGCTGCTGACATTTTTCACGTTTTGTCATTAGGGCCTGCGAAAGCGGTCAGTCATTGACCCGAATCGCTGATTTCGCTTTTGCGCCGTTGTTCAGAGCAAAAAAGTCCATTAGATGCCCTAAGCGGTTTGTGAGCGTTTTTGACGCAATTACATGGACTGTTTGTCGGCCTCGCTGCGGAAGGGCATTATGTCTCGATTTATCGCGCTATCGGCTTTGGTGGTCGGTTTGTTGCTCGCATTCGCCCCGGGTTCCCGGGCGCAGGAAATACCCCAGATGCACGTCCTGGCTCTCCAATCCACCCTCGGGCGTCCGGGCGATGCCGGGGTTCGCTTCCACACCCATATCCTGATGGAGTCGGTCCAGGCGTCCTCCGGCGCGAATGCGATCGTTCAGAACTCCGTGGGCGTGCCCTTCGGCGGGTTTGCCTTCGAGACGCCGGCGTCGCTCGCCTGCGTCTATCGTCTGGTGCCGTTCGTCCCGTTTTGCAATCCGAACGTCGTCACCACCAACCCGAGCGGCGGCTCGAAATTGATCGCGATCGTCGATGCGTTCGACGATCCGAATGCGATGAGCGACCTGAACACATTCTCGGCGCAGTTCGGCTTGCCGGCGGTGACAGGCTCGAATTTCCAGGTCGTTTACGCCACGGGCTCGAAGCCCGCGCAGGATCCGACCGGCGGTTGGGAGGGCGAAGAATCGCTCGACATCGAGGCGGTCCACGCGATGGCGCCCGGCGCGAGCATCGTCCTGGTGGAGGCTGCCTCCAATTCCGCGGTGGACCTTTTCTCGGCGGTGGCAACTGCCGGGAACCTGGTAACGGCCGCGGGCGGAGGCGAAGTGCTGATGGACTGGGGCGGGGACGAGTTCAATGGCGAGACGTCCATCGACCCCGGCTTTCTCACGTTCCCGAACGTGGTCTTTGTTTCGTCGGCGGGCGACCAGCCGGGCGCCTCGTATCCGAGCGTGTCACCCAACGTGGTAGCAGTGGGCGGCTCGACGATTCGGCGCAATTTTCTCGGCAGTGGCGGTCTCGTCGGCCAGAGCACGTGGCAGGACGGGGGCGGGGGACCGAGCATTTACGAAGCGCGACCGTCGTATCAGAACGGCGTGCAAACCGCCTTTCCGGTATCGGTCCGCGGGCGCCGCGGCACGCCGGATATCGCTTTTGACGGCGATCCGAATACCGGCTTCTGGGTTTACGACAGCATCCCGATAAGCGACGCGCCCGATGGCGGCGTCAATGGCAGCAACTGGTATATCTTCGGCGGCACCAGCCTTTCGGCCGCGGCGGTCACGGGCATCATCAACGCTGCGGGTAAATTCAAGGCGTCGTCGGTGGCCGAGCTGACGCGGATCTACTTCCACATGAGCGATACGACCGAATACCACGACATCACCTCGGGCAACTGCGGTCCCTACGACTACTTCTCCACGGTCGCGGGATGGGACTACTGCACCGGCGTGGGCGTTCCGTTCGGGTACGGCGGCAAGTAGCGGCGCGCGGGCGTCGCGGCGGTTATCGGCGCGCGCCGCATGCCACCGCGAGGCCGGCGACCCCAGCGGCGGGCCAAGCCGCCCGCGCCGAGCGCGGGTGCTGCATCGCCGTTTGACAGCATCTGCGCGCCGGAGCTAAACCCCGGACTGCCGCCCAACGATCGCACGATTTTCGCGCATGATTTTCACGCGTGATTTACGCGTGTGACTTTCGCGCTGCGCGCGGCGGCGACTCGGGAGGGAGCCATGGCCGAAAACACCGCTTCGCGCATCATCGCGCTCAGCGATATCGAATGGAAGCAGCATGCGACGCTCAAGGGCATCCGCCAGAAGGCGCTATGGTCCGATCCGGCGACCTCGCGCCAGGCCTTTCTGAGCCGCTTCGAGCCCGGCACGAGCCTGCCGATGCATCGCCATGCCGGCGATGAAATCCTCTACGTGGTCGAAGGCGCGATCGCAGACGAAGCCGGCACGGTCACCGCGGGGAACATGAGCTACCGTCCGAACGGCTGCGTGCACAACGTCAGCAGCCGCAACGGCGCGACGGTGCTGGCCGTGGTCACCGGCGGTATCGAGCCGGCGAGCGAAGTCGGTAATGCGCCGCGCTCGCGCACGCTGCAGGTGAGCGAAATCCCATGGCGCGACGGCTTGCCCGGCGTGCGTCAAAAGCCCATCTGGGAAGACAAGGAGACCAACCGCCGCGCGGTGCTGGCGATGTTCGAGCCGGGGGCGACCCTGCCGCGCCATCGCCATTTGGGCGAGGAACTGGTCTTCATGATCGAGGGCTCGCATGCCGACGAGAGCGGCGAGATCGCGACCGGCAACATGAGCATCCGGCCCCGCGGCTGCACGCATAACGTGAGCTCGCGCAACGGCGCCCTCTCGCTCCTGTTCATCTGGGGCGGCGTCGAGATGGTCTAAGCCGCGCGGGTTTGCCGCTCAGATTTTCTGCCTGGTGGCGCGCCAGTCGGCGAGGAATTTTTCCAGCCCGGCATCGGTCAGCGGATGGTGCAGGATCTGCTTCATCACGCCGAAGGGCAGGGTGGCGACGTGCGCGCCCATCTCGGCCGCGCGCAGCAGATGGGTCGGCGTGCGGATCGAGGCGACCAGCACCTGCGCCGGATAGCTGTAGTTGCGCAGAATCTGCACCAACTGACCGACCATCGCGATACCGTCGTGGCCGATATCGTCGAGCCGCCCGACGAACGGCGAGAGGTAGGTCGCGCCGCACTTGGCCGCCGCCAGCCCCTGCAGCGGACTGAAGACCAGCGTCACGTTGACCTTGACGCCGCGGTTGCTGAGCGCGCGCGTCGCCTTGAGGCCTTCGACCACCATCGGGCATTTGACCACGATGTTGCGATGCAGCCGCGCGAGGCGCTCGCCCTCCTCGAGCATTGCGGCCGCCTCGCTTGCCACCACTTCGGCGCTGACCGGACCGTCAACGGCCTCGCAAATTTCGCGCAGCACGTCGGCATAGAAACGTCCGGTTTTGGCGATGAGGCTCGGGTTGGTGGTGACGCCGTCGACCAGGCCCCAGGTCGCCGCTTCGCGGATCTCATTGATGTCGGCGGTGTCGATAAAAAATTTCATCGCGAAGCCATTCCTCCCCCCGCCATCGACGGCGCTCTCAGCAGGTCGGCGCGCGCCAGCGTCACCCTGAAGGGCGACTTGAGCGCGGCCAGCATCTCGGAAATCGACGAATTAAGTTTCGGATGGATTAGCGCGGGCGCCAGCTCGCTCATGGGCGCGAGCACGAAGCGGCGCTCGTGCAGGCGCGGATGGGGAACCTTGAGCGTGCGCGTGTCGATAATCTCGTTGTCGAAGAAGAGCAGGTCGAGGTCGATGATGCGCGGCCGGTACTTGGCGCGGCTCGAGGCTGGCTTCTTGCCGCGCACGCGCTTGCGGCCCATCAGACGTTCGATCGCGAGCAGCCGGCGCATCAGCGCATCCGGCGCAAGCTCGGTCTCGACCTCGATCACCCCGTTGATAAAGGCGCCCTTGATATCGCCGACCGGCTCGGTCTCGTAGAGCGAGGACTGGCGCACGACGCGAGTCGTGGGCAGCGCCGCGATACGCTGGACGGCTTCGCGATAATTGGCCGCCCGATCGCCGAGGTTCGTTCCCAATCCGATGAAGGCCCTATGCGGCATCCTCGCTGTCTAAAACCGCAGCCCCCGTATTCTTTCGACCGCCTCACGCAACCGCTCGTCCGCAACCGTCAGTGAGAAGCGGACGAATCCCTCGCCACCCTTGCCGAAGCCCGAGCCGGGCGTGATCACGACGCCGGTTTCCTTGAGCACGCGCTCGGTGAACGAAAGCGAAGTGTAGCCGCGCGGCGCTCCGGCCCAGATATAAAAAGTCGCGCGCGGCTTGGCGCATTCGAGCCCCAGCCCGCGCAGCGCCTCGATCATCAGATCGCGGCGCCGCTGGTAGATCGCGCAGTACTCATGCAGCGTCTCCTCGCCGCCCTCGAGCGCGGCGATGGCTGCTTCCTGCACGGCCTGGAAGACGCCCGAATCGATATTGGTCTTGACCTTGCCGATAGCTCCGACGGCCGCGGCGTTGCCGACCACGAAACCGACGCGCCATCCGGTCATCGAGTAGGTCTTCGAGAGCGAATGGAACTCGACCGCGCATTCGCGCGCGCCCTCGATTTCCATCACGCTCGGCGCGCGATAGCCGTCAAAGGCGATTTCCGAGTAGGCAAAGTCGTGGGCGAGGATGATGTCGTGCCTGAGGCAGAAATCCACGGCGTCCTTGAGGAAGGCGCGCTCGGCGGTCGCCGCCGTGGGATTGTTCGGGTAGTTGAGCCACATCAGGCGCGCCCGCCGCGCGACCTCGTCGGGGATGGCGCGCAGGTCGGGCAGGAAGCCGTTCTGCTTGGCCAGCCGCATGAAATAAGGTTCGCCGCCGTTGAATACGCATCCCGAGTAGTACACCGGGTAGCCCGGATCCGGGATGAGCACGACGTCGCCGGGGTTGACGACCGCGGTCGGGAAGTTGGCGATGCCTTCCTTGGAACCGAGCAGCGCGCATACCTCGCGCGCGGGGTCGAGCCGCACCTCGAAGCGCCGGCGATACCATCCGGCGGCCGCGGCGCGGTAGCGTTCGAGGCCTTCGTAATCGGGATAGCGATGGTTGATCGGGTCGGCGGCCGTCTCTTGTAGACGGGCGACGATATGGGCCGGGGTCGGCAGGTCCGGGTCGCCGATGCCCAGGCTGATAACGTCAACCCCGCGCTGCTGGACCTCTTTTTTCAGGCGGTCGAGTTCGGCGAAAAGATATGGCGGTAACAGGCCGAGTCTGGCGGCGGGCTTTATCTGCACCTTGTGAACTGGTCCCTGATTGTCAGATCCAACAATTAACTACCACACTTGATCGAGCGCACAAACATGGGTGGCCCGTGGCTGCCCACAATCGGCGGTCCGCGGCTGTGGGCAACCGTGCGTGCCTCGACTCCGCGCGCGGCCAAGCCGCGCTCCGCAGGTCAAATCGCTGCGCTGTGGCCGGTCGCTTCGCGCCGCTCAGCGACTCGCGGCTGTGCGGTGGCGTCTGCCTGCCGGCACGGTGCGCAATCGGAAACCCGCGCTTTTAGCCAAATTGGCGCGGATGTGCAAGCCGAAAATTATGGCCCAGCCATTACTTTCTCTTGCCGAACGTACCGAGCAATGTTAGTAATCTTGCCGTTTGCGATTTCGCAGTCCCGGCTTTGATGAAGAATTGAGAGCCCGAAAAGTTGGAGTGCGCGGTCAGAACGGTTTGATTGCGCGTGCACCGGAGGACCGCGCACGCAGTCGGGCAGGGGCGCGGACCGTGATGCCGGTGGGCAGCGGCAAGTCCATGGCGCGCAAGGGCTAGTTGGGGACGCTTAACCGGATTTGAGATGAACCTGAATCTGAACCGTACTTTGCTCACGCTGGCCCTGCTGACCTTCGCCGGGGGTGTCAGCGTAATCCTCTTTTCGCAGCGTCCATGGGCGCCGCGCTACGACGTCCAGCAGCCGATCCCGTTCAGCCATCGGATCCACGCGGGCGTCAACAAAATCCCGTGCCAGTACTGCCATGAGTATGCGCGGCGCTCGGTGACTTCCGGGGTGCCGCCGGTCCAGCGCTGCGTGGGATGCCACGGCAGCCAGAAGACGGGCGGATTGCTGCCCGTGACCCGGCCGTGGACCGACCATACGCAATCCAATTTCGAGATCCGCTGGAATCGCGTTTACACCCTGCCCGATTTTGTGAAGTTCACCCATCGACCGCATATCAACGCGGGCGTGGCCTGCCAGACGTGTCACGGGCCGGTCGAGACGATGGATCGCGTACAGCCAGTCCACGAGATCAACATGGGCTTCTGCATCGATTGTCATACCAAGCGCGGGGCCACCCAGGACTGCTATATCTGCCACCACTAAGACGAGCGAGAGGGATCACACAAATGTCAGAGGGCCTGTCCAGGCGGTCGTTCATCAAGCTCGCCGCCACCGCTGGAGCAGCAGCGGCAGTGCCGGGATGCGAGCCGGCCGCTCGTCACCTGATTCCCTACGTCGTTCCCGACGAGAACGTGATTCCGGGGATGCCGACGTTTTATGCGAGCGTATGCACGGAATGCCCGGCGGGATGCGGGATCGTGGCGCGGGTACGCGAGGGGCGCGCAATCAAGCTGGAGGGGAATCCGGCCGACCCGATAAGCGACGGATCGATCTGCGCGCGCGGCCAGGCCGGCCTGCAGGAGCTGTATAATCCCGATCGCCTGTCGCGTCCGCAGCGGCGCGGCCAGGGCGGGGCGTTCACGGCCGCGAGCTGGGACGAGGCGATCAAGAATTTCAACGATCGCCTGGCGGCGGCGGCCAAGGCGGGCAAGGACCGGGTCGCGTTCATCAGCGGACCGCTGGGTCCGACGCAGACGAAAATCGCCCGGCTGTGGCTCGCAGCCTACGGCTCGGGCCGGATGGTGACCTACGAGCGGCTGGCGGACCATGCCGCGCGCGCGGCGTCGAAAACCTGCTTCGGGCGCGACGACCTTCCTTTTTACCGTATCGATAAAGCCGATGCGCTGATCTCGTTCGGCGCCGATTTCCTTAGCACCTGGGGCTCGCCCGTCGAGTACCATCGCCAGTACGCGCAGTTTCGCACGCCGCGGGAGCGGCGCGGCCAGCTCTCGCTCGCGCGCGCGACCTACGTCGGTCCGGCGATGACCATGACCGCGGCCAAGTGCGACGAGTGGATCGCAGTCAGTCCGGGCGACGAGGCGGCGATCGCGCTCAGCGTGTTGAGCGTGCTGCTCAAGCAGGGATGGGTTTCGAGCAAATCCGGAGTTGACGTCGACGCGCTGCGCAAGCTGACCGCCGATTTCGAGGTCGCGACGGTTGCGCAGCGCACCGGCGTGCCGGCCGATGCGATCACCCGGATGGCCGAGTCGTTCGGACAGTCGGAAAGCGCCGTCGCCCTGGCCGGCACCGACGATCCGGTGCTGCACAATGCGGTGGCGATCCTGAACGCGGTTACCGGCAACGTGGGCAAGACCGTGATCTTCGCCGACGGCGGTCCGGAACCGGTCAGCTCGCCCCAGGAAATCGAGGCGCTGGTCAAAGCGATGGCCGGCAGCGAGATCGATGTACTGGTGGTCGCGGGCGGCAATCCCGTGTACTCGATGCCGGCCGGGCAGAAGTTCAACGAGGCCCTCGCCAAGGTCGGGTTCGTGGTCTGGATGGGCACCGTGCCCGACGAAACCGCCGCCGCGGCCCATCTGCAGTTACCTACCGACCATCCGCTGGAAACCTGGCATGACACACACCCGCGTGCCGGCGTGCGCGGACTGGGGCAGCCGGTGATGCAGCGCGTGTATGATACGAAGCCGCTCGGCGACCTGTTGCTCGCCTCGGCCCGCGCGGGTGGCGCCAAGACCGAACAGGCGCCGTGGGAGGGCCAGGCTGACGCAGTCAACGCGACGTGGCAGGAGCTGGGCGCGAAGGCGGGCGGAAAATTCGACGACTTCTGGGAGAAAGCGCGCCGCGACGGCGGATATTTCGAGGAAGTGAGACCCGCCGCCGTATCGCTGGATTCCAAAGTCTTTGGCGCGACCGCGCCCGCCGAGCGCCCCGCGTCGCCGCTGACACTGGTCGCCGCACCGCATATTTTCTTTTACGACGGCCGCGGCGCGAACAAGCCCTGGCTGCAGGAGATTCCCGAGCCGCTGGCGCAGGTGGTGTGGGATTCGTGGGTGCAGATCCATCCAAACACCGCGCGCGGCCTCGGCGTCTCGCCGAACGGAATCGTCGAGCTGACCACCGCCGCCGGCAGCATCGCCGCCTCGGCGCTGTTCTCCGAGCATATCCGTCCCGGCGTCGTGGCGGTGCCGACCGGACAGGGCCACACCGCGTACGGCCGCTACGCCAACGGCAAGGGCGCCAACGTGCTGTCGGTGCTGCCGGGATGGGAGCGCGCGGTGGCGGTCAAGGCGCGTCCGACCGGCGACGTGCGCAAGCTGGTTACGGTGCTGTACGGCGACAGTCAGATGGAGCGCGGCATCGTCCAGACCATCAGCATCGACGACCTCGCCAAGGGCATCGTGCCCCCTTCGGACGAGCCCAAGCCGCCGCAGCCGTACGAATTCTACGCGCCCTTCGAGTATCCCAAGCACAAGTGGGGCATGACCGTCGACGCCAACGCGTGCACCGGATGCAGCGCGTGCGTCGCCGCCTGCTACGCCGAGAACAATCTGAACGTGGTCGGCAAGGACTATGTGGACCGCGGGCGCGTGATGTCATGGATCCGGGTCGAGCGCTACTTTCCGCCCAAGGACAAAGCGGATGAAGCGCCGTTGATGCAGGTTGCGCCGATGCTCTGCCAGCAGTGCGATCGCGCTCCCTGCGAGCCGGTCTGCCCGGTGTTCGCCTCGGCGCACACCAACGAAGGGCTCAACCAGCAGATTTACAACCGCTGCGTCGGCACTCGCTACTGCAACAACAACTGCCCCTACAAGGTGCGGCGGTTCAACTGGTCGCTGCCGGAATGGGACGAGCCGCTGCATCTGCAGCTCAATCCCGACGTGGCCGTGCGCGGTGCGGGCGTGATGGAGAAGTGTTCGTTCTGCATCCAGCGCATCACCCATGCCGAGATCACGGCGCTGATCGAAAAGCGCCCGGTGCGCGACGGCGAGATTCAGCCGGCGTGCGTGCAGGCCTGTCCGTCCAAGGCGATGACCTTCGGCGACGAGAACGATCCGCAAAGCGCGATGATGCAGCGCCGGGTCAAGAACAAGGTGCGCCGGTACCTGGTGCTCGAAGAAATCAACGTGGGCCCCAACGTGACCTACCTGCGCGACATCTACCAGACGAAAGGAAAAGCGTAAGTGGCTGCCGCCGTTAAGGATATCAACCTGGATCCGACGTTTGCGGATATCGACCGCAGCGTCCGCGCGATCCTCAATCCGCCCGGCATCGCCTACTGGCTGTGGATCGCATTCCTGGTGGCGCTGACGCTGCTGGGAGCCGGGCTGTGGACCAATCAGATTTACAACGGCCTGCAGGTCACCGGCCTCGGCGATCCGGTGATGTGGGCGGTGTACATCACCAACTTCGTCTTCTGGGTCGGTATCGCGCATTCGGGGACCCTGATCTCGGCCATCCTCTATCTGTTCCGCACGCGCTGGCGCACGGCGGTGTACCGCGCGGCCGAGACCATGACCATCTTCGCGGTCGCGACCGCGGGCCTGTTTCCGGTGATCCATCTCGGGCGGCCATGGTTTTTCTACTGGCTCGCGCCGTACCCCAACGAACGTTACCTGCAGCCCGACTTCCGCTCGCCGCTGACCTGGGACTTCTTCGCCATCAGCACCTATCTCACGATCAGCGCGCTGTTCTGGTTCACCGGCCTGGTCCCCGATGTCGCCAACGTGCGCGAGGTCGCGACCGGCTGGCGCAAGCGGATGTACACGATCCTGGCGCTGGGCTGGCAGGGGAGCGACCGCCAGTGGCGCCATTTTTCGATGGCCTATCTGCTGCTCGCGGGCCTGGCGACGCCGCTGGTGCTCTCGGTGCACAGCGTGGTCAGCTGGGATTTCGCGATGGCCCAGCTGCCCGGATGGCACAGCACGATCTTCGCTCCCTACTTCGTCGCGGGCGCGATCTTCTCAGGCGTCGCGCTGGTGCTGACGCTGCTCATCCCGATGCGCTGGATCATGGGCATCGAGGATCTCATCACGCCGTGGCATCTGGACAACCTGGCCAAGGTGGTGCTGCTGACCTCGCTCATCATCAGCTACTCGTACGCGGTCGAATCGTTCGTCACCTGGTACAGCCACGATCCGATCGAGCAGATGACGTTCCATATGCGGTATTTCGGACCGTGGGGATGGATGTTCTGGGTGATGGTGGCCTGCAACTGCGTCATCCCGCTGGCGCTGTTTTCGCCGCGCATCCGCACCAGCCCGGTGCCGCTGTTCATCGTCACGATCTTCGTGAACATCGGGATGTGGTTCGAGCGCTTTGTGATCATCGCGGGCTCGCTGGCGACCAATTTCGAGCCTTCGCAGTGGCGCTTCTGGCATCCGTCGTTCACTGAGATGGGCATCACGGTGGGCGCCTTCGCCTGGTTCCTGCTGCTGTTTTCGCTGTTTGCGCGATACATGCCGGTCATTTCGATGACCGAGCTCAAGGAGGGCATCGTCTGGCTCAAGCAAGCGCTGCGCCAGGGCTATGCCGATGCGGCATGAGTGCAGAAGTTGAATTGGTGGGAGCGTTCGCCGACGAGGAGCGCCTGGTCCACTGTATCGGACAGCTGCAGGCGGCCCACACGCAGTTCCGCGTCTTCTCGCCGATCCCGAGCGAGCACATCAACAAGGCGATCTACAAGCGCTCGAGCTTTGTGCGCTGGTTCGTGCTGCTTGGCGGCATCACCGGCATCGTCAGCGCCTTCGTCCTGACCATCGGCACCTCGCTCGAGTGGAACCTGGTGACGGGCGGCAAGCCGATCGCCTCGATTCCGCCGTATATGATCATCGCCTTCGAGCTGATGGTGCTGTTCGGCGGCATCTCGGCGCTGACCAGTTGGGTGCTGCTCGCCAATCTGCCGTCGTTCGAGCCGCTGAGCGGTTACCGTTCGCGCTTTGCGAGCGACGAGTTCGGCCTCGTGGTGCGGTGCGCGGAAGGCGAGGCGGAGCGCTTCGAATCGATGCTGCGCGAGGCGGGAGCGCAGGAGATCACGCGAGAGGCGGCGTAGCGGGAAATGCACGCGAGCCCCGCCGGTAATCGAATCAGGAAACCCGGAATATCGAATGAGCCCCAATTCTGAGAACGCTTTGCACCGCTCCGGCGCGGCGGGACCGCCGCCGGCGGCCGACCTACCGGCCCAGCCGCTGGCGACGATTGCGATCGTGCTGGTCGCTATCGGTCTGGCGACCTTTGTCTTCTCCGTGATGAAGGACAGCCTTGCGCAGCGTGCATGGGAGGCCTTCCTGGTCAACCTGCTGTTCTGGCTGGGCATCGCGCAGGGCGGGGTGGTGGCGTCGGCGGCCTTTTACCTGACGCAGGGACGATGGGCGGGCCGCGCGCATTTTCGCCTGGCCGAAGCCTTCAGCGGCTTTCTCATTCCGGGCTTCATCCTGTTCTGGGTGCTGTTTTTCGGTCGCGAATGGATCTTCCCTTGGATCAGGCATCCGATCCCGGCCAAGGCGGGATGGCTCAACGTGCCGTTCCTGTTTGCGCGCGACGGCATCGGCCTGGCCGTGATGACGCTCATCAGCATGTCGTTCCTGGCGGCCTCGCGCAGCGAGGCGGCGCGTGCCTGGGCGGCGCATTCGAATGACATTCTCATGCCGCCGCCCGCCATCCGACGGCTGGCGCCCGCGGTCTGCATCTGCTTCGCGGTGGTGTACACCCTGCTCGCCTTCGACCTGGTGATGTCGCTGTCGCCGCTGTGGCATTCGACGTTGTTCGGATGGTGGTTCTTCGCAGGGACGTTCTGGAGCGCTATCGTGACGATGGCGGTCACGGCGGTGTGCCTGCGCCGGGTGCTGGGGCCGGGCAATGTCTTCACCCGCGGCCAGTTCATGCGCGATCTCGGCCTGATGGTGTTTGCGTTCTCGATCTTCTGGTTCTACACGCTGTTCGCCCAATACATCGTGATCTGGTACGGCGACATGCCGATAGAGACTTTCTTCATCGTGGTGCGTTCGCAGTACATGCCGTGGGCGTTCATGTCGTGGATGACAGTGTGTCTGGTGTGGGCGATTCCCTTCGTCGTCCTGCTCGGCATCCGGCCCAAGAAGACGCCGGTGATCCTGGGCACGGTGGCGCTGCTCGGGATGATCGGCATCTGGTCGGAGATTTATGTGCTGGTCGTGCCGTCGCTTTCACCGCGGACGGTCCCGCTCGGCTGGATCGAAATTCTGGTCACGGCCGGGTTTCTCGGCGCGTTTTGGCTATGTGCTTATCCCGGCTTGAAACTGGTATCGGCCGCCGCCATGGAGCCGATCGGAGAGTCGCACTGATGAAGCGGGCTTGGCTAAACAGGGCTTCGCTGACGGGTTTGCTGCTGGCGCTGGGCGCGGCCATGGCCGGCTGCTCGCCCCGCTACCCGATGGACACGCTGAGCAACGGGTCCGATTTTGCCCGGCGCATCCACGGGATCTACGTCTTCGTCAACTGGATCGACTTCTTCATCATGGTGGTCGTGCTCGTCGTGATGTTTCTCGCGATGTTCTGGTACTCGACGCGAGAGGGCGAGCCCGGCGAGCCTTCCACGGTCACCTCGGACATCCGGCTGGAAGTGCTGTGGACCGCGATCCCCGCGCTCATCCTGGTGGCCATCACGGTGCCGACGATCCGCACCATCTGGGCCACCCAGCCCGACCATTGGCCCAAGGACGCGCTCGAGGTCAAGGTAATCGCGCACCAGTGGTGGTGGGAGTTCCGCTATCCGCAGTATGGAATCGACACGGCCGACGAGGTGCATCTGCAGGCCGGGCGCATGGTGCATTTCTCGATGCAGTCGGCGGACATCATTCACAGCTTCTGGATCCCTGCACTGGGCGGAAAGCGCGACGTGGTGCCCGGACAGATCAACTCGATCACCTATACACCGGATCAGTTGGGCGAGTTTTACGGGCAATGCGTCGAGTTCTGCGGCGACTCGCATGCCAACATGCGCCTGCGCGGGTTCGTGCAGAGCAAGGACGACTTCGACGCCTGGGTCAAGCATCAGCAGGCGGCGCCAGTGACGCCGGAGAGCGGCGCGGCGGCCAGGGGAGCGAAGATCTTCGCCGACGCGCCCTGCGCGATCTGCCACACGGTGAAGGGAATCTCCGGCCTGTCGCCGCAGTACACGGGCAACTTCAAGGGGCCTGACCTGACGCATTTTGGCTCGCGCACCACGCTGGCCGGCAGCATCCTCGACAACACGCCGGAAAACCTGGCGAAGTGGATTCAAAATCCGGACGCGATCAAACCCGGGGCCAACATGCCCACGCTCGGGTTGCAGGGCCAGGACCTCAACGACCTGGTGGCTTATCTCGAAAGTCTCAAGTAGGTAGAGCGCCAATGGCTGCACAACCCCAACAGCTACCGCTAGAACACGGAAATTACCTGACCAGCGAACGCGGGATTTACAGCTGGCTGACGACTGTCGATCACAAGCGCGTCGCCATTCTGTACGGCATCGCCTCGCTCTTCTTCATGCTCATCGGCGGACTCGAGGCGATGGCGATTCGCACCCAGCTTGCGGTGCCCAACAACACTTTCCTTTCGGCGAACACCTATAACCAGATGTTCACGATGCACGGCACGACCATGATCTTCATGGTGGTGATGCCGCTCGAGCTGGGATTCTTCGCCAACTTCTTCATCCCGCTGCAGATTGGCGCGCGCGACGTCGCCTTCCCGCGCATTAATGCTCTTAGCTTCTGGGTCTTCCTGTTCGGCGCGCTGTTCATGAACGTCGGCTGGCTCAGCCTGGCGCTGCCCGACGCAGGATGGTTCGGTTACGCCAATCTCACCGAGCGCTACTTCTCGCCCGGCATCAATATCGACCTGTGGAACATCGGACTGCTCATCCTGGGCATCTCGACCCTGCTCAGCGGACTGAATTTCTTCATCACCATCGTCAACATGCGCGCCCCCGGCATGACCTTCATGCGCATGCCGATGTTCATGTGGGCGATGCTGGTGACGACGATTCTGATCCTGCTCGCCTTTCCCTGCCTGACGGTCGGACTGATCTTTCTGTTCCTCGACCGCTTCGTGGGCACGCATTTTTACCTGGTCGAGCTCGGCGCGACCCCGATCCTGTGGCAGCACCTGTTCTGGCTCTTCGGCCATCCCGAGGTTTACATCATGGCGCTGCCGGCGTTCGGGATGATGTCGGAGATCATCCCGGTGTTTTCGCGCAAGCCGCTGTTCGGCTACGCGGGGATGGCCTACTCGATGGTGCTGATCGGGTTCCTGTCGTACGGCGTGTGGGGCCATCATATGTTCGCGACCGGTATGGGGCCGGTGGCGGACTCGACTTTCGCCATCACCACGATGCTGATCGCGATTCCGACCGGGATCAAAATCTTCAGCTGGTGCGCCACCGTATGGGGCGGCTCGCTGCGCATGAAGGTGGCCTTCTATTTCGGAGTTGCCGCGGTGCTCGAGTTCACGCTCGGCGGACTGAGCGGCGTGATGCACGCAGCGGTGCCGATCGACCTGCAGCAGACCGACACCTACTTCGTGGTCGCGCACTTTCACTACGTGCTGTTCGGCGGCATGATGTTCGCGATCCTCGGGGCCTTTTATTACTGGTGGCCGAAAATCACCGGCCGCATGCTCAGCGAGGAGCTGGGCAAGCTGCAGTTCTGGCTGACCATCATTGGTTTCAACGGCACCTTTTTCCCGATGCATTTTCTCGGCGTGTGGGGCATGCCGCGGCGCATCTACACCTACGCGCCCGGCATGGGCTGGGATTTCTGGAACGCCTTCGAGACCATCTCGGCCTACCTGCTCTTCATCACCTTCGTCATCTTCGGTTACAACCTCATCTGGAGCTTGTTGCGCGGCGAGAAAGCCGAGGCCGATCCGTGGGACGCGCGCACGCTGGAATGGGCGGTTCCTTCGCCGCCGCCGGCGTACAACTTTGAAGCCATTCCCGTGGTGCGCGGCCGCGACGCGTTGTGGGTGGACAAGTACGGCGTGATCTTCGAGGGCCACGGACACCGCACCGTGCCCGCCCAGGGTGAGACCTCTGGTGCCGCGGTTCCGGCCGCCGGCGCACATCACGAGGCCGCTCATGGCGCGCCGCATATGCCGGCGCCATCGCTCTATCCCCTGCTGTTCGCGCTCGCGCTGGTGGTGGGCGGAATCGGCATGATGATGAACTGGATCCGCATCGACGCGCTGGCCGCGGCGCTGCTGTTCTTCTCGATCATCGGGATGGCCTTCGAATATCCGGATCACGGCGAAGAGCACACGCATCAGGACCCGCCGACCTACACCGGTATCGACCATCGCAAGGCCGGGATGTGGGCGTTCCTCGGCTCGGAGTGCGTATTTTTCGCCTGTCTGATCTCGACCTACATGGTTTACAAGCCGCGCAACGTCGGCATCGGCGCCGAAGTCCTGAACATCCCGCTGACTTCGTTCAGCACCTTTATTCTACTGATGTCGAGTTTCCTGATGGTGCTGGCGCTCGCGGCAACGCAGCGCGGGGACAAGAAGTGGGCGACGATATGGCTGTTCGGAACCGCGTTCTTCGGCCTGATCTTCCTCGGCGGCCAGTACTATGAGTTTTCGACCCTCTATCTCGACGAGCATCTGGCGATGCAGGGCAGCATCTTCGGCCAGACCTTCTACACCCTGGTCGGCACGCACGGCACGCACGTCGCGATCGGCGTCATCTGGCTGCTGGTGATGGCGGTGGCGTCGGCCACGGGCAGGGCGGGCAAGTCGCGGGCGCTCTCGGTCGAGATCGCCGGACTTTACTGGCACTTCGTTGACGTGGTCTGGATCCTGATCTTCACATTGATCTACCTCATGAGGTCGGTGCACAACGCATGAGCGAGAACGTAGCGACGGCTGGACACGTTGCGGGGGCGGAGCACGCTTCCGGGCATCCGGGGCCCGGGCTTTATGCGCTGATCGCGCTCGCGCTGGTCATCCTGACGCTGATGGAGCTGGCGGTGTATTACGTCAGCTTTCTGCAGCCGGTGCTGGTGCCGATTCTGATCCTGCTGGCGATCGCCAAGTTCTTCCTGGTCGGCGGGTTCTATATGCATCTGTACTACGACCAGAAAATCTTCAGCATCTTCTTCGTCTTCCCGCTGATCCTGGCGTGTTTTATCGGCGCCGCGCTCCTGATGATCTTTTCGGCGCTCGAGGGACGTCTTACACTTTGAAGTAGTCCGCAGCCGCAGGCGCTGCACGCGCCACGGCCGCGGCGGAAGTTGCAAGATGGATTTATCCGCAGCCATCGGCATCCTGGCGCTGGCGATACTGTATCCGCTGGCCGCGCGCGCGCTCGGCCGCTACCCGAATCGCCGCCAGATTCTGTTCTTCGGCCTGTTCCTGCTGACGCTGCTCGTGACCTTCGGACCGCTCGATGCCCTGACAGACGCCCGCTCGTTCTGGGCCCACATGCTCGAGCATTCGCTGCAGAGCTGGGTCATTCCGCCGCTGGTGCTGCTTGCGGTGCCCGACTGGATGATGCGGCCGGTTTTGATGAGTCGGCCGATCAGGCCATTGGCCCGCTTTTTCAGCAATCCGCTGGTCGCGTTCCTGACCTTCACCACGGTTTACGTCTTCGTTCACGATCCGCCGATCTTCAACCTGATGACAGACAACGAGGCCGCGCATGTCACGTTCCACCTGCTCTTCATGGTGACCGGCACGATCCTGTTCTGGCCGCTGCTCAGCCCGATGCCCGAGTTTCCGCGCCTGAGCTATCCGGCGCAGATTCTCTACCTGTTCCTGCTGATGGTGCCGATGACCGCAGTGGCGGCGCCGATCACGCTCGCTGAGTCCGTCACCTATCCGTGGTATGCGGTGGCGCCGCATCCGTTCGGCCTTTCGCCGCTGCAGGATCAGGTGATCGGCGGCATCCTGATGTGGGTAGGCGACAGCTTCTACCTGATGGTGATCGCGACGTTGATCTTCTTTCGCTGGGCGCGCGACGACGAAATCGAGGTCCCGGCAATCAACCTGCGCCGCGCGCCCGAACTGCGCGTGCTGCACACCCGCCGCGGCGTTCGCGCTTGAATCGTCTCTGACCGGTTTCGCCGCGTCGCTTTGCACCTGAGGGTGCTGCGTCGCGGTACCTGCCTTACCCCACTTCCATCACGTACGGACATGGCATAGTCGTGGGATCAGGGGCGCTGGTTCGGGCCCCGGAAGAGCCGTTCATGATCCTCGCGCGATGCGCCCCGGTCCGCCCCGGAGCGCGTCGCGTCGGCGTCCTGGACTCGGCGGCACCGGCTCGCTTCTCGGCGTCTCCGAACGGAGGAAACCGATGAACCGAACAGTAAGGCTGGCCGTGGACGGCGCGGTAGCGGGAATAATCGGCGCGATTGTGATTGGGCTGTGGTATCTGATCTTCGATGCCGCTGGAGGCCAGCCGCTCGGTTCCCTCGGTGCGCTGGCCGCCACGGTAGTCGGCGCCGAAGCCGGCGGAGCCGCGATTCTTCTCCGCTTCATTTTGCATTTCGGGATATTCGTTGCGATCGGTGTGCTCGGAGCGATGATGTTCGCGACCGCCGAGACCAACGACGCGCTCTTTCCGACCATGATCGTCCTGGTGCCGGTGTTCGAGATTTTCTCCATCATGCTGCTGATGCTGATCGGGCCGTCGAGGAGCGTCTCGATGCCATGGTGGAAATTCATCATCGGCGACGCCATGGCGACCTTCGCCATGATCGCGTACTTTCTCGAACGCCATCCGATCCTTGCCCATCATCTCGAAGGCGCGTGGACCGGAGTCGCCCGCGAGGGCGCGTTCGCCGGCGTGGTCGGCGCGTTGGTGGTCGCGGTCTGGTTCCTGATCTGCGACTCGATTACGGGCGGGGTGCTGCGAACGCCGGCGGTGCTCGGCGCGGCGATCTTCCAGGGCATGTTCGATCCCGAGCGCGTGCAGGTCACGCTGCCGCTGGTGCTTGGGTACACGGCGCTGCATTTCTTCGCCTTCATCCTGTTCGGGATCGCGACCGCGGTGCTGCTCTATGCCGCGGAATATGAGCCGGTCTTTGCGGTGGCGGTAATCTTCCTGCTCGCCATCTTCGAGCTGTTCTTCGTCGGCGCGCTGGCCGCCTTTGACGAGGCGGCTCTCGCCGCGATCGGATTCTGGAGGATACTGGTCGGCAACGTGCTCGCCATCGCTGCGATGCTCGCGTATTTCGAGACGCGCCATCGCGGATGGCTCCCGCGTTTCCGCGAGCGTTGGGATGTGCTGCAACTGCGGCGGAGCCAGAACTGAGCGCGCGTACGGCGAGCGCCGGGGCCGAAGCTTTTCGGCGCGCTAGAGTCCCAGCACGTCGCGCATCGAGTAGAGCCCGGGCGGCTGATTTTCGAGCCATGCCGCGGCGCGCAGCGCGCCGCGCGCGAGCGAGTCGCGGCTCTGCGAGCGATGGGTCAGCTCGAGCCGCTCGCCCTGGCCGCCGAAGATCACCGTGTGATCGCCGACCGCGTCACCCGCGCGCAGCCCCATCATCGCGATCTTGCCCGGCGGCCGCACTCCGGTGATTCCTTCGCGGCCGTAGATGGCGTTCGAAGCGAAATCTTCGCCGCGCGCAGCGGCGATGATGCGCCCGAGGGCCACGGCCGTGCCGCTCGGCGCGTCAACCTTCGTCCGATGATGGATCTCGAGCACTTCGGCGTCGAAATCCGGAAGAATCCGGGCGATCTCGGCGACAATCTTCATCAGCACGTTCACGCCGACGCTCATGTTGGGCGCGATCACCGTGCGCGTGCGCGGCGCGATCTCGCGCGCCCGCGCCTCCATCTCCGGCGTGAGCCCGGTCGTGCCGAGCACGATCGCGCCGCCGTGGTTCGCCGCGATTTCGAGGTGCTCCAGCGCGGCCTTGGCGACGGTGAAGTCGAGCGTGACCGTGCCCGGAACGGCGAGCGCGCCGTAGTCGGCGGTAATCGGAACGCCCAGCGCGCCGACTCCCGCGATGGTGCCCGCGTCGCTGCCGAGCGCCGGCATCCCGCTCGCCTCGACTGCGCCGACCAGGCGATGTGCGCGGTCCTGCGCGATAAGCGAGACGAGCAGACGGCCCATCCGTCCCGCGGCACCGGCTACGATCAGATTCGCCATCGTGCTTCTCCCGTCTTCGCGATGCGCCTGCGCATGGGTTCACCGGCCGCGCGGCGCAGGCTCGTCCGACCGAGCGCGAAGCTTGTTCTGCTAGGCGCTTTCTGCGGCCGGGGCGGCGGCGGCCGGCGTGGCGGCGGGTGCCGCGGAGGCGCCGGCTTTGCCGTGCTTCGCGGTCCAGTGTTCTTCGCACAGGCTGCCGCGGACGCGTTTCTTGCGGCATTTCTCGAAAGTGCAGGTTCTGTAGCGCGGCTTGGGCATCTCACCGTGGCGCCACAGCCGGTAATGCATGCGGCAGTAATGTTTCGCGACCGCCTCGCGGTTACAATCCTTCGCCTTGCAGGTTCCCTTGGTTCCCATCGAATACCTTCTCGTACAAGTGTTTTCCGCGCGCGCCAGAATCGCGCTCAGAACTCGCGCTTCAACTCGCGGCTCAACAGTTCCTCGACCATAGCGTCTGCCGCCGCGCCTTCATAGAGCACCCGGCAGACCGCCGCGACGATCGGCATCTCGACGCCGTTGCGCCCGGCCAGCGCGCGAATCGAACGCGCGTTCGAGACGCCCTCGGCCACCGGCGCGCCGGGCGCGGAGCTGGTCGAGCCAGTTGCGCTCTCCCCGCGCCCGATCCTCAATCCGAGCGTCCGGTTGCGCGACAAATCGCCGGTGCAGGTGAGCACCAGGTCGCCCAGTCCGGCCAGGCCGTACATCGTCTCGCCGCGCGCGCCCGAGGCCCGCCCAAGCCGTGCCAATTCAGCCAGACCCCGCGTGATTAATGCTGCCCGCGCGCTTGCGCCAAGCGCCAGCCCATCGCACATCCCGGCGGCAATCGCGATCACGTTCTTGGCCGCGCCCGCGAGCTCGACGCCGACCACGTCGGTGCTGCGATAGACGCGCAGCGCGCGCGAAGCGAACAGCGTCTGCACGTCTTGCGCGACAGCCTCGTCCGCGGCCGCGGCGACGATCGCCGCAGGTTTGCCGCGCGCAACCTCGGGCGCGAACCCCGGCCCCGAAAGCACGGCCAGCCTGCGCACCGCCGGCGCGACTTCGCCCAGCATCGCGGTCATCGTCATGAGCGAATGCTGCTCAATGCCTTTGGTGACACTGACCAGCGTGTTTTGCGCAGTCAGCGCGGCGCTGACCGGAGCCATCGTCGCGCGCGCGAAGCGCGAAGGCACCGCCATCACCACCACCTCCGCCGCCCGCGCCGCATCGTTCCATCGATCCGTGATCTGAATCGATTCCGGCAGCGCAACGCCGGGCAGGTAGGCCGCGTTTTCGCGCGCGGCGCGCATCGCGGCCGCGTGTTCGGCGCGCCGTGCGCACAGCGTGACCTGATGCGTTGCGCGCGCGAGGCAGGCGGCGAGCGCCGTCCCCCACGCGCCGGCGCCGAGAATGGCGATCGTGTTCAACCGCTTTCAGCGCCGTCGCGGCCCTCCGCGCGTGCCGGGTGGCGAAGCTTCGCGCATCATTTTCGTGCCGCGCGATACGCGACGATCGCCTGCTCCCAGTTGGCGCCGTCGAACTGTTCGACCTCGAGTGCGGCGGGATCGAATCCTTCCAGGCAGCGCACGTTCACGTCGATCCGGTCGGGATGCGAGCGCGGAACGTAGAACGCGGCGACTCCGCAGTTAGGGCAGAAATAGTGCTTCGCGACACCGGTATTGAAGGTGTAGGTCGCGAGATTTTCCATCGCCGTCAGCAAATGAAAGCTCTCGCGCGGCACGATCCAATGAAGATAACCCTTTTTGCTGCAGATCGAGCAGTTGCATTGTTCGGCCCGCTCGGGGCGGCCCTCGACCTCGAAGGCGACCGCCCCGCAGTGGCATCCGCCGCGGGAAATTTTGTCCGACGTGCTCATCGTGGTCCGCGGTCGCGTTTTAAACGTTGTCGGGGCGATGCGACAACCCGCTCGTATTTTAGCCGGTTTCATGAGAACCGCCAAAACGAGCGCGCCGGTGTCCGCACGGACCGCATGACAGCCGCCGCCGGTTTGCGCTAGAGACTAGGAATCCGCGAGCGAGCGGACCCAGAGACGCGATGGATTTCAGCTATACGCCCGAGGAAGAGGCTTTTCGGATGCACGCGCGCCGCTGGCTCGAGGCCAACGCGCCCCGCGACATTCCCGATCGCGGATTCTCGCTGCCCACCGACCCGGCGGCGATCGCCGCGCTGCGCGACTGGCAGCGCCGGCTGTTCGAGGCCGGCTTGCTCGGCCTCTCGTGGCCGGTTGAATACGGCGGCCAGGGCAAGACGATCGTTTACAGCGCGATTATGAGCGAAGAGATGGCGCGGGTGCGCGCGCCGGCGGCGCTCAATCTGATCGGGCTCTCGATGGCCGGTCCGACCATCCTCGAGCACGGGACCGAGGAGCAGCGCCGGCGCTTCGTGCCGAAGATCCTGTCGTGCGAGGAAATCTGGTGCCAGGGATTCTCGGAACCCGGCTCGGGTTCGGACCTTGCCGCGCTCACCAGCCGCGCCGAGCTCGTGGGCGACGAGTTCGTGGTCAACGGCGCCAAAGTGTGGACCTCGCACGGGCAGATCGCCGACTGGTGCATGCTGCTGGTGCGCACCGAGCCCGACCAGCCGAAGCATCGCGGGCTCAGCTACCTGCTGGTCGACATGCACAGTCCGGGCGTCAGCGTGCGGCCGCTGCGCCAGATGACCGGCGAGGAGGAATTCAACCAGCTCTTCTTCGACGAGGTGCGCGTGCCGCGTGCAAATCTGCTCGGCCACCAGGGCGGCGGATGGGGCGTTGCGCTGACCACGCTGATGAACGAGCGTGCGACGCTCGCGCTTTCGATCGTCGCGCGCTTTCGCAACACCTTCGAGGACCTCAAGGCGCTCGCGCTGCGCGCGATCGCCGAGCGCGCGACGCCGCTCGACCCGCGCGTCATCCGCCAGACGCTCGCCCAGTTTTATATCGACGTCGAATCGATGAAGTATCTCGCCTACCGCAATTTCTCGCGCCTGCTGCGCGGCGGCACGCCCGGTCCCGAAGGTTCGATCTCCAAGCTTTTGTGGAGCGAACTCAATCAGCGCATGAACGAGTTTGCGCTTGCGATCCAGGGGCCGGCGGCGATGCTGGTCGAAGGCTCGCCGCACGCGGTCGAGGACGGACGCTGGCAGTACGGGACGCTGCGCGCGCGCGGCAACACGATCGAGGAGGGCACCTCGGAAATCCAGCGCAACATCATCGCCGAGCGCCTGCTCGGGATGCCCCGGGGATGGTGAGCGCCACGCGCGCAAATCGCCGCCAGGCCAGGAACCAGAGCGCAAGCAACGCCGTGCCGAGTGCGACCGCGAACGGATAGGCCGCCGTCGGCCGATCCATCACCAGCGGCAGCAGCGCCACCGCGAGCGCCGGCGGCACGTGCAGCTCGAACACGCGCAGGACGGCGATTCCCCATCCCATGCTGACCGCCGCGGCGAGCGGAGTTGCGGCGATATAGCGCCAGGAGATGAATCCGCCGAGCGCGGTGAGAAAGCAGGCGAGCGGAAGTTTGAGCGGCTGATTCGCCCACGGGCAGATCGCCGTGTGCCCCAGCATCTCGAACCCGATCACGACCAGCGGCGGAAACAGCACGAAGCGCATTCCGGTGAGCTGCACGAAGAAGACTGCGACGGCGACGAACGCCATCAGCGCCGCCAGCCATGCATAGCCGCTCTCGGGGGTCGCCTCGATCAGATCGTCGAGACGATTCGCCTCGTCATCGAGATCATCGTGCGCAGTGCAGAATTTTTTCCATCTCAGCGACAGCGCGGCCAGCAGCACCGTTCCAAGCAGGATGCCCGGCGGATACCACCAGCTTTTCACCCCCAGTACCAGTGGCAGCAGGCCCGCCGAGATCGCCGGAGCGATCGGCGAGCGCAGGACCAGCACCACCGCGATCGCGCCGGCCACGGTCAGGATCACCGAGGCGTAGCCGTACGGGAGCGCGCGCGTGAAGAGGATGCCGACGACGCCGGTGAGTGCCGGCGTGATCGCGAGCATCAGCGGTGCGCGCGCCCAGGTGCCGTGCGGCCGCGTCATCACGTCGTGCGAGAGCGCGCCCAGCTCGGGGAACAGAACGTAGAACGCGCCGGTTGCTGAAGCGATCCATGCGATGACCGCGATGTACGCGAGCGCGATCAGCTCGCCGGCGATCCGCCGCGGTCCGGCAAGCGGCGCCGCGGCCGCGCGCGGCGGCCTCACCGGGCAATCTCGCATCTGCAATGGGCGTTGGGCTGCGCGGTCAAGATGCGATAGCAATAACATATGGACGAAGCGATGACAGTCGCGGGAAACCCACGGTTCGCGGGCGGCGGCCTCAATGCAGATTTCGCCGCGACGCTGACGCGGCACGGACTCGCCGCGCTCAGGCGCGCGACGCCGTCCACGATGCAGGTCAACGTCGGCAAGCATTGCAACCAGGCGTGCCATCACTGTCACGTGGACGCAGGGCCGGCGCGCAGCGAACGGATGAATCGCCGGACGGCCGACCGCGTGCTCGAGCTGCTCGCTTCCAGCCCCGCCATCCGGACGCTCGATCTGACCGGCGGTGCGCCCGAGCTTAATCCGAATTTCCGCGTTTTGGTCGAGGGCGGACGCCGCGCCGGCCGCGAGGTGACGGTGCGCTGCAACCTTACCGTGATGTTCGAGACGGGGATGGAATGGCTTGGCGAATTCTACCGCGAGCAACGGGTCATTCTCGTATGCTCACTGCCCTGCTACAGCGCCGCCAATGTCGAGCGCCAGCGCGGGCGCGGAGTGTTCGAGAAGAGCATCGCCGCGCTCAAGAATCTCAACGCGCTGGGCTATGGCACCGGCTCGCTGGAACTGGACCTGGTATATAACCCGGTCGGCGCCTCGCTGCCGCCGCCGCAGGCTGCGCTCGAGGCCGACTATCGCCGCGAGCTGGGCGGCCTCGGCGTGCGCTTCAACCGCCTGCTGACCATCGCTAACATGCCGATCGCCCGCTTCGCGCATCAGCTCGAGCAGTGGAACAAGTACGCGGACTACATGGGCCTGCTGGTGAATCATTTCAATCCGGGCACGGTCGAGGGCCTGATGTGCCGCGCGCTGGTGAGTATCGGATGGGACGGCCGGCTCTACGACTGCGACTTCAATCAGATGCTCGAATTGCCGCTCGGCGCCCGCGGCGGGAAACCGACGCCGACCATCTGGGACTTCGACGATCTCGGCGCGCTCGCCGATGAGCGGATCGCGACCGGCGCGCATTGCTTCGGATGCACCGCGGGCGCGGGCTCGAGCTGCGGCGGCGCGCTGCTCACGCAACCATAGAATCCGGTAAGGGAAATGGCTGAGGCTGCAATCGAAGGAACGTGCGAGGCGCGTTTCGCGCGCGTGCGCGAGGCGTTCGCCCAAAATTTCGCGCGCGCCAGCGAGACCGGCGCGTCTCTGGCCGTCACGCTCGACGGCCGGATGGTCGTCGATTTGTGGGGCGGGTGGGCCGACAAGGCGCGCACGCGTCCGTGGACGCGCGACACGATCGTGAACGTCTATTCGACGACCAAGGGGCTCACGGCGATTTGCGCTCATCGGCTCGCCGCCGAGGGCCGGCTCGACTTTGACGCGCCGGCCGCGCTCTACTGGCCTGAATTCGCCGCCGGCGGCAAGGAGTCGATCACCGTCCGTCAACTGCTGAACCATCGCGCCGGACTCCCCGCGATCCGCAAGCCGCTGCGGCCCGAAGATCTCTACGACTGGTCCCTGATGACCGCCGCGCTGGCCGAGCAGGAGCCGTGGTGGGAACCCGGTTCGCGCCACGGCTATCATGCGATCACCTTCGGCTACCTGGTCGGCGAGGTAGTCCGCCGCATCACCGGCGAGACGGTCGGCGGCTACTTCCGCGACGAGATCGCGCGGCCGCTCGGAATCGACGCGCATATCGGTCTCGATGCGCGCCACGACGAACGCGTCGCCCAGATGATCGGCGCGCCGCCGCCTGCGCCGGGCGAGTTCAACCTGTTTGCTGAGGCCGCCAAACACCCGGAATCGATCACGGCCCGGACCTTCATGAACCCGCTGGTGTTGTCGATGGCGATCGTCAATTCACGCCGATGGCGCGGGGCGGAAATTCCGGCGGCGAACGGCCATACCAATGCCCGCGCGCTTGCGCGGCTTTACGGGGCGCTTGCCCGCGGCGGCGAAATCGACCGCGTGCGCGTGATGGGCGCGCGCCAGCTTTCCGCCTGCTGCGAAGAGGAATCTTTTGGCCGCGACGAAGTGCTCATGATCTCGACGCGCTTCTCGACCGGCTTCATGCTGTCGCAGCCGGGCGAAGAGCTGGGACCGAATCCGCGCACGTTCGGCCATCCCGGCGCCGGCGGCTCGCTCGGCTTCGCTGACCTCGACGCCAAGATCGGTTTCGGCTACGCGATGAATCGGATGGGCGGCGCAATCCTGCTCGATCCGCGCGCCAAGGCGCTGATCGCGGCCGTGTACGAATCGCTTTGACGCTCACCATCAAAGCGGAACCGGTTGCGGATGCGCGCGCTGCTCGCGTCGAACGCGAATATCGGCGAATAAACGCAGTTATTGCCGAATGGAGCCGAGATAAGCTGAGATTTGCTTCAGCTGGATCGCGCGGATCAAAGATTCGACTCCGATTCCTCTTCTGCGGCGCGCCTGACAATGTTAGTTTTTCTGCGCCAAAGCCGGGAATCATGCATTGTTAACGCCTGCGCCTGACGGGGTAGTATCTGATGCGTGCAAAGCTGCTTCTGAGCTGTTCGTCGGCGATTGTTCTATCAATACTCGTTTCGTTTAGCGCCCGCGCGCAATCGAATTCTTCATCAGTCCCTTATTGGGCCGCTGTCGTCCATCAGCAGGCAATGCAGGTGCATGATCCCGCGAGTTCCCCTGCGGGACCTCCGGGCATCTTTCCCCGGGTCATCGGGCGTAACCTGCAAAGCCTCGATCGCACCGGGATAGTCGCCACCTACAACCTGGCCGCGCCGACGGTCACCGGGCGCAATCCCTTCTTTCAAAGCCTCGGCACCAATGGCCGCGCCTGCGCCACCTGCCATGAGCCGCGGAGCGCATGGGGCGTGAGCGCGGCGTCGATCCGGGAGCGCTTCTTCGCCAGCGGCGGCGCCGATCCGATCTTTCGCATCGTTGATGGCGCCACGTGCCCGAGCGATCCCGTCGCCACATTCAGCGACAAGCTCAAGGCGTATAACCTGCTGCTGACCAGGGGCCTGATTCGAATCTTCCTGCCGCTGCCGGCGCCACGGGACTTCGAGATCACCGCCGTCAACGACCCTTACGGCTGTACCGCTCTGACGGGCGATGATCCGACGGTGTCGGTATATCGGCGGCCGCTCCCGGCCGCCAATCTCGAGTTCCTGACAGAATGTCCGGCCGGCCAACCTGGATGCGCGCCGCTCGCGATCATGTGGGACGGACGCGAGCCGTCGCTGGCGAGCCAGGCGTTCGATGCCACGCAGGGACACGCGCAGGCGATGTCGGGAGTGCCGAATCCCGCGCAGGTCAATGCGATCGTCGCCTTTGAATCAGCGCTTTACGACGCGCAGACAGTTGATTTCAAGGCAGGCCGGCTGTCCGGCGATGGCGCATCCGGCGGCCCTGGCGCGCTGTCGAAGCAGCCTTTCTTCATAGGCATCAACGACTCGCTCTCCGCCGGCTTCGCTCCCGACGTCTTTACCCTTTACGAGCCATGGCAGAACGAGGGCAATCCGGACCGGGCGTCCATCGCGCGCGGCGAGGCGATTTTCAACACCCGCGAGTTCACGATCCATGGCGTCAACGGCCTGAACCTTTTCTCCTCCGACCCCTTCGGCGCCGCCGACGTGACGGGCACGTGCACGACGTGCCACGATTCGCCGAACGTCGGCAATCACTCATTGAAGCTCCCGCTGGATATCGGCGTTTCCGACGCGTCCCCGCCAGTGCTTGGCGTTTCCGGCCTCCCGTCATTTACCGTCACATGCACGGACACGACCGGTCCGATGGCCGGGCAGGTCTTCAATGTGACGGACCTCGGGCGGGCGATGATCACGGGCCAATGCGCCGACGTGGGCAAGGTGAAGGGGCCGATCCTGCGCGGACTCGCGGCGCGCGCGCCCTACTTTCACAACGGCTCGGCGGCGAGGCTCGAGGACGTCGTGAATTTTTATGATCAGCGTTTCAACATAGGCCTGAGCGATCGGGAGAAGGCCGACCTGGTGAATTTCCTTGAGGCGCTTTGAATTGCGCGGGACCGTTGGAAAAGCGGAGCTAATCCGCTATTGGTATGCCGATTAGTGCCGCTTCCTGGGTACCGCGGGAAAATCGAACATGCTGCTCACCTGGTTTCCGATCCTGGTAACGCTCGTCGTGGCTGCGGCGATCGTCGGCGGCATGGTCACGATCAACCATCTCACCGGCCCGCGGCGTCCGGGCAAAGTCAAGGGCGAGGCGTTCGAGTGCGGCAATCCGCCGAGCGGCGCCGCCTGGGGGCGCTTCTCGGTGCATTTTTACCTGACCGCGTTGTTGTTCGTGGTCTTCGATGTCGAGGTCATTTTTCTCTATCCGTGGGCGGTCGAGCTGCGCCATCTGGGCGTGTTCGGGTTGGTCGAGGCGCTCGTCTTCATCGCAATCCTCGCCGCCGGCCTCATCTACGCCTGGCGGCGCGGCGCGCTGGACTGGACCTGAGCATCGGCCCCGCCTGGTGCCGCGGCTATCGTCGGAGGCTACGCTCGGCTGATAGGCTAGCCCAAGCCGCATGAGCGCCGCCGATCCGACCGCCAAAACCATAGCCGCCTCATCGACCACCGCCACCGACGCTGAGCCGCGCCGCGTGCTGATTGTCCTGCTCGGCGCGATCGGCGACGTGGTGCGCGCGCTGCCCCTGCTCGGGCGTCTGCGCCGCGCGTGGCCGGCCGCGCATATCGCATGGGCGATCGAACCGAAATCGCGGGCGGTGCTCGAGAATCATCCATGGATCGACGAGCTGATCGTGTACGATCGGCGGCGCGCGCCGTTTTCGTTTGCGCCCTTCCTGATGCGCGTGCGCGCGGGCCGCTTCGACCTGGCGATCGACCTGCAGCGCCATCTCAAGAGCGGCGCCGTGGCGCTCGCCTCGGGCGCGCGCGTGCGTATCGGTTTCGATCGCGCCAATGGCAAGGAGTTCAACCATCTGTTTTCGACCCGGCGCATCCCGCCGCAGCCCGCAATGCGCCTCAAGCTGATGCAGTATCAGGCCTTCGGCGACGCGCTCGGCCTGGCGCCGGCGCCGATTGAATTTGCGCTGGCCGCTTCGGACCATGAGCGCACTCGCGCAGCGCAGCTTCTCGAGGGCGCTCCGGCTCCGCGATTGGCAGTGATCCTGGGATCGTCATGGCCCAGCCGGATCTACTTTGCCGACGCGATCGCGGCGGTAATCCGCGAAGCCGCGGCCGCCCATGGCGATGCGCCGGCGCTTTTCCCGGTGCTGATCGGCAGCGGCCGCGCCGAAGTGGCGCTGGCCGAGCAGGTTATCGCGCATCTCGCGGGGATGCCGGTGCTCAATCTCGCCGGGCGCACCGGACTGCGCGACCTGGCGCCGATTTTTGCGCAATGCGCCGCGGCTTTCGGTCCGGACTCGGGTCCAATGCATATCGCGGCGGCCGTCGGATGTCCGGTGGTGTCGTTATGGGGCGCGACCGCGCCCGAGCGTTCCGCGCCATGGGGCTTCGCCGACCTGGCGCTGACGGGCGCGATCCCGTGCCATCCCTGCTACCTGCGCCGCTGTCCTATCGGCCGCGAGTGCATGCGGCGAATCGCGCCGGCCGAAGTGGTGAGCGCGATCCGGCGCGCGTTGGCCGCCAGACGCGAGGCCGGGACGCCGGCCGACGGCGTGGCGCGCCCGGCCGCGGCGGCTGCCGGCGTGGCGTCGACGGCGGTGTCGCGTTGATGCAGTGATGACCCGGATCGAGCACGCCGAGGCCGGCGCGAGAATTCAGCGCAATGGATGGACTCTGTTCCCGGGACCTGCACTGGCCGAGTTGCCTTCGCGGGTCGGATTGGAACTGGTCGAGCGCGCGCTGAAAATCGCCGCCGGCGGCGCCGGCGGCGAGCGGCTGCGCCGATCGCGGCACGCGTCGACCTACCGGATGCGCCTGGGATCGCCGCTGTCCGGCGAGACCGAGTTCTTCGTGAAGCTGCTTGACGCGCCGCGCGGGCTCAAGGCGATCCGCCGGCTCCTTCTGGGATCGCGCGCTGCGCGCATGCGCGCGATCCTCGACGCGCTGGTCGGCGCTCAGATCGCAATCGCGCCGGTGCTCCTGCTCGGCGACGAGCGCGCCGGCGACCGGCGCACGCTGATGGTCACCGCGCGCGTCGAGGGCGAGCCGCTTCCGCGCGTGCTCCGCGCGCTGGCGGCCGCGCCCGCACTGCGGCGGGAGCTTTTGGACGCGCTCGGCGCCGAGGTCGGGCGGCTTCATCGCGCCGGCTTTATCCACGGCGATCTCACGCCCTACAACATCTTCGTCACGGCCGGGCCGCCGGCGCGCTTCAGCCTGATCGATCACGAGCGCACCACGCGCCCGCGCCTCAACTGGGAGCGGCGAAGGTTGCGCAATCTCGTGCAGCTATGCCGTTTCGATATCGAGGGGATGGGTCCGGCCGACCGGCTGCGCATCGTCGATGCCTACGCGACCGCGATGGGCGCGCCGGCGCATCGGCTTGGCCGCCGGGTCACCGGGATGCTGCGGGCGCGCCGGCTTCGGGATAGTGTGGGAAGGGCGAACGAGGCGGCCGCGCCCGCTCGGTCGTCCTGTCGTCCTGGTCGTTGAAGGAGATGCGGTCGTCGAGCGGGCGCGGCTGTCGAAGGCGGAGCGGGCGGGAAACCGAGGGAGGGAGCGATGGATGAGGCGGCGAAGATTTCCGTCGTGATTCCGGTCTACAACGAGGCGCGCACCATCGGGGAAGTCATCCGGCGCGTGCTCGCCTGCGGTTACGAGGCCGAAGTGATCGTGGTGGACGACGCCTCGACCGACGAGACCGTGAAGTATCTTCGCGCGCTGGAGCATCCGCAAGTCCATTGCTTTTACCACGCGGTGAACCGCGGCAAGGGGGCCGCGCTGCGCACCGGCTTCGCCGCGGCGCGCAATCCGTACGTGATCGTGCAGGATGCGGACCTGGAATACGATCCGCGCGACTACCGCCACGTGCTCGAGGCGCTGCTCGACGGCCGCGCCGACATGGTGTACGGCTCGCGCTTCCTCGGCGGACCGCATCGCGTGCTCCTGTTCTGGCACTACCTGGGCAATCGGATGCTGACGCTGGTCTCCAACATGATTTGCAATCTCAACCTGACCGACATGGAGACCGGGATGAAGGCGTTTCGGCGCGACAAGCTGATGACGCTCAAGCTCAGCGCCGACCGTTTCACCTTCGAGCCCGAGATAACCGCGAAGGCGGCGCGCGGGCGCTGGCGGATCTACGAGGTCCCCATCTCCTACTCGGGACGAACCTATGCCGAGGGCAAGAAGATCGGCTGGCGCGACGCAATCGCGGCGATCGCGGCGATTGTTTACTACCGCTTCGCCGATTGAACGCCATGGGCGTGCAGCCGCCGAAGGGCCCGGTTGCCGTCTCGAGCGCGGGGCCGCCGCTGAGCGTCGGCGGCGTCGATCCCGAGCGCGGCTTCGCCGGCGGCGAGACCCAGGTGCTGGGCCTGACGCGGGCGCTGCTCGGGATGGGGCATCGGGCGGAGCTGCTGTGCGATCCCGAGGGCGAGCTGTGGCGGCGCGCGCGCGCCGGCGGAATCGTTTGTCATCCGCTGCCCATCCGCAACGCGCTGGATTTCGCAGCCGCGGCAAAGCTCAGGGCGATCCTGCGCCGCGAGCGCTACGACGTGGTGCATTTTCATACCGCGCGCGCGCACGCGCTGGCGCCGTGGGCGCGCGGTCGCGCGCGCGCGGCGATTGTGACGCGCCGGATGGACTATGCGCCCAATCGGCTGTTCGCGCGATGGCTCTTCGGAAGCGCGGTGGACGGCGTTGCCGCGATCTCGGGCGGCGTCGCCGATGCGCTCGCGCGCGCCGGCGTGCCGCGCGAGCGCATCGTCGTGATTCCGAGCGGTGTGGACTGCGCGCACTTCCGGCCGCCGCAGGCGGCCGAGCGCGCAGCGGCCCGCGCGGCGCTGGGGCTCGAGGGCGCCGATTGCGCCATCGGCGCAATCGGCGCCCTCGAGCCCCGCAAGGGCCATCGCTTCCTGCTCGAGGCGATCGCGCGGATGCGCCGCGGCGACACCGCGGCGGCGCAAAGCGCCGCCGCGCACCTGGCGCCGCGCCCGGTGGCAATCATCGCCGGCGACGGCTCGCTCCGCCGCGCGCTCGCCGACGATATCCGCCGTCTCGGCCTCGAGGGTGCAGTGCGGATGCTCGGGCAGGTCGAGGATGCGCGCCCGATCCTGTGGGCGCTCGATGCTGTCGCGATGCCCTCGCTTATGGAGGGGCTTGGCGTGGCGATGCTCGAGGCGATGGCGTGCGGCCTGGCGGTAGTGGCCTCGCGTGTCGGCGGAATCGTCGATGCGATCGACGACGACCGCGACGGCATGCTGGTCGAACCGGCGAACGGCGCGGCGCTGGCGCGTGCGCTGGCGCATCTTTGCGCCGACTCGCGCGCCCGTCTTGCGCTCGGCGCCGCGGCGCGCGCGATCGCGCTCGAGCGCTTCTCGATCGAGACGATGGCTCTGCGGACGGTTGAGCTTTATCGGGCATGCCTTCAGACTGATGCATCGGCGCGCGCCCTGGGCGCGCAGGGGATATAGCGAACGAGCCGACATCCGGCACGGGAAACGAAACTCAGATGCGCAGCATGACCGGCTTTGGACGGGCGGAGATCGAACGCGGAAAGATGCGCGTGGCCGCCGAGGTGCGGACCCTCAATCAGCGCTTTTTCGAGCTCAAGCTCAATCTGCCACGGACCTGGGGCGAGCACGAAGCCGATATCCGTAAGCTCGTGCAGGGCGTCATCGCGCGCGGACGGGTCGAGCTGTTCGTCCGATGCACCCCGCTGGGGCCCCCTCCTACCGCGCTCAAGGTCAACGATCGGCTCGCAGCGCGCTATGTCAAGGAGCTTGGACGGCTCGGTCGCAGCCTCGGCCTCAGCGGCAAGCCCGGAATTGAAGTTCTGCTCCATCGTCCGGAGATTTTCCAGGTCAGCGAGGACGAGGTCGATTCGAAACCGGGCGTGCAACTGGGGTTGGCCGCAATAGGTCGCGCGTTGAAGGCGCTCGATGCCAATCGCAAGCGCGAGGGCAGGGCGCTGATGAACGATTTCACCCATCGTATCAGCGTGATCGCCGGCGCGATTCCGAAGATCGAAAAATTGGCGAAAGAATCACGAAACGAGATCATCGCGAATTTCCAGCTCCGCCTGCGCGAGCTGGTCGCCGACCTGGCGGTGAACGAGAAACGCCTGTTCGAGGAGGCCTCCGAGGCGGCCCAGCGCGCCGATATTACCGAGGAAGTGACCCGTCTGCGCGCTCATTTGCAGGGCCTGCGCGCGCTGGTCGGGAGCGAAGGGCCGGTCGGCAAGCAGATCGAGTTCCTGCTCCAGGAGGTCAACCGCGAGATCAATACGATCGGAGCCAAATCGCAGAGCGCGATGCTTTCGCGGACGACCGTGGCGCTCAAGGGCGAGGTCGAGAAGATGCGCGAGCAGGTGCAGAATATCGAGTAGGCCGCGCCCAGGCGCTCGCAGATGCGCCGAAAAGCGTTTATTGCAAAGGACTTGGGCGTTTTGTAGGCTTGAACATGGAGCACTTGGGGGCGCCCCGGCGCGGGATCATTTTCATTCTCTCGGCTCCGTCAGGAGCCGGCAAAACCACCATCTCTCGCGAGGCGCTCAAGGCGATCGGCGGCCTGGAGGCCTCCGTTTCGTTGACCACGCGCCGGCCTCGCAGTGGCGAGGTCGAAGGACTCGATTACAGCTTCGTGAGCGAGGAGGAATTCATCCGGCGGCGTGAGGCGGGCGAGCTGGCCGAGTGGGCTCGCGTTTTCGAGGCGTCCTATGGGACGCCTCGCGCCGCTTTGGAGCGCGCGGTCGCCGAGGGCCGCGATATTCTGCTCGACATCGATATCCAGGGCGCGCGTCAGATCAAGGAGAAGTACCAGCGCGACGCGGTCACGATTTTCGTTCTCCCGCCGAGCTTCGCCGAGCTCGAGGGCCGACTGCGCAGGCGCGGCACCGAGGACGAGAGGGCGATCGCCAATCGCCTCAGGCGCGCGCGCGAGGAAGCGAAAGCCTATCCCGACTACGACTACCTGATCGTCAACGCGGATCTGAAAGAGTCGCTGTCGTGTTTGAACGCGGTGGTGGAGGCCGAGCGGCTGCGAGTGCAAAGGCTGCGCGAGGGCTTCGCGGCGTGGATGAACTAGTCGCGAGCGCCGAACCTGCCGAACTGGACCATCTGCTCCAGCAGGTGCAGGCCTACAACCCGCAGGCCGATCTGCAGCTTCTGCGGCGGGCCTACGAGTACTCGGCGCGGATGCATGCAGAGCAGACGCGCGAATCGGGTGAGCCTTACGTCACCCATCCGCTCAACGTCGCGCTCATCATCGCCCAGCTCAAGCTCGACCTGCCGTCGATCGTCACCGGGCTCCTGCACGACGTGGTCGAGGACACCAGGGCCTCGCTCGACGAAGTGCGCGACCTCTTCGGCAGCGAAGTCGCGAACCTGGTCGACGGGCTGACCAAGGTTTCGAAAATCACGTTTTCCAGCCGCGCCGAGAAGCAGGCCGAAAATTTCCGCAAGATGGTGATTGCGATGGCGCACGACATCCGCGTCGTGCTCATCAAGCTCGCCGATCGCCTGCACAACATGCGTACGCTGGGCCACCTGGCGCGCGAGCGACAGGAGGAGATCGCGCGCGAGACGCTCGAAATTTACGCGCCGATTGCGCATCGGCTCGGCATCTACTGGCTCAAGTCGGAACTCGAGGACGCCGCCTTCCGCTACCTCAACCCGACCGCTTTCGCCACGCTCAAGGCGCACGTCGCGCGCACGATGGCCGAGAGTGAGGAATATATCCGCGCGGTGGTCGGCATCATCAGCCAGCGCCTCGAGGAGGCCGGGGTCAAGGCCGAAGTCACGGGCCGCCCCAAGAACATCTATTCAATCCATCGCAAGATGCAGGAGGAGGGGCTGCGCTTCGACCAGGTCTATGACCTGGTCGCGTTCCGCATCATCGTCGCCACGCTGCGCGAGTGCTACGAGGCGCTGGGCGTGGCGCACGCGAGCTGGAAGCCGATACCCGGCCGTTTCAAGGATTACATCGCCCTGCCCAAGGTCAACATGTACCAGTCGCTGCACACCACCGTGATCGGTCCGCAGGGGCAGCGGATGGAAGTGCAGATCCGGACCGCCGAGATGCACAAGGTGGCCGAGGAAGGCATCGCCGCGCATTGGACCTACAAGGAGGGCGGCACCAGCGAGCTGCGCGACACCGAGCGCTTCGCGTGGCTCCGCCGGCTGGTCGAGTGGCAGCAGAACCTCAAGGATCCGCAGGAATTTCTCTCCAACGTCAAGGATGACCTCTTCTCCGAAGAGGTCTTTGTTTTTACGCCCAAGGGCGATGTGCTCGATTTTCCGCAGGGCGCGACGGTGATTGATTTCGCCTACCGCATCCACTCCCAGGTCGGCCATCATCTGAGCGCGGCGCGGGCCAACGGCAGGATGGTGCCGCTGCGCTATCGGCTGAAGTCGGGCGACACGATCGAAGTCGTGACCTCGGAGCGGCAGACGCCGGGCAAGGACTGGATGAGCTTCGCCGCCACGGCGCGCGCCAAGAGCCGTATCCGCCAGTGGCTGCGCGCGCAGCAGGCCGAGCGCTCGATCAAGTGGGGCGTTACGCTTATCGATCGCGAGCTCGAGCCGCTCGGGCTGAGCGTGGCGCAACTGCGTCCCGGCAAACGCTTCGAGCCGGTGCTGAAGGAGTTCTCCTACCGCGACGTCGATAGCCTGCTGGCGGCGGTCGGCTACGGCATCATCACCGCCGCTCAATTGCTGGCCAAGCTGCTGACGGTGGAAGAACTCAAGCTCTACCGCGCCGACAAGGCGCCCGCGCCGGCGACTGACGGAGCGCGCGCACCGCGCGATTCGCGCCGCGCGCCGAGCGGCAATGCGGTGATCGTGTCGGGGGTCGGCGACATGCTGGTGCGGTTCGCGCGATGCTGCAGTCCGCTGCCGGGCGAGGAGATCGTCGGCTTTATCACGCGCGGCCGCGGCGTGACCGTGCATCTGAAGGGATGCCCGCACGCGATGGCGAGCGATCCCCAGCGCCGCGTGCCGGTGGTGTGGAAGGAAGGCGAAGACAGTCCGCGGCCGATTCGGCTCGAGGTGCTGAGCATCGACCAGCCCGGGCTGCTCGCGGCGATGTCGAAGACCATCGCCTCGGCCGGTGTGAACATCTCGACCGCCGAGGTCAAGTCCACCGGCAATGACGGGCGGGCCGTTTCGGTGTTCGAGTTGAGCGTCGGCAGCGCGCGCCAGCTGAACGGGCTGATTCATCAGATCGCCGCGATCGACGGCGTGATGCGGGTCGCGCGGGTAGGGATGGGCGTAAATCACGGCTTTCGCATGTAGCGTCGCGCGCTGCGCGCTCTCCCTCGCGATCGAAATTCTTCGCCGCGAGTCGCGTCGGACCGTAACCGGCGGCTTGGAGCCGCGTATCAGGCGGCGCGCATCGGTATCAAGGGGTTGAGGGGCGAATTCGCCATGGATTCAGCAGCTAGAGCAGCGTATCTCGGTTCGCTTGCGATTTTCGTTCTCGGTCTGGCGGCCTGCGCGACCGCCGGAGCGAGCGGCGCCGCGCGTGCGCCCGCCGCGCCGGCGAGCGCCGCGGCCCATCCGCCCGAGCACATTTACGTCACCCAGGACTCGCTCGCCTCGGCCTGCTACGACGAAGTGGGCGAGGTCAGCTACATCGAGCCGTTTGCCGAGGCAGCGGTCGATTCCGACCAGCTCGACGTCGCCGAGCGCTTGCGCGCCGCCGCGGCCAAGAAGTTTCCAAACCAGGTCGACGCGATCATCAACGTGCACAGCGCTGACCACAACGTCGGCAGCGACGTCGAGGTCAGCGGCGACGCCGTGCGCCTCGCGCCGCCGGGCAAGCTCGACTGCAAGCTGCCGCAGAAGCTCGTGGCCGCTTTCGCCGGCTTCGCCACCGCTCAGAAGATGACCGGGGCAATGTTCGGCAAAACCGGCGCAACCGGCTTCAATGGACCGGCGGGTACGTCCAACAGCGCGCAGCAGGACGTGACGATGGCGCCCGGGTGGCAGGTGAAGGAGAATCTTCGGCGTTCGATCATTTCCACGATGCCCGGCCAGACGCAGGTGGACGAGCAACCGTTGATCGATCAGATCGAGTTGCGGCAGGCGCAGATCAAGACCCTGCGCCACGCGATCGACCGGATGGTGACGCAGCGCTGCGCGGCCGAAGACCTGCTCGAGGCGCAGTGCGAGGGTATGCGCAAGGCGGCGGAACTCCGGCAACCGCATGAAATCATGGCGGTCGCGAACCAGGGCGCAGAGGCCCAGACTCCGAGCGCGTTCGAGATGCAGAATCAGCTTCAGGCCGAGAACGAATTAATCGAGAAGCTGCGCCGCAAGCTCGTCGATTTGAGCCAGGCCGCGCCGGCGCCGTCCAACTGAGCCGGCACCCGCGCGCGCCCTCGCCCGCATTCAAGTCGCGCGCGCGGTGCGCGCCTGGGCGGCGTGCCGCGGCAGCAGCTCGCCGCCGCAATTGGGACAGACGTGCCGGTATTCCTCGCCGCAGGCCGGGCAGAAGGTGCATTGAAACGCGCAGCACACGGCCGCCGCGTTCGCGGCCAGCGCGACACGGCATTTTTCGCATTCGCTTTTGGGCGTGCTCATCAGGCGCAGGAGCTTGGAGTTTTCCTCTTCGCGTTCGGCGGCCTTGAGCAACGCTTCGCGCGCCTTGACGTTGCGCTCGCGCGACGCCCACGCGCGGTACATCGAAGCGCCGCCACCCTCCAGCCGCGCGAGCAGCGCCATCTGATCGAGCCGTTCGCGGCCCTCGAACAGGGCAGCCATCACCTGCTCCGGTGCGCGCGCGCGTTCGTCTTTCATCGCCGGTCCTCTCCCGCGTTGATTTGCCTGTGGGCCCGACTGACAGTCGTCAGATCGGCCCAGGACCCGTCAGGCAGGCTTTAGAATAGACATCGCCGCGGCGTCGATAAAGCGGCCGCGCGGATCGAGCTTGTGCGCCGAGCGCGCCAGACGCGCGGCGACCTGGCGGCGCGCCCTTTCGCCGAGCGGCTGGTCGCCGAGCCGGGCCTTGTCGAGATCGAGAATGATCACGCTGAAGCTTTCGCCGCGGCGGGTGACGAACAGGTTGTGAAGGTTGAGATCGGGATGATAGAGGCCCGCCTGCAGCATCTGCTCGATCGCCTCGCGCGCGCGTTCGAGCACGTGGCCGCGCACGCCGGGATCGTCGTCGGTGCGCACGAACTCCCACAGCGTCATGCCGCTCAGTGCGCGGCTGATGAAGAAGCCCCGATACAGCGCGGGCGCGGCCCAGCGCACCGCCGCACCCATCGGCTCGGCCAGCGGCACGCCGCGCCGCATCGCTTCGGCCGCCACCGCGAGCTCCGCGAAGGGGCGCGGACGCAGGCCGAGGTAAAGATCGTCGAGCAGCAGGCGCATCGCTCCGCCGCGGCGCGCGCGGCGCACGAACAATTGCGGCCCCGCCGGCAGCGCGACGCGGAAGCCGCCGGCGCGATTGCCCGCGCCGCCTGATGCCGCGGCGCCCAGCTCGCGCAGGGCGACGGCGATCGCCCCCGCATGGGGCGCGGTCTCAGCGTTGAGGCAAAGCTGGTACGGCCCGGAGCGGATGCGCTCGAAGCCGCGCGCCACGGCCGCGCGCGCGGCGGGATGCCCGGCGCGGTTCATCGCGCGGCGAGGCGGCGGCGCTTCATCCGGTTCGGCGCGTCACTTCAGCGCCTGCGCCTCCTCGATCAGCATGATCGGGATATCGTCCCGGATCGGATAGAGCAGATGGCAGGCGTTGCAGACCAGCCCGTCCTGGCGATCGGTAAGGCGCAGATCGCCCTTGCACTTGGGACAGGCAAGGATGTCGAGCAGTTCCTGGCTAATGGCCATGTTCGGCGAAGGCCTCCTTTGCTGGCGCCTCGCGCTCGACGCGCGCGCGGGCGGCGGGCGGAGTCGCGCGCCGCGCGACGATCGTATCGAGCAGCCGTGTCTCGTCGTCGAGGTCCATCACGACTTCGAGCCGTAAAGCGTATAGCGAATCGCGCTCGAACGGAAACCGCTCGAGCTTGACCAGGTCCTTCTCGGTGGTCACGAACAGCGCGCCGCCGCGTCCGGCGGCGATGATGCTGTGCCAGTCGGCCGCGGTATAGGCGTGATGATCCGGATATTCGAGCACGCCGACCAGGTCGGCATCCATCTCGCGCAGCATGCGGTAGAACCCGCCGGCGTCGGCGAGTCCGCTGACCGCGACCACCCGCCGGCCCATCAACGCCAGCGGCATTTCCGCCCAGCGCGCGGCGCCCGCCGCGGGCGTGACCAGCGCGCGCGGCCTGAGTGACGCGCGCATCAGGTGCGGATGCTCGGCCAGGGCGCGCGGCAGCGCCGGCGCAACGCCCCCGCGCGCCGCCGCGGATGAGGCAGCATCCGCGGCGACCGCGATCACCGCGTCGGCACGGGACGCGGCGTGCAGCGGCTCGCGCATCGGGCCGGCGGGCAGCAGCCAGCCGTTGCCCAGCCCGCGCTCGGAATTGGTCAGCAGCAGGTCAACGTCGCGCGCCAGGCGTAAATGCTGAAAGGCGTCGTCGAGCACCACCGCGTCGAGTGGGCCGAGCCGCTGCTCGAGCAGTTCGATCGCATCGATGCGCCGGCGCCCGACGGCGACCGGTCCGGCGAACGATTTGGCCATCATCACCGCTTCGTCGCCCGCTGCCTCGGCATCGGCCAGCAGGCGCTCGCCGTCGGAGACGAGTAGCGCGCGCTCCGCCCGGCTTGTGCCGCCCCATCCGCGGCTTACGATCCCGATACGCATCCCGCGCATGCGCAGCCGGGCCGCCAGGAAAAGCGTGAACGGCGTCTTGGCGTTGCCGCCGACCGTGAGATTGCCCACGCTCACGATCAGCGGCCGGGCGCGCCGCTTCATCGCGCGCCACCACAGCGCGCGCGCGGCCAGGCCCGCGCGGTACACTCCCGAGGCCGGCACCAGGGCCGTCCACAGCAGCCGCTCGTGCAAGGCGAGATCGCGCTGCCACAATCGTTCCAGGCGCGAGCGGGCGGGGGGCGCGGGCGTCGAAACGGCCATCGCTACTCGCCGCCGAGCAGCGGCCGCAGCCGCGCCATCGTCGCCGCCACGCCGCCGGCCATTCGCTCGACCGCCGCGCGCGCGCGTCGCCCGGTCTCGACGCGCGCCGGTTCGTTCGCAAGCAGCTCACCGATCGTGCGCGCGAGTTCGGCTGCGTCGCGCACCACCGTGCCCGCGCGGCACTCGAGCAGCGCCGCGGCCATAGCGCGTTGATTCTCATGATAGGGTCCGAACAGGACCGGCACGGCGGCTGCGGCAGGCTCCGCCAGGCTCTGCCCGCCGCGCCCCGGCAAAAGGCTCCCGCCGACGAGCGCGACTGCGGCGCGCGTGTAAACCGCGCGCAACTCGCCCATCGAGTCGAGCAGCAGCGCGTCGCGGCTTCGCGCCGCGCTCGCATCGATCGAGCTCGCGGCGGCGAATTCGACCTTCGCCCGGCGGAGTATTTCTCCGACTTCGGCCGCGCGTCCGAGATGACGCGGCGCGATCACCAGGCCGAGCCGCGCAAAGCGGCCGCGGAGCTCGCGCCAGCCCTCGATCACGATGTGCTCTTCGCCGGGGGCGGTCGAGCCGGCGACCAGCACCGGACGACCGGACATGAAGAGCGCGATCTCCGTCCGCAGCGGAGCCGCGGTCAGGCTGGCGCCGTCAAGCTTGGTATTGCCGGTGACGAAGACGCGCGCCGGCGCGGCGCCGAGACGCACGAAGCGGCGCGCGTCCTCCTCGGTCTGCGCGAGCACCATTTCGGCCGCCGCCAGCGTGTCGCGGAGCAGCGGATGCACGTAGCGATAGCGGGCGAAGGCGCGTTCGGAGATACGGCCGTTGACGATCGCAACGCGTGCGCCGGCGCGGCGCGACCGCACGAAGTAGTTCGGCCACAGCTCGGTTTCCGCGATCAGCACCAGGGTGGGGCGCGTCGCGCGCAGAAAACGGTCAAGCGCTGCGGGCGCGTCGAGCGGGGCCGGCAGATGCGCCTGCGCCGCGGGCATCGCGCGGCGCGCGGCCTCGCGTCCCGCGGCGGTCATCGCGGTGACGATAAACGTCGCGCCCGGCCGCTCGCGCGCGATCGCGTTGACCAGCGCGCCGAGCGCGCCGATCTCGCCCACCGATGACGCGTGCGTCCAGATGCGCGCGGCGCCGGGCACGGCGGCCGCGCGGACGCCGTGCCAACCGCGGCCCATCCGCGCGCGCCGCGTCTCGGCGTCGCGCGCGCCGCCGCTCAGCGCAAGCGCGATCGGCAGCGCCGGATACCAGAGCGCGTTGTAAAGGCGATGGAGCATCGAGCAGCCGCCCGCGCGACGCGCGGCCCCGCCGGCCGGCGGCGCCTCGCGGTCTTCGCCGAGCGTATTCGCGGCGTTCATCCCATCATGTCCAGCGCGATGGCGGCGACGCGCGCGGCCGCTCCCGGCTCGCCGAGGCACCCGCGCAGCGCGAGCAGGGCGTTGCGCGTGTCCGTGCGCAGCGGTTCGACCATCAGGTTCTCCGCCGCGCGCACCAGGTTGCGCGCATTCACGTCGCGCTGAATCAACTCGGGCACGATTTGACGGCCGGCCAAAATGTTCGGCATCGCTATGTGATCGACGCCGCGCACGAGCACGCGCGCCAGGCCGTAGGTCAGCGGCGACATCCGGTACGCCACCACCATCGGACATCCGAGCAGCGCGCTCTCGAGCGTCGCGGTGCCGGAGGCGGTGAGCGCCAGCTCGCTGGCGGCGACGATGCTGTAGGTATCGCCTTCGACCAGCGGAATGCCGTCGAGACTGACGCGGCCCTCGGCGCGCAGTTGCGCGGGCGTGAGCGTCGGCGCCAGCGCGATTAACGGCGTGAGTCCGTGATCGGCGGCCAGCACGCGCGCCGCCTCGACCATCGGGCGCAACAGGTAGCGCACTTCCTTTCGCCGGCTTCCCGGCAGCAGCGCCAGCAGCCGCGCGTGCGCGGGCAGGCCGTGACGCCTGAGCGTGGCCGCCCGATCCTGCGCCGGCGCGACGCGGTCGAGCAGCGGATGACCGACGAAAGTGACACGCTTGCCCGCCGCGGCGTAAATCCCGGCCTCGAACGGAAAGACCACGGCGAGCCGATCCGTCCGCTCGATAATCTTCGCCACGCGGCCGCGCCGCCAGGCCCAGACCTGTGGGGTGATGTAGTAGAGCACCGGCACGGCGGCCCGCTGGGCGCTGCGCGCGAGCGACATGTTGAATTCGGCGAAATCGATCAGGATCGCGAGGTCGGGCGGATCCTGCCGCAGGATCCGCTTGAGTTCGCGCAGCACGCCAAGCGTGCGGCGGATGGTCGAGGCCAGTTCGGCCAGGCCAAGCGCGGCGATATCCTCGCTGCGCGAGAGCGCGCGCACCCCCGCGGCGCGCATCCGCTCGCCGGCGACGCCGAACACGTCGCATCCGGGGTCGCGGGCGAGGATTTCCGCGGCGAGGTCGGCGCCATGGAGGTCGCCGGAGGCCTCGCCGGCGACGATCATCACGCGGCGGCGGCGCGGCGACGTGCCGGCGGCCGGCCGGCGCTCCGTCAGGGTCGCGCTCATCGGATGAATTGTGCTGGAAAACGCGCGCGCGCGCCACTGCGGGCGCGGCGGCGACGGGACCGGACGGCGGGCTCGCCGCAGGCGCGGCGGCTTGCAGTTGGATCGCAAACAAAGTAGGTTCGCGCGAGATTCAGAGCGGGACGGCCGCGACCGGTCCCGTGCAGCGGGAGATCAGGTGTGGTGAAGATCGAAAACGTGCTCTTCGCAACGGATTTCTCGGAAGATTCCGGCTACGCGCTGACTTACGCGCGCGCGTTGGCGGAAATGAGCAATACCCGGCTCCATATTCTGCACGTGGTCGAGAATCCGCTCGACCATCTTTACGGCGAGCCCCACGGCGAATATCCCGCGCTCGAAGCCAACGCGCTCAAAAAGGTCCATGAGCTGGTGCATCGCTTCGACGACGTGCTCGCCGGCTACGGCAATTACGAGCTTTCCACCAAGGTGGGCGAGGCGGCGCTCGAAATCCTGCGCACCGCGCAGGAAAAAAATGCCGGCGTGATCGTGATGGGCACGCACGGCGGCGGCGCGCTGCGCCATCTGCTGCTCGGCGGCACGGTCGAAAAGATCCTGCGCAGCGCCAACGTGCCGGTGATGGTCGTGCGCCATCCGAGCCGTCATCTGCCCAACCATAGCTGAGCCGCCGCTTCGACCTCAGCCCAGCACGCGGTCGATATCGGCGGCGACGGTGGCCGGTTTGACCTCGAGCGGCTGGTACTGGCGCACCTGATGGCCGTCCGGGCCGAGCAGGAAGCTCGCGACCGCGTGATTGACGGTGCCGTCGGGATTGCGGTCGCTGGTGAGATCGAAGAGCGCCAGCACGCGATCGATCTGCGCCGGCGTGCCGGTCAGAAACAGCCATCCGGGATGATCGGCGCCGCGCGCCACCGCATAGCGCTCGAGCTGCGATGGATGGTCGCGCTCCGGATCGATCGTGATCGAGACGAAGGTCACCTGCTTGCCCAGTTTGGGCCCGACCAGTTTCGCCACCGACACCATGCGCGCCGTCATCAGCGGGCACGGGCCGGGGCAGCTCGTGTAGATGAAATCGATCAGCACCGGCCGTCCCTTGAGCGAGGCCAGATCGACGTTGCGGCCGTGCTGGTCGACAAGCGTGATCGGCGGCAGGCAGTCCGCTGGATTGGCAGCGGGATACGATCCGGCCTTGGCCATTTTGCCATGCGAGCAGCCCCACACCCCGAGCATCGCGACGGCCACCAGAGCCTTCGCCACCAAAGTTCTAATCATTGGAAAGATCGGAAATCGGGTCTTCATCGTAAACAAATAGAACCATGTTGCCGGAAAAATCGTCATTCGCAGCGACCGCGGAATCAAGCATGTGCGCCCGGCTCTGCGCGCATGGCGGCGCGGATGCGTTCGCTCACTTCCATCACGCGCACGCCGTCGAGCGCGGTGACTGCGGGCGCGCCGCGCGTGCGCACCGCGGTCACGAAGGCGGCGATCTCGTCGCTCAGCGGGTCGCCCTCCTCAAGATCGATTTGGCGCGCCGAGATCTCCGGCCAGGCCGCGCCGGGCGGAGGCGGCGACTTGCGGTACAACTGGATGCGCCGCGCTTCGTAATCGACGGAAATGTAGGCGTCCGGCTGGAACAGCCGGATTTTGCGCTCGCGCCGCGGCGCCACGCGGCTCGCATTGAGATTGGCGATCAAGCCGTCGGCGAAGCGCACCCGCGCATTGGCGACGTCGATCCGGTCGGTCAGAACCGCCACTCCGATCGCTTCCACTGACACCACCGCCGCGCCGGTAAGGCTCAGGATGACGTCGAGATCGTGCACCATCAGGTCGAGAATTACGTCCACGTCGGTCCCGCGCTCGGTGAAAGGCGCGACGCGCAGGCATTCGATATAGCGTGGTCCGCGGACCATCGGGCGCAGCTCGACGATCGCCGGATTGAAGCGTTCGAGATGCCCGATTTGGAGAACCCGCGCGCTGCGCTCGGCCAGCGCGGCCAGCGCGCGCGCCTCAGTCACGCTTGCCGCCATCGGCTTTTCCAGCAGCACGTCAATTCCGCGCGCGAGCAGATAGGATGCGATTTCATGATGCAGGCTGCCGGGCGCGGCGACGCTCGCGGCCGCGACCTGTCCGGCAAGCGCGCGATAGTCGCCGAGCGGCGCGGCCCCGTGCAGCGCCGCGATTTCCGTTGCGCGCGCGCTGTCGATATCGACCACGTGGGTGAGCTTGACGCGCTCGAGTCCAGCGTATTTGCGCGCGTGCAACGACCCCAGCCGCCCGGCGCCAACCACTGCGACCCGCAGTTCGTCCATCTTGCGCGCGCTCCCGTCGGCTGGCTCAGCCGGGCGTGCCCGGCTCCGCATCCGCCGCGGCGTCCTCGCCCCATACGATGAGGCCCGCAGCGTCGGCGGCGGCCAGCGTGCGCGCGCGTTCGAGGATGAGCGCCTGTCCGGCCGCGACGCCGATCATCGCGGCGCCGATTTCCTCGAGCAGGTCGATCGTGGCCGGGCCGATCGCGGGGCGGTCGAAACGCAGATCCTGGCCGGGCTTGGCGATCTTGGCCACGACCAGGCCGCGCCCGCACAGGGCCGCGGCGCGGCGCAGGGCCGCGTCGGTGCCCTCGATCGCCTCGATCGCGCCGACCATCCCGTCGCGCACCGCGGCGGCCTGGCCGACGTCGAAGCGCCCGAGCGCCCGCATCACGCCCATCGCCAGGCGCAAATCTGCGAGCTGCGCCGCGGTGGGCTGCGGGCCCGCCATCCGGCCGCGCGCGGCCAGCGCGTCCTCCAACAACGGCACCGGATCGATCATGGCGATGCCGTCCGATTCGACCTCGGCCGCGACCGCGCGCAGCAGCGCGTCGTCGCTGAAGCGGCCGACCCGCGCGAGCATCGCGATCGCCCGCGCGTCGGGCGCGAAGGATTCGCCCAGGCGGGCGCGCGCGATTCCGCCGGCCATCGCGGCCTGCGTGACGCCGGCGCGCTTGAGGGCGTCGATGAGTGTCTGCAGCTCTCCCACGCGAATCCAGGTGATCTGATCGCACAGCGCGGAGAGCCGCTCGTCGGTTTCGCCGCGATGCGCCACCGCGACCACGGCGCAGCCGCGCCGGCGCGCGGCGGTGGCGACCTCGATCGGAAACACGCCGTTGCCGGCGATGAGGCCGAGCTTATTCACGGTCGCGGCCCACAACGCCGCGCTCCGAGGTGCGGATGAAATCGATCAGGTTGCGCACCTCGGGCTGCGCGCCGTGCTCCTCGAGCACCTGCTTGAGCGCGTCCTCGCGCAGCAGCTTGGAGTAGAAGAGCGTGCGGAAGGCGGCGCGCAGCGCGGCGATCAGCTCGGGGCTGAAGCCGCGGCGTTCGAGTCCGACCGCGTTGATCCCGACCAGGCGCGCGCGATCGCCCGCGACCATCGCGTACGGCGGCACGTCCTGGGCGACCTTCGAGCCCGCCGCGAGCATCGCGTGCGAGCCGATGCGGCTGAACTGATGAATTCCACACATGCCCGCGGTCACCACCCATTCGCCGAGCACGCAATGGCCCGCGATCTCGGTCGAGTTGGCGAGGATAGAATGGTCGCCGACGATGCAGTCGTGGGCGACGTGCACGTAGTTCATCACCAGCACGTGGTTGCCGATGCGCGTGAGCATCCCGCCGCCCTCGGTGCCGCGATGGATGGTAGTGAACTCGCGGATGCGGTTGTCGTCGCCGATCTCCAGGCGCGAAGGCTCGCCGCGATACTTGAGATCCTGCGGCGCCGCGCCGATCGAGGAGAACTGGAAGATCAGGTTGCGCTCGCCGATCGTGGTGCGCCCTTCGATCACCGCATACGGCCCGACGCGCGTACCCGCGCCGATGCGTACCTCGGGGCCGATGACCGCGCCCGGGCCGAGCTCGACGGTGGAGTCCAGCTCGGCGCGCGGATCGACCACGGCGCTCGGATGGATGCGACCGGCTATGGCGCTGACTCCTCGACTTCCATCGCGGACAATTCGGCCTCGGCCACCAGCTCGCCGTCCACTCGCGCCTCGGCCTGCATCTTCCACAGCGGGCGATGATGCTTCAGCAGCCGCACTTCCATGCGCAGCTGATCGCCCGGCACCACCGGGCGGCGCAGGCGCAGCCGATCGATGCCGGTGAGCATGAACAGACCCTGCGGGCGCGCGCTGCCGCTCATGCCGAGCGCGAGCAGGGCGCCCGACTGCGCCATCGCTTCGACGATGAGCACGCCCGGCATCACCGGGCGCCCGGGAAAGTGGCCGTTGAAGAAGGGCTCGTCGATGCTCACGTTTTTGAGCGTGAGCACGCGGTCGGATCCCAGCTCCACGATCCGATCCACCATCAGGAACGGATAGCGATGGGGCAGCCGGCGCAGCAGGCCGGCCAGATCCGGCGCAGGTTTGTCACCGTCCACGTGCGCGGCTCTCAGCGCGAGATGCTCGAGCGCTTGCGCAGCGAGGCGCCTGCGCCCACGGAGCTCTCCGCGCCGCCCCCGGCGCCGGCGGCCGAGGCGTTTTGCGGCCCCGCGCCGGCCCACGCCGGGTCGGGCGCGAGCGTGCCCGCCTTGACGTTCATCGCATCGTAGGAACGGATCACCTGGTCGGTGATGTCGGCCGAGGGGATGCCCCAGAGCAGGCCGCCCTTTTCCATGACCACCGTGTAGCCGCTCTTCTCGCCCAGCTCGCGCACCACGGTGGCGAGGTCGCGCACGATCGCGGCCGTGGCCTGATTGTCCTTCTCGTGCAGCTCGTCACGCTCGTTCTTCACGTCATCCTGGAACGTGCGCATTTTCTTGTTGAGCTCTTCTTCGAGGTTCTGACGCTGGTCCGGCGGCATCAGCATGCCCTTCTTGTCGAGTTCGTCCTTGAGCCCCTGGGCCTCGGACTGCTCGCGCTGGAGGCGGGCCTGCGCGCGTTCGGCCTCGGCGCGGATGTTGGAGCGGGCGCGCTTGCCGTTGTTGCACTCGTTGAGTGCGCGCTGAATATCGACATACGCGATCTTGACTTCAGCCCGCGCCGGAACCGCGGCTGCCATCAGCAGGACCATCGTCCCGCAGATCAGACCTTGCCTCATCGAAGTAACAACCCTCCCATGAAACTGGTTGGCGCAGCGCAACCTTGGCCGCCGACGCGGCGCGGCGCGCGCAAGTGCCCGCCCACATTTAAGCTGATTTTGCGCGTGCCGCGCTAGAGCGGAGCGCCCGCGCCGAAGTCGAACACGGTGGACTGATCGTTAGGCCGCCGGTTGATCGGCCGCGCGATGTCCACGTTGATCGGCCCGAACGGCGATTTCCAGAAAAGCCCGATGCCCCAGGCGTACTGCAGCCCGTCAAACGTGATCGAGTCGCGGGTGAGGAAGGAATTGCCCGCATCGAAGAAGACGTTGCCGCGCATGCCCAGTGCCTCGATGATCGGGAAGCCTATCTGCTGACTGAACAGCAGCTCCTTGCTTCCGCCCACCTGCTCTACCCCGAACGGTTGTCCGAGCTGGTTGAATAGCGTCACCTGCGGACCGAGCGAGTAGATCTCGTAGCCGCGCACCTGGCCCTGGCCGTTGAGGCCGCCGGGAAAGAATCGCTCGTACAGCGGGAGATTGCCGCCGGTGCCGCTTTCCAGCGAGGTGCCCCAGCCCAGCGTGACCGCCGGCGAGTAAACCCACTCGCCGAGCGTGGGGCTCTTGATGAACGGGAAGAACCAATGCCCGTGCGCCACGCCCTTGATGAACGGCGTGCCGCCCGCGCCCGCCAGCTCGAGGTCGAGGGTCTGGATCGAGCCGCTGCGCGGATCTCGCGGATCGTCCACCGTGAACCGGCGCAGCGAGGGCAGGAACTCCGAGACCCGCGTGTAGCCCTTGGCGGCCTGGATGTCGAACGTGGTGAACGGGGACAGGCCGCTGATGCCCACGCTCTCGAACTCGTAGCCCAGCCCGGCGGTGATGTGCTCGAGCGAAAACGGACCGAGCTTGCGCAGGCCGAGCTCGGCCAGCGGATAGCCGCTGTTCAGCAGGAAGCCGACCTCGCTCTGATTGAAGCTGAACAGGTAGAGCTTGTTGTCGAAGCCCTGCAGGCTGACCGCCAGCGGCATGTCGAGGAACCAGGGCTCGGTATAGGTGACGCTCAGGTTCTCGAACAGAAAGCCGATTTCCGCGCTGAAGGCGGCGGATTCGCCGCCGCCGAACAGGTTGGTGTTCTGCAGCAGGAAGGTGCCGAACAGCGACGACGCGCTGTCGTAGCCGCCGCCGACCTGGAACGACGCGGTGTTGCCCTCCTGCACGTTGACGTCGAGGTTGATCTTGTCGGGCTGGCGGGCGGGTTCGGTCGACAGGCGCACGCTCTGAAAGAAGCCGAGCGCGTTCAGCCGCTGCTTGGATTCCTGGATCTTGGAAGCCGAATACGGCTCCTGTTCCTGCACGCGGATCTCGCGCCGGATCACCTTGTCCGAGGTCTTGGTGTTGCCGGAAATCTTGATGCGGTCGATCAGCACCTCGTTGCCCGGCGTGATCTGATAAGTGACGTCCACGCGATGCGCCGCCGGATCGACCTGGGTGCGCGGATCGACGTTGACGAAGGCGTAGCCGCGGTCGGAGTAGAAGTCCGACAGCGTCAGCACGTCATGCTCCATGTCGGCGCCGTTGAACACCCGTTTGGGCTTGAGCGTGAGCTTCGACATCAGCTCGCTTCTGGGGAACTTGAGATCGCCGGCCACGCCGATTTTGCCCACGTCGAACACCGGGCCCTCGTCGATGTTGACCGTGACGACGATCGAATTGCCGTGGCGGACGATGGCCGGATCGCCGATATGCACCTGCAGGTAACCGTGGTTGTAGTAAAACGCGGTCAGGCGATCGACGTCGTCCTGCAGCTTGGTGCGATCGAGCACGCCGGTATTGAAGAAGCGGCTGAGCAGGGTGTGCTTGCGCGTCTCCATCAGGCCGCTCAGCCGGCGCGACGAAAAATGCTTGTTGCCGACGAAATCGATCGCGCTGATCTCGACCAGCGGCCCCTCCTTGACCTGGAACACGCCGACCGCGGTGTTGCTCGGCCCCGCAATCGTGTGGAAAGTGACGTCGGCGTCGAGGTAGCCCTTGCTTTGATAGACCTGGCGCAGCGCCTGGATGCTGGACTCGACGAGCTGCGGATCCTCGATGACCCCCGAATGCAGCTTGATCGCGCCCACCACCTCGTCCGCGGTGGGCTTGATGTTGCTCATGCCCGAGGTGCGGACGTCGGTGATGAGCGGCCGCTCCCTGACGTGGAAGGTGAGGATCGCCTGGTCGCCGGTCCGTTCGACGCTCGCGTGCACATCGGTGAAGAAGCCCATGCGGTAGATCGATTTGACGTCCCGGTCGACCATCGCGTCGTTGAGCGCCTGGCCGGGCTGCTCGCTGATGTGAATGCGGATGGCGTCCTCTTCGACGCGCTGATTGCCGACGATGCGGATGCGCGAGATGGTTGGCGGCGGCTGTGCGCCGGCGCGCGACGCCACAAGCGTCAGCGCCGCGATCAGAAACATCGTATGGATTAGCCGCTCGCCGACGCGACATCGCTTGCGCGAATCCACCAATCACACTCCCATCTGTGCAGGGCGCGACCAAGCTAACCAATCGTCAGTGCGAAGTAAACGAACGGGCGCGCCTCGATCCGCGTCTGGATTCACAGCCGCTAGCCGCGCTCCTCGAACAGCCGCCCCTCGCGCAGCCGCAGCGCGCGCCCCATCGAGCGCATCAGCGCCTCGTTGTGCGTGGCGATGACCAGCGTGATGCCGAGCCGGCGATTGAGTTGATGAAAGAGCTGATGCACCTCGTCGGCGGTCTGCGGATCGAGATTGCCGGTTGGTTCATCGGCGAGCACCAGGCGCGGATGGAGGACCACGGCGCGCGCCACCGCAACGCGCTGCTGCTCGCCGCCCGACAGCTCGGCCGGCCGCCGGCCAAGCTTGTCGGCCAGCCCCACCAGCTCGAGCATCTCGCCTGCGCGGCGTTCGGCCTCGCGCTCGGGCAGGCGCGCGATCAGAGCCGGCATCATCACGTTCTCGAGCGCGCTGAAATCGGCCAACAGGTAGTGGAACTGGAAGACGAAGCCGAGCTTGAGATTGCGAAAATCGGCCAGCGCGCGCTGGTTCAGCAGGAACAGGTCCTGACCCTCGAAGAACACCTTGCCGGCGCTCGGCGCTTCGAGGCTGCCCAGGATGTGCAGCAGGGTGGATTTGCCGGTGCCCGACTGGCCCACGATCGCGATTTCCTCGCCCGCCCTGACTTCCATCGTGAGCCCGCGCAGCACGCGGATTTCACGGTCGGCGTCGAAGAAGCTCTTGTCCAGCGCCTCGGCGCGCAGCAGAAGCTCGGACTGCGCCGTCCCGGCGCGGGCGGCGGTTGCGCCCGGTTCTGCCGCGGCGCGGGGCAACGGTTGGCCGCGCTCATTCATAGCGGATGATCTCGACCGGCGAGAGCGTGCGCGCCTTGAACGCGGGGTAGAGCGCGGCGGCCAGACACAGCACCACCGCGGCGACCGCGACCGCGACGAAGTTCACCGCGTACAGCCGCACCGGCACCGCGCTCACCATGAACATGTCGGGCGGCAGATGAATCAGGTGATACTTGCCGATCAGGAAGGAGGTCACGAGGCCGCCGAGCACGCCGACGGCCGTGCCGACGATCCCCAGCGCGGCGCCCTCGCACAGGAAAATCGCCGCCACCGAGCCCGCCCGCGCGCCCATCGTGCGCAGGATGGCGATCTCTTTGCGCCGCTCCATCACCACCATCACCAGCGTTGCCACAATATTGAACGCCGCCACCAGCACGATCAGCATCAGCACCAGGAAATAGGTGAAGGTCTCCAGCTTGAGCGCGGAAAACAGGGCCTCGTTGGCCTGCGTCCAATCGGTTACGGTGAAGCCGCCATCGAGCAGCCGCGCCAGCCGCGCCCCGATGCGCGGTGCCGCGAACAGGTCGCGCACGCGCAACTCGAGCCCGCTTTCGAGTTGCGGGTCGTCCGCCAGCAGCGCCTGTGCGTTCTTGAGCGAGACGAAGATCAGCGACGAGTCGTACTGGAACATGCCCGAATGGAAAAGCCCGCCGAGCACGAAGCGCCGCAGGCGCGGCGCGCCGATCCCTCCGCCCAGGCTCGCCGGTGAGATGAGCACGACCGGGTCGCCCATGCGCAATCCAAGCTCGAAGGCCAGCGAATCGCCGATGATGGCGCCGGGCAACTCGACCGTGCGCTTCGCGCCCTGGTCGGTGACCGCCGCCGGAAAGTCGCGATCGAGCGCATCCAGCGCTCCCGACTTCAGCGTCAGCTTAAGCTCGGCGAGTACCGGGTTGTTCTTCGCCACCACGCCCCGCAGCACCCCGCCCGCGACGTAGGCCGGCACGCCCGCGGCGTTGGTCGAGACCGCCATCACCTGCGAGGAAACGTAAGGCGCAGCCGCCTCGATTCCGGGCACCGTGTCGATTCGCCGCGTCACTTGCGCCGGATCGAAGGCGGCGCCGTTGGTGCTTTGCACCGTAATATGCGGGTTAAAGGCCAGCAGTCGCTGGCGCAGATCCTCCTGGAAACCGGTCATCACCGACAGCACCACGGTCAAGGCGAAGGTGCCGAGAGCCACGCCGGCGAGCGAAATAATCGCGATCAGGGACACGAAACGCTCGCGCCGGCGCGCCCGCAAATAGCGCATTCCTATCAGGTATTCGAAGTGCACCGCGCAAGGTCAGCCGGAGACGGCATTTGGGGCGATTGCCGTCGCGCGCCGGCGCCGGCGCGTATCCGGAGCGGCTTTTCGCAGGCGATGTTCGACGGCAAAGCTCGCGTAAAAATGATCATGCAAAACAGGTGCGAATTATCCATCCCATAGTCTTCGAGACGTAACACTTTTGCAAACCCGACTGCGGTTGCGGTGCCTACATACGATAGCTATAAAGGCCCAGAGTCTGCACCGAGGGGTATCCGAAAATGAAGTGCTGGTTGTTGGGGGCACTAGCCTTTGCGGTCTGGTTTGGTGCGGTAGGAGCGCAGGTCCAGGCCCAGGATTCTCCTCCTCCGCCCCAGGATCAGAATCTGATCACGATGAATTTCCAGGACGTGGATATCCCCGTCCTGGCCAAGTTCATCAGCGAAATCACGGGCAAGAACTTTGTCGTCGACGAGAGCGTGCGCGGCAAGGTGAGCATCATCTCGCCGACCAAGGTCACGCCGCAGCAGGCCTTTTCCATCTTCCAGTCGGTGCTCCAGGTCAAGGGCTTTACCACGGTCCAGGCGGGACCGGTGATCAAGATTGTCCCCTCGCGCCAGGTCCGCGAAACCGCGGCGCTCACGACCTCGCAGGAGCCCGGCGAAGCGCGCGGCGACGCCTACGTGACGCGGATGGTGCGGCTCAAGAACATCGACGCCGCCTCGCTGGTCAACGTCGTGCAGCCGATGGTTTCGCATGACGGCCTGGTCGCGGCGTTTCCCGAGGACAACACGCTCATCCTCACCGACGACGCCTACAATATCGATCGCCTGCTGCGCATCATCGGCAGCCTCGACGTCCAGGGCACGCATCAGAATATCGAAGTCATCCCGTTGCAGCTCGCCTTCGCCGACGACCTGGCTTCGCAGATCCAAAAGATCATGGGCGCGGAAGGCTCGGAGGGGAACGGCGCGGGACGCTTCCCGCGGCCCGGCCTCGGCGTGGTCGCGCCTTCGGCGCAGGGGCCGAGCGGCGGATTCAAGGTGGTGCCCGACGAACGCACCAACTCGCTCATCGTCCTGGCCGGACCGGTGCAGATGCGCACGATCAAGGAGTTGGTCGCCAAGCTCGACGTGCATCCGCCCAACGAGAATACGCGCATCCACGTCTACCGCCTGAAGAACGCGTCGGCGGGCGAGATCGTGGAGGTGCTCAACGGTCTGCTCGGCGGCGGCGGCGGTCCGTCAACGCTCTCGCCGGTGACCGGACGCAATTCGCTGGGGCGCGGAGGCTCGGGCCTGAGCAGCATGGGCGGCTTCAATTCCGGCTTCGGCGGCGGGATGGGGGGATACGGCGGCGGCTTCGGCGGCTCAAGCTTCGGCGGCCTGACGTCGAGCTTCGGCGGCTACGGGTCGAACTCGGGCTTTGGCGGCTCGATGGGCTCGCCGCTGAGCAGCCGCTCCGGCAGCAATTCGAGCGGAACGATGACCGCGAGCGGCGGCGGCTCCAAGTCGCCCGATTTCGAAAACCCGGTGACCGTGACCGCGGATCCGGCCACCAATTCGCTGATCATCAGCGCGGCGCCCCAGGACTATCAGAGCCTGCAGCGAGTGATCGCCGAGCTTGACGTGCCGCGCATCCAGGTCTTCGTCCAGGCGATCATCGTCGAGGTGAGCGCCGAACGCGCGCGCGATATCGGCGTCAACTGGCAGGCCGCAACCAACATCAGCGGCAGCACGCTGGGCGTGGGCCAGCTCAACTTCGGCACGCTTCAGAACGCGCTCACCAATCCGCTCGGCATGACCGGACTGGGCATCGGGCTCGCCTCGGGCAGCCAATGCACCATCAACGCGGCGGTGAATACCGCGGCGGCGGTGGCCAGCGCCGCCACAACCGGCAGCACCTCGAGCACCGTGACCGTGCCGTGCGACATCGCGCTCATGACCGCGCTGGAAACCGACACGCACAGCAACGTGCTCTCGGCGCCGACACTGCTCACGGCCGACAACGAGGAAGCGACCATCGTGGTCGGCGAAAACCTGCCCTTCGTCGGCTCGGCGAGCGCGACCTCGGCGCTGTCGGGTCAGATTTTCAATTCGGTCGATCGCCAGAACGTCGGCATCACGCTCGACATTATTCCGCAGGTCTCACAGGGCGATTACGTGCGGCTGGATATTTACGAGGAAGTCTCCAACGTCGTCCCTGGGACCACCAACCAGGCCAGCAACCCGCTTGGTCCGACCACGACCATCCGCTCGGCTTCCACCACCGTGATGGTCCAGGACCATCGCACCGCGGTCATCGGCGGCCTGCTCTCCAACGAGAGCGACATCCAGCGCTCGGCGGTACCCTTCCTCTCGGACATTCCGGTCATTGGCAACCTGTTCAGCGAAAACGGCAGCGACAAGAAGAAGCTGAATCTGCTGGTGTTTCTGACGCCGCACGTCGTGCGCACGCGCGACGACCTGCGGGCGCTCGCGCTGGATGAGCGGCAGAAATTCACCGACGCGCTCGGCCGCCGCGAGATGCATCAGATGCCGATGCAGCAGTACAAGCAGCTCTATCAGCCGACCTTCAGCGTGCCCGTCACTCCCGCGCAGGACCTCAAGGATCGCGGGTCGACGATGGCGCCGTCGACTGGCGTCGGCTTCGGCTCGATGCCCTCGAGCATGGCGGCGCCGCCGTCCTCCACGACGCCGCTCAACGCGGAGGAGATCGGTCCAAGCTCCAAGGCGAGCCGGCCGCCGTCGTGGCTGAGCGCGCCGCCATCCGCACCCGCGGCGAGCGCACCGGCGAGCGCGCCGCCGACCACGGTCGCGCCCGCGACCATCGGTTCGTCCGCGCCGTCATCCGCACCGGCTTCCGGGCCGGCGACGCTGGCCGCGGCGCCGGCGCCGAGCGGCGCCGACCCGCGCTGACCGCATCCCTGCGCATGAGCCGCCGCGCCCGCGCCGTCCGTTGGACGGCGCGGGCGCGGCTTGGTTGGCGCGCGGAGGCGCGCGCCGGCGCTTGCGCCGGTGCGCGCGCTCTGGAAGCCTCGATGCCGCTATGGCTCGTCAGACCGGAGCGCTGCGCGCGCGCGCTGAGTACCTGGCGATCGGCGCGCTCGCCGCGCCGCTCGCCGCGATGGAACGCGAGCGCGCGATCCGCGCGGGCGCCCGCCTGGGCGCGCTCGCGATGCGTCTGGATCGCTTCGACCGGGCGGTGGCGATGCGCAATCTCGCGATCGCATTTCCCGAGCGCAGCATCGCCGAGCGCCTGAGCATCCTGCGCGCGACCTATGAGAACTGGGGCCGGATGCTCGCCGAATGGCTGCATTTCTCGACGCTCGACCGCGACAACATCGAGCGCTACGCCGTGTACCGCGGGCTCGAGAACTGGCGGCGAGGCGAGGAGCTGTCGGGCGGCCGCGGCGGACTCATCCTGACCGGCCACTTAGGCAACTGGGAACTGATGATCCTGGCGCACTCGATCTACGGACACCGCGTCGCCATCGTCCATCGTCCGCTGCGCAACCCGCTGATCGATGCCGCCGTGTGCGCGGCACGCAACCGCTTCGGCAACCGCGTCATCCCGCGCAAGGGCGCCGGGCGCGAGGTGCTGCGCCTGCTCAAGCAGAACTGGATCGTCGGCATGCCGCTTGACCTCGATGTGCGTCGCGGCGTGTTCGTCGATTTTTTCTCGCTCAAGGCTTCGACCAGCGACGGCCTCGCGCGCCTGGCGATCGCGACCGGCGCGCCGGTGGTGCCGGTGTTCGCGGTGCGCGACGGCACCAGCAGCCGCCACTTTCTCGAATGCATGGAGCCGCTCGAGACTATCCGCGGCCCCGACCGCGAAGAGGCGATCCGCCTGAACACGCAGCGCTACACGAAAATCATCGAGCAGATGATCCGGCGCCATCCGGATCACTGGAACTGGATTCATCGCCGATGGAAGACGCGGCCGGCGGGCGAGCAGCGGTTTTACTGAGAGTGCGGGACCCGAGCGCAAATCCGCGTGCTGATCGCCGGCCTCAGCTTCGGGATTACAGGCAATCCATCACGGCGCGCGTGAACTCGGTCGTGCGCGCGCTGCCGCCCTGGTCGGGCGTGAGCGCGCGGCCCTCGGCGTAAACCCGCCGCACGGCGCGCTCGAAGCGCCGCGCCTCGGCTTCGAATCCCAGGTACTCGAGCATCATCGCCGCCGAGAGCATCGTCGCCGTCGGATTGATAATGCCGCGACCGGCGATGTCGGGCGCGGTGCCATGCACGGACTCGAAATAGGCGTAGTGCTCGCCGTAGCATCCGCTGGGCGCGAGTCCCAGGCCGCCGAGCGCGCCCGCGGCGGCATCCGACATGATATCGCCATAGAGATTCGGCATCACCACCACGTCGAACTCGTGAGGCGACTGCACGAGCCGGCGCGCGAAGTCGTCGATGATGAACTGTTCGTAGCCGATATCCGGATAGGCCGACGAAACGTCTTCGGCGATACGCCGGAACAGTTCGTCGGATTCGCGCAGCATGTTGTACTTCGCGGTCGCGGTGACCTTGCCGATGCCGCCCGCCGCCTTGCGTTTGCGCGCGAGGCGAAAGGCGAATTCCGCGATGCGCCGGCTGTTGCGCTCGGTGATGACCTTGATCGCGAAGCGTCCCGGCATCGAGGTGTCGAGCGCGGCGCGCGTGATGCGGCCGTGCAGTTTGAGCGGCGCGAGCGTCTCGAGCGGGCCCTCGAGGCCGAGATACAGGTCCTCGAGATTTTCGCGCACGATGACGAAATCGATGCCCTCGGGATGCTTGAGCGGGCTGCGCGCGCCCGGAATATAGCGCGCCGGACGCACGTTGGCGTAGGTGTCCTTGCCCCAGCGCAGGTAAAAGATCGCGCTGGTCTTGCCCGAGGTTGAACCGAACAGCGTGGAATCGGACGCGTCGATCGCCGCGCGCGCGTCAATTGCGGTCTTGCCCTTTACCCACTGCTCGCCGGGCGGAAACTCGACGTACTCGATATCCGGCCCGAGCGCGCGCAGCACTTCCATCGCCGCCGCGACCGTTTCCGGCGCGGCGTCGTCGCCGGGCAGCACCACGACGCGCTTGCGGGCCACGACTTTTTCCGCGGGCGGGCGCGCCGATCAGCCGCCGTAATTGAAGCCGCACTCCTTGAGTGTGAGCGGTTCAGCCTCGCGCTTGAGATAGCCTTCGGTGACCTCGCCGATCACGACGGTGTGATCGCCGAGTTCATGGAAGCCGACCACCTTGCATTCGACCGCCGCCGGCGCGTCGCTGATGATCGGCGCGCCGTTCTTGCCCGCCTCGAAGGCGAAGTTGCCGAATTTGCCGCCGGCCGGCTCGACATGCTTGAAGAACGCGGTGCCGATCGACTTCTGGCCCGTGGCCAGCATCGAGAGCGTAAACACCTTCGACTCCTTGACCAGCGCGTGCGCGGTCGAGTCGCCCTTGACTCCGACCACCACCAGCGGCGGCTTGAAGCTCGCCTGGGTGACCCAGTTCACGGTGGCCACGGTCTGCTTGTCACCGTGGCGCGCGCCGAGCACGAACAGCCCGTAGGGGATCATCAGCAGCGCCTTCTTCTTCGCATTTTCGTCCATCGGTCCCTCTCCAGCAGGTGTCCCCGACGCGCGCCTGCGCCCGGCTGGCGCCGTTGGCTGCGCGCGGTGATATAATTGTTCGCGTTACAGGCAAAGAGTGCATCAATGGCGACCGCCAAGTCAAAGACGCCCCGGATCGCGACGCTTAACGAGGTCGGCCGCTACGCGATCGGCGTGCGATGGTCCGACGGGCACGACAGCATCTATCCGCTGGAGAACCTGCGGCGCGGATGCCCGTGCGACGCCTGTCGCGGCGCGATCGCGGGGGAAATCCCGCCGGCGAGCCAGCGGCTCGGGCAGCTATCGCGGCTGGGCGAGCAGGGCGTATTTCTGGGCTGGGTTGACGGGCACGAGACACTTTATACCACGGTCGAGCTGCGCGCGGCCTGCCGCTGCGCGCGCTGCGTGGCCGAGCCCGAAAAGCCGATCACGGGCTGATACAAACGGCGGTGCTGAGCGGCGCTGGTCCCCGTCCGCTATTTGGCTATGACTCGATTCGGAATCAGCGCTTGAGCAGATGCTCGCGCAGCGCGCTCAATTGCCTGGCTGCCCGCTCCTGCACGGCCGCCTCGTCCTTTTTATCGCTGCCGCGGATCCAGGCCGCCGTCGCGGTGATCGTGACCAGGACCAGTGCAAAGGTGAGCTTCCATCCCATCGTGCGTCACCCACGGCAGGGTATCGCCCTGCGGATAATGATCCGCGCGTACATCGTGACCCGCGCTGACACTTAAATTTATCAGTTTTAATCCATGCGCACGACAGGCGGCGATCGCCCCGGGACGATAGCGCAAACTCGGTCGTTTGGCGCAGCACTTACACCACCTTGGCCGGCTCGGCGCCCACCTTGAGCGAATAGCGTCCGCCATCGGATGCCAGCTCGAGCGGCGCGTCGAAAGCGCGCGCGAGCGTTGCCGAGGTCATCACGCGCGATCGCGGCCCTGCCTCCAGCACCCGGCCGCCGCGGAGCACGAGCACATGTGAGAACCCCGCGACGATCTCTTCGACATGATGCGTCACCAGCACCAGCGTCGGCGCGCCGCCGCGACCGAGCAGCCGCTCGATAAAACCCAGGAAATGCTCGCGCGCGACCGGATCCAGTCCGGCGCACGGCTCATCCAGCACCAGCAACTGCGGCGCGGCGATGAGCGCGCGGCCGATCAGCACGCGCTGGCGCTCGCCCTGCGAGAGCACGCGCCATGGACGATCGACCAGGTACTCGGCCTCGACCTCGCGCAGGATTTCCAGCGCGCGGCGCCGATCCGCCCCCGCCGCTTCGCCCCACATCCCGATCATCGCGCTGCGTCCGCTGACGACCGCGTTGAGCGCGGTCTCGTGTCCAGGCATGAGCTGGTGGATCGACGAGCTGACGAGCCCGATGCGCGTGCGCAGCTCGCGCCAGTCGGCGCGCCCGTAAGTCTCGCCGAGCACGCTGATCGTTCCGGCGGTCGGCCCGAGATAGCCGGTCAGCACGCTCAGCAGCGAGGTTTTGCCCGAGCCATTGGCGCCCAGGATGACCCAGTGCTCGCCCGCGCCCACGCGCCAGTCGATCGCGTCGAGGATGAGCGCATCGCGCTCGACCCGCAGGCCGTGGACTTCGATAATCGCCCGCGCGCCGTCGGAGGCGGGCGCGGCGGAGGGGGAACGGGATGAATCGATACGCGTCATGGTCGATGGCGATCGCTTCGGATGCGGGCCCTAATCGTAATCGAACGAGTCAGGGACGGACAGCCGGGGAGACGATGGGATCGGAGGCTGCGGTTGTATGCGAGCGGCGCGGACGATTAAAATTACCTTAGAACGAGTTAGCGGCGCCGATCGGCTGTGATTAACGGTCGGGCGCCGGAGGTTTGCCGGCCAGCATGCCACGGGACTCATTCAACCGCGAAATCGATTACCTGCGCATCTCGGTCATCGACAACTGCAACTTTCGCTGCGTCTATTGCATGCCGCTCGACGGTCTGCGCTTTTTGCCGCGCGACGAGTTGCTCACGCCGGCCGAAATCGAGGCCGTGGTGCGCGCGGCCGTGAGCGTGGGCTTTCGCAAGTTCCGCCTGACCGGCGGCGAACCGACGATTCGCGCCGATCTGCTCGAAATCGTCGAGCGGCTCGCCGCCGTGCCCGGAATCGGCGATCTTGCGCTTACGACCAATGCGATGCTGCTGCCGAAGCTCGCTGCGCCGCTCAAGCAGGCCGGGCTTAGGCGAATCAACGTCCATCTCGACAGCCTCAATGCCGAGACGGTCGAGCGCCAGATGCGTTGGGGCAGCTTCGCGCACATCTGGGAGGGCATCATGGCGGCCGAGGCCGCGGGCCTCGTTCCGATCAAGCTCAACGCCGTGGTCGCCGCCGGCTTCAACGAAGAGGACGTGGTCGAGCTCGCGGCGCTGACGCTCACGCGCGACTGGCACGTGCGTTTCATCGAACTGATGCCGCTTGGCGGCGGCGAATGCGCGGCGCTCTCGATCAAGCGCTACGTCTCGAATATCGAGACCCGCCGCCGCATCGAGGTCGCGCTCGGCCCGCTGCTCGAGCTCGCCTCCGACAATCCCTCCGACGAGGCGCGCAATTACGTCCTGCCCGGGGCAAGCGGCGTGGTCGGCTTCATCAGCCCGGTGAGCGAGCCGTATTGCGGCACGTGCAACCGGATGCGTCTGACGGCCGACGGAAAATTCCATCTCTGCCTGCTCAACGACGACGAGATGGACGTGCGCAAGGCGCTGCGCACGGGGGGCGGGGTCGAGGCGGTCGCGCGCATCCTGATGCGCGCGGTCGAGCTCAAGCCGACCGGCCATCACCTGCTCGAAGGGCGCTCGACCCGCGAGCGCTCGATGTACCAGATTGGCGGCTGATCCCCAAATTATCCAACAAATCAGCGGCTAATCTGCCTATTCGAGGATGACACGACTACCATTTTTACCACCAACGGGTCGCGGCGAGAGGTGCGGGAATGGCATTGAGTCTTGCCCGCCGCCCGGCGTCACGCTAAGCGAGCCCGTCGACGCCCGGCACGGAGCCACTGCCGCACTTCCGCGCGGTGCCGCCCGCATCCGTTATAGCCGGATCAATTCCATCCGCCGAAACGCCACGATAGAAGCGCTATACCCGCCGGACAATCCGGATTCACTATTCCTTTGGTGAAGACGGAGCGATCTTCAGAACAATTGTCGCAACGCCGGCAGCCAGATTGAGCCCGGCATTGCCTTCTACATTCACCGGCCGAAGTTCGATTGATTTATCCTTTCCCCCTCTCATCGCGGTTTGCCCTCCGAGACTGGATCCGAATGCCGCACTTGCTGTCTGCCCTTGGTAGCTTCCCGCCAGGAATCCTTGAGTGCTCGTGACGTCCATGCCAGGCGCGTACACAGACCACAGCATGACGCCGGACTTCGAGTATCCGATGTCGGTCCCCACTCGATTAATATTTCCCGTATAATATTCGGCCTTGCTGCCTCTGGTCTCCGAAGTGTAAGTGCACTGAAGCTTGCGTGATGAGCCGAATACGAACCCCCAGCCGCTCGCGACGTTGCAGCTGAGAAATCCGATATGCATGAGTGGCTTTGCCGGCGTTTGCTCTTGAGCACGCGCACCAATGGCCACACCAAACGTCATCAACAAGCCGACGAAAAGAAGCACTGACGGTGCACGCATGATTTCGCTGCCTCCTTAACCGCAGCCGAGTACAGCATAAAACGCGACCGTCGCTAAGCGCCTTATTAACGGACGACGGAGAGGTTGATCGCCTCCGGCGTGACGCGACTGCCACCGACGCGATGAAGAGTCTGCCGGCTGACGTCGGGCAAGCGCGCGCTCTCGCCAACGGTGCGCCGCCGGTGCCAAGATTCGGGCAGTAGCGGATGCTCGAAAAATACTTCCGGATGGAGCGGAGCGCGCGCGTGATCCTGCGCCGCTCTACCCGGTATTCAGCATGAAGCCGTCGGGCCGGGTCAGCCCTCGTGCGCGGCGGCCGCTCGAGCCAGGGCGGTGCGATTTACGTCAACAGCGGCGCGACGCTCGAGGTCACACCGGACGATTTCCCTTTGCGCACAATAAAGCTGAAAGTGGTGGCGGGGCGATTTACAGCAATGGAGGCAAGATAACGCTAAAGCGCGGCACTTTCCGGTTTCAGCGTGCATCGCTCAGTTTCAACAAGGCGGCCAGCGGTGGAGCCATATACAGCGCCGGCGGGCAACTGAGCATAGACGGTATCGAGATGCACAATAATCATTCGACTGGCAGCGGCGGAGCAGTCGTGGTGTCAGACATCAAGCCTCCGACCCCGGCATTGATCGCTCGCTCATATGTCCATGACAACTCGGCCGGCGGGAATGGCGGAGCGATTTACGCTCTCGATGGTTCGACGGTCGATATTTCAGCCAGCACTTTCACCGGCGACAGGGCCAACAGGCAGGGTGGAAGTGTATATATCGATACTCTCAGCAACTTGAATGTCCTCAATAGTACTTTTTTCGGCGGCGCAAATCGCGAGGGTATTGTAGTCGCCTCTGGTCTGGGCAATCTAGTGTTTTCAACCATCGTTGGCGCCAATTTAGGAGCCGGATCGACGCCAACTACTCATCTGAGCAATAGCATTTTGCGCGAGGTCGCCTGTTCAACCATCGTGGACGTTGGGTCCAATCTGCAATTTCAAAGCACGGGCTGCCCCGGCAGCATCTTGAACACGAATCCCGATCTGGATCCGCGCTTTCTTGAGAACAACGGCGGTCCGACGCCGACCATCGCTTTACTTCCCGGTAGTCCAGCAATCGGGGCCATCGCCATTGGTGACTGCATCGATCAGAACAACAAGCCGGTTACCACCGACCAGCGCGGCTTCGGCCGTCCTGACGCAGCAGACCGAAGCCATTGCGATATCGGCGCGTACGAGTTTGGCGCCGTGCCGTGACCGGTTACGGACGCACGTGAACAGTCCCCGGTCGTGCGGCTATCAGCCGCAGCCGACCCGCCGGGGACGGCGATCGGCGGTGCGGTGAACGCGAGTTTCGTGTACGATGCGTTCGGGCGTCGCGTGGCGCGGGACGTGAACAACGTTACCACCGAGTTTCTCTACGACGGGCTCAACCCGGTGCAGGAGCTGGACGGGAACAATCCGCCATCCGACCGCCGAGCTGCTCACCGGGCTCGATATCGACGAGTATTTCACGCGCACGGACACGAGCGGCGCGATGGCGTTCCTGAGCGACGCCCTGGGCTCGACGCTTGCGCTCACCGATTCGAGCGGCGCGATCAACACCAGCTACACCTACGAGCCCTTCGGCAAGTCCACGGTTGCGGGAACCAACGCGAATCCCTACCAGTTCACGGGCCGCGAAAACGACGGCACGGGGTTGTACTTCTACCGGGCGCGCTACTACAGCCCGACGTACCAGAGGTTCATCGGCCAGGATCCGATAGGATTTAGAGGCGGGGACTGGAATCTGTACGCATACGTTTTGAACAGCCCGGTTAGCTTGGTCGATCCTTTTGGCTATCAATGGCGACCCACGCCGACTCCCGCTCCGACGCCATCGCTTGACCAGGTGCTTCGAGATGCCGCCAATCCACTGGATCTTTTTAATGCGAATACGCCATCCGGCGGACCAGCGATATCTTGCGCACCTCCGCCACCGGTACCCGCGCTGTGCGCGGGCGGCCCGATAGGCGCGGAGGGTATGGGCCTGCTCGCCGGCAGCGGTTTCGTCGGAGGCTATCTGGCGTATGGCCCAGTTGGTAGCGCAATCCTCGGCAGTATCACGAGCGTCGCGGCTGCTTGGCTCGCAGCTCAATGCGGTGAAGAGTAGAGCTGTTATTACGATGACTAACGAATCAGACGCAGCAACGACCAACAGGTCGGTGGCTTTCATACCGCTTTTGGGTGCGGCTCTTGGCTTGTCCATCGCTTCGCTGGCGGCGGTGCTCCGAGCGAGCCGACCGCCCATGGAGTGGCCGGAAGCGGTCGAGGTATTTGCCGGCGGTTACGCGACCGGCGTATCAGTGACCCTATATGTCGAGCGCTACTGTCGCGCGGCTGCTCTTGGGAGTTACAGGATTATCGAGAGTTCGGGCGCAGGAGTCGGCTTTGCAACGGTCCTTGCGCTAGTATGGGCGTTCGCTTCCGGCCGGCCGCTAGCGGACCCGGCCCTCGATTTGTGCAGCGCCATAGCGGCCGCGGCCCTCCTCATCCGCGAGCGAACCGACAGGGTCCGCGCGCTGGTGCTCATCCTCATGGCAATTGCAGTATTTCACTGGCCGCCCGTTAGTGTTCACTTCCCATTCATCTCCCTGAGTATTTTCTGGGTTGTGCTCGCAGTTGGATGTTTGACTGGTGGTCACGGTCACAGAACAGCCGTTCATCGACTCTTTTCGGTAGGAGTGCTCACGAATCTTATTGTCGCGGCGTTCGGGGTCTACGCGTTACGACTAGCCTACACCGTTGGCTCGCCCTTGGGCCTTCTGTTAGGCGGCGCCATGCTCATATTGGGTACAATGGGCACTGCAGTGATCGTCCTCCGTGGCCCCTGGCCAGAGCAGCACGTATAGGCACGGCTGGGGGACGTCGCGATGCCGGTTCCGATGCCAGTTCGTAACGTTAGTCCCATCGTGACAACCGCTGTTCCACGATGAAAGCGTGAGTTCGATTTCCCGCAACCCGGGCTGAACCGCTGCCCGCTGATGGCTTCCGCCTAAATTGCCGGGGGGGCCTGGCCTTCTGGCCGTCGCGCGTATTTTTACGAGACACGTCGCTCATCCCCCTGGATGAAATCGGTATGCGGAAGGCGGCCGGGTCTGCGATTTTGCCGGATATCATCGTATACAGTCCGCTACTGGACTTCAGGGCGCCGGGCCCGAATGCTCTATTTTACTGCAATACCGTCGGTATCCGGCGGCTGGCCGCCGACGGTTCGCCGCAAGCGGGCGGCGAGCGGTATCGTCCCGGCGAAGAGGACTCGCGCGCCGGCGCGGCGCTAGAGCGTTTAGGAACGGAAAAGGGACGGGATGTCGCGACGGCCGTGCAGCACACGGGCGACTTCGATGCCCTTTGCGCTTTCACGATAGAAGATCACGTAATTGCCGACCGCGAAGCTCCGGATTGAAGCGTCGAGTTCGAGACGCGGCCGACCGGCCTTGGGCGAGTTGGCCAGGAACTGGCACTTCTCGTGGAGTTGATCGAGAAGGCGGTCGGCAGCTTCGGTATTGCCCTGCGCCACGAAGACCCAGATGTCGGTGAGGTCTGCCGCGGCGAGTTCAGATAGTACGACTTCGCTCACCGCGGCCGGCCTTTGCGCGCTGCCGCGGCAACTTGCTCCCGTCCCTCGTGTTTGATGCGCTTGAGGGCCTCGGCATCGAATGGCCGGCGCCGCCCTTGGTCGAGTTGTTCAAGTCCGCGCCGGACATCCTCGCGCAACTGATTGAGTTGATCGCGTTCCTCCAGCAGTCGAAGAGCTTCGCGGATCACCTCGCTGGCCGAGGCGTAGCGTCCGGAGGTGACGCGATCGGCGACGATCTTTTCCAATTCGGGGGTCAAAGAGACGTTCATTGTGCGACTCCAAATCCGAGCAGGCTCATCCGTCAACTGTAGCAAACTTCGCTAATCTTTGACATCAGCGAGATGCACTTCGCCAGCATGCCGGCGCGCCGGCGGCGGGCTCCGATACGAGCGTTCGGCGCCGCGCTCGCGCGACGCGGAATCAGGCGCGGCCTCCCGGAGCAGGGTAAGGAGGCCATGTCGAAAGCGTCACGCTCAGCGCCGTGACGGTGCCAGCGACCGCTGCATGCGCGAAACATTCTGCTCGTCACCCCGCCGCTCACGTGGTGAGCTGGTGGTAGCCGGTTTTGAGCTGCTCCCGGTTCTTCCACGCGGTCCAGGCCGGGAGTCCCACGAATATCGCGCCGGCTATCCCGCCGCCGACCGGCGCCAGGATCGAATCCAGTAGTTGCCAGCATCGTCGATTGATCATTCGCGGAACGAAGCTGACCGACCGGGTCAGCCCTCGTGCGCGGCGGCAGTTGCGCCGTCGTGCGCGTGACGCTCGTAAAAGAAGTAGAACGACGGAATCATCAGCGCGCTGACCAGGGCGAGCAGGCGATAGATGTCGTTGAACGAGAGCATCGCCGCATGCGACTGGATGCTGTCCATCATTTGCGCCAGGCCTGGCTTGTGTCCGCTGACGATCTGCGGCAGGTACATGAAGTCCGGCGCGCCGGGCAGCCGCGGTCCAATCGCGCCTAGCTGCCAGGCCTTGAAGACGGTGACGTGATTGACCAGGCGGCTCTGATGGAGCTGCTCGTGGCTGATCAACATGCTGGTCAGGCAGGCGATGCCGACCGCGGCGCCGGTGTTGCGCATCATGTTGTACAGGCTCGCCGCGAAGCCCATCCGCTCGCGCTCGACGCACGAGATGCTCACGGCCGAGACCACCGGAAAGGTCAGGCCCATCCCGAAACCGAGCAGGATGCCCGGCCAGATGACCGCCCACATGCTGACCTGCAAATCCCATCCCGCCATTTTCCACAACGAATAGGCCATCAGGGCGAAGCCGAGCGCGAGCACCGCGCGCGTGTCGATGCGCCGGCGGGCGAGCTGCCCGACCAGCAGCATTGCCGCCATCGTGCCGAGCCCGCGCGGCGCCAGCACCAGGCCGGCCTTCCACGCGTCGTAGCCCATGAACTCCTGCAGGAAGATCGGCAGGAGCACGCCGGTGCCGTAAAGCACGAAGCTGCGGCCCACGGTCAGCAGCACGGCGAGGGCGAAGATCGGGATGCCGAGAATGCGCATGTCGATGATCGGCTGCCTGATGCGCAGCTCATGAATCGGCAGCCATAAAAGACAGGCACCCGCCGCGGCGGTCGCGATCACCACCCACTCGGCCGCGAACCAATCCGCGCGCTGTCCGCGATCGAGCACGATTTGCATCAGCCCGAGGCCAAAAGCGAGCAGCGCGATCCCGAGATAGTCGATATGTTCGCCGCGTGTGCGCTGCGCCTTAAGGTAGGGCGGGTCCTGCACGAACGCCGAGACCATCAGCACGGCGGCGATGCCGATCGGGACGTTGATATAGAAGTTCCATCGCCAGTTCAGGTTGTAAGTGATCCAGCCGCCGAGCGTCGGACCCATGATCGGCGCGACCATCAGGCCGAGGCCCCAGGTCGCCATCGCCAGTTGCTGCTCGGAGGGCGGAAAGGTCTCCATCAGGATGGCCTGCGACGAGGGCACCATCGCGGCCCCCGCCGCGCCCTGGATGAAGCGGAATAGTTCCATCTCGGTGAGCGACTGCGCGATGCCGCACAGCGCCGAGGCGCAGACGAAGACCACGACCGAGAATAGGAAATAGCGCTTGCGGCCGAAGCGCGCGGAGATCCAGCCGGTCATCGGGATCATGATGCCGTTGGCGACCAGGTAGCTGGTCAGGACCCATGCGATTTGATCGACGCTGGCCGAGAACGTGCCCTGCATGTAGGGCAGCGAAACGTTGATGATCGAGACGTCCAGCACTTCCAGCACGGTGCCGAGCATCACGGCGATCGCGACCATCCACTTGTGCGCGCTTATGGCGGGCGCTGCGCCGCGCATCGCGGCGGAGGTCTGTGAGTGGGGAGAGGAGGCCAAGGCGAAGAAGAACCTGCAAACCGGCAAGGCGGCCGGGCCCCGCTTCGAGGATCGGCGCCGGCCGATCAGGCTGGCACGCCGCGCGGCGCGCCGGGGTTCGTTCGCGCGGCCTCGCGGCCGCGTTCGGTGCGTTACAGTTACATGTTAGCCCGGCGCCGGATGCGACTCCATGCGCTGGGCGTCGCTCAGTCTTGTGGAATCCAGCCGCGGTCCTGGAACCTGATCCTCAGTTGCGCGGCGATCTCGTCGGCGGTCGCATTGGCGCGGCCTTCGAGTCCCGACCTGCCGCTCGCCGCGCCATACAGCTTCGCGCCGCCGACGACGATCAGCCCGACCGGATTGGCCGCGGCTATGGCCACTGCCGCGGGCACGATCAGGCCCGGCGATTTATTGCCCGCCGAGGTAAGCGTGCCCGAACCGAGCTTGCGCCATCCCTGCGGAGTTACCGCATAGCCTTCGACCACGGTGTCCATCTCGGTGGTGCCGGCGCCGAATCCGATGACCATGCGCTTGACCATGCCGCCGGCGCTGCCGCCCTCGGTGGAAACGATATAGCCGCGGATTACGGCGTCACCGACCTGCGGCGACGATCCGGGGCCGGCCTGAATCGCCGGCATGCCCATGGCCTGAATGTCGGCGACCAGCCGCTGCGCGATCATCGCGCCGTATTTGCGGCCGGTTTCAATTTCTTCCGGTGTCGCCGGCGTGCTGGGCGCGCCGACCTGGCCGGCTATGGACGAATTGCTCGGCATGTCCGAGGGCGCGGCGACGAAGTCGTACACCCAGATCTGGTTCGGGCGCGGCAGCCCCTGCGCGGTCATCGGCGTCTGCTGCGTGACGTTGGTCGAGGCGCAGCCGGCCAGCATCGCGAGCCCGGCGAGCAGCGAGAAGCAAGCGGCGTAATGTTTCATGAGCGCCATCATAAGCTTCGGCCCGCGCCATGCAAAGAAAAAATTTTGTTGCGCCACATGGGCGTTCGAGGGGGCGGGAAAATGCTCCGGGCGGGAAAATGCTCCGGGCGGGAAGATGCTCGAGCACCGTCAAGCCATCGTTCGAGAGCCGGGCTGCGCGATCCGGCTCCGCTCGCATCACGGCATGTAGAGTTCGGTGCCGTCGAGGAAATTCGAGAAATTGGTCCCGTTCACGCCGCCGGCGATCAGCACGCGGCCGTTGGGCAGCAGCGTGGCCGTGGGGAAAACGCGCGCATCGGACATCGGCGCGCCGGCGATGAAGGTGTTCGACGCGGTGTCGTAAATCTCGACGTTGTCGATGGCGCTGCCGCCACTCCCAAGGCCGCCGATAACGAGGATCCTGCCGTCCGCGGTTGGTGCGACGGTTGGATTCATGTGGCCGGTGCTCATGGTCGGGCCGTCGGACAAGGTCCCCAGCGAGGGATCGTAGATCTGTGTGCTGCTGAGGGCCGTGCCCTGCTCATTCACGACGGCGAACCCCCCGGCGATCAGGACCTTGCCATTGGGCAGCAGAACGTTCGCGGCAAATGCACGCTCAATGCCCAAGGAGATTTCGGCGATCGAATTGCTTGCGGGATCGTAGAGCTCGGCGACGCTGGTGCCGACCGAGCCGTTCACGATAATCCCGGCGCCGTTGATGAAGACCTTTCCATTGGGCAGCAGGATCGCGGTACAGGCACTCGGGAACTGGTTCATCGACGGGCCGGCGCTGAACGAATTCGTCGCCGGGTCGTAGATCTCGGTGCTGGTCGCCTCGGCGTTCGGAATGTTTCCACCTCCGGCCACCAGCACTTTTCCGCTCGGCAGCAGTGCAATCCCTGCGGCAAGCCGCGCCGTCAGCAGCGATGGGCCGGCGACGAACTTGTTGGTCGCCTCCTTGTAAATCTCGGTGCTGGCGAGCGTGTTGCTGCCGTCGAAGCCACCGACGATCAGCACGTTGCCGTTGGCGAGCAGCGCGGCCGAAGCCTCGCCGCGCGCCTGGAGCATCGGCGGCCCGGCGCTCAGCTTGTTGGTCGCCGGATCGTACAGTTCGGTGCTGCTGGTCGCCGCGGTGCCCCCGATCATCCCGCCCGCGATGAGCACCTTGCCGTTGTGCAGCAGCGTAGCCGTCGGATAGCCGCGCACGGAGCTCATCGCCGGGCTCACCGTGCTCGATGACGACGGCGCGGCTTGCGAGATCGCGGCGGTGATCGCGGCCATCGACGGCACCAGCAGGTCGGGGGTGACCGGCGGGGCCTGATTGAGCAGGATATTGCCGGCGGGGCCGTACTCTCCGCCGAAGCCGAAGCCGGCGCTCACGTATTGGAGCTGCTGCACGCCCGCGAGCGCGTCCTGGAACTCACTGGTGCCCGCAATCACGGGGAGCTTGCCGCCGCAGTACGGAATCGGCGCGTTGTTCCACCTGCCGTTGAAGCTGCCGCTTTCAATGTCGTGCGCGAGCGCGGTCATTAGCCCGCCCGGCGCAGCCGGACACAGGTGCTGGTCTTCATTGATGAGCGCGCCCAGGATAAGCCCGAGCTTGCCCGCATCCGTGCCGACACCGGCCATCGAGTAATCAGGCGCGAGCTGCGCCGGGTCGGTGCTCAACGCATAGTACGATTCGATGGTCGCGGTCGCGCTCGCGAGCGCCGCGTTGAATTTGATGCCGGATTCCAGCTTGCCCAGCGTGAGCGCGTTGACGAACCTGGTCAGCGGATTGATCGAGATGCCCGAGATATCCGTCGTTGCGTTGGGCAGCAGCGCGACCATCGTGCCCTCGGGAAAAATCGAAGCGCCGTCCTGCTCGCTGTCGAAGACGCCGCCGGTGACGATCAGGCGCAGCGGCCATACGCGCGGCGCGATGCTCAGCGTGAAGCGGCCCGAGAGATCGGTGGTCGCCGTCGCCAGCACGTGCAGGTTGGCTCCGTCTGACGGATCGACCGCGTAAGCGGTGACCTTGCTCGCGATCATCGGCCCCTGCATGGCCATGCCCGAGAGCGTGACGGTCGGGCCCGCCGCCCAAGCCCGAGGCGTCAACGATGTAATGGCTGCGAAAAGAAGAAGCGCCGTCAGCGAACGGAAGAAGACACCCAGCTTGGACCGAGACATTCCGGCCGATCTCCCACGTCAGGGGCCTCGAAGGGCCGCATCCGCAGGATGCGAAGAATAGCAGCTCGGGCGCTTCACAGCAAGGCAAAGCACTTTAAATTGATAATTAAAGGCTAATTACAATGGTGTGTTAATTACAATATGTGATTGCTTAGAAGCGCCATGACTCCGGATGGACCGTTCGTCGGGCAGCATCGGTCTTGGCGCCCGGTCCGCGGCGCGCGGGCATCTGACGGCGGGCCTAATCGCGGCGAGTCTGATGTCCGCCGCTGGGCGCGGGCAGGGCGGAGACCCTCCCGCGCACAGAAAATCAGGTGCGGCTTGCCGATGGGCCGATGGGCGCGCGGGCGGGTTCTCGGAGCGCTTCGGGCTCAGCCGGTCACAAGACCGCTCGTCCGGCGCGCCATCCGAGAACCACGAACAGGATGAACAGCACGAGGAAAATACCGAAAAGGATCTTCGCGATGCCGGCGGCGACGCCCGCGATTCCGCCGAATCCCAGGAATGCCGCGATTATCGAAATGATCAGAAAGACGACCGCCCAGTACAGCATGATGAACCTCTGATGAAAAAATTACCCGGGTCCAGTTTTTCAAAATTCCGCTGACCGACACGACGAACCGTTCAGCGGCGGAGGCTGCCCGGGTGACTGGGAGTCAAAGGCAATCGCCGTGCCAGCGGTGGCGGCGGACGTCCGGGCGCCGTTCTCGAGATGCGTCGAGTGGCGCGCGACGCCTCTCCGGCTGATTGCGCGCGCCGATCGATCACCCACACGGTCATGTCCGAGGCGTTGCGGATGCCGATGAGCAGCAGCAGGATCAGCGCCGCCGCGAGGAGCTCGAGCGCGAATGCCGCGCGCCGCTCAGGCGCCCTGCCACGGATTGCCGAAACGGTCGCGCATCGCGACCTCGGCCACCGGACGCCGGCGCAGCGGGCCGAAGTTGCCGCGCGGATAGCCGATCGGCATCAGCGCATGCGTCTGCACCTCGGCCGGCAGGTCGAGCACGCGGCGCACTTCGTCCTCGTAGATCAGATGGTTGGTCGTGATCACGGTGCCGAGGCCGAGCGCGCGGCAAGCGAGAATGATGTTCTGGACCGCGGGGTAGATGCTCGCGCACCGGGTGCGATCGATCTGAGTCGCGAGCGCCGCCGGATCGACCGTCTGCGCGATCGGCGGATGGACCAGTTGTTCGGCGCGGATGCACGGCACCAGCAGGACCGGCGCCTCGTCCAGGTGTTCGTAGAGATAGCTCCCCGAGGCGAGCATCCGCCGATACGCCGCTTCATCCACGTGCTCGGGACGCCGGCGCAGCGCGTAGAACGCGGCGACGACCTCCGCGGCCTTGCGGTAGACGGCGGCGAGCCGGCGGCGCTGCTCGCGGTCCGTGACCACGATGAACAGCCATGGCTGGCGGTTTCCGCCCGACGGCGCCTGCACCGCGGCCTCGAGAATGTTCGCGATCGCCTCGTCGGGAACCGGGTCGGGGCGAAATTTTCTGATCGCGCGCGCCGAATGGATGGCTTCGAACAATCCGATCTGATCCATGTTTACGTCACCGCTGCGGCGCGGGCTGCGGCCGCGCGCGCAATATTTTTTGCGGCCCGGATTCGTTTCGCCGCGCCCTGCGATCGCATAGTAGTTGATGCGTGCCGCTGCGCGACATCCTTACGCCGCGGCCGCGCGTGCTGTTCGTCGGCATCAATCCGAGCCTGCGTTCGGCCGCCGTCGGCCATCATTTCGCAAGCCCGGGCAACCCGTTCTGGCGCCTGCTTCATGCGGCGCGCCTGGTGCCGGTCCAACTCACCGCCGAGCAGGACGGGCGGCTCGCCGAATTCGGTCTGGCGCTGACCAATCTATGCCCGCGCGCGACGCGCGCCGCCTCCGAGCTTGGGCGCGGCGAGATCGAGCGCGGCCGGCACCGGCTTAGCGCCAAGATCCGCCGGCTCAAGCCCGAGGTGGTCGCCTTCGTCGGTATAACCATTTACCGCGATTTTTTCCGCGCCGCGGCGCCCGGGCGCGATGGCGCCGCGCCCCGCGGCGGCGCCGGCGCCGCGCGCGAGACGATCGAGGGCGCGCGGGTCTTCGTGCTGCCCAACCCGAGCGGCCTCAACGCGAGCTTTCCGGGATTCAAGGACAAGCTGGTGTGGTTCGAGCGGCTGCGGCGGTTTATCGACGCCGCGCCCGCGGGCGATCCGCGCGCCGCGGGGCATCGTCCGTCGCGGGCCGGCGCGGGCGCGGGCGTAGCGAAATCGCCGGAGAGCGCGCGGCCTCGACGATCGAAAAACTGCGCGAATGCGGAGCTATGAAAACCAAAGGGGCCGGCGTTGCCGCCGGCCCCTTATCTCCCCCCTTTCCAGCCTCCCCACTAAGCCTCCCCTTCCACAACCCCCACCAGAGTCAAACCTCAGCGTTCATTCGGCGACGCTGAAATTGGTTCTTCGCTTCCATTCGTTCGCGTCGATCGCGCCCTCGACCAGCGCCGAGCAATCGATACACAAAAGGCGCAGCGTCTTCGACTCGATGACCGGGGGCCGGTCCGACTCATCGTCGACGGCGACCACGAAGCGCGCCGGAAGATGCTCGCCGTTGCGCAGACACAGTTCGCACTGCACCCAGTCCGGGGCGCGGGTGAACGAGAGGCGCTTTTTGAAAATGGTGCGTTCCGGGTTCATCTCCAGCCTCTCTCTCCGCTTCGCCACGCGGGTGCACGCGCGCCCGATCCGTCCTGTAATGCTTTGTCCGCCTCGCCCGCGGTTCAAGCAGCATTCCGCGTGCCATCGCGTACGTGTGGCGAAAGCGATCTAATGCAACCCAGAGTTGTCAGCGCGCGCACGGGTGCAACCCGTCGTTGCCGGCGCGCAACGCGCGTCTCAACCGGGGTCGTGCCTGGGCTCGTGTAGCTCCGATTCGCCAGCCGCGCTATCATAAGAGCCGGGCGGCACGTCAATTTGCACGGATTAGCTTAAATAAGATGTATTCAGGCAACAGCATGGAGGCTGCGACGCGACACTTTAGTGCTCTCAAGTCTCCTCTTATGAAGCTATAATCGTCAATTATCGCCATCTTTCGCTTCTGGCATGACCGTTGCTCAACCCACAACCCAGACGGTCCGGGCGGCAACGTGATTTCGGCCCGGAAACCAAGGGGTACCACACTTTGTCGAACTCAACCGGCCAATCATCCGAAATCGCCGCGCGCGTGGCCGAGACGATGCGCCGTCTGGCAGCGTCGGCCGCGGTCTGCGGCACCGACGGCGCATGGCTCGACCTCGCGCCGATGCGGCGCGCCGGACAGTTCGGCGGCATGGTCGTCAAGTCGGCCGGGATGATCGAGCTGATGCGCCGGCTCGCGCGGCTCAGCGCCCATCGCACGACCGTGCTCATTCGCGGCGAGTCCGGCACGGGCAAGGAGCTGGTGGCGCGGGCGGTGTGGGAGCTGCGGCGCGAGCCGCGCGGCCCCTTCGTCACGTTCAATTGCTCGAACCTGGTCGAGACGCTCGCCGAGTCGCAGCTCTTCGGCCACGTGCGGGGCGCGTTTACCGACGCGCGCGAGGATGCGCAGGGATTTTTCCGCGCGGCCGAGGGCGGCGTGCTGTTCCTGGACGAGGTCGGCGAGCTGCCGATGAGCCTGCAGGCCAAGCTGTTGCGCGCGGTCGAACACCATGAAGTCCAGCCGGTCGGCTCGACCCGCACCTGCCGCGTCGGCGTGCAGATTGTCGCGGCGACCAATCGCGACCTTAAGCAAGAGGTCGAGACGGGGCGTTTTCGCGCCGACCTGTTCTACCGGCTCAACGTGGCCGCGGTCGCGGTGCCGCCGCTGCGCGATCGGATCGAGGCCATCGATGCGCTGGTGAGCCTGTTCGTCGAGCGCTGCAATCGCGAGTTCTCATCCGGCGTGCGGTTCATCTCGCGCCGCGCGATGGAGCGTCTGCTGGCCTACCGATGGCCGGGCAACGTGCGCGAGCTGGAGCATGCGATCCGCTGCGCGCTGCTGCTCAGCGACTCCGACCGCATCGATATCGAAAATTTACCTCGCGAGGTCGCGGCCGAAACCTCCCTGCACCGCGACCTCGACGCCATATCGACGGCTGTGCCCTCCTCCCCTCAGCCGTCGAACGCCGGACCGGCCCGCGCCTCGGAGCCGGTCCGGCCCACTCCCGCTTCGCTGCGCGAGCTGACGCGCGAGGCACTGGTCGGCGCGCTCAGCCATGCGCGCGGCAACCGCCAGCGCGCGGCGCGCATCCTCGGCGTCTCACGCACCACGCTCTATCGGATGCTGGTGCGCTACGGGCTCGAGGGCTTCGGACGAGACGATCGAGGCGACCGCCCCCCGGCGGCCCATCCGATGCCGCTTCGGCTGGTGAAGGCGTAAGGGCCGGCACGAACATGGACGCAGCAGCATATCTCGCCGCGATTTCATCGCCCGCGCAAACCCGGGTGGCCACGGCGCCGCGGCGCCGCCGGCTGGGCACGCCGCTCCCGCGCTGGGCGCGGATTTTCATCCTCGCCGTGATGCTCACGACCTCGCTCGCCGGCGTCGTCACTCACGACCTCCTGTTGCGATGGAACGCCGAGAGCTGCCTGCGCGTCGAGGCGACCGGGATGGCGATTGCGGGCGCGACCTTTCTCCCCGGTGCGCCCGAGCGCGCGCTGGCGGCCGCGGCACGCTCGGCCAACCTGTTCGGGCTCGCCCCGGCGCAGATCGTCGACGTCGCTCCGGCGGGCGATCGCATGTCTTTTCGGGTGACCCTGAGACAGACCGTGCCTGTTCTGCTCTTCGGCCTGCTGGAAAGCGCGGGCGGCACGGTGACCGTCCAAGCCACGGCTAGCGTTCATCCGTACGCGGCGCCCTTGGGGGCGGACAGGGCGACGGTGCTTTCGATGCGCCGGCTGCGGTCTGCCGCCCGAGCCGCTTAGCCGCGGACTGAAGAATGCGCCGCCCCTCGGGCGGCGTCCGGCGCTTCATCCAAGGCCAGGATCAATCGTGCCGGAACCCCGGCCGGCGCGACGCGGGCGGCGACTTGCGCTTTACTTGCCGATGCGCGCGGAATCTAATCGGGCGAGGGGCGCGCTCTGATAGGGGTTCTTGCGATCGCGCCAACCGTCAAATCGCGAGCAGGGGGCACAGGCCGATGTCCGACCTCGGGTTCACTCACGTGGCGCTGAGCGTGCGCAATCTGGACGCCAGCATCGCTTTCTACGCAAAGTACGCGCGCATGCATGTGGTGCATCGGCGCACCGACGCCGACGAGGGTATCCCGGTGGCCTGGATGACCGACGGGACGCGGCCGTTCGTGATTGTGCTGGCCGAATGGCCCGAGCAAAAGGACGCGGCGCTGGGACCTTTCGGTCATCTCGGCGTCGGATGCCGCAGCCGTGAAGAGGTGGACCGACTGTGCGATGCGGCGCGCGCCGAAGGCCGGCTCAACAGCGGTCCCACCGACAGCGGCCATCCGGTCGGCTACTGGGCCTATATTGCCGATCCGGACGGGAACAACCTTGAGGTCTCGTTCGGCCAGGATATTCGGTTCACCGTCGAGCGCGAAATGGCGAAGCCCGGCGGCCTGACAGTTTAAACAGTTCCTCCGATAATTCGTTCCGGCGGCAATCCCACCCGTCAGTAGCCGCCCGTTCCACGCATCGGGGCGATCGGCGGCGGCGGCTTGATTGCACCGTTCGCGGGAGCGGTCGTGAGCGGGGTGCCGGCGGGCGGTACCTCGGCGTCGGCGGGTAGCGCGGTCTGCTCCTGTACTTGCGGGGGCATCACCTCGGCAGGCGGGAGCGCCTGGCCGCCGGATCCGCCGCCCATCACGGGCGGGCTCTGGATCGGCGTAACCGCGATTGCCTGGGGCATGGCGCCGGCGGCCGGAACGTAGGCGGCGGCGGGCGCCGGGCTCTGTACGATTGCTTCGGCCACGTGCTGGCGCTGGAACCATCGCCAGATGCTGTACGGGGCGGGCGGATGCACCTGGCCGAGATTGACCGGGCTTCGCCCCACGACGACGCCGTCGGCGATTATCGCGCCATGCTGTCCGCGCAGGTCGTAAACGCCCGGTGGCAGGCGCAGCGAGAAGGCGCCGCCCTGACCGCTGACCACGGTATAGATGTTGCCGCTTACGCGGTTTTGAAAGTGCATCTCGTGGCCCGCCGCCGCCGGCCCCTGGTTGGCGACGAACACGCCGCTGACCTCGGTCGACATTTCGCGCGTGGCCAGGGCCGGTGGCGCCATCGCCGGCACCTGGCGCCGCGCGAGCTCCCCGGGCTCGCCGCTTCGGCCGGCGGCGCCGGCCGAAGCGGCGCCCATCGCCAGGCCGAGCGCCGCCGCCGCCAGCATCGCGCCGCCCCTGAGAACGCTCATTCGCTTCATCGTCTTCATCCCCGGTACGGCATGCACTGACGGACGATTTTCATATCCGCGCCTTCCCTCTTTCGCCGTTTTGATGAAGCATAGGGCTGCGCGGCGTCGCAGGCAAAGCCGCGCGCCAACTAAAAGCCGATCGGGGTCGCGCCATGAGCAAGGTCATCCTGTATCACAACCCGGGCTGAGGAAATTCGCGCGGTGCGCTGCAGCTGCTGCGCACGCAGGGCGTCGAGTTCGACGCCGTCGAGTATCTCAAAACTCCGCTCCATCGCACCACGCTCGAACGGATTGTCGCGATCCTCGATGCCCCGTCCGCGGACCTCGTGCGCAAGGACCGGCGCTTCGAGGAACTGGGGCTCAAAGCTGAAGATTACGTGACTCCGGAAATGGTCGTCGCGCTCCTGCTCAAGCATCCCGAACTCATGCAGCGCCCAATCGTGGTCAAGGGCGACAAGGCCGTCATCGCGCGCCCGCCGGAGCGGATGCTGCCGTTGCTCGGGCGGGTCGCCTAGAGCGCGGGCTCCCCGCCGGTCAGCCTGACGCCCTACGGTCGGTCGCCGTTGCGCGGGGCGCGGCTACGAAGGCCTGGCCGTCGCGGTCGCGTGGCGCGCCCGCGCGCCAGGCGCGGCCTTGGTCACCTTGCCGCTGCGGATACATCGCGTGCAGGCCAGGATGCGGACGACGCCGCCGCCGGCCGCGGCGCGCACTTCCTGCAAATTGGGTTGCCATCGCCGCTTGGTCTTGTTGTTGGCGTGGCTTACGTTGTTGCCGACGGACGGCCGCTTGCCGCAGATAGCACAGGTTCGCATCGCTGGTCTTTAACTCGATCGCTCCCGGTCGCGCCGCTACCGACAAGGCGAAACGGGTTGGATTTGATTCGGCCTCTCACCATATCCGCTCACGCTGTGGGATAAAAGAGGCGTCAGCACAAGAAACAACGCAACGAGAAACTCATCCACAGAAAAATCCATGGAGGACTTCGTATCATGCCAGTTCTGCTCGACGGCAAGGTTGCGCTCATAACCGGCGCCGGCTCAGGTATCGGCCGCGCGACGTCGCTTATCTTTGCGCGCGAACGGGCCAAACTCGTGCTCTCGGATATCGTGGCCGAGGGCGGCGAGGAGACGCTCAGGATGGTGCGCGAGGCGGGCGCGGAGGCGACGTTCGTGCAGAGCGACGTCTCCAAGGCCTCCGACGTCGAGGCGCTGGTCGCCAGGGTCGTTTCGGCATACGGCCGTATCGATTGCGCCTTTAACAACGCCGGCATCGATGGGCGCACCGGTAAGTTGACCGAATGCAGCGAGGAGAACTGGAATCGCACGCTCGCGGTCAACCTGACCGGCGTGTTTCTCTGTATGAAGGCCGAGGTCGCCCAGCTTCTGCGCCAGGGCGGGGGCGGCGCGATCGTCAATACCGCCTCGGCCGCCGGGCTGACCGGCTCGCCCAGCCTGCCCGCATACGTGGCGAGCAAGCATGGCGTGGTCGGCCTCACGCGCGCCGCCGCGCTCGAGTACGGACGCGACGGGATCCGGATAAATTGCGTCTGCCCGGGGCCGATCCGCACGCCGATGCTCGGGCGGCTGCTGCATCAGCGGCCCGAGATGGAGCAGCGCTTCGCCTCCTCCGAGCCGCTCAAGCGCCTGGGCGAGCCGGCCGAGATCGGCGAGGCCGTGGCCTGGCTCTGCTCGGACATGGCGTCGTACGTCACCGGTCATGCGATGTCGGTGGACGGGGGATATCTGGCGAAGTGAGGGACCGGGCGCGCTTGAGTCGGCGGCGCGGACGCTCCATGATCATCGACGATACGTTGACGATCTTCGCCATGCATTGAAGCCGCTGCCGGGCCAATCTCCCGGCGGATGGCTCTTGGTGGGCGGGGCCGGCGATGGCGCAACGGCTGATCCATATCCTTCCCGAGCGGGTGGCGAGCCAGATCGCCGCCGGCGAGGTGGTCGAGCGTCCGGCCTCCGCGCTCAAGGAGCTGGTCGAAAACTCGCTCGACGCCGGCGCCCGCACGATCAGTGTCGAAATCGCGCGCGGCGGCGCGGGGCTCATCGCGGTCGGCGACGACGGCTGCGGGATGGGCCGCGAGGACGCGGTCGTCGCCCTGCGCCGGCATGCCACGTCCAAGATTCGCGACGCCGCCGATCTGGTGGCGATCCGCACGATGGGTTTTCGCGGCGAGGCGCTGGCCTCGATCGCCAGCGTCGCGCATCTCAAGATGGTCACGCGGCGCCCGGACGACCTGGCGGGTATCGAACTCGAGGCGCGGGCGGGCGAGGTCACCTCGATGCGCGAGTGCGCCGCCGCCGCAGGCACGCGGATCGAAGTGCGCGATCTTTTCTTCAACACCCCGGCGCGCCTTAAGTTCCTCAAAACGCCGGCGACCGAGCAGGGTGCGGCCGCCGAGGCGATCGCGCGGCTCGCGCTCGCGCACTGGCGCGTCGCCTTTCGCTTCACCGCCGACGGACGCGTCGTGTACGACCTCGCGCGGGCGGCCTCGATGCTCGAGCGGATGCGCCAGCTTTACGGACCGCGCGTGGCCGCCCGCATGCTGCCGTTTGACGCCGAGCGCGCAGGCGCGCGCGTCTTCGGCCTCGCCGGCCAGAGCCAGGAATCCTATCCCTCGCCGCGGATGCTCTTTACCTTCGTCAACCGCCGCGCGGTGCGGGACCGGATGCTGCAGCGGGCGATCGCGCAGGCCTACGACACGCTCGTGCCGCGCGGACGCTATCCGGCGGTGGCTGTGATGCTCGAGCTGCGGCCGGAGGACGTGGACGTCAATGTCCATCCGATGAAGACCGAGGTGCGCTTTCGCAACTCGGGCGCGGTGTTCGAGGCGGTGTATCATGCATTACGCGAGCGGCTGGCCGACCAGACGGCTGACGGATCCTCAGATGCATCGACGCCCGCGCTGTCCGGCGTGCCGCCGCCGGCGCGAGGCGCAGACGCACCTTACGATAGTCGTCCGCCTCTGCGTCTGGTCGCCGATGCGCCCGCTCATGCGCGCCCCACGCAGCGTCCGCTTCATCTCGGATGGACCGCGGGCGCTGCGCTCGAAACCTGCGGCGGTGCGCAAGCCGCCGCCGCCGCCGAGCTCCATGCATCCGCCGCGGCCGCGACAGCGGAGACCGCCGCGCAAGGCGCCGGCGCGCTGCCCGCGGCCGAGGCCTGGCCGCCCGTGCGGGCGCTGACCGCGCACGTCCCGATGTACTCGCGGATGCGAATCGTGGGGCAGCTTTTCGCCGGCTATATCGCGCTCGAGGGCGACGAGGGAATCATCCTGGTGGACCAGCATGCCGCGCACGAGCGCGTCACGTTCGAGAAGCTGCGCGCCGAACTCCGCGCCGGCGGGATCCGGGTGCAGCCGATGCTGACGCCGGTTGCGGTCGAGCTTCAGCCCGCGCGCGCGTCCGCGGTGATGGCGGCGCTGGATGAGTTGCGCGCGATGGGCTTCGAGCTCGAGCCGTTCGGGCCGGCGACGCTGCTCCTCAAAGGCGCGCCCGCGGTCTTCGGCCTCGAGGAAGGCGCGCGGCTGCTCTCCGAGATGATCGAAGCGCTGGGCGAGGATGCGCCGAGGGGGACCAATAACGCGGGGGCGCTCGAGAATCTGCTGAAGCAGCTGGCCTGTCACGGCTCGGTGCGCGTGGGCCGCGTGCTGCGCGAGCCGGAGATGACCGCGCTGCTCGAAGAGCTCGATCGCACCGAGTTCAAGTCCAACTGCCCGCACGGCCGCCCGGTGCATATCCAATGGCATCGCGGCGCAATCGAACGCGCGTTCCGGCGCTGAGCGCGGGCCTCGCGCAGGGCCTTGCGACCCGGTATGACCACGCGACATACGACCACGCCAATGGTGCCGCCCGCGATCGGCCAGAGCCTGTCGGCGGCGATCGGCAACGATGCGCGCGCGGCCGTAACCGGCGCGCCGGCGCGCCCGATTCGCGTGGGGTTTATCGTCGGGCCGACCGGCGTGGGCAAGTCGAGCGCGGCGCTGCGGATCGCCGAGGCGCTCGGCGCCGAGATCGTCAACGCCGACTCGCGCCAGGTGTACCGCGCGATGGATATCGGCACGGCCAAACCGGACGCGGCGGCGCGCGCGCGCGTGCCGCATCATCTCGTTGACCTGCGCACCCCGGCCGAGCCGCTCGACGTGGCGGAGTTCGCCGCGCTCGCGCGCGCCGCGATCGCCGGGATCGTCGCGCGCGGGCGCAATCCGCTGGTGGTCGGCGGGAGCGGACTTTACCTGCGCGTGCTGCGCGGCGGGATCTTTCCCGGTCCGCCGGCATCGCCAAAGATTCGCCGCGAGCTCGAGGCGCTGGCCGCCGAGCGCGGCATCGGATACCTGCGCGCCCGCCTGGTCGAAGTCGATCCCGAGGCGGCCGCGCGTATCGGCTGCCGCGATCTCTACCGCACCGTGCGCGCGCTCGAGGTTTTTCAGCTGACCGGCCGACCGATAAGCGTCCACCAGCGCGAGCATCGGTTTGCTGCGCGCGACTTCGCCACGCTGACAGTGGGACTGGCGATGGAGCGCAGGCGGCTTTACGAGGCAATCAACCGGCGCTTTGACGCGATGGTCGCAGAGGGCCTGCTGGAAGAGGTGCGCGCGCTGCTCGCGGCCGGCTACGATCCCGGCGCGCCGCCCTTGAGCACGGTCGGCTATCGGCAGATCGCGTCGGCGCTGCGCGGTGAAGTGACGCTTATCGAGGCGATCGAGCTGGCCAAGCGCGAGACGCGCCGGCTCGCCAAGCGTCAGCTCACGTGGTTTCGCGCCGATCCGGAAATCGTATGGGTTGACGCCGAGCGCGAGCTCGAGCGAGTGCGCGCCCTGCTCGGCGATTTTTTCGGGTGCGCGGATGAGGCGGCGAACGCCTGAACGCGCTATCCTGTTGCATGAATATGAACGTTTCGACCCATCAGCGCCCGCGCGGCGCACGCGCGCAGGCGAGCGCGCGTGGAAAATCCGCTGCCACTTCCGCACCCGCAGCGCCCGCCGCGCTCTCGCCGATCGAGCGTGTGCGACTGGCGCGCAACCCGTCGCGGCCGCAGACGCTCGACTACGTCGGCTACCTGCTGCGCGAGTTCTTCGAGATTCACGGCGATCGACGCTTCGCCGACGACGGCGCGATCGTCGCCGGCCTCGGCTATTTCGGCCGCCGCGCGGTCGCTGTGGTCGGCCATCAGCGCGGTCGCTCGACCCAGGAGCGCATCCGGCGCAACTTCGGCAAGCCCCATCCCGAGGGCTACCGCAAGGCGGCGCGCGTTTACGATCTGGCCCACCGCATGGGCCTGCCGCTGATCACGTTCATCGACACCCAGGGCGCGGAGCCGGGGCTCGGCGCGGAGGAGCGCGGGCAGGCCGAGGCGATCGCCGCCGACCTCGAACTGATGATGCGGCTCGAGGTCCCGGTCGTCGCGTGCGTCATCGGCGAGGGCGGCTCGGGCGGCGCGCTCGCGCTCGGCGTGGCCAACGTCATCCTGATGCAGGAGAACGCCTGCTATTCGGTGATCACGCCCGAGGGCTGCGCCGCGATTCTGTGGCGCGAGGGCGGCCCGGAACGGATCGCCGACGCCGCCGCCGCGCTCAAACTCTCCGCGCAAGACCTGCTGCGGCTCGGCGTCGCCGACGAGGTCGTGCCCGAGCCGCCCGGCGGAGCCCATCAGGAACCCGAGCGCGCCGCGCGCGAGCTGGAGCGCGCGCTCGAACGCCACCTGGCGCGCCTCGCCCGCCTCCCCCCGCCGCGTCTGCGCCGCGAGCGCGAGCGCAAGTTCGCCGCGATGGGCGCGGTGTTCATCGGCGAGCGGCGCGTTGAAAATCCGCGCGCGATGGGCTAGCCATCTGTCGCGACATCGGCGACGCGCCGCCGCGCGTTCGCCGATCGTCGGTCGAAAATGACAGCGCGCGCCTTGCAACCGCAAAAACCCGTCGCGCCGTCCGCCGCAGGGGCCGAGGCGCGGCGCGCCGCAGCCGCTTCGGCCGGCGGATCGAAGACGTCGAGCCCGCCCGGGCTCGAGCGCCTGCGCGCGCAGATCGACGCGATCAACGTCAAGCTCGTTCGCCTGCTCAATCAGCGGGCGAAGGTCGCGCAGGCGATCGGCCATCTGAAGCAGCAAAGCGGCGCCGCGATCTACCAGCCCTCGCGCGAGCGCGCGGTGCTCGAGCGCGTCGCCGCGCTCAACACCGGCCCGCTCGGCGCCGAGCATCTGCGGCGCATCTTCGTCGAGATCATCTCGGCCTGCACCGCGCTCGAGCATCCGCTGCGCGTCGCCTTTCTCGGCCCCGAGCATACCTACTCGCACGAGGCCGCGCGCATGCGCTTCGGTTCGAGCGCGGAATTCGCCGCCGAGCCGTCGATCGCGGCGGTGTTCGCCGCGCTGGATGCGCGGCGCGCCGATTTCGGCGTGGTCCCGGTCGAGAACTCGACCGAGGGCTCGGTCACGCTCACGCTCGACCTGCTGATCGACACGCCGCTGGTGATAATCGGCGAGGTGCTGCTGCCAATCCGGCACGCGCTGATGTCGCGCGCGGGCGAGGCGCGCGCGATCGAAGTGATCTACTCGCACGCGCAGTCGCTGGGCCAGTGCCGCAACTATCTCGCCGCCAACCATCCGCGCGCGCGCCTGGAAGCGGTCGCCTCCAACAGCGCCGCGGCCGAGCGTGCGGCGGGGGAAGCTCAGGCCGCCGCGATCGCCTCCGAGGCGGCGGCGGCGCACTACGGGCTGACCGTCGTCGCGCGCAATATCCAGGACGCGGCGCACAACACCACGCGCTTCCTGGTTATCGGGCACGCTCCGGCCGCACCGAGCGGCGCGGACAAGACCACCGCGTTGTTCGCGGTGCGCGACGAGGTCGGCGCGCTCAACCAGGCGCTCAACGTGTTTGCCCGCAACCGCATCAATATCTCGAAAATCGAGTCGCGCCCGCTGCGCGCGCGCCCCTGGGAGTACCTGTTCTTCGTCGACCTGCACGGCCATCGCGAGGACCCGGGGCTCAAGCGCGCGCTGGCCGCGCTCGAGCGCAAAGCTCTTTTTTTGAAAGTGCTCGGATCGTATCCTGAAGCCAGGCCGCCCGCCGCCTAGCGGGCGCCGCAAAGCCTTTGATCAAAGCCGACGAACTGGTCCTGCCCGCGGTTGCCGCGCTCCGTCCTTACGAGCCGGGCAAGCCGATCGAGGAGGTCCAGCGCGAACTCGGAATCGGCGAGCCGGCCAAGCTCGCGTCCAACGAAAACCCGGCCGGGCCGTCGCCGATGGCGGTTGCGGCGATCAAGGCGGCGCTTAACGATCTGCATCGTTATCCCGACGGCTCGAGCTGGTCGCTGCGGCACAAAATTGCCGCCAAGCATCGCGTGCCCGCCGAGCGCATCTTCATGGGTTCGGGCTCGTGCGAGATCCTGAACCTGCTCGTCTACCTGTTCCTGCGCCCGGGGCTGAACGCGGTCATCGCCGAGCATTCGTTCGTGATCTACCAGCTCGCGATCGCGGCCTCGGGCGGCGCGGCCAAGGTCGTCCCGCTGCGGCCGGATTACGTGTTCGATCTGGACGCGATGGCGGCGGCAATCGACGAGCGCACGCGCCTGGTGTTCCTCGGCAATCCCAACAACCCGACCGGGACGATCTATCGCAAGGCCGAATGGCGCCGTTTTCTGCAGCGCGTGCCCGAGCGCGTGGTGATCGTGGCCGACGAGGCCTATTTCGAATTCGTGCGCGATTTCGACTATCCCGATTCGCTCGAGGACCACGACGGGCGCCGGATGCTGGTGACGCTGCGCACCTTCTCGAAAATTTTCGGCCTGGCGGGGCTGCGCGTCGGCTACGCGGTGGCGCGCGAGGATATCACGCGCCTGCTCAACAGCGTGCGCCAGCCGTTCAACATCACCTCGCTCGGCCAGGTCGCGGTCGAGGCCGGGATGGACGATCACGAGCACGTGCGGCGCACGCTCAAGATCAATGCCGACGGGATGGCGTATCTTGAGCGCGAGTTCGGCCGCATGGGCCTGCCGTTTCTGCCGAGCCAGGCGAATTTCATCCTGGTCGAGGTCGGCGACGGTCACGCGGTGTATGAAAAGCTCTTGCGCGAAGGGGTTATTGTGCGGCCGATGAACGGCTACGGCCTGCCGCGTCACGTGCGCGTCAGCGTCGGGCTTTCGGAGGAGAATCGGCGGATGATCGCGGCGCTCGAGCGGGTGCTGGGCCGCGCGGCCGGACGCAATCCGGGCTTTTCGAAAAATTAACGGTTTTCGACCTTTGGGGCGCGCGCTGCGGCTTCCGATGTGCTATTGTGTTTGTGCGCCCGATGCGGGCGCGGCCGCTGCGGCCCCACGTTTGACCACCTGATGCCCCGATTCGTGAAATTTCTCGATTTTCCGGCCAGGCTGCCGGCAAAGGCGCGGCACTGACGATGGCGGCGCTCTTTCGGCAGATGACCGTGTGCGGCGTGGGCCTGATCGGCGGCTCGCTCGCGCTCATCGCCAGGCGCGCGGGCCTGGTCGAGCGCGTGGTCGGACTCGGCCGCACGCAAAAGAACCTCGACGTGGCGCTCGAGCGCGGGATTATCGACGAGGCGACGCGCGATCCGCTCGCCGCGGCGCGCGGCGCCGATCTCGCGATGCTCGCCGTGCCCGTGCGCACGATGCCCGCGACGCTCGCGGCGATGACGTCCGCGTTGCCGCCCGAATGCGTGGTGACCGACGTCGGCAGCGTCAAGGGATGGGTGGTGCGCGAGCTCGAGCCGCTGCTCGGGCCGCGGATGGCGCTGGTCGGCGTGCATCCGGTGGCCGGCAAGGAGACCACCGGCGCGGCGGCGGCGGACGAGGGGCTGTTCGCCGGGCGGCTCACTATCGTCACGCCCTCGGCGCGCAGCACGCCGCCGGCGCTTGACGCCGTCGAGCGGCTGTGGCGCGCGACGGGCTCGCGCGTCGAGCGGATGACGCCCGAGGAGCACGATCAGATTTTGGCGCGCGCCAGCCATCTGCCGCAGATGGTGGCGACGGCGCTCGCCGCCGCGCTCGCGGGCGAGCGGATCGGCGGCCGCGAGGCGGCGTCGTACGGCGCGGGCGGCCTGCGCGACACGACGCGGATTGCGGCGTCGTCGGCCGAGATGTGGCGCGATATCGTGCTCACCAATCGCGATGCGATCGTGGCCGCGCTCGCGCGATTTCGGATCACGCTCGACCAGCTCGAGCGCGCGATCGGCGCGGGCGATATCGAGCGTTTCGAGGAAGTCTTCAATCGCGGGCGCGCGATGCGCGAGGCGCTCAAATGAAGCGCGCGCGCCCGGTTATTGCAATCGACGGCCCGGTCGGCGCGGGCAAATCGACGGTCGCGCGCCGGCTGGCCGAGACGCTCGGCTTTCAATACGTGAGCACCGGCGCGATGTACCGCGCGGTTGCGGTGGCGGCGCGCGCCGCGGGCATCGACGCCGCCGACCCCGCGGTCGAGCCGAAGCTCGATGCGCTGCTCGAGCGTTCGCGAATCGAATTCGCGGCCGGCCGTGTGACGCTCGACGGGCGCGACCTGAGCGCCGAGATCAACTCGCAGGAGATCGGTGAAGCGGCGTCGCGCCTTTCCACCCTGGGCGTGGTCCGCGCGCGCCTGCGCGATCTGCAGCGCGCGGCCGGCGCGGCGGGCGGCGTGGTAATGGAGGGCCGCGATATCGGCACCGCGGTGTTTCCCGACGCCGAGTACAAGTTTTTTCTCGACGCTTCGGCTGAGGTGCGCGCCGAGCGGCGCTGGCGCGAGCTCGCTCGCAAAGGCGTCGCGATCGCGCGCGAAGAAGTGCTTGCGCAATTGCATGAACGCGATCGGCGCGACCGTGGCCGCGAGCTCGCGCCGCTGCGCGCCGCGCGCGACGCGATTGCGATCGACGCAAGCCGCATGAGCGTTGCGGAAGTGGTCGCGCTGATGATGAGGCATATCAACGCGCGCGACGGCGCGGCTTAGGACTTGAAACGTACAGGGCTCGGCGGTATGCATTGCAGTAGCCTCGAATTCCGGGGAAGGTCCCACTAAATGGAGAAAGATTTGTCTGACAAGGTGCATGGAGGAGATAATGACTTCGAGTCGCTGATGGAACAGAGCCTTCGGGCTCCCCGCCCCGGCGATGTGCTCACCGGAACGGTTCTTCTGATCACGCGCGACAGCGTTATCGTCGACATCAACTACAAGTGCGAGGGACAGGTGCCGCTCGCCGAGTTCCTCGACCACGAGGGCAACCCCGTGGTCAGGGAAGGCGACGAGGTCGACGTCTATTTCGAGGGCACCGAGACCGAAAACGGCACCGTGATGCTGTCGCACGCCAAGGCCGAGAAGTTCAAGGTCTGGCGTGAGCTCGAGCGCGCGTTCCAGAACGAGGTGCCGGTCGAAGGCGTGATCCTGGGCAAGGTCAAGGGCGGCCTGCAGGTCGATATCGGGGTGCCGGCGTTTCTGCCCGGCTCGCACGTCGATATCCGGCCGGCGCGCAACCTCGACCGCTACGTCGGCCAGCGCGGACGTTTCCAGCTGCTCAAGTTCAACCGCGCGCGCGGCAACGTCGTGGTGTCGCGCCGCGCGGTAATCGAGCGCGAGCGCACCGAGCTCAAGGAGCAGACGCTCAAGGTGCTCGAGGAGGGCGTGATCCTCGAGGGCGTGGTCAAGAACATCACCGACTACGGCGCCTTCGTCGACCTCGGCGGTATCGACGGCCTGCTGCACATCACCGACATGTCATGGGGCCGCCTGCAGCATCCGTCGGAAGCGGTCAAGGTCGGCGACAAGGTCAAGGTGGTCGTGCTCAAGTACGATCCCTCGCGCGAGCGCGTCTCGCTCGGCATGAAGCAGATCATGCCCGACCCATGGGCGCGCTCGGCCGAGAACTATCCGGTCGGCGCGCGTTTCAAGGGCAAGGTGGTGAGTGTCACCGACTACGGCGCGTTCGTCGAGCTCGAGAAGGGGGTCGAGGGTCTGATCCACGTCTCCGAGATGAGCTGGAGCAAACGCGCGGTGCATCCCTCGAAGGTGGTCAACCAGGGCGACCTGGTCGAGGTCCAGGTGCTGGGCGTGGACGAGGCCAACCGGCGCATCTCGCTCGGCCTCAAGCAGACCGAGCCCAATCCGTGGCAGGAGCTGGCGCAGAAGCATCCGATCGGCAGCCTGGTCAAGGGCAAGGTCAAATCGATCACCGACTTCGGCGTCTTCGTCGAGATCGAGCCGGGGATCGACGGCCTGGTGCATATCTCGGATCTGTCGTGGACCAAGAAGGTGCGCCATCCGTCGGAGGTGTGCAAGAAGGGCGACGAGGTCGAAGCGGTGGTGCTGGGCGTGGATGTGGAGAACGAGCGCGTGAGCCTGGGCGTGAAGCAGCTCGCGCCCGATCCGTGGTCCACCGTGGCGCAGCGCTATCCGCTCAACACGCGCGTGCGCGGCAAGGTGAGCTCGGTGGCCGACTTCGGCGTGTTCGTCGAACTCGAGGAGGGTATCGAGGGCTTGATCCACATCTCGCAGCTGAGCAACGAGCGCGTGGACAAGCCGTCGTCGCTGTACAAGGTCGGCGACGAGGTCGAGGCGATCGTGGTGCAGGTGGACAGCCGCGAGCGGCGCATCGGGCTTTCGGTCAAGGCGGTGCGCCAGCACGAGGAGCGCGAGGAGATGCAGGCGTATCTCAAGCGCGAGCACGAGGCCGCGCGCTTTTCGATGGAGGACATCCTCAACGAGGAGCTGCGCCTGGACCGCGAAGAGAGCGGCCGCGCCTCGCGCGGCCAGCGCCGCGACCGTTAGTCCGGGGGCGCGACCGGCAGCCGACGCGCGCGGGCCGCGCGGCGACCGCGGCGGGGAGCACCGCTGAAGGCACAGGTGATCCGATGACCAAGCGCGGCATTATCGAGGAGCTGCTGGCGAGGTATCAGAAGTTTTCGCATCGCCAGTCGGAGACCATCGTCAACGCGATGTTCGAGGAGATGGCCGGCGTGCTGGCGCACGGCGGGCGCATCGAAATCCGCGGGTTCGGCAGCTTCGGCGTCAAGCAGCGCCGCGCGCGTCAGGGCCGCAACCCGCGCACCGGCGACATGGTCGACGTCGCTGCCAAACGTGTGCCCTTCTTCCGCACCGGCAAGGAACTACGCGCGGGCCTGAATGGCGGGGAGCAGAACGTCGAGGCGCGCTCGGCCTGAAGCGGCCCCGGGCGGGCCGGCGCGGCTGTGGGCGCCGTGGCGCTCCGCCTATCTGCGCATGGCCGGACGCGCGCGCAGCGGATGCATCTTCTGCTTCGGCGCGCCGGGTGCGCGCGAGCGCCGGCGCCGGCTGGTGCTCTACGCCGGTCCGCTCGCGCTGGTGATGCTCAATCGCTATCCCTACAACAACGGCCATCTGATGATCGCGCCGCGCCGCCACGTGGCCTCGCCCGAGCGGCTCGAGCCGGCCGAGCGCCATGCGCTCGGCGAACTGCAGGCGGCCGCGGTCGAGCGCCTGCGCCGCGCCTACGGCTGCGACGGGTTCAACCTGGGCGCCAACCTGGGCCGCGTGGCCGGCGCGGGCATCGCCGATCACATGCACTGGCACGTGGTGCCGCGATGGGCCGGCGACGTGAACTTCATGCCGGTGCTGGCGGCCACGCGCGTCATTTCGCAGCATCTGCTCGAGACCTACGACCTGCTCGAACCGCTTTTCAAGACCGCGGGCGGTGCCGTATCCTGAAGGAGTACCTCCCGCAAGGGCTAAGTCTCTGCAACCGGATCAGTAATGAAACAGGACCTGCTCAGTATCCGCACGCTCGGCGAACTGCGCGCGGCCGGGGTTGAAGTGTTGCCGGTCAGGCTCGAGATGCGCCGCAACCTGCTCGAACGCCTGCGCGGCGCCGAGCGTATCCTGCCCGGGATCATCGGCTACGACCAGAGCGTGCTGCCCGAGATCGAAAACGGCGTGCTCGCCGGTCATCACATGATCTTTCTCGGCGAGCGCGGGCAGGCCAAGTCGCGCATCATCCGCCTGCTCGCCGATCTGCTCGACGAGTGGGTGGCGGTGGTCAAGGGCTGCGAGATCAACGACGATCCGTATCGGCCGATCTGCGGCGCGTGCCGGCGCCGCGCGGCCGAGTTCGGCGAAGACCTCGAGATCGACTGGATCGGGCGCGAGCGCCGCTATGCCGAGAAGCTGGCCACGCCCGACGTCTCGGTCGCCGACCTGATCGGCGAGATCGATCCGATCAAGGTCGCCGAGGGGCGCTACCTGGCCGACGAGGAAACCATCCACTACGGGCTGATTCCGCGCACCAATCGCGGCATCTTCGCCATCAACGAGCTTCCCGATCTGACCGAGAAGGTCCAGGTGGGATTGTTCAACCTGATGGAAGAGAGGGACGTTCAGATCAAGGGTTATCGCGTGCGCCTGCCGCTTGACCTGGTTTTCGTGGCCAGCGCCAATCCCGAGGATTACACCTCGCGCGGCCGCATCATCACGCCGCTCAAGGACCGCTTCGACGTGCAGATCCGCACGCACTATCCGCGCACGATCGAGGACGAGATCGCGATCATGGACCAGGAATGCGCGTATCCGGCGAGCGCCGGGATGGCGCTGCGGGTGCCGCAGTTCATGAAGGAGGTGGTCGCCCATCTCACCTTCGAGGCGCGCGCTTCCAATGAAATCAACCAGACCTCGGGCGTCTCGGTGCGCGTGTCGATCAACAATTTCGAATCGATCGTTTCCAACGCGGAAAAGCGCGCCGTGCGCGTGGGCGAGAGCGAAATCGTGCCGCGCGTGTGCGATCTTCCCGCGCTCTACGCCTCGACCGCGGGCAAACTCGAGCTCGAGTACGTGGGCGAGGACAAGAAGGAAGAGGACCTGATCGAGCGCCTGATCAACCGCGCGGTGCTCAAGGTCTTCGACCGCTACTTCAAGGTCGACGACCTGCGCCGCGTCGCCGCCTATTTCGAGGGCGGATGGGGCGTCGAGGTCTCGGACCAGGCGCCGGCCACCGAATATCTCGACGCGCTGCGCGAGGTTCCGGGCCTGCGCGAGGCGGTCGAACACCTGGGCGCGTTCGAGACGCCGGGCCTGATGGCGGCGGCGAGCGAACTGATCTTCGAGGGCCTGCATCTGCATCAGAAGCTCAACAAGGAGCGCCATGGCGGGCGCTTCGCCTATCACGCGTAAGCCCGGCGGCAGGTGCCGGCATCGCCGATGATCGCGATTCGCTACACCGCCTGGGACGGCAGCCAGAAGCTCAGGCTCGACGCCGAGCGGGTGTTCGAGAAGCTGGCCGAGTTCCTCTCGCTCACCGACGACGTGCGCCAGGCGATGGACTGGATGGCGCGCCAGGGGATGGACTTCGACGGCTCGCGGGTGGCGGGGCTCGAGGAATTCCTCGAGCAGCTGCGCCAGGAGATGCGCCAGCGCTATCGCGAGTTCAATCTCAAGGAAGCGCTGAGCGAGATGGAGCGGCGGCTGCGGGAAATCGTCGCGCGCGAGCGCGCGACCCTCGAGCGCATGCGCGCCGAGCATGCCGCGGACCGGCTCGATCACAAGCTGCGCGACCTCGAGCGCACCCCGCGCCGGCTCTCCGAGGCGATTCGCAAGCTCGAGAGCCATGAGTTCGAGGACGCGCAGGCGCGCGCCGATTTCGACGAGCTGCTCGACGAGTACGAGAACATCCGCGACCTCGAGAACTTCCGCGAGCGCAACCAGCATCTGTTCCACGGCCCCAGGAGCCTCGATTACGAGCAGGCGCTCGAGCTGATGCGCGAGATGGAGCGGATGAAGCAGCTCGAGCAGGACCTGATGTCCGGCAACTTCGACCAGGTCTCGGCCGAGGACCTGCAGCAGATGCTCGGGCAGCAGGCAGCGCAGGATTTCCAGAGCCTGCGCCAGGTGATGCTGCTGCTGCAGGAGGGCGGCTACATGATGCAGCGCGGCGAACATATGGCGCTCTCGCCCAAGGGCGTGCGGCGCATCGGCCAGCTCGCGCTGCGCGATATCTACCAGAATCTGCTCAGGGACCGCGGCGGCTCGCATCAGACCGACCATCGCGGCATCACCGAGATTCGCCCCGACGAGACCAGGAGCTACGCCTTCGGCGATCCGCTCAATTTGAACCTGGTCGCGACGCTCAAGCATGCGCTGGCGCGCCGTCCGGGCGTGCCGCTGCGCATCGAGCCCGGCGACTTCGAGGTCTACGAGAACGACTACGGCACCTCGTCCTCGACCGTGCTGTGCCTCGACATGTCATGGTCGATGAGCTGGGAGGGGCGGTTTGCGGCGGCGAAGAAGGTCGCGATGGCGATGGAGACGCTGATTCGCTCGAAGTTTCCGCGCGACTTCTTCTCGATCGTCGGCTTCTTCACCCGCGCGGTCGAGCTCAAGCTCAAGGACCTGCCCGAGGCGTCGTGGAACATGGGCGATCCGTTCACCAATCTGCAGGACGGATTGCGTCTGGCCAGCGAGCTGCTCGGACGCCATCCGTCGCGCAACCAGCACATCATCGTGATCACCGACGGGCAGCCGACCGCCTACTTTCTCAACCGGCGGCTCTACTGCGAATGGCCGCTGTCGTTCGGCGGCATCAGCATGCGCGCGGCGCAGGAGACGCTCAGGGAAGTCGAGCGCGTGACGCGCAGGGGCATCACCATCAACACCTTCATGCTCGACGACTCGCCGAGCCTGCGCGCGTTCGTCGAGAAGATGACGCAGATCAACCGCGGGCGCGCGCTCTACACCCGCCCCGACCATCTCGGCGAGTACATGCTGGTCGATTACCTGTCCAAGCGCCGCCGCAAGGTCTGACCGCGCGCGCCTGGTTTCCGGCGCTTTGCCGCAACCCTAACGATACCGAAGGCGATACTAAGCGCCGGCGCGTTTACGAAACGGCGCGAGCGCGCGCGCGGCGCGCTCGGCCTCGCGCCGCATCAGGATCAAATCCGTGCCGTACAGGACAAAACGCGCACCGCTTTTGACCACGCCCTCGATATCCTCGGGCCGCGCGGCGAGACCGGTGAATGGGATTTTGCGCGCCTCGCAGAGCGCACGCACCTTGTCGTTGGCCGCGCGCAACTCCGGATTGGCGTACTGGCCCGGAACGCCGAAGCTCTGCGAGAGATCCTGGTGGCCGACCACGACGAGGTCCACGCCATCGATGACGATTTCCTCCGCACACTCCACCGCTTCGCGCGTTTCGATCATCACCGCGAGCAGCGTATTGGCGTTCGCATGCGCCATCGCGGCCGGCAGCTCGACCTCTTCATAGTCCGTCGCCGCATTCGCAAACAGCGCCATCCCGCGCCGGCCAAGCGGATGGTACTTGGCCATCTCGATGTAGCGGCGCACCTCGGCGCCGCTGCCGACGTGCGGCAGGATGAGGCTCTGGCATCCGGAATCCAGCAAACGGGTGACATGCTCGTATTGGAGGTCGGGGATACGCACGATGGGCGTGATGCCGGCGGCATGCGCATGCGCGACCATCGCGACCACGGTTTCGAGATTGAAGGCGGAATGCTCGGTGCAGATCCAGGCGAAATCCATCCCGGCCGCGGCCAGCGTATGCATCACGCCGCGTCCGCTGGTGTCCCACACCAGCGTGCCGAGCGCGATTCCGCCCGCCTTCAGGGTTGCCTTGAGCTTGTTGGTTCGCATGTCAGGTCGAAAATTCAACAACTTACGGAGTCGGTCAAGGATCTTGGTTTCGCGAATGAGTGATTGACTCGCGTCGCGAGGAATATGAAATTCACGCAAACAAACGAGCATCTCAACTCGGGAGTCGCTAAGCGCGACGACGTCAAACCGTCTGCGACGGCTCAGCCGAGTTGGATAAACGCTCAAGACGTTTGTCGCGGACACGCGCGAAGCGGAGCGGTTCAGTGTTCGTCTTTCCCAGGGACTCTAAAGCACTATTTGCTGCTAACGATAGTATCGTCAGCCTCTTCAAACATGCTGCTCTAGCTCAGCCCCCTTCCAGCTGTGTCAAGATCGCGACCACTACCGACATGAACGTGAGCGCCACCGCTAGGACTACCAAGGCATACTCAAGAAGCGCTTGCCCGCGCTGTTGCCTGAGCGGCAATCCCTTGTACGGGACGGGGCCGGATTGTGTCTCGTTCGCGCATTGGAACTTCGCGGTTAGTTTCGGCATTTGCCCTCCATCGGGATGAGCCACTTAGGGGACGGCGGCGGCGGCGCTCGAATCGTCCGTGCCGCCCACGTCCTCGCTCGTCGCGCCCGCGTTTTCGGCCTTCGCGCCACCGTCCTCCGGCTGATTCCATTCCGCGCGCTTCCATCCCTGGTCGAAGGCCGCGGTGCGCTGGTTGGAGAAGCCATGGTCGTGGATGCCGCTGAACTCGTCGCCGCCCAGGCTGTAATACGCCGAGATGTTGTCGCGTGCGATACCCATGCGCGAGAGCATGTAGCCCGAGAAGCGATCCGCCTCGAGCTCCTTGGTCACGCTCGAGACGTCGCGGTCGTAGTCGCGATGCACGATATGACCGAGTTCGTGCGCCAGGATTGCGTAGAGCATCGAGGTGCGGTCGGGCACGCCGTGCGCATCGGTCTCGCCGCGTAAAAACGCGTTGAGAAAGAGCGTGTTGTAGAAGATGCATCCGCCGCGCGAGACGTGCGGCGAGCCGGGCTGCATCGATTCGTAGACCGGCGCGTTGGTCCCTGCCTGGCGATTAAGCTCGGCGACGATGCTCGTGTACGGCTCGGTCGCCGGCCGTGCCATCTCGCCGCAGATCATCCGCGGGCCGTCGTCGGTGGACTGCACCGCTGAAGCGGACGTGCCGTGCGAGGTCTGCGGAGCGGCATGCTTCGAAGCGGTCGCAGCTGAATGACTTTCCTGCACCTGGTCCGAGACGACCGACCAGTCGTCGTCCTGCGCAAAAGCCGGCGCTCCGAAAACGATGCTTGCGGTGAACAAGCCAACGAGTGCGAGGACGCCACCGGTGCGGCCCAAGGCCCGGGCGATAGACGAAGATGCCGTGTCCGCGTCCGTGCTTGTTCTACAATGCTCCGGCTTAACCATCATCCCTTCCCCCAGGCGGGCCGCCGACCGAACCGATCGTCGGGCGACCCTGCGCATCCGGCTCCATTGTAGCGCAAATCCGCGCTCGTAACCTAGTCTAAAGACTGCTTCGCTAACGAGCCGCGCCGATACCAACCGGCCGCATATTCGATTGCGGCAGGGTCCAGAGCACTCCGATTTGTCTGATTGCCACGCGATTCGCCGCGTGGCCGGCAGCGGCCTGCAACCGGCGCATCGGCTCGTCCATCGGTTCCTTTGAAAGCCGAAAAGTCCCCCAATGGATAGGCACCAGGTAACGTCCGCGGGTTTGCTGGAACATTTCCCAGACCTGCTCGGGATTGGCGTGGTTGTGAATCCAGGGATCGTACGCGGCAATGGACATCGCGACCACGTCGGGCGGATTTTCCGCGAGGCTCGAGAACATCGGCGTGAACGCGCTGTCGCATGCGAGCAGCATCCGCGTGCCGCCGCGCTCGATGAGGTAGCTGTTGTAGCCGTAGGCGCGGCCGAACGGCGGCCATCGCACGCCCCAGTGTCGCGCGCCCATCGCCGTGACGCGGAGACCCTTCACCTCGGTACGGTCGCCCCATCCCAGCTCGCGTACGTCAGTAAACCCTAGCGGCCGAATCAGCGCGCCGCATCCGGCGCACGCGATCACGACCGCGCTTTTGGGCAGCGCGCGCAGCGACGGCAGGTCGAGATGGTCCATGTGCGCATGAGTAATCAGGATAACATCGACGTTCTGAAGCTGTGACGGCGCGAGGGGAGGCGTACTATGCCGGCGCGGCCCGATCGTGATCAGCGAGCCAATCGAGAGGCCCACACGATTGAACAGCGTGGGATCGCTCAGCACACGCACGCCGTACCAATCCATCAGCAATGCCGAATGACCAAGGTCGGCGATCGTCAGCCGATCGCTCGGCCATGAAGCGGGATGCAGCGCGCCGCTGGGGCGTTGCGCCTCCTGGTAAGGTCCGGCTTCTGAGATCAGACTCCCGGCCAGTACCGCAGCCAGGGCGACGGCGGCAATCGAGATCGTCATGAATGCCACCGTCCTGATCCTCATCGCTGCCTCCAACACCCAAGCCCGCCCGCTTGAACGAGCCTAGCGCTTCCCAAGGCCGGCCGGCAAAGAGCGGCTTCGAAACCATAGGTTTTCGACCGCGGGTCTGGTAAAGCGAACAGAACACGAAGCAGAAGCGTGCAGGTGGAGGGGCAGATTGTGGCCGGCTTCGCTATTGAACATCGGGCTTGCGGGGCGAATGCCCGTGAGAAAATTTACGCCTATCTCGAGCGTCAGCCCGGCGGCGCCTACAGCGAAGAACTGGTCGGGCTGCTGTTCCAGGGCGCGGGTTCCGATCCCGAGCTGGGCCCGCGTCTCATCCATCGCCTGCTCGACGGCGATCCGAACTTCGTCTTCGACGCGACGCGTGCGATGTGGACGCTGCGCGTCAACGACGCGCTCAAAGTGCCGCTCGGCGAGGGACGCTTCGTTGTGGTTGACCTGGAGACGACTGGCGGTCGTCCCGGCCCGGGCGCGATCATCGAGATCGGCGCGTACCGGATGGAAGGGCTGCGGATGACCGGATCGTTCGCGAGCCTCGTGCGTCCGCGCGGACCGATCTCGCCTTTTGTCACGCGGCTTACCTCGATCAGCGATGTGATGGTGGCCGAGGCGCCGCCGATCGAGCGTGTGCTGCCGGCCTTCCGCGAATTCCTGGGCGACGCCGTGCTGGTCGCGCACAACGCGCAGTTCGATTTTGCGTTTCTCGATTTCGAGTTCCGACGCATCTTCGGGATGGGGCTCAAGAACCCGGTGCTGTGCACGCTCAGGCTCTCGCGGCGCTTCGTGCCGTCGCTGAGAAGGCGGCGCCTGGATGCCCTGGCCGAGCATTTCGGGCTCTCGACCGACGGACGCCATCGCGGGCTCGGCGATGCGCGGATGGCGGCCGAGCTGCTCGCGATCTTTCTCGACATCGCGGGGCAAAGCGGGATCAATCGCGTCGATCGACTGATCGATCTGCACGGGCGCGGCGCGGCCGGCCGCAGAATCGAACGCCACGTGCCGCCCGAGACCCTCGCCGCGCTGCCCACCGGTCCAGGCGTTTACCTGATGCGCAACGAGCGCGGCGACCTGCTCTACGTCGGCAAGGCGAGCAGCCTGCGCACGCGCGTCGGCTCGTACTTCAATGGCGGCTCGGCGATGAAGGGCAAGACCGCCGACCTGGTCAGTCACGTGTACGCGATCGACACGCGGGCGACGCCGTCGGCGCTCGATGCGGCGCTGCTCGAGGCGCGGCTCATCCGCGAGCTCAAGCCGCCGTACAACCGGATGCTCAAGGGCGTCGCGCCGGCGTATTTCGTGCGGCTCGACCTGATGGATGCCTTCCCGCGCCTGGTTATTTCGACTCGTCTCGCCGCGCGGCGCGGCGTGCTGCAGCTTGGGCCGTTCGTCGGTCGCATGGGCGTGGATCGGGCGGTTCGCGCGCTGGCGCGGGTTCTGGGACTGCGCACCTGTGCCGGGCGGCTTACGCCGGCGGCGGATTTCTCGCCCTGCATGTACGGGCAGATGGGGCATTGCGCGATGCCGTGCAATCTGAGCGCGGACGAGGATGGTTACGGGGCGCGCGTGCGGCACGCGGTCGAATTTCTGCGCGGATGCAGCGGGCGCCTGCTGGGCGAGCTTGCGCGCGCACGCGATGAGGCCGCGCGCGCGATGCGCTTCGAGGAAGCCGCGCGCCTGCGGCGCGAACTGACCTCGCTCACCACGCTGGCCGCGCGCGCCGAGCGCCTGAGCCGGGTGGTGACCGAGAACAACTTGGCGATCGTGGTGGGCGCGCCGCCGGCGCGGGTTGCTCACGTGGTGTTGAGCGGACGGCTCGCGCTCAGCGCTTCGCTGGCGGAGCCCGCGGACGCGCAGGCGGTGGCCGAATTCGTGGCCGCGAATTACGAGCGGTATCGGACGCGGCCGGTTGCACGCGACGAATTGGGCGCAATAACGATTGTGGCGCGATGGCTCGTGGAGCGGGAGAGCACCGACGGACGGCTCATCCATCTGAGCCGGCCGAGACTCGATCCGGCCGTGCTGTGGGCGGCGGGCGGGACTGTGCAGCCGGCTGTCGAACCGCCGGCGCCGGATCGCTCAGGGTTGGATTAGCCGGTGCTGGCCATTCGGCCGGGCTTTTCAAGCGCGCGCTCGGCCTGCTCGCGGCGTCGCGCGGCTTCGAACGGGTCGTCGTCGAACGCGCGAATTTCGTGCGGATTGAGCGCCCGCGCGAGCGCCAGGATCTTGAGCCCGACCGCCTCGAGCCCGCGCCCAAGCCATCGGCGCACCCGCGCGTCGCGCATGCCGGCGGGATGCGTCCGCATGGTCGAAAACAGGCTGTCGTACTCGGTCACCGCTGCCTCGACCATGCGCTTGTCCACCATGCGCGCGCCGCCGGCGTACGCGAGCAGCATCGAATTGTGGCAGAGCACGTTGATCCGCCGTGGGATGCCGGCGCTGTGCCGAATCAGGTAGCGCAGCGCGCTGGGCTTGAAAATCCGCTCGGTGGTGCCGTTCACCGCGCTCAGGCGCTGTTCGATATAGCCGCGGCATTCCGTGCTCTGCAGCGGGTTGAGCACGGTCTTCGCGCCGATGCGTTGCTCGAGCTGGCGCAGCGAGGGATTGGTCAGGCGGCGCAGCAGCTCGGGCTGGCCGATAAATACGAAGTGGAGCTGCTTCTCGTCGGGGCGTCCGCTGTTCGAGAGCAGGCGCAACTGCTCCATCGTGTCGTCGCTCAGACCCTGCGCCTCATCGATCAGCACGACCACGCGCTCGCCTGAGTGGAGCCGGCACAGGAATTCGTTTATCGCCTCGAGGTCGGCGAGCTTGCCCTCGCCCCGGCGCTCGATTCCAAGCTGCTGCATGATCAGCTTGAGCATCTCCTCGAACCCGAGCTTGGGATTGGTCAGATAGACGGCAGCGACGTGTTCGTATTCGCGCGCGAGGATCGCGAGCGTGAGCGTGGTTTTGCCGGTACCAACCTCGCCGGCGAGCAAGGTGAAGCCGCTAGGCTCGTGCAGCAGGCCCCATTCGAGCGCCGCGTAAGCCTCGCGATGCTCGCGGCTCATGAAGAGCTGGGCGGGCGACGAGGTGAGTTGAAATGGCGGGCCGGTGAGCCCGAAATGGCTGTAATACATGCATTCGCCTCTCCCTGGGCGGACGCTCTGCATCCAGCGTATGGTTTCGCTGCAATTGGAGTCAAGGCGCTCTTACTGAGAACTAAGAGCGTCTTGTACTATCAATGCTAGTTGGGCATGAGGCGAATCATTCGACCCGCAGTCCCGACTGGATCAGCAGGGGCCGAAGTTGATCGCGATATTGGCCGAGCCCTTCATCGTAATCGACCCAGCTTAGCGTGAGGCCGTCAAAACCCGCGCGCGCCATCGCGAGCATCCCGTCAACCACCTGCTCGGGCGTGCCGACCAGCGGGAGCGCCGAGTAGCCGGCGATAAAGTTCTCGGTCATCGCGCGATACTGGTCGCCGAGTGCGCTCTGCGAATTCGGTATCAGCGTCTCGATGAGGTTGTGCGCCGCGGTGAAGTCGCCGACTTCCTTGACGTAGTAGTCGCGATAGCGCCGCGCCTCGCGTTCGCTGTCGCGGCATACCACATAGCCCATGGTGAAGACGCTGATTTCGCGCGCGTAGCGCTCGCGGGCGAGACGCTTGACCTCGACGCAGGTGGCGCCGAGCGTCTCCAGGTCGGGACCAAGGGCGAAATTCAGATCGGCGTGGCGTGCGGCGAAATCGCGGCCCGCCGGACTGTTACCCGCGCTCATGATCGGCGGCCACGGATGCTGCAGCGGCTTGGGTTCCGATGCGGCGCCGGGGACATTGTAAAAGTCGCCGGCGAAGTCGAATCGCTCTTCGCTCCACAGCCGCTTGAGCAGGGTGGTGAATTCGTCCGCGCAGGCGTAGCGCCGGTCGTGCTCGCGCTGCGAGACGCCGAACATCCGTATTTCCGGCTCGTTCCATCCGGCGACGATATTCAGCGCGAAGCGCCCGCGCGAAATATGATCGATGGTCGCGATCTCCTTGGCTGCGCGTACCGGATGCACGGTCGGAACGTGTACCGTCGCGAAGATACCGATGCGCTCGGTGGCCGCGCCGAGTCCGGCGGCCCAGGTCAGCGTCTCGAAGCTGCGATGGTTGAAGTTGGTCACACCGCCAAAGCCGCGCCATCGCGCAACCGGCACCAGCGCCTCGATGCCGGCGGCCTCGGCGGCGCGCGCGATACGCACCGACTCGTCCCATTCGATTCTAAGCGTGCCCGGCGCGCTGGTCATCGCGCATCCGCCGCTCACGTTTAGACCGAAAACTCCGAGCTTCAGACGGTTGGGGCTCGCCAGGATCGGATTACGATATGCCATCAGTCCCGACCTATGCGCCCGCGCGGCATTCGTTGTCAAATTATTTTCGACTTTGCTAGACATCTCTCAGCGACACGCAGGCCGCATGTCGGCGCCCCGATGGACGAGACGATAAAGGTCAAAGTCGAGCCGCTTACTGCCGAAGCTTTCCGCCCGTACGGGCGGATGCTCGAGAGCAAGGCGCCGGTCTTTCCGGAGGTCGATGCGGGCGAGGGGCGCGTGGCGATCGAACTGCTGACGCTCAAGCGGCCGGCAAATCCGCGGCGGCTCTCGCAAATGGCGGTGCATTTCTCGTACAACCAGACGTTTATCCCGGTGCGCGGGTCGATGGCGCTTATCGTCGCGCCTGCGCCGCGCAATCGCGAGGCGGGGCACGAGCGTTTCGAGATGGCGTACGACAAGCTCGCAGCCTTCATCGTCGAGCCCGGCCAGGCGGCATTCATCGACAAGGGCGTATGGCACAACGTGGTGGCGCTGGGCGCGGAGTGCCAGTTCGTCAATGTCACACGCAAGAATCCGGGCGAGGGCACGACCGATCTCGCGACCGAGGTCGGCACCGGCAGGGCGCCCGGCTCGCGCCCGTATATCGAATTCCTCGATTTGCGCCAGCGCGATCGCCGGGTGATCGAACTCGAGCTGTAGCCGCGGCTTTTGGATGGATACTCATTCCTCACGTTCCGGCCGAAAATGAATACTCAATCAATGAATAGTCAATCAGCGGAATCTTCGACGCGCGATGAAACCGCTTAAGATAATCGACGCCGACGCGCACATGCTCGAGCCGCCAAACTTGTGGACCGAGGGCGTGCAGGCGCGCTTTCGCGATCGAGCGCCGCGCATCGTGAGGGACCCGGGTTCGCGCAAGGGCCTGTTTTTCGTCTGCGAGCAACTGCCGCCGCTGCGTGTGTCAGGCGCATTCGCCGCGGGCAGGAGTTTCGACAAGAAGTTTCTCGAGGCGGGGCTCGAGGATGCGCCGGCCGGGGGATGGGATCCGGCGGCGCGGCTCAGGGACATGGAGCTCGACGGCGTGGAAGCGGCGGTGCTCTACACCACGATGGGCTTCGTGCTGTTCTGGATCGAGGACGCGGAATTCCAGGAAGACTGCTTTCGCGTGTACAACGATTGGCTGGCGTCGTTCTGCCGCTATGCGCCGGAGCGTTTCGCGGGGCTCGCGATGATTTCGCTGTTCGACGTCGATCGCGCGCGGCGCGAGCTCGAGCGCTGCGCAAAGATGGGGCTTCGCGGCGCGCTGATCTGGGCCGCACCGCCCGAGGACCAGCCCTACACCCAACGCACCTACGATCCGTTCTGGGCCGCGGCGCAGGAGTGCGGGATGCCGCTTTCGCTGCATACGCTGACCGGCCGCACCAAGGCCGCGCAGCAGGACGAATCCGATATCGGCGAGCTTTACGCGCGGATGGTGATTCGCACGCAGGAGGCGCAGCATTCGCTCTGCTCGATGATTTTTGGCGGCGTGTTCGAGCGCTTTCCCGAGCTCAAGCTGGTCTCGGCCGAGAACGATATCGGATGGGTGCCGCACCTGCTCGAGCGCGCCGACAAATATTATCGCCGCTTCAAGCAGGGCTATGGAACGGCGCTGACGCTCAAGCCCAGCGAATACTTCCGCCGCCAGGTGTTCGCCACGTTCATCGACGATCCGCTGGGGCTGAAAATCTATCCGTACCTGGGCGCCGACAATTTCATGTGGTCCACCGACTATCCGCACCAGGCCGCGACCTGGCCGCACACCATGGAGGTGCTCGCGCGCGATTTCGGCGCGCTGCCCGATGGGGATCGGCGCAAGATCGTGCGCGAGAACTGCGCGCGCGTGTACGGATTCGCGCTCGACAGCTGAACGCTCACGCTGCTATGGAAAACCGCCGGCGCGCTTAGAAGGCGCTCCAGCCGCCGTCCACCGCAACCACGCTGCCGGTCATGAAGCTCGATTCGTCGCTGGCGAGAAAAATCGCCATCGTCACGACCTCATGCGGCTGGCCGAAGCGCCGCATCATGTGGCGTTCCTCGATCGCGTTCCAGATGCCCTCCTTGTCGGGCAGGTCCTTGAGAAAATTATGCGGCATCGGCGTGTCGATTGCGCCCGGCGCGATCGCGTTGACGCGGATTTTGCGCGGACTCAGGTCAAGCGCCATGCCCCGCGTCAGCATCGCCACGCCGCCCTTGGCGGCCGAGTAGGCCGACATGTTCTGCATCGCGAGCAGGCCGCCCACTGAAGAGATATTGATGATCGACGAGCCCGCGGGCATCGCCGGCACCGCGCGCTGGCTCAGGAAATAAACCGACTTGAGATCGACGTTGTGCACGCGGTCCCATTCTTCGGGCGTGGTCTCGAGAAACGGCTTGCCCAGGATCACGCCGTGATTGTTGTAGAGCACGTCGATACGGCCGCCGAAGGCCCGGGTCGCGCCGTCAACGATCGCACGGATGCCCTCGGGACGGGTGACGTCGGCCGCGAGGTACGTGATCGCTCCCGGCGCGAGCGCTTCGATTTCGGCCGCCGCGTCCGCGACGATGTCGCTCGCGAAGACGCGCGCGCCCTCGGCCGCGAACATGCGGCAGGCAACTTTGCCCTGGCCGCCCGCCGCTCCGGTGATGATCGTGTTCTTGCCCTTAAGCCGATCCATCGCGCCCCCGATCGTCAACTGTCTTTTGCGCGCCCGCCGGACTTGTCCTCATTGCGCGCAGGTTATTGCGCGTACGTTATTGGGCCGTCATGGCGCCATCGACCGGCAGCGACGCGCCGGTCACGAACGACGCGTGGTCGGACATCAGCCAGACCACGGCCTCGCCGATTTCCTCCGGCTTGCCCATCCTGCGGATTGGCTCGACCGAGATCAGCCGATCGCGCAGCCGCGGATGCCCGGTCACCATCTCGGCGACCATTGCCGTGTCGATCACGCCGGGGCATACGGAATTGACCCGAATGTCGTGGCGCGCATACTCGAGCGCGGCGACCTTGGTCAGGCCGATCACGCCGTGCTTGGCCGCGGTATAGGCGGGCTGTCCGTGCGAGCCGACCAATCCGGCGGCCGAGGCGGTGTTCACGATCGCGCCACGGGCGTGCTGCTTCAGCATCTGCAGGATCTCGTACTTCATGCAGAGCCACACGCCTTTCAGATCGACCGCGATGATGCGGTCGAAGTTCTCTTCGGTGTCGTCGGCGGTATGCAGCGACTTGCCGATGATGCCGGCGTTGTTGTGCGCGCAATCGAGCCGGCCAAAGAGCTTTACCGCGGCAGCGACCGTCGCCTCGACCTCGGCCGCGCGCGTGACATCGCACTTGTGAAATGCCGCCTGGCCGCCGGCCTGCTTGATCAGCTTGACCGTATCCTCGCCCGCCGGCACCGCGTCAACCACGAGTACTTTCGCGCCCTCGCGCGCCGCAGCCAGAGCCGTGGCTCTGCCGATCCCGCTGGCGGCGCCGGTTATCATCGCAACCTTGCCTTCCAGTAAACCTGGCATTTTCAGTCCTCCGAGACTTGTGCTGTCAACGATGCGTGCGCCTAGCGCGACGCAATCTGAATGTGCTCCTGCGCCATGAAAAACGTCATCCGCGGCGCATCGATGAATACGCGGCCGTCAGCCAGCAGGTCGCTGCCGGCCGGCGACGCGAACGCGGCGGCGAAGGCTTCGACGCTGTCGAACCAGAGCTGGGCGACACCGTCGAAGCGCGGCTGCGCGTAAAGGTATGCCTCGTCAACCAGATGCGACTGCACGTAACGCCTCAGGCCCGGCATCTTGAGCGCCATCGGGCCGTGCACCTCGAGCCAGTACTTGCGGAAGTCGTCGAGCGTCATCCCCGGCTTGATTACGAGCTGCCACACGCCCTTGACCAGGTTGCCGCCGGTCGGCCCGTCCTTGATCACGTGGTCGCGCGTGACCATCCATTCCACGCGCGTGAGATCGATAAACTTGCGCTCGTCGGCCAGCGCGCCGTCGATGTACTCGGGACTGCGCCTGAGCGCCGCCATCGCCTCGAGTCCGTCGATCAGCACCTCGGCTTCGCCGTCATAGGGCGAGTTGCCGCCGAAAGCCGCAATACGATGGCTCTGCACGTATCGATGGAGCTGCGGAATTTTGGCCGCAATCGGCCCGTGCGTCTCGCGCCAGTAGCGATGGAAATCCGCATCGCTCATCTCGGCCTTGCGCGTAATGAAATAGTGCACGTGGAGCATGGCAATGTCCTCCGTCGCGAGGATCCGTTTATCCGATCCTGTTTTCGGTTCTATAGCGCAGCATCCACGTCCTGCGCCAATGGAGCCGCAGGGGCGCAAGGACGTGTGCCGCCAGGCAAGTGCGGATGACACCCGGCGCGGCGCGCAGTAAGCTGGCGCTATCTTCCACGCGCAAGGAGCTTCGCGTGACTCGAATCGTCAGCCTGTTGCCGAGCGCGACCGAAATTGTGTGCGCGCTCGGCTTCCAGTCCGAGCTGATCGGCCGCTCGCATGAGTGCGACTATCCCCAGGGCGTCGAGCGCCTGCCCGCGCTCACCGAGCCCAAGTTCAATCCCGAGCGGCCGAGCGCGGAGGTCGATCGCGAGGTGCGGCGAATCGTCGGAGAAGCGCTTTCCGTGTACCGCGTCGATGCGCCCAGGCTGCGCGAACTCGCGCCCGACGTCATCGTGACCCAGTCGCAGTGCGAAGTATGCGCGGTCAGCGAGCGCGAGGTCGAGCAGGCGGTAGGCACCTGGCTTGGCGCACGCCCGAGTATCGTGTCGCTGGCGCCGTATGCGCTGGCGGACATCTTCGCCGATATCGAGCGCGTCGCCCGCGCGCTGGGCGAGCCCGCGCGGGGCGCCGAGCTGGTGGGACGCCTGATGGCCCGGATGGACGCAGTTGCGGCGCGCGTGCGGCGCGTCGAGACGCGGCCAACTGTGGCGTGCATCGAATGGCTCGATCCGCTGATGTCGGCCGGCAACTGGATGCCCGAGCTGGTGGCGATGGCGGGCGCAGAGAACCTGTTCGGGCGCGCGGGCGAGCACTCGGGACGGCTCGAGTTCGACGCGCTGCGGGCGGCCGACCCCGATGTGGTTGTGGTCGCGCCGTGCGGGTTCAGCATGCGCCACACGATGGCAGAGATTCCGGCACTCGTGTCGCGCCCCGGATGGTCCGGGATGCGTGCCGTACGCGAGGGGCGCGTCTTTGTTGCCGAAGGCAGCCAGTTTTTCAACCGCCCCGGCCCGCGGATCGCCGAGTCGCTGGAAATACTCGGCGAGATACTGCATCCGGAGCTGTTCCGCTTCGGCTACGAAGGGGCAGGCTGGCACCGCGCCTGAGCGCGCGGACCGCGGGACGCGCGTCTTACCAGATCCCCGGGATAAAGGCTTCGGTGTCGTGCAGGTAGCGCGCGTACTCGTCGCCGAACTGCGTCAGCATCGAGGCCTCCTCGGCCGCCGCGCGCATCCGTCCCATCACAATCCCGAAGAGCGCGGTCACCGCGGCCGCGATCGGCGCGCCGAACTCGAGCGTCCAGGCGAACACGACCAGGAATTCGCCGAGCCAGATGGGATGGCGGATGCGTCCGTAGAGGCCATTGCGCACCAGCGCATGCGCGCCCCCCGGCTCGCGCGCGGAGCTGAAGAACCCGAGCTGAATGCGCGCGCCGAGCGCGAGCCACAGCCCGAGCAGCTCCATCAGCAGCCCCATCGCCTGAACGAATCGCGCGACTTCGCCGCCATAGATGTACGTGCGCTCGAACGGCGCCGCCGCGAACACCAACAGCACCGGGAGCTGGCGCAGGATCGCGCCCGAAAGCAGGGCGGCATCGGGTGGCGGCTCGAAATCCTCGCGCACCATCACGTCGGCGAAACGAAAGCCGGCGTAGGCGATCAGGTAGGCGAGAATGTAGGGATACTCGACGAAGTAGGCGCTGATGCCCAGGCCCAGCGCGACCGCGCCGACCACCGCCACCAGGAATACGATCATCTCGGAGACGCGGATGTCGACCCGCCGCCAGCGACGCACCGGCGCATGCGGCGCTGTGGCGCCGAGGCTACCGGTTGGCGCCTTCAGATCGCCCGTCGGCCTGCGCGAGTCGGGATGCGCTCCGTCTCCGCCTTCCATCCTTCTCTGCTGATTGTCCCTGGCGAATCTTGGCAGAAGGGGCCCGGGATTCAAAGCCAGTAGCGCGCGCCTGCCGGCCTGATTCGCGAAGCTAGGCCAGGCGGCGCAAGGTGTCGCGGTCGCCAATCGCAACTAGGAAATCGCCGGGCTCGAGGCGTGTCGCCGGATCCGGAATCAGCACGCTCGGCGCGCTGCCCCGCTTGAGCGCGACGATGCGCAGGCGCGTCGAGCTCTGCTCGACCGCGGCGATCGACTGGCCGACGAGCGCGCTGCCCTCGGCCACGCGCACCTCCTCGAGATCGACTTCCGCGCCGCGCCCGGGAAAGGACATCTCGAGGAAATCGACCACCGACGGGCGCATGATGCTCGTCGCCAGGCGGATGCCGCCCCACTGGTAAGCCGAAATCGCCTGGTCGGCACCGGCCATCCGCAGGCGCTGCAGACCGGTTTCCGATTCTCCTCGGGCATGGATCGCGATTTTCGGATTCATCGAGCGCGCGGAAAGGGTGATATAGACGTTGTCGGCATCGGAGGCGGTGGCGATCACGATTGCGCGCGCACGCGGAACCCCGGCGTCCTCGAGCACACGATCTTCGAGCGCCGATCCGATCACGTACGGCAGCTCGCTCTGCACCAGTTCAGCCTCGCGAGAGGGATCGCGCTCGATCACCACGGCCGTGCCGCCGCTGCGCGCTACTTCCTGCGCGACCACCCGGCCCATCCGGCCAAACCCGCAAATCACGACGTGCCCTTCGAGCTGTTCGATCCTGCGTTTCATCGCCATCCTCCCGACCAGGTCGCGCAACTGACCCTCGACCACGAATTGGGTGACCGCGGCAAACAGATAGAACGCGGTGCCCACGCCGACCACGATAAGGCCCATGGTGAATACACGCCCGACCGTGTCGAGCGGCTCAACCTCTTCGTAGCCGACGGTCGAGATGGTAATTACCGTCATGTACAGCGCGTCGAGCAGCGACATGCGCTCGATCGCCATGTAGCCGGCGGTGCCGCCGATCGTCAGCACGACGATGCCGACGATTGCGATCAGGAACCTGCGAATGCTGCTCATCCGAGACGGTCAGCGCCGCGCATCGGCGTGTCCGGACCGGTGCGGTCAGTGCGTGCCGTGCGCTTCGAGCCAGCGTTCAGCATCGATCGCTGCCATGCATCCGGTGCCGGCAGCAGTCACTGCCTGGCGATAGACCTTATCGGCGACGTCACCGGCCGCGAACACACCTTCGACGTTGGTGTAGGTGGAGCCGCTGCGGACCTTGAGATAGCCGACCTCGTCCATCTCGAGCTGGCCGTTGAACAGGTGCGTGTTCGGCTGATGGCCGATCGCGACGAATACGGCGTCGGTGCGGAAGTCGCTGGTTGCGCCGGTCTTCAGGTTCTTGAGCCGCACGCCGCTGACGCCCGTTTTCTGAGCGCCGTGGATTTCCTCGATCACACTGTCCCAGATGAAAGCGATTTTGGGGTTGGCCGCCGCGCGATCCTGCATGATCTTGGAGGCGCGCAGCGTGTCGCGCCGATGAATGACGGTCACTTTGCTGCAGAAGCGAGTGAGAAACGTCGCCTCTTCCATCGCGGTGTCGCCGCCGCCCACCACCACCGCTTCCTTGTTCTTGAAAAACGCCCCGTCGCAGGTCGCGCACGCGCTCACGCCATAGCCCATCAGCAGCTTTTCCGACTCGATGCCGAGCAGCTTGGCCGACGCGCCGGTGGCGATGATCAACGCCTGGGCGCGCAAGGGTTTTCCGTCGGCGACGATTTCGAAGGGCCGGCGGCGCAGCTCGACCGCCGTCACTTCGCCCATGACGAACCGGGTGCCGAAGCGCTCGGCCTGGCGCCGGAACACGTCCATCATTTCGGGGCCCTGGATACCGTGCTCGAAGCCGGGATAGTTCTCGACTTCGGTCGTAATCGTGAGCTGGCCGCCGGGCTGGGCGCCCTCGATGAGAAGCGGCGCAAGGTTGGCGCGCGCCGCATAGAGCGCGGCTGTGAGACCGGCCGGCCCGGAGCCGAGAATCACCAATCGATGGGTTTCGTCTGCCATGTTGGTTCCGTCAGTTACCTCGCAATTGATGAGCGATGGAAAGCGCGGCGACCGCTCCCTCCTGCGCCATATTGTAGCGCATGTCAGGACCCTTTATTGTTTCCGCGCGCCGCGCCAACATAAGCTCTTAGCCATCGCTCGCGATGCCACGCAAGAAGCCGACCGCCAGGATTCACCGATCGATCAACGGAGCGATCGGCGGTTCCGCCGCCCGCAAGGAGCTGACCCATGTTGATCGCCGCGGCCGCGTGCGGATGGTGGACGTGGGCGAAAAGCCGGTGACCCGGCGCGAGGCGACGGCGCGCGGAGCGGTGCGGATGGCGCGCGCAACCCTCGACGCGATTGTCGGCGGGCAGCTTAAAAAGGGCGAGGCGCTGGCGGTCGCGCGCCTGGCCGGGATCATGGCGGCCAAGCGGACGCACGAGCTGATTCCGCTGTGCCATCAGATTCCGCTGGAAGTCGTCGAAGTCGAATTTCATCCTGAGCCCGCGGGCGCGATCCTGCACATCCAGGCCCGTGCGGCGACCGCCGCGCGCACCGGTGTCGAGATGGAAGCGATGGTGGCGGTGAGTGCGGCGGCGCTTACAATTTATGACATGGCCAAGGCTATCGACCGCGCGATGACCATCGATGCGATACGGCTGGTGGGCAAGTCGGGCGGACGGAGCGGCACGTTCCGGCGCGCACAGGAGCCGCGATGGCCTGCCACGAACAATTGAAAATCGCGCCGCGCCCGCGCTGAAGATTTGAATCCACCCGCAGCAATCGGCGCGCCGAGCGCGCCCGGGCGCGTTCATCTGAAGAAGGGCCGCGACGGCCCGGTCCGCGGCGGAAATCCCTGGATTTTCTCTCAAGCTATTGAGCGCATCGAACCCGGCGGGCTCGCCGCCGGCGCGCGCGTCTGGGTGCTCGACGCCGCTGGCGCCACGCTTGGCCACGGCTACTACAACCCCGCCACGACCATCGCGGTCCGCATCCTCGCGCTTGCGGGCGAGCCGGGACCCGAGGAGGTCGTGCGCGCGCGTATCGAGCGCGCGGTGAAATTCCGCGAAACGATCATCCGCGGCGACACCGATTGCTACCGGGTGCTCAATGGCGACGGCGACGGCCTCTCGGGCGTGGTGGTCGATCGTTACGGCCAAGCGCTCGTCATCCAATTGCTGACCGCGGGCGCAGAAACGATGCGCGCGGAGTTGATCGAACGACTGACGGCAGTATTTGCGCCGCGCGCGATACTCGAACGCAGTCAGGGCGCGGTGCGCCGGCAGGAAGGGCTCGAGGACCGTGCGGGTTTGATAGCGGGCGCGAATGCCGGCGAGGTCGTAGTGCGCGAAAACGGCGTGCGCATCGCGGTCGATTTGACGCACGGGCAGAAGACCGGCACATTCCTTGATCAGCGCGAGAATCGCGCGCGCTTCGGTGCCCTGGCGCGCGGCGCGCGCGTGCTCGATCTCTGCTGCTACGGCGGCGGGTTTGCCCTGAGTGCGCTGGCGGGCGGCGCGCGCGACGTGGTCGCGGTCGACACTTCCGCGCAGGCGCTCGAGTGGGCGCGGCGCAATCTCGAACTCAACGGCTATGCGCGCGATGCCGTCAACTTCGTGCACGGCGAGGCGGGGGAGTTCCTGGCCCGCGTCGATCGCCGTTTCGATCTGGTCGTCCTCGATCCGCCGCCGCTCGCGCGCAGCCGCGCCGATGCGCCCCGGGCGGAGCATCTCTACGTCGAACTCAACGCGCTCGCGATGCGTGCGCAGGCTGCGGGCGGCTTTCTGATGAGCTTCAGCTGCTCGGCGCATTTTTGCGGCGAGGATTTCGTGCGCGCGACGCGTATTGCCGAGGGGCGCGCGCGACGTCGGCTGCGCCTGCTCGGGCGATTGGGGCCCGGCCCCGACCATCCTGTCCTGCTGGGTCATCCGGAGGGCGAGTATCTCTCCGGCGTCCTTCTGCGCACTCTCGACTAGTCATCCCTTCTCCCGCCTGCGCTCCTGGGCCGATCGCCGACGTTTGCGAATTGCCATCGGAGTGACGCTGGGGGATAGAATTGCCATATGAAGCTCGAACGGCTCGATCACTTCGGCCTCGAGGTCGGCGACCTGGCGCGCGCCGAAAAGTTCTACACGCAAGTTCTCGGCTTGGGCGTCGTTACCCATCTCGGCGACCAGGTGCTGCTGGATTGCGGCGGTCAAAACCTCGCGCTGTTCGGCGTCGTGCGCGCGCCGCTCTCGGCAGCGGAACGCGCGGCACGGATTTCCCATCCGCTCGGCCGCGGTCATCATGCGTTTCGCGTGAGCCGGGCGGATTTCGATGCCGCGCGCGAGCGTCTGGCCGCGGCCGGGGTCGAGACCGCGCGTCCGATCGATTGGGGCGACCACGACTGCATGTATTTCCTCGACCCCGACGGGAACCTGCTCGAGATCGTCAGCTACCGCTAGCGCCCTGACGCTCGCGCGCGGCACAATCTCGGCCTTATCGTCGCACGCGCAGCCCCAGCGTCATGCTGGATTGCGAAATCTCATTGACCAGGCCCGCCGCCTCGCTGAGTTCCGGTCGGTTGGCCAGCTCGAGCCATTGCGGTTCCGCGCTCACCGGACCGCCCTTGAGCGAGATCGCGCGGAGATTGATCGCGATGTCGAGAATCATCAGGTCGCGCGGCAGGGGCGAGCGCGCGGGCGCATCTGCCGGGTAATATTCGAGTTTAGCGACCAGCGTGCTCAACTCATCCTCGCTCATCCGCGCCAGCCGCAGGACATCGCTGAGGTTGACCCGCTCCATCGCCCGCCAGCATAGCAGGCGGGCGGCCGTGGGTAACGCACCGGCGCATCGGTTGCTGCGCAGGCCCGTGTGTGCCATGAAGCACTCAGTCTTTGGGAGCCTGCGATCGTGAAATTCGGCCTCTTTTACCAGCTGCCGTGCTCCGCCGAGCAGTCCCAGCCGGAGCGCTATCGGGAAACGATCGAACAAATTGTGCTCGCCGATCAGCTCGGCTTTGACGTCGCCTGGATGGCAGAGCTGCACTTTTTTCGCAATTTCTCGATCATGCCCTCGCCGCTGATGCTGGCGGTCGCGATCGCGGCGCGCACGCGCCGTATCCGGCTCGGTACCGCGGTCACGCTGTTGCCGTTTCATCATCCGCTGCGCGCGGCCGAGGACGCCGCGACGGCCGACCTGCTGACCGGCGGACGTATCGAGTACGGCGTCGGCCGCGGCACGATCGCCGTACATTTCCAGGGCTTCGGCATCTCGCGCGACGAGAGCCGCGAGCGCTTCGAGGAGTCGCTCGAGCTGATCGTGCGCGCATGGACCGATGAGCGCGTGACCTACAAGGGCCGCCATTACCAGGTTGACGGAATCGCGGTTGAGCCGCGGCCGCTGCAGAAGCCCCATCCGCCGCTGCGCATCGCCGCCAATAGCCCCGAAACCGCCGAGTTCGCCGGCCGCAAGGGTTACGACGTGCTGGTCGCCTCGCCGATCAATCCGGTGCCGGGCTTTTACGAGCACATTCGCGCCTACCGAGCGGCGCTCAAGGCGGGTGCGCGGCCCGATTACGCGGGCGACGTCGCCGCGCTCTTCTTCGTCTGCCCGCAAACGAGCCGCGCTGCCGCGCGGGCGGAGGCCGAACGCAGCCTGCTGCACTACTTTCGCACCATCGGTGAGCAGGCGCTGATTGGCGGACGCGGTCAGTACGAGGGCTCGTACGCCTACCTCAAACAGGTGCGCGATCGGGCGGCGGCGATGACCTACGAGATGGTGGACGAGACGATGGCGGTTTACGGATCGCCGGAGCAATGCATCGCGCGCATCAATGAGATCCATCGGCACAGCGGCATCGACCAGCTGGTGTGCTGGTTCAATGCCGGCGGCCTGATACCGCATCGCGACGTGATGGCGACGATGGAGCGCTTTGCCGCGCATGTGCTGCCCGCCGTGCGCGGCCTCGGCGGGCATGGCTAACAACGCGGAGCTTGCCACCTTTCCACGCGGCGCCAAGCGGCCCGCGGTGATCGACGAACTCGCCGCCGCGATCGAGCGCGACGGCGGCGCAGCCCTGGCCGCCTATCAGGAGCCGCTCGGCGAACACTGGCAGATATTCGCGTTGCTTCCGGCGGCGATGTTGAACGGCACGCCGTTCCAGCGTGATCTCAGTCCTGCGCATCTGAAGCGGCTCGCCGAAGTGATGAAAAAACTGCGCCGCTTCACCGAGCCGGTGGTCGCGGTTCGTGTCGAGGGCGCGTACTGGACGCCCAATGGTAATCATCGCCGCGCCGCCGCGACCAAGCTCGGCGCGAAATTGATTCCGGCGATCGTGATGGCCGAGGCCGAGGTCGCCTACCAGATTCTCGCGCTCAATACCGAGAAGGCGCACAACCTCAAGGACAAGGCGCTCGAGGTGGTGCGGATGTATCGTTCGCGGCTGGAGACGGCGCCGCGCACCGGCGAGAAGGATTTCGCATTCGAGTTCGAACGCGCGCACTTCATCACGCTCGGACTCATCTATGACAAGAACAGGCGTTTCTCGGGCGGCGTGTACGCCCCGCTGCTGAGCCGCGTCGACGGTTTCCTGAACAAGCCGATGCGCGAGGCGATCGAAGAGCGCGAGGAGCGCGCGGCCCTGGTCACGCGCGCCGACGAGGTGCTGACTGCGCTGGTCGCGCGCGGCAAAAAACGCGGCCTCGTTCATCCGTACCTGAAGAATTATATCGCCGCGCGATGCAATCCGCTGAGCCGCGCGCGCAAGAACCTGCCGACCTGCCGCGCCGCGCTCAACGGCATGATCAAGGCGCTCGAGGAATTCGACCTGGGCAAGATCCATTTCGGCCAGATCCAGAGCGCCGCGGCGCTGGTCGCCGCCGCGACCGTCGAAACGCCCTGAAAACGGCGGGCCGGGCCCGCCCGTGGTGCGCCCGGCCCGCAAACGAATCAGATTCAGGTCGGTCAGCGCTGTTGCAGGGGTGCGAGCGCCTTGCGCATCGCGGGTGTCGCCGCGAACGCTTCCCACCAGCGCGCGACCTCGGTCAATCCGGACACCGGGAACTGCGCCATCTGCGCGAGCGCCATCCATGGCGCGACCGCGAAGTCGGCCAGGCTCAAATCATTGCCGGCAAGCCATTTGCGGCCCCGGAGCGCACCGTTGAGGATTCCACCGACGCGACGGAATTCCTCTTCGCCTTTGGCAATCGCCGCGGCGTCGGGCTCCCCCAGGCCCAGGAGTCGCTTGACCACACGCTCGAACCCGAGCGTGCCGCAGGCCGGCGCCCAGTGGGCTCCCTCCCAGAACATCCATCGGCCCACATCGGCCTGGCGGCGCGCATCCGACGGCCACAGCGCCGCGCCAGCCGGGTTCTTCATCGCAAGATATTGCAGAATGGCGTTGGATTCCCACAGCACGAAGCCGTCGTCCTCGAGCACGGGCATCCGCTGGTTGGGGTTGAGCGCGGTGAAATCAGGCTTCATCTGCTCGCCCTTGGTCAGATCGACGATCCGGGTTTCGTGCTCGATCTGAAGATGCTCGGCAAGGGCGATCACTTTCATCGCGCGGGGCGATGGCGGGAACACGTGGAGCTTCATCGTCGCAATCTCCTTGTTGAATTGTCACCGCCGGACCTTGCCTGGTCGCGCACGGCGCCACAATCGTAGGCAACTTGCGCGCCTAAGTCTCGCGATTTCGCGAGGCGATTTTGCGCTCGCGGCTTGATGCGGCCTCGAATTGCGGGTATTAGCGCGGGCTTTTCATGCGCGGCGCGGAGAAATTCCGCACCGCCGCATCTTCCATCGGTGATGCTCAGGCGGCGGCTGGAACCAGGCTCAACTCGAAGCTTCCCGGCTCGAGTTTCTCGATCGCGCGCAGCACGATTTTGATTCCGACGCGGCGCTCGAGCGCTTCGAGGTCGCGCGCGCCGTGGTCGTAGAGGTAGCGCGCGACGGCGGGATTGACCTTGACCAGCAGCATGTCGTCGCCGCTGCGCCGGCGCGCCTCGCGATGGACCCCGCGCAGGACCTCGGCGGCGAGCGTGGGCACCGATTTCACCACGCGCCGCCCTTCGCAATGCGGGCACGTGTCGGTGAGCAGCTCTTCGAGGCTTTCGCGCGTGCGCTTGCGCGTCATCTGGACCAGCCCCAGCTCGGAGATCTTGAGCGCCGAGGTGCGCGCCTTGTCGCGCCTGAGCGCCTCGCGCAGCGCCTCGCTCACCTTCTTGCGGTCGGCCTCGCGCGACATGTCGATGAAGTCGACGATGATAATGCCGCCGATGTTGCGCAGGCGCAGTTGCTTGACCACTTCCTCGACCGCCTCGAGGTTGGTGCGCAGCACGGTCTCGTCCTGGTTGCTCTTGCCGACGAAGCGGCCGGTGTTGACGTCGATCGCGGTCAGCGCCTCGGCCTGGTCGAAGACCAGGTAGCCGCCCGACTTGAGCCATACCTTGCGCTCGAGCGCGCGTTCGATCTGCGCTTCGATCTTGAAATGATCGAAGATCGGCTCGGCGCCCTGGAAAAGCGCGACACGCGCGCGCAGCCGCGGCATGTAGTGCTGCACGAACTGCAGGATGCGATCGTAAGTCTCCTGATCGTCGCACCATACCTTGTCGATTTCGCTGGAAAAAAGATCGCGCACGACGCGCAGCGCGAGATCGAGATCGCTGTAGAGCATCGAGGCGGGCGGGCTGCTCTCGTTCTTGGCCAGAATCGAAGCCCACAGCCGGGTGAGAAAATTCGCATCGCGCTGGATCTCGCGCTTGCTCACGCCTTCGCAAGCGGTGCGCACGATGAATCCGCCCGGCACGCGCCCCAGCTCCTTGACCGCCGCGCGCAGCCGCGCGCGCTCCTCCGCGCTCGCGATACGGCGCGAGACGCCGACGTGTCTGCTCGTCGGCATGTAGACCAGGTGGCGTCCGGGCAGCGAGATCGACGAGGTCAGGCGCGCGCCCTTGGTGCCCATCGGCTCCTTGGCGATCTGAACGATGATCTCCTGGTTGCGGTGGAGCTGCTGCTCGATTGGAATGCGGGTGCGCTGCTCGTGCACGCGCGGCCGACGCTTGTGCGCGCGGCCGCCACGTCGGCGGCGTCGCCGTCCGCGCCGGCGCTTGGTCCCGGGCTCGGTTGCGCCGGCGTCGGCACCGGCGGCGTCGGTCGTCGCCGAGGCTTCGCCCTCGGCGGCCGCGCCCGGCGCGGCGGCGCGCGGCGCGCGCTCTTTGCTCCCCGGCGCCCGCGCGGTTTCGGGCGCATCCCCGAACCGGCCTTCCTGCGGCGGCGTTTCCGAGGCCGCCTGCTCTTCTGCCGCCGCCTGGAGGTCGAACTCGTCGGTATCGAACGATTCTTCTTCTGTCAGGGCTTGCGGGTTTTCGCCCTCCGAGGCGTCTTCCGCACTGTCGCCCTCGACGCCATCGCCGTTGACCGGATAGGTCTCGACGTCCTCTTCGCCGATAACCTGCGCGATCGAGCCGACCGCGTGGCGATCGTCGTGGAAATCCGAGACGTGTAGAAAACCGGCCTTTTCGAGCCCGATGTCTACGAACGCCGCCTGCATTCCGGGCAGCACGCGCGTGACCTTGCCCTTGTAAATGTTGCCTGCGAGCCCGCGATGCTGCTGGCGTTCGAGGAAGAGTTCGGTCAGCGCGCCGTCTTCGAGCACCGCAACGCGCACTTCGAGCGCGCTCGCGTTAATCACAATTTCACGTTTCACGGAAAACCCGGGCACGACGGATAAGGCGGGCTAAACGGGGCGGCGATGCGCAGGGCGCGATGCGCGGCGGCTTTCAACGAGGCCGCTGCTTTTGTGCAGTCCAGATGCAGGCGCGGCTGCTGTCTCGTCGTTGCCCCCTCCACCCATCGAATATGCCATCGCAACTGGTCCGAATCATACGGAGCGGCTGCACGGTCCGCAAGGCGACATGGTTGCGCGCATAAACCTGTTCTGCCCGCGCCATCTCGCCTTGACTTGGCTTGCTGGGGCCGTTACTCGTCATTTCATGCCCGCGGCGGCTGACACGATGTCGTTGAATCCGTCGGGGATGGCCCTGCTCAACAGCAAGGTGCTTATCCTTAACCGCTCGTATCTGCCGGTGCATGTGACCTCGGTCAAGCGCGCCTTCGCGCTGCTCTATCAGGGTGTGGCGCGGGCGGTGGACGAGCAGTACCGCACCTTCGACTTTGCCAGTTGGCGCGACCTCGCGATTGAAACCCATCACGAGCGGCTGGGTATCGTAGGCGGGTTCGTGCGCGTGCCCAGGGTGCTGCTACTGACCGCTTATGAGCGGGTGCCGCGCCGTCACGTGCGGTTTTCGCGCTTCAACATCTTCGCCCGCGACAACAATACCTGCCAGTACTGCGGGCGTCGTTTTGGCCGCACCGAGCTCAATCTCGACCACGTGGTGCCGCGCTCGCGCGGCGGTCTCTCGACCTGGGAGAACATCGTCTGCTCCTGCCATAACTGCAACCGCCGCAAGGGCGGGCGGACGCCCGAGGAGGCGCGGATGGCGCTCATCCGCCGGCCGATGCGTCCCCATTGGACGCCGTTCAGCGCCGAGATGTTCAGCTTGCGGCGCTATCGCGAGTGGATGCCCTACCTGACCGCGGTGGACAGCGCCTACTGGAACACCGAGCTACAGGAATAGCATCGCTCGCCGCGCCGGCATAAGCGGCATGCGTCAAATCCGGTCGATCGCGGTCCTCGATTAGCGTGCGCTGGCCTATCCACAGCCCGGGCCTGCGCGCGTGGGGATAGTACCGCCCGGCCGCGGTTTCATGGTCTGGGGCTTTGGGCTAAGCTCGGCGCTGATGTGACGAGGTGGAGGGGATGACGGTATGCGGCTTAAAAGCCTTGATTTAGTAGGCTTCAAGTCCTTCCTTGAGCCGACGAGCGTCGGTTTCGCACCCGGTATAACGGCGGTTGTCGGACCCAACGGTTGCGGCAAGTCCAACGTCGTCGATGCGATCCGCTGGGTGCTCGGCGAGCAGGCGCCCACCCGCCTGCGCGGCAAGACCGCCGATGACCTGATCTATGCCGGCAACGACTCCAATCCGGCGGCCGGGATGGCCGAGGTATCGCTGCTGCTCGAGGCCGACGACAATTCGCCGTTGCCCGAGCCCTACGCCGCGCTAAGCGAAGTGTGCGTCACCCGGCGGGTCTACCGCTCGGGCGAATCCGAATACCTCCTCAACAGGATTCCCTGCCGCCTCAAGGACATCACGGAATTCTTCATGGCCGCGCAGATTCACAGTCGCGGCTACGCGCTGATCGAGCAGGGCCGCATCGAGGAGATCATCCAGTCGAAGCCGAGCGAGCTGCGCGGGATGATCGAGGAGGCAGCCGGCCTTTCGCTGTTCAAGGGTCGGCGCGAGATGAGCGAGCGCAAGCTCGAGCGCGTGCGCGAGAATCTCGCGCGCGTCGACGACGTGCTGGCGGAAATCGAACGCCAGTTGGCGTTCGCCCGCCGCCAGGCCAAAAAGGCGGAAGCCTACAAGGCGATCCGCATCGAGCTGGCCGAGTTGGAGCGGCTCGCCGCCGCGCGCCGGCTGATCGAAGAGCGCGCCCGCCTCGAACGCTCCGAGGCGCGCCTGGCCGAACTTGCGGCCGGCCGCGAAACGCTGCGCGCCGCGCTCGCCGAGCTTCAGGCGGATGCCGACAGCGCCGGCAGCCGGCTTGCCGCCGAGCGCGATCGCCTTGCCGCTCATGGGCGCGAACTGGACAATTTGCGTGCCGCCGCCGCCCAGCGCGGCCATACGCGCGAATTTCTCGAGCGCCGCCGCGCCGCGGCCGAGACTGCCGCGCCCGAACTGCTCGCGCGGCTGGTCGAGCTGGAAGCCAAGACCACCGCGGCGCGCGCTGCGCGGGCCGAAGCGGGGGCGCGCCTGGCGCGCGAGCGCAACGCCGACGACGGCAGCGAAATCGCGCTCGCCCGGTTGCGCGAACAGCACGAGGCGGCGGCGGCCGAGCTTCGCGCGGCCGAGCGCCGCGGCGAAGAGCTGCGCGACGAGGTCGCCGAGCTGATGCGCGAGGCGGCCGCGATTCGCGGACGCCTGGGCGCGCTCGGCGGCGAACGCGCCGAACTCGAACAGCGCCGGCTCGGCGCCGACGAACAGCTCCCGCGACTCGAGCAGACGCTCGGCGCCGCGCGCGAGGCGCTCGCCGCGAGTGCAGCCGAGCTCGCCTCCGCCCGCTCCGCCATGGCCGATGCCGAGCATCGCGCCAACGCGGCGGGTGCGGGCGAGCGCGACGCGCGCGCCGCGCTCGACGCGAGCCTCGCCCGGCTCGCGCTGCTGCGCGAGGGACTCAGCGCGGCGCGTGCACGCGCCGAACGCGCTGCCCATCGCGCCGCCGCCGGCGGCGGCGCGGCCGAGCGCCTGCGCGTGGTCCTCGAATCGCTCAACGGCGATCGCCCGGCCGAGCCGCCGGCGATGCTCGCCGAGGTGGTGCGCGCGCCGGCCGCGATGCGCGCGGCGCTCGACGCCGCGCTCGGCAACGAGGCCGAGGCGGTGATCGTTGATTCGGCGCATCTGGCGGTCAAAGCGATCGACATTCTCAAGGAGTCCCGTGCCGGCCGCCTCAGCTTCATTCCCGAGCCCGGCGCGGTCGCCGACGCACATCCGGCGATCGAGGCGCCGGGAATCGCCGGGCGCCTGCTCGACATGCTCGAGGTCGAACCGCGCTTCCGCAACGTGGCCGAGGCGATGCTCGGGCACGTGCTGCTTGCCGACGACCTGCGCGCTGCGCTGGCCGCGAGCAATCTCAACGGTCACGGCACGCTGTTCGTCACGCGCGAGGGCGATCTGGTCGCGCCCGGCATAATGATCGCCGGCGGCAGTGCTGCGCCGGGCGAAGACGAGGGCGCTTGGTCAGCCGCGCCCGACCAGCGGGAGCTCGAGGCGGCCGCGGCGCGGGTCGCGGCGGCGGAGAGCGAAAGCGCCGCATTGCGCGCGGCCTTCGACGCGGCGCGCGCGGAGCTGGAGACCGCGCGGCGCGAGCTCGGCGATGCGCGCGAGGCGCTGGCGCGCGCCGAACACGCCCTGGGCGAACGCCGTGGCGCCGTCGAACGCGCCGAGAACGGGTCCGCTGCCGCGCGTAATCAAACCGAGCAGGCGCGCGCGCGGCTCGACGAAATCGCGCAGTGGTTTGCCGAATCCAACGCGCGGCTCGAAGAGCTGGCGCACGGCGAGGCCGCCGGGCGCGAGCGCTTGGCCGCGATGCGCGCCGAGATAGGCGCGCGCAAGACCCGCGCCGAGGAATCGGCGGGCGCGATGCTTGAGGCGGCCTCGCGGGTCGAGACGCGCCGGGCCAGGCTCGACGCGATCGAGCAGGAACTGAGACATCTGCGTCGTCTCGCCGACGAGCACGAGGCGCAAATCGTCAAGGATCGCGCCGCGCTCGCGCGCGTCGGCGAAGAGCGGGTCGAGCTCGCGCGCGAGCTCGAACAGCTCGCGCGCGACGCCGAGGCCGCGCGCGCGCGCACGGGCGAACTCGAGGCGGTCTCGGCCGAAATGCGAATCGCGTGTGAGCAGGCGGACGCCGAGCTGCAAAAACTCAAGGCTGAGCTGGACGAGACGCGCGGACGGGCCGAGGCGCTCGAGCGCGAAGCGATGGACTGCGCGCTCGGATGCGAGCGCGCGCGCACTCTGGCTACGGAGCTCGGGCGCAGCTTTGCGGAAAAATTCCAGACCGAGTTTGCCGCGGTCGAGAATGAGATGCGTGAGGCGCTGGCGCCGCGCGACGCAGTGGCCGACGAAGCGCGGCTTACCGAGTTGCGCGCCAAGGCCGAGCGTCTGGGCGAAGTCAATCTCGCCGCCGACAGCGAGGTCAAGGAGCTGGAAGAGCGCGCGAGCGTGCTCGGCCGCGAGCGCGCCGACCTCGAAGCGGCGGTCAAGGACCTGACGCAGACGATCCAGAAGCTCAATCGCGAGGCGCGCCGCCGCTTCAGCGAAACTTTCGAAGGTGCGGCGCGCAACTTCGCCGAGCTGTTCCCCAAGCTTCTGCGCGGCGGCAAGGGCCGGCTCGAACTGATGGCGGCCGAGGATGTGCTCGAGGCCGGGGTGAATATCCTGGTTCAGCCGCCGGGCAAAAAGGTCAAGGAGATCGGCCTGCTCTCGGGCGGCGAGAAAGCGCTGTGCGCGATGGCGCTGATATTCTCGCTCTTCCTGCTCAATCCGAGCCCGTTCTGCGTGATGGACGAGGTCGACGCGCCGCTCGACGAGTTCAGTCTGGCCGCGTTCACCGGCCTGGTCGGCGAACTCAAGGGCCGCTCGCAGTTCATCGTCATCACGCACAACCAGCGCACGATGCAGCGTGCGGATCAGATTCATGGCGTCACGATGGAACAGCCCGGCGTGTCGCGTCTGATCTCACTCGCCATCCCGCGCGCCGCGTAGCGCCCGGTTTCGGTTTCGATTCGGCGCGGCGATTGTTATGGTAAGGCATTGGGCTGCCGCATCGAAGAGCGGCGCGGTGCCTGAACCCGTTTCCGAGGCTAGCTCTCCGCGTGGCTGATTACCTGGACAAAATCATTTCCGGGCTTTCCTCCGGTCTGTCCGCCGCGGCCGACCGGCTGTCATCGCTCGAGCAGCTTTCGCTCGACCGCCTCGCGCGACTTTCGTTGATCGACAAACTGGCGCTGATCCTCCTCGCAAGCCAGGTCCTCCTCTTCATTGTCGCGTGTCTCATCGAATTCAGCGCGCGCAAGCGGCGCGGGTTCCGAGCCATCGAGCCCGTCGCGGCCGAGGAATTGCCCGAGGCGCCGGTCGAGGCTCCGACGAGCCCGCCCGTCGCGGCCGAGCCGCCGATCCATGCGCCACCGCCGCCATCGGCACCCCCACTCGAAGCCGAGCCATCGCGGCCGGCTGCCGAGCTGCCTGATCCGGGACCGAAGCCCGCGCCGGCGCCGGCCGCGCCACCCGCGCCCGCAGTGTCGCCATCCGCTGCTCCGACCGCCGGCGCGCCGCCGACCGTACCACCGCCGGAGCCTGCGGCCGGGTCGCCGACCGCTCCATCGGCTACGCCCGCGCCGCCCAAGGCGGCGCCGCGGATCGGGCTGGGACTGCGCCGCACGCGCGAGAATCTGCTCGCACGCGTGCGCGCGGCGATCACCGGCAGTGCCAAGCTCGACGAGATCTGCGAAGGGCTGGAAGAAGCGCTGGTTGCTGCCGATGTCGGTGTTCAAGCGAGCCTCAAGCTGGTCGAGGCGGTGCGCGCGCGAGTCGGCAACGGCGCGCGTCCGGACGCGATTCGCGAAGCGCTGAAGGGCGAAATTGCGCGGATGCTCACTGCGGCGGAACGCCCGCTGAACGCGCCGGCGTCGGGCCCGCTGGTCGTGATGCTGGCCGGGGTCAATGGCGTCGGCAAAACCACCACCGTGGCCAAGCTTGCGGCGCGGATGAAATCCGAGCGCGGCAACGTGATCGTGGCGGCCGCGGACACGTTCCGCGCGGCCGCGATTGAACAGCTCGAGGTCTGGTGCGGGCGGGTCGGGGTCGATCTGATCAAGCAGAAACAGGGATCGGACCCGGCGGCGGTCGCGTTCGACGCGGTCAAGGCCGCCATCGCGCGCGACGGCTCGACCGTGCTCATCGATACCGCCGGCCGGCTGCAGACCAAGGTCAATCTGATGGAAGAGCTGAAGAAGATAGCGCGCGTGGTCGGGCGCGAGTTGCCGGGAGCGCCGCACGAATGCTGGCTCGTGCTCGACGCCACCACCGGCCAGAATGCATTGAGCCAGGCGAAGATTTTCGGCGATTCGGTGCCGCTGACAGGCGTGGTGCTGGCAAAGCTCGACAGCACGGCCAAGGGCGGCGTTGTGGTGGCAATCGCCGAGCAGCTTAAGCTGCCGGTGCGATTCGTGGGAGTGGGAGAGAATGTCGAGGATTTACGCGCGTTTGACGCGCGCGAGTTCGTGGAAGCCCTGTTTTCCGACGACGAGGAACGCGCGGAGACCTCCAGCGGTTCTTATGCAGCTTGACAGGTTTGTTAATCCAAACTTAAAGTAAAGTGGAAAGTTTAGCCATCATGACACTTGAGGCGCTTAAGCAGCTTGACGAGAGAATCCAGGCGTCGGTCAATCGTATTCAGCAATTACAGAAGGAAAACGAGCAGTTGGCGAGACGGCTGGCTGAAAGTGAACAGCGTTTTAACGAAATCCAGGCCCGCTCCAATGCCGAGCGTCAGCAGCATGAGAACGAGCGCAACGAGATTAAAACCCGCATCGAGAAGATCCTCGCGCGCTTCGACGGACTCGAACTCGGCTGAGCGCGCCAACCGCATGCTGAGTCAGCCATGAAGGGTGTCAACGTCGAAATCATGGGTCAGACGCTGACCGTAATGAGCGATGGCGGCGATGAATGGGCCAGGGCTCTGGCGGCGACCGTCGATGAGAAGATAAGCTATATCCGCGCCAACAGCCGCGCCGTTAACTCGGTCAGCGTGGCAATTTTGGCGGCGCTGAATTTTGCAGACGAACTCGAACGGCTGAGGCGGGACCATCAGGCGTTAATCGACCAGATTGAAGCGTTGAATCGGCGGCTGTCCACGGTCACAGGCTCGTAGAGCGACGACGGCCGGGCGATTTTCAAGGAGACTTCGGGCCGGCGGGTTCGGGTAATGACGACGGGGGGACGGAGTAATTTTCTCCGACACAAGCGCGATGCGGCGCTCGACCATATAGGAACCCGATGTCGGTTCTCAATTGCATCTGGCGCGGCGGCGAGCCGCGTGAACCCATGGAGCCAGCAACGCCCGCGCGGCGTAGAACCTGTTCTCAGATGCTGCGGGCGATCGATCGCATAGCGCAACCGCCGAATTAGCCCGGACCCGCCGCCGCTTACGGCAGTGGCGGACGAAAAATCATACCTGCGCTCCGTCCTCTCCGACGCGCGCCTGAACCTGTCCGCCGCGCGCGCCGGCATCCTGTCGATGGACGTGCAACGGCGGCTGCTGGCGACCCCGCTCTATCTCGCAGCGGCCGAGATCGTCCTCTACGCGCCCTTTGACCGCGAAGTCGACACCGCCCTGGTTGCCGCCGACGTGCTCCGCTCGGGGCGGCGGCTGTCCTATCCGATTATTGACCGGCGGCATCGCCGGCTGAAATTCGGCGCGGTAACCGGCCTCGACCAGTTGCGGCCCGGCGCCTTTGGCATCCTCGAGCCGCCCGCGACCCGGGCGCGTGAAGCGCACGAGCTGGACGCGGCGCTGATCTGCGTACCCGGTCTCGCCTTCACCCCCGCCGGCGCGCGCCTGGGCCGCGGCGGCGGATATTACGACCGGCTAATCGCGGCGCTCCCCGCGCGGACGGTGACCGCCGGGCTTGGCTATTCGTTTCAGTTGCTTGACCGGCTGCCGCAGGAAATCAACGACCGGCGGCTGGATCTGATTGTGACCGAGTCCGCCGTTTACGCGGCCCGCAACGCGCCACCTGCGGCCGCGCAAACGGCGGACCAAGGAGGTTAACCAAGATGGGGCCGCTGACCGGAGTCCTGTTTCTGATAATCGGTGGCGTGATGATGCTTTATGCGGTGTACCTCGCCGGCCGGCGCAATAAAGGCGTCGACCTCGAGGCCACGCAGCGCGAAGCGCAGACGATTGTCGACGATGCCAAGACCAAGGCTGAACTGATCGTCAAGGAGGCGGAGCTAAAGGCCAAAGATCTGCTGGTCGAGGTGCGCGCGCAGGCCGAGCGCGAGGTGCGCGATCAGCACCGCGAACTCACCGCGCTCGAGAGCAAGCTGGCGGCGCGCGAGGAAGCGATCGATAAGCGGGCCGAGGCCTTCGAGCGGCGCGAGGGCGAGCTTGGCCGCCGCGAGCAGAATCTGCGCAACCGCGAGAAGGCGCTCGCCGACCGCGAAGCCGAACGCCAGGAGCTGATCGACGCGGCGCGCGCCAGGCTCGAGACGGTCGCCGGGCTGACCCGCGACGAGGCCCGCCGCCAGATCGTCGAGGAGATGACCGCGCAGGCGCGTCATGAGGCAGCGCGGCAGATTCGCGTGATCGAAGACGAGGCGCGCGAGGAATCCGACCGCCGCGCCAAGCGCATCGTCTCGATCGCCATCGAGCGCCTCGCCGGCGAATTCGTGACCGAGCGCACGGTCTCGGTGCTGGCCCTGCCCAACGATGAGATGAAGGGACGTATCATCGGGCGCGAGGGCCGCAATATCCGCGCGATCGAAGCCGCCACCGGCGTCGATATCATCATCGATGACACGCCCGAGGCGGTCGTGATCTCGTGTCACAACCCGATTCGGCGCGAAATCGCGCGCGTCTCCCTCGAGCGGCTGATTTCCGACGGCCGCATCCATCCCGGCCGCATCGAAGAGGTGGTGCGCAAGGCCGAGCAGGAGGTCGAAGAGTCAATTCGCGAGGCCGGCCAGCGCGCCATCATCGAGGTCGGCGTGCACGGCGTGCATCCCGAACTGGTCAAACTGCTCGGCATGCTCAAGTACCGTTACAGTTACGCGCAGAACGTGCTGATGCATTCGCTGGAGGCGGCGTTCCTGTGCGGGGCGATGGCGGCCGAGCTCGGCCTCAACGAAAAACAGGCGCGCCGCGCGGCGCTCCTGCACGATATCGGCAAGGCGCTGACCCACGAGGTCGAGGGCTCGCACGCGCTTATCGGCGCCGAGCTCGCGCGCAAGTACGGCGAATCGGCCAAGATCGTCAATGCCATCGCCGCGCACCACGAGGAAGTGAAGGCGGAGACCATCCTCGCGCCGCTGGTCGATGCGGCCGACGCGCTCAGCGGAGCGCGGCCGGGCGCCCGGCGCGAAGTGCTCGAGAGCTACGTCAAGCGCCTCGAAGACCTCGAGGCCATCGCCAAGTCCTTCAAGGGTGTCGAGAAGTGCTTCGCCGTACAGGCCGGACGCGAAATGCGCATCATCGTCGAGCCAGGACAGGTTTCCGACGACGACGCGACGCTGCTCGCGCGCGACGTGGCCAAGAAAATCGAAACCGACATGACCTACCCGGGCCAGATCCGGGTGACGGTGATTCGCGAGACCCGCGCCACGGAGCTCGCGCGCTAGCATTCCCCGCGGGCGGCGGCCGGCCTTGGCCCGTCGCCGCCCGCGGGTTATTATCGGCCTCAAGATGCCCACGACGCGCGAAGTCCTGCAGGCCACGATTGCCCTGGAACGGCGCAGCATGGCGCTGTACGCACGCCTGGCCAAGACCTTTTCCGGCAATCCGCGGCTGCACGAGTTCTGGTTCGGAATGGCGCGCGACGAGGCGCGCCATGTCGGCGCGCTCGACCTGGTGATGACCGTGCTCGACTTCGAGGGCGTGCTCGAGCGGCCGTGCCCGATTGCGCTCGACGACGCGACCATTGCGCGGCTCGGCGCGCTGCTCGAGCGCGGCTCGCGCCAGGCCCAGGCCGGGCTCAGCATCGAGCAGGCGCTCGCGCTCGCGCTCGAGGTCGAGGAGACCGAACTCGAGGACAAGGTCGGCGACCTGCTGAAAGCGCTGCAGCAGCGCGACGAGTACGAGCGCTGCATGCGGCTTTTGGTGCACGACCTGGGCGAGCTGAGCTACATGATCGAGCAGTACTGTGCCGACCCGGCGCTGCTCCAGCGCTGCGACGAGCTGGTGAACCATCACGCCGAGACGCTGCGGCGCTCGGCCGCGCGCTGAGCCGGTCCGCGCAAGGCGCGCCGCGCGCGCATGGACGCGCGCCCCCGAGGTCGGTTATAAGTTTAAGTTCGCGCGCGCTGAGGAGTAGCCGAATTGGCAAGGCACCTGACTCTGGATCAGGGGATTGGAGGTTCGAGTCCTCCCTCCTCAGCCAAAACGCTTCCGCGCGGCGCGGGCTGACGGCGATGGTCCCATCGTCTAGTGGTTAGGACACCGGCCTCTCACGTCGGGAACGCGGGTTCGACTCCCGCTGGGATCACCAAGCGAGCCGTCAGTTGGCCGCCACGGTCAGTCTCGCGTCTCTTCCTTCGAACTATTCGGTGATCTTAGACCGCGGCCAGGATTACGTGCGCCTGAATTTTGGCCACAATCTCGCCGCGGCCATGTTTGTCAGCAATCGCGGATGCGACGTAGTCGGTCGCGGACCCCAGTCCTTTCGCGTCTCGGGCTTCGATTTCGTTGCGCAGCAGAGTTCCCTGGCAATAGGCGACGGCGGGAACGCGCGGTGAGCGTGCGCGGCTTTGCTCGGCTATCGTATCGATCGCCACGCGGGAGAAGCCTGCTGCCTCGAGCTCGCTGCGGATCAGGGCCGTGTCGTGGTAACCGTGCGGCGTGCGCGCCAGAAAGCGCGGCGGATCGTCGGGAAAAATCTTTGCGAGCGCATTGGTCACGTCGTCCGCAAAAACGTTTTCCTCGATACGATCCCATACGTTGAATAGAAAATGTCCTCCGGGCTTCAGAACTCGCCGCGCCTCGCGATAGCCGGATACGCGGTCGGGAAAGAACATCGCACCGAATTGGCAGCAGACCAGATCGAAGCTCGCGTCCTCAAACGGGAGCGCCAGGGCGTCTGCCTGCCGCCACTCGATCCGGATGTCGCGAGGCTGTCGCGATGCGGCGTAGTCGAGCATCGGCTGGTTGAGGTCGGTCACGACATAGCGCGCGCCCCGAGGCAGCTCTGGCGCGATGGCGCGGGTAACGACGCCGCTGCCCGCGGCGGTTTCCAAAACCGAGCTCGGCGACAAGGATGCCGCGCGGCGCGCAATATCCGCCGCGTACGGCGCGAAAATCAGCGGCACCAGGTAGCGATCGTAGTTTTCCGGAATCGAGCCCGCAAACATCCTGTCCGTTTCCAGCATGTCCTGTCACTCGTTGCCCGATTGATGGTTCGCGCGGCTACCATACGAACGTATGGACTTCGGGTCAAAGCGCGAGCGGCGCTCGCGCCGCGCGGGCGGCTGAATTTTTCGCGTGGGGGATACGCGTCGCGCTGCTATAATACATGAAGGTTGCGGTTCAGCCCTTCGAGGCGCGCGATTCGAGCGGGGGATGAATCATGCGAACTTCCGGCGCGACGCCCGGACGATCGGCGGCGTTGATCGCCGAGGCTGAATCGCCCCTGGAGACACTCAAGATGAGCAGCTTGACGACAATTGACGCGGTCGGCCTCGTCGCCGATTGGCAGGCCGACGTGCGCGCCCGCTATGCCGACGAACCCGCCGTCACCGACGCGCGCGTCGGGGTTTTCTATTCGGCGGTCGAGATTTCGACCGGCGACGTGGGCGTCGCGTTCACCCCGCGCGATCTGAGCGACACGGTATGCTGCCCGAGGACCGCGGCGGGCGCGCCGCCGGCGGGTCGTCTGATCGGCCGCGGTGCATGGGAAATTTCGAACTACGCGCTGGCCCCGAGTCCGCTTCGGCGGGCGGTGGGGATCGCAACGTTGAACGCGCTGTCCGCCGCCTGCATCAACCGCTGCGGCCTGCCGGAGGGTCTGTCCCGCGAGAAGCTCGACGCGCTGGCGGCGGTCGAATTCAAGCCGAGCGATGAAGTCGTCATGGTCGGGTCCTTCGTGCCGTTCATCAAGGCATTGAGAGGCCGAGTGGCAAAGCTGCGGGTGATCGACAAGCATCCCGAAGCGCTTAAGCCTGACGAACGGAGCATGTGGGTGCCGCCGCAATCCGCCGCCGACGCGCTGGCGCGGGCGAGCGTCGCCATCGTCTCGGGTTCCGCGCTGGTGGAAGGCGGAATCGAGGAGTTGCTGGCCGCCGCCGCGCATGCGCGCATGCGCGTAATGGCGGGTCCGACGACTCCCGTCTGGCCCGGTCCGTTTTTCAAGCGCGGTATCGACGTACTGGGCGGAATCCGGGTCAGGAACGGCAGGCAGCTGCTCGACATCGTGGGGCAGGGCGGCTCCGGTTACTTTTTCGAGGAGGCGGTCGATAAGTTTTGCCTGCTCAGAGCGCCTGCCGCATTGTCTCTGCAGGAGAATTCATTATGACTCCCAAGGAATCGGAGACCGACGCTCGTGCGCTACGTCCGCACGCAGGGGGGCTGGTCGCGGTCAATCTGGCCGACGAGACGGCAAAACTCAGGCAGGCCAATCCCTCGCACGATCGTCAGTCGGTGAGCCTGGTCAAGGACGGGCCGCTCAACGTCCTGCTCATGACCCTTCGCAAAGGCGCTGAGTTGAAGGAGCATCGTACGCGCGGGCCGATCACCGTCCACGTGCTGTCCGGGACGATTCGGTTCAGCGCCGGAAGTCAACAGGTCACGCTGGCCGCCGGATGCATGCTCGCGCTGGATCGCGAGGTGGCGCACAGCGTGGCGGCGGTCGAAGACTCATCCGTGCTCCTGACCACCGCAATCGCATAACCGGCCCTTGAGCAGCGGCGGAACTCACGCCTGGGGCGCGGCGGCGGCAATCGAGCGCGAATGAGTTATCGGCTGTTCGTAATCGCGCGCGCGCTGCACGTGCTTTCGCTGGTCGTCTGGATTGGCGGCCTCGGCATGGTCACCACGGTGATTCTCCCGGCGCTGCGTCGACTCGATTCCAGCGCACAGCAGGCGTGGCTGTTCGATCGGGTTGAGCGGCGATTCCGTCCGCAGGCTCAGGTCGCGTGGGCGATCGTAGGCGCGAGCGGGCTCTATATGCTCGCGTGGCTGCGCGCCTGGGCCCGGCTGATTGATATCCGCTACTGGTGGATGGACGCGATGATCGCGCTGTGGCTGGCATTCGGCGCGGTCCTGTTCGTCGCCGAGCCATTGATACTCGGGCCGCGGCTGCGCGACGGAATGAATGCCGAGGTGCTGAGGAGATTCCAGATCCTGCACTGGGTGCTTCTGATCGTCAGTCTGTCGGTCATCGGCGTGGTTATCGCGGGAATTTACGGCGTGCTCTAAGCGCGCGAACGATCCCTTTGATGAGCGCATCCGAGCCCCGCGATCGTCTCGAGCAGGCAGCCTCCGCCAAGGCCGCTGCGGCGCACGGCCCGATCGCCCGGCTGATGGTTTGCGAGCATGCCCTGGCTGACCGACTGCTCGGCGAAGCCGCGCGCGGAAGCGTCGAGGCTTACCGGGAATTCCGTCAGCGCCTGCTCAGGCACATCCGCATCGAAGAGCGCTTGCTTCTGCCGGCGGCGGCGCGAAAGCGCGGCGGCGAAGCGCTCGCACTGGCGCGGCGATTGAGACTCGAGCACGGCGCGCTCGCGGCGTTGATGATGCTGCCGCCGCGGCGCGGCACGTTTCGCGCACTGAGCGCGGTGCTCAAGGCGCACAATCCGGTCGAAGAGAGCGCGGGCGGCGTTTATGAACAATGCGAGGCGCTTGCCGGCGCTGACGCCGACGCATTGCTCGTGCAATGCGAGCAGGTAAAACCCGTACCGGTGTCGCAGTGGAGCGACGATCCCAAAGCTTTGGGAGCGGCGCGCCGGGCGCTGGTCCGCGCCGGCTACGCCGCCTCACTGCTCGACGATGCGGAATGATCAATTTCACCGGGTCGCGCTTGCAGATCCTCGAAGCGGTGTAGGGAGATAAACAAAGCACGAAAATCTTTTGTCTTTGACTGCTTCCTTTCCTTACTGTCGCCTTATCGGATCGATTCTGTTCTTGTCTTGGCAAAACTTTGTCATTCGATGGCGATATTGTTTTGTCCCACTAGTACGACCATGTTTCTTCGTCCCTCGCTGTCCTACGGTTTCACATTGTTCTATGTTTCGCTCGCCTTCGGCTCCTTCCACTAATTGCCCGAGTTGAGCTTGACTATGGATTACTAGCTCTTGAACATGACGTGCAGACGCCGGCGGCGGCGCTCACCGTTGTTGTGAAGCAGCAGTTTCCGCGCATCTGATCGCCGCCACGTCGAGCACCGATCCGCATAAGGGGGGAGTCATGAAACGCACGCAGCTCGGTTCGCGCACAAGCACCTGACGATTGCTCACTAGGAGGCAGGGCGCGGCGGAAGGTCGCGGCCCCGCACTTTGGCTGACGGAGGCGCCTGCGGCTCCGTACCGGCGCCGCATACGTGCGCCAACCATCAGCAATCGCATCAGTACCGACAGCGAGGTGACGCGATGAGATCCGACCGCAAATCGAGCATCGCTGCATATGTCAGTCAATTACTGATCCTGGCGGCTGTTCTGGTTGTAAGTTCAACCGGCACGCGCGCCGCGGAACGAATGGTGTCCATCACCGCCCCGCACGCACATCAGGCCGTGTCGGGGATAACACCCATATCCGTTCGCTGTGGCGCGGAAGCGGCGCGGATCAATATTTACATCGACGGCAAATTTCTGGCCTCGGCGCCGCCATACAGTACCAATTGGGATACCCGCGAAGTGAGTAATGGGAAGCATCTCATTCTGGCCGAAGCCACAGTCAGCGGCAATTCAACGCAGGAGCCGCGTCCGTCATTTGTCATCGGCAGCGCGCAACGCTTCGTAAAGGTCAGGAATCATCGCGGCGACCCTACACCGAGACCTACGTTCACGCCGACCCCAATTCCGGATCCCACGGCCAGCCCGACCCCCGCTCCGACCAGCACGCCGGCGCCGACGCCGGTTCCCACGAGCTCGCCCTCGCCGGCGCCGTCGGTAACTCCACGGCCGACGCCCGTTCCGACGCCGAGTCCGACACGTTCACCGACACCGGTGCCCACTCCGCCGCCGACGCCGAGCCCGACGCGTTCACCGACACCGGTGCCGACCCCTTCGCCGGCGCCGACGCCGAGCCCGACACATTCGTCCACGCCAACGCCTTCGCCCACGCCGAGCGCCGGAGCGACGCCGACCGTCCTGAACTCGACGTTGACCATCACCAGCGCCAACAACGGGCAGACATTCAAGAATTACCGGATCAGCACCACGAGCGGCGACTGTGTTGACATCAACGGCGCGAGCAACGTGACGATCGAGAACTTCAACATCGGCCCGTGCGGCACCAACAACACCACCGGCTCCAGCAATGGAATACAGGTCCAGGGTGGGAGCGGCATCGGCATCTACGACAGCTACATACATGTCGAGAACCTGGCCTCGGACTGCTGCGACACGCACGACGGCATATTCATCATGAACGGGTCCAGCGACATCGTGCAGGGCAACGTGCTTGCGTTCAACGAGACCAATATCGAGATCGACGCCGCCTCTGCGGGCGTCGTGGTCAACGGCAACTTTCTGCTCAATCCGACCGGGCCGTTCCCGCGCGGTCAGCAGGTTCAGACCGGCGGTTCGAATATCACGGTCGAGAACAACCGCACGCTGAGTTGCCAAATCGGCGGTCCGGCGCACAGCGGCGTGGTGAAACCGTTGTATTGCAATGCGTCCACGCTCGCCGGTGCGGCCATCTCGATCGCCGCGGACCAGGAGGACGCGTTGAACTTTTACCAGGCCACCACCTTCACGGCTTCGGGCAACTGGGTCGAGGGCGGTGACAGCCCGAGCGGCCAGGGCATCCTGGTTGACTTCGGCAGCGACGGCGCGACCATCCAGAACAACATATTGAAGGATACCGGCCAGGGCTGTATCGGGCCCCTGTACGGCAGCGGCACCGTGTCCGGCAACAAGTGCCTGAGCATGACTGACATCGACGTCGATCAGAATGGCATTTACCCGTTCGGCAGCAGTTGCGGCACCTGGCACCTGAGCAACAACCGGATCAGCGTGCTGGGTTTCACCAGCGGTTCGGCCTGCAATCCGAACACCAACGCGTGCATGTTCAACAGCTACGGACAGGCGGGGAACTGCACGGTGATCGATAGCGGCGGCAATATCTATGACGACGACTATCCCGCGCCGGTCGGCGGTCCCGGGGCCGGGTCGGCCTACGCCGCGCTGAAGCCGATCACGACCACCAATCCGCCGCCGGCGATCCCGCCGCTGCCGAAGAACTGCGTAGCGAAGTCGCCGTACTCGACGCAGACTTCCAAGCCCGGGTGCTGACGATGCGAAGCGCGGGCGGGCGCTGAGGGGGGCGGCGCGCCGCCGAGCCGTCGCGCAGCTCGCGGCCCCGCAGCCGACGGTTGCGGGGCCGCGAGCAAACTCTGGCGGCCGCGTGAAAGCGTGCCTTTCGGACGATCCCGCGTGCCGTACTCAACGCCGCTTTCACCATTCACCATTCACCATTCACTATTCACTGCTCACTGTTCACTGTTCACTGTCCGGCGACAACCGCGATCATTTTGACGGTTCCGCGCGCGTCGAGTTCGAAAATCCGCAGGCTCGAAAATTCAATCGACAGCCGCACGGAGTTCGCTAAGGTTCGGCGATGCGGTCGCGCGATCCGCTCCAGCTTCCACTCTGCACGCGAGTTGCGGCGCGACCCGGGCCGGGCGCTCGGCTACGCCGTTTGCCGCATACGCGGCGCGCGGCTTCGCCCCGTCAGGTTTTGAGTTTTCCCGCCATTAGGGTTACCGTGCGTACGTCGGAAAATTGACATGCGATCGCAGAGCAACAGACCATGCGTGAGCCGGCCGGCGTAAGCATGCGGCGTGGGACCGCGTCGCCGATGCGTCGCGCCGACGGGCGTAACCGGAGAGCACGCTCGCGCATGTCGCTCGCGCTGATCGCGGCGAGCATTGCTTGCTGCGGCCTCGCGAGCGGCGCAACGACCCGGCATCATGAGAGTACGGGAAGTGATGCAGACGGCCGAAGTTCGACGGAACTCCGGTCAACTTTGACGCTGAGCGGCGCCAACGACGGGCAGATCTTCACCGGCTATCGAATCAGCACCGCCGCGGGCGACTGCGTGGATATCAGGGGCGCCCGCAACGTAACCTTTCGCAATTCCGACATCGGTCCGTGCGGCGGCCGCGGCATCTACATCGAAGGCGGTTCCGGCAACCGGATCTATGACAACTATATACATGTGGAAGGCGCCGCGCGCCGCTGCTGCGACACGCGCGACGGCATATTGATCCGCGACAGCGATTTCACCGTGATCCAGGGCAATGTCGTTGCCTACAGCGAAAGCAATATCGAGGTATTCGCCAACAACGTCGTCATCGCGGGCAACTTCCTGTTGAATCCGCAGGGCCCGTATCCGCGCGGACAGCAAATTCAGACCGGGGCCGGGACGAACATCACGATCGCCGACAATTTCCTCCTGAGCACGCGTGACGCGACTCTCGGTCCGGCGATCGGCACCGGCAGTACGGCACCGATACTGATGTCGCAAGGCGCCAGGAGCAGCCCGCCCGAGGACAGTATAAATATCTACACGACGCAGCATGTCCTCGTTCAAGGCAACTATGTCACCGGCGGACTCGATGCGACGTCGCCGAATTCCGGCGGAGCCCAGTCGCCGTCGGGCTGCGGGATCCTGGGAGCGGACGGCGACAAACGCACCGGCGCGAGCCATGTCACCATCAGGAACAATATCGTGGTGAACACCGGCCAATGCGGCATCGGCATCGGCACGGGCACCGATCAGACGGTAATCGGCAACCGGGTGCTCAACCTGAATCCGAACAGCGGCGGCAACAGCGCCATCTATGTGTGGAAGCAGTACCCGCCGCCGTGCGGCCCGGTTCTGCTCAGCGGCAACGTCGCTTCCGAGATCAAGCTGACAGGTTACGGCTCAGGCTTCTGGGACGGCGGAGGATGCGCTCCGGTCACCTGCGACGGCGTCAATACTAAGGTCAGCTCGTGCAACCTCTTCGACTATGGACCGGGCAGGGCGGCGCAACGGAAGTTGCTCGCGGATTCAGCCATCCGAATCGCTCCTGCGATTCCGCCGCGGCCCAGGGGATGCGCGGCAAAGTCGCCTTACTCGAATCAGAAATCGTTCGCGCCGTGCTGAGCGCCGACGGATCCGGATGAGAACGGCCACGGCTCTCGATGGCTCGAAACTGCTTGTGCGCAAGCTGACCGAGCGGCGCGTGTGGCAGAAACTGCTGCGCGAGCGACTCAACGAGCCGCTGCATCTCAACCTTGCCGCCGCCGTCGTCGCCGTCTTGGGCAATTACCGATCGAAGGTTGAATGGGATCTCATCGTTCGGCCGCACTACGCCTACGGCGTATTGCACGCGGCGGACCAGGCCCGCGCCGCGGGCCTTTCGGCGGTGACGGTAATCGAGTTCGGAGTCGCCAACGGCGAAGGTCTAATGAACCTGTGCGCACTGGCGCGGCGCACCGAGCAATGCACGGGAGTTCGCGTCAACGTTGTCGGATTCGACAGCGGAGTGGGCATGCCCGAGCCGCTCGACTATCGCGACCATCCGGAACTGTACGCACTGGGCGATTTCCCGATGGATCAGGCAAAGCTGAAACAGGCTCTGCCAGCGAATGCCGAACTGCGAATCGGCGCACTCGCCCAGACATTGGTCGCCTTCAACGCCGAAGAACATGCGCCGATAGGGTTCGCCTCCGTCGACGTTGACTACTATTCATCGACGCGGGAGGCCTTGCGGCTGTTCGCGGACGCCGATGCTTCGAAATACGTCGCCGTTCCGCTGCTCTATTTCGACGACATCATGTTCGAGACGCACAATGAATGGAGCGGTGAACTGCTGGCGATCAATGAATTCAATGCGCAACAGGCGAATCGTAAGATCGCCGTAGACCGGTTTCTGCCGACCCGCCGCATTTTCAGAAATGCGCGATGGCTCAGGCAGATTTATGTCCTGCACCTGTTCGATCATCCGTGGCGGAGCAGTTTGAAGCGCAGGCGCGAGGTGGCGGCGCTGGAAAATCGATACCTCTGAGCCCCGAGCGCGTGACCTCCAACGCCTCGCCGGGGGCGGCAAGGGTGGCTACTCGGCCGGATCGGGGAGCAAAAAAGGGGAGCATGGTCACCGAATTCATTTACGCCAATCCAACCTGGCTTTGGGGAGCGACCCTGGTCGCGATCTTTACCGCCGTTTCCTGCGGCGGGCTGCTGCTTTTCCACCGGCTTGTGCATGTCGATCTGCGCAGAGCGCACAACGATTTGGCCGGATTTATCTTCGCCGTCGTCGGAGTCATTTACGCGGTGCTGCTCGCGTTCATCGCGATCGCGACGTGGGAGTCATTTACCAAAGCGTCCGACATCGTCGAGAACGAATCGGATTTCGCCGGCGCCATCTATCTCGACGCGCGAGGATTGCCGCAGGCCAAGGGGCAGGCGATTCGCGATGCAGTCGCGCGCTACGTCAGCGTGGTGATCGAACAGGAATGGCCGCAACAGCGGACCGGCCGCATCCCGGATCAGGGATGGAAGCCGTTGCAGGAGCTGAATCGCGCGATCGCAACGTTGCAGCCGCAAAACGCCGGTGAGGCCGTCATCCAGGCGGAACTGTTCAAAACATGGAACGAACTGTACTTGACGCGAAGCAGCCGCCTTTCCGCCGTCGACGGACATATCCCGGACGTGCTCTGGTGGATCATTCTCTGCGGTGCGGCGATCACCACCGGCTATACCTTTCTCTTCGGCTTCGAAAGTTTCGGGATGCATCTGGCGATGACCGCGACTGTCGCAGTCTCGCTGGCGCTGGTAATCGTCCTGATAATCGCCGTCGACTGGCCGTTCAGGGGTGACGTCAGCATCAGTTCGGATCCTTTTATTGCGACTCAACGATCATGGGCGGCCATGGCTGTCAACGATAGCGCGGCTCACCCATGAAAAAACGCGTGCGGCGCCGCCGGCCGGACAAGGCGGTTGTCGCCGAGCGGCCTCGGTTGCGTCTTCTCGAGCGAATATCGATGCGCTTCGATGCAGTCAGGCGGTTAGAGGCGTTTGGCCGCGTCATCGCGGCCCGAGTTTGAACGTGCGGTTACGACGCTGCGCAATCAAAATTCCACCAACTCGCCGTTTTCGCGCCGAGCTGCGCGCCGGGTGAGCCGCGCTTTCGCGCACCGTCGGATTTAGCCTCGTCTCCAACCGTATGCTAAGAAATACTTCGTAGGCGGATCTTCGGCTCGGAGACACCATGGGCATGATAATGGGACATGACGCGGTCGGGAGCGAGTTCGCGCGCGAATCGAACGACGGCCAGATAGCCGTTCGCGCGCTGCTGTCGGCGATCGTCGATTCCTCCCATGATGCGATAGTCAGCAAGACACTGGACGGTATCATCACCTCGTGGAACGGCGGCGCGGAAGCAATGTTCGGCTACCGGGCCGCGGAAGTGATCGGGAAGTCCATCCGCCTGATCATACCGAGCGATCGCCAGGCCGAGGAGGACTATGTTCTGAGCCGGATCCGGCGCGGCTTGCGGGTGGATCATTTCGAGACCGTGCGGCAACGAAAGGACGGCAGCTTTCTCGACATCTCGCTGACCGTGTCACCGGTCAGAGGCGCGCAAGGAACGATCATCGGCGCGTCCAAGATCGCGCGCGATATAACTGAACGAAAGCGCTTCGAGCGCGAACGCGAGCAACTGCTGGCGCAGGAACAGACGGCGCGCATGCGCCTGAACGAAGCGCTCAAGGCGCGCGATCAATTTATTGCCGTGGCCGCGCATGAACTGCGCAATCCGCTCAACGTGCTCCATCTCACGCTGCAGCTCCTGCAGCGCGCCTGCCGCGATCCGCAGCGATCAGCGCAGGCGCTCGCGCTGGCCGAAAAATCGCAGCTTCACTTCGATCGCTTCGCCTCGCTCGTCGATCGGCTGCTCGACGTCGCGCGCGCGCGCTCCGGCAACCTCGACCTCTACCGGGAAGACCTCAGTCTGTCCGGGCTGCTGGTCGAGGTCGCGAGCAGATTCAAGGCTGAGCGACCGGACATTTTGATAACGGTCGAGACCGGCCCCGATATCCGTGGCTCGTGGGACAAATTGCGGATTGACCAGGCGCTCACCAACCTGATTTCCAACGCGGTCAAGTACGGCGGCGACAAACCAATCGCGATCGCGGCCGCGGCCGATGCCGGAGACGCGATGATAACCATCCGCGACCGGGGGATTGGCATTTCCGCGCCGGACCTGCCGCGGATTTTCGAGCTGTTCGAACGCGTCGCTCCCGGATCGGAGGGCGGAGGCTTCGGGATCGGTCTTTGGATAACCAGGCGGATCGTGGAGGCGCACGGCGGCACGCTGCGGGTCGAGAGCGAGCCCGGAGTCGGCTCGACGTTCACTGTAAGACTTCCAATGAACGCGCGGAGTACGGATTAGCTTTATGGTTTCCAGTGAAGAGGTAGTCCTCCTGCTCGAGGACGACGATGACGCCCGCACTCTGCTGGGCGAACTGCTCGAGAGCGAGGGGTACAAGGTGGTGAGCTTCGCCAACGGGGCGCAGGCGTTGAAATACCTCGAACATGCGGAGCTGCCGTGCCTGGTGATCCTCGACTTGCGCATGCCGGTGATGGACGGCGTGGAATTCCGCGCGATCATGCTCAAGGACCCGCGGCTATCGAGAATTCCCGCGATTGTAGTGACCGCGTTCGATCCGTCGGCGGCAGCCAATCTCGCGGTCCAGCGCGTGTTGAAAAAACCGGTCAACGTGCAGTCGCTGTTGCGCGTGGTCAGAGAATACTGCTGAGCGCCGAAGCGTGCTCTTCGCGATGCGCGGGCCCGTTGCAGGGCGGAGCCTGAAGGCGGCGGATGGCGCCGCGACCGCCCCGTGATGCGCCCCATCGTCAGGCTGCGCCAGACGCTGTTTGCCGCACGCAAGGTGCGGCTGCCGATCGCGCCCGGCGCCCGGGTGCTCGAGGTGGGAGGCGGCGACAGTCCTGCTCCGCGCGCCGACGTGCTGGTGGATTTCGCGCTCGAGCCGCGCGAGCGCCAGGGCGGCAGGATCCGGCGCGATGATCGTCCGCTGGTGTTGGCGCGGGGCGAGGCGCTGCCGTTTCGCGACAAATCCTTCGATTACGCGATCGCCTTTCACGTGCTCGAGCACAGCCCGCGGCCTGAAGCCTTTCTCGCCGAACTGGAGCGCGTGGCCGCGGCCGGCTATATCGAAACGCCCAGCTTCTGGTCGGAATGCGTGCGTCCGTTCACCTTCCATCGCATGCAGGTGGACGCCGTGGTTGACGCGGACGGCCCGATGCTGGTGATTCGCAAGAAGCCGGCGCCGGTGCCCGACACGGTCCTGTCGCGCGCCTTCGACCAGAGATTCAGCCGCGGCGAACTCGACGGAATCGATCCCGACGCCTGGGTGACGCGGTTTCATTGGAAGGATCGCATCCGCTACACCATCGTCAATCCGGAAATCGAAGCCGTATGGCCGGTCGAGACCGCGGTCAGCGACGATTTTAATCCGCGCACGCGCACGCGGCGGATGCTGATCGCGGCGGCCGCCGCGATATTCGCGATGCGCCGCCGGCTGCGGCGCCGCCGCCCGGGCAATCCGCGCGGCGTCTGACCCGGTTGGCGTGCGAGCGATGCGCGCGCGCCGGCGCCGTGCGGAGAGCCGCGGGGCTCAGGCCGGTGACGGTTTTTGCGCGCGGGCGACAAAGTCGAGAGCGGCGGAATTCATGCAGTAGCGCAGCCCGGTGGGCGGCGGGCCGTCGTTGAAGACATGGCCCAGGTGCGCGTCGCAGCGCGCGCACAACACTTCGGTGCGGTTCATGAAAAATGAGCGATCGCTCCTGGTGCGGACGTTGCGCGCGGCGATCGGCTGATAGAAGCTGGGCCATCCGGTGCCCGAATCGAACTTGGCCTGCGAGCTGAACAGCGCCGTCGCGCAGCAGATACATCGATAAAGTCCGAGGGCATGGTTTTCGTCGTAGCGGTTGTGGAAGGGCGGCTCGGTGCCCTTGCGACGGGTGACCTCGAATTGCTCCGCCGTCAGGAGCTTGCGCCATTGCGCGTCGGTCCTGACCACCTTGCGGACCGTGACGACACCCTTTTCGCGGCCGTCGTCAAAGAATTCAACGATCATGACCGTGTCCGTCGGGGCCGCAGCGTCGCCGGCCGCGCCCGCCGACCGCCCCAGGCCGCCCGCAAGTTCCCATGCCAGAGCGAACGGCGCTGCAAGCAGCAGGCAGGCGACGGTTCTGCGGCGGACAATCCTGCCGGGGATTTCCGCGTGGAGTCGTTGCGCGCCGCGCGTTTCGTCCTGCCGCATCGTTCGTACCGCAATCGCGGATGCCCCGCGCGTGCGAGGCGTTCCCACAACCACAAATTCTCTGCAATGCGTCGGAAGTTACAAGCGGCCCGCTCAGCGCCGCATGAGCGAGTATCCGCGCATCTGCCGGTCGAGGTATCGATGCAGCGATTCGACGCCCCAATCGCGCATGATCGTCGTCCATCCGCGCGCCGACTGCTGCTCGATTCGCCACTGCGACGTGCGCAGATTCACGTACACCATCCGGTCGCGCCCGATCGCGGCATTGCCCCGATAGCCGAAATGGCGCAGGGTGAGGCCGTAGCGCTCCAACAGGTCCTGCCAGTACACCCAGATCATGCGCGAGCCTGCGGCGGGCAAACCGGACGGAACGTCGTCGGGCCTGATCGCGTAACGGTCCATGAGCGCCTTGGCCAGCCGTTCGGCCGTATCCACTTCGGCATCCAACGCGCCATTGGCCGAGCTGACCTGCCGCAGCAGCGCGATCTTTCGCAGTGCGTCTTGGGCCCTCGGACTCACCCTAGCCCTCCCGAGTCGCCCGGACGCGTGCGCAGGGCCGCTGCGCGTTCAGGCGATGCTCAAAGCGGTCACTCGATGCAATTACGCAAAATCGTATTATTATCAGCTAATAAAGTCAATTAGAACTCAAAGCTATCTATATGAACGCCGTGGAGGAGCGATCTGAAACATTTTGCGACCAACCGTCGCGACTGACCGGAATGCAGGCGCTGACTATTTGAGTGGCGCGCGGCGCGGCGCTGGACGATAATCGCGGTCTTTCGTCAGCACGAGATAAAGGGAGACTCCCTTCGATGATTCTCAAAGTTGCCCGTCTCGGCCATCCGGTTTTACGCACACGCGCTCAGCCGGTCGCACCCGAGCAGATTGCCAGTTCCGAGTTTCAGCGCCTGCTCGACGACATGGTCGAGACGATGCGCGAATATACCGGAGTCGGTTTGGCCGGCCCCCAGGTGCATTTGCCATTGCGGGTCGCCGTGCTCGAGGTCGAGCACCATCCGCGCTACCCGGAGATGCCGCGTGTGCCGCTCACCTTCCTGATCAATCCTGAGTTCACGGTCATCGAGCACGAGCGGATCGAGCAATGGGAGGGATGCCTCAGCATCCCGGACCTGCGTGGCCGGGTGCCGCGTTTCAAGCAATTGCGCGTGACCGGCCTGGGCCGGCACGGCGAAGCGCTGGACTTCGTCGCGAGCGATTTTCATGCGCGGGTTGTGCAGCACGAGACTGATCATCTCAACGGCGAGGTATATTTGGATCGGATGGCCGACATGCGCTCGCTCGCGTTTCTCGCCGAATGGCAGCGCTTCGCGCTGCGGCCGGAGCCGGAAGAGTCATGACGCCGGCGCATGCGCGCGATTGTCGACGCGCTGCGGCTTCGCTCCGCGCTGCGGCGGCTTACTTGGGCGGGTAGGGCAGCTTGTCGGGGATCTTGCCGGTGAGCTTGGCCTGCTGGAGCGTTTTGGTCAGCAATTCGTTCTCCATGACCTGGCGCTGCTCCTCGGTCTGAACCTTGGCCAGCGCCGCATTGAGCTGATTGTTCTGATCCTGGAGCTGACTGATGCGCGCGGTAAGATCGTTGATTTGCGCCTGTTCCAGCCGATGCTGCGCCTGCTCCCGTTGATACCATTTCCATCCGATCGCCGCGGCGATTATCGCCACGACCACGGCGCCAACCAGGTAACGCATCGTCAGTCACATCGCGCGCAGGAGGCGCGGCCCTTTAGATATGCCGCCCGCGCGGATCCTGCGGCGGCGGCGGCGGACCGGCCTCCGCGATGCGCCCGGCGAGTTCGGCGGCGTCGACGATTCCCTTGGTCTCGAGCAGGCGCGTGAGCGCGCTCAGCCAGTGCCGGTAATAGTCCGGGCCGCCGACGGTCGCATGCCCGGCCGCTTCGGCCGCGCCGATTTCCGCGATCAGGCTCTGCTGAAACTCGGACCATGCGAACCGACCCGACTCGCACAGCGCCACCGCGACGGCGAAGGCGCGCGCTTCCCACGGCTCGCTGAACATGGCTTCGGGAGCCAGCGCGCGTGCCGTCGCAATCAGGTCGTCGGCGCGTGTTACGGACATCGAAAGCATCCTCCGACGCTTGTTACGCGGCAACCGCCGCTACTTGGCCGTCCGCGTCTGCCGGACCGGCCGGGCGGGAGACTTGGGCAGTCCGGTGCCGATCATCGAGTCGCGCGTGACCAGCTCGGCCAGCTCCTCCTCGCTCATGCCCTCGGAGCCGGCCGGCCGCTCGGGGATGACGAAGTAGCGCATCTCGGAACTCGAATCCCAGACGCGAACTTCCTTGTCGCGCACGTCGACGCCGAATTCCTCGAGCAGACCGCGCGGATCGCTCACCGCCCGCGCCCGATACGCCGTGCTCTTGTACCATACCGGCGGCAGCCCGAGCACCGACCACGGGTAACATGAGCAAAGCGTGCAGACCACGAGATGATGGACGCGCGGCGTGTTCTCGAGCACCATCATATGTTCGCCCTGCGGGCCGGGCGGATAGCCCAACTCCTCGATCGCGGCGGCGGCGTTGTCGAGCAGGCGCTTGCGGTAGGCGGGATCGGACCATGCGCGGGCGACCACGCGCGCGCCGTTGCGCGGACCGATACGCTGCTCGTAAGTGTCGATCAGCGCGTCGAGCGCCTGCGGATCGACGAGGCCCTTCTCGACCAGCAGCTGCTCGAGCGCCTTGACCCGCTGGGCCGGCTCGGAGAGCGGAGCATTGTGGTAATCATGGCCGTTGCTATGGTCGTGTCCGTCGCTCATCGCCTACGTCCTTTGCGCGCCAGAGTGCGCGAGCGCGCGGCGGGTTTGGCCGCCGGTTTGGATCGGCGCGCGGGCGCGGCTTTGGCTTTCGCCGGCGCTTTGGTCCGTGGGACGGCTCCGGCGGCGGCGCGATCGCGCTGCAGGTAATCCTCCCAGCAATCGAGGAACACGGGGGCGCGCTGGTTGGCGTCGGGTCCCCACAGTTCCGCGGCGGCGAACTCGACCGTGTAGACGTGCTGCGGTTTGCCGCCCCGGCCGTGCGCGTGCGTATCGGGAAAGACGAACACGCCCTGGTCGTGGCGCACCACGCCGCGCTTGCCGCGCGCGTAGCGCGGAAGCCTGGTGTGATGCTCGGGATTGAAGTTGCGCGCGATGACGCGGTCGCCGGACCGAAAGCCCGGTTGGTATTTTTTGTCGAAGCGCAGCTTGACCGCGGAGCGGTCAAACGAATCCACTCCGCCGCCGTCCGAGTGCTCGGGTGCGCGAGCCGCAGCCGGCGCCACGGCATGGCCGTTCTCGAGTTCCTCGCGTGTGACCACGCCCTTTTCCTCGAGGAGGGATTCGAGCGCGTGCAGCCACTTCTCGTAATATGTGGCGGCCAGGTACGCGGGCGGCGGCATGCGCTCGATGGCGCGGCGGAACTCATCCACGTTGCACACGCGCCGACCCATCGCGCTCAACGTCATCGCAAACACTCGCTTTTCCCAGTCGGCGTGGAATACCGGCTCGTTCGGCTCGCGCACCACCGGGCCGAAACCGTGCATGCCGCCGAGGTCGTGAACGCCGTTCATAGCTCGCGGGCGCCTCCCCACAATGCGCGTTTTTCGCGGATAGCTCCTGTACGCTAGGCTTGGGCGTTGCAGACAGTCAAGGCAGCGGGCACAAGACGGTGCTACGTCACAGCGGCCGGCTGCGAAGCTGTGAACGACCCGTTGAGGAGTTAAATGAAGCGAAGCTTTTTGATCGCGATGATGCTGGCGGCGGGTGCGGTAGCGGCACTGGGCGGATGCGTGCGCAGAGAAAGCGCCGCCGCCGCCTATTTCCCCTTGCAGACCGGGATGACCTGGACGTTTCGTTTCACCGCCTCGACCGGCGCGAGCGGTGAACTGACCACGGCCAATCTCGCGCCGCGCAAGATCTTCGGCTTCGACACCGTGCCGCAGCAGAACCTGGGCGGCGACCAGCCCTATACCGAGTTTTACGCCGACGACGGCGCGGGCATCCGCCACGTCGCGATCGACGAGAGCGAAGGGTTGCAATCGCGGCTGAGCGACCATTCGTACGTGATCAAGCAGCCGGTTCGGGCGGGCACCAGCTGGCGCGAGATCGATCGCACGTTCGACGGCACCATCTACAATGCGACCACCCGGATAGAGGCGCTCGCCGACACCGTCACCGTGCCGGCGGGGACCTATCGCAACTGCGTGCGTGTCCACAGCAACGGCATTGCGTCAACCCTCAAAGGAACGGCGCGTGCGCCGCACGATGTTAACGTGCGCGCGGTTACGGCCGGCGAAGACGTCAGCGTCGAGGACTACTACTGGCTCGCCCCCGGCGTCGGCCCGGTCAAAGCGACGCACGAGGAAACGCGCGGCGAGGGACCGATGACGCGGACCATCAGCTACAAGCTCGAACTGGAGTCACTGAAGCGCTGAGCCACGCGCATCAGGCCGCGCCGGACATCAGCAGACCAAGCCGCGCGGGGTCGCGCTCGCCGGGAGCGACCATGCGCAGCCGCCCGCGGCTCAGCACGGCGAGCCGCGAACAGAGCGCGTTCAGCTCATCGAGGTCGCTCGACAGCAGGATCACCGCTCCGCCCGCGGCAGCGAACGCGGTCAGCATGCGACGCACCTCGGCGGTCGCCGCCAGGTCGAGCCCGCGCGTAACGTTGTGCGCGACCAGCACCCGGGGGCGACTTTCGAGCGCGCGCGCGACGCATAGGCGCTGGCGGTTGCCGCCCGAGAGCGCGGCGGCGGGAATTTGCGGGCCTGGGGCGCGGATGCGAAACCGATGCAGAAGATCGGCGCACAGTGCCCGGGCGCGCCCCGCGCTCAGCCATCCGCAGTGCCCGCACGCGCGCGCGGCGAGCGCCGGTGCGAGCAGCAGGTTCTCCCACAGCGGCATCTCGAGGACGAGGCCGTCGAGGTCGCGATTTTCCGCGATCACGCCGATCGTTCCGCGGCCCGGTTGATCCGCGTCAGCGGCTGCGGCACGGATCGAGCCCGACGCCGGCGCGCGCACGCCGGCGATCGCCTCGACCAGTTCGCTCTGGCCGTTGCCTTCGATTCCCGCGATGCCGACAATCTCGCCGGCGGCGACGGCCAGGTCGACGCCGTCGAGCGCGCGCCATCTCCCGCGATCGACGACCAGCTTGTTGATTTCGAATACGGCCCCGCGCGCGCCGGTCGAAGGCGAGCGGCTCTCCATCGCGGCTGACGCCAGCTCGCCAATCATCAGGCGTGCCAGTTCGCTTTCGGTAAGCTCACCGCTCGCCCGCGATGCGACGACGCGGCCGCGGCGCAGCACGACGATGCGATCGGCGACGGCCAGCGCCTCGGCGAGTTTGTGGGTCACCAGGATGACGATTCGGCCCTCGCCGCGAAGCCGCCGCAGCAGCTCGAGAAATGCGGCGAGTTCACTCGGCGCGAGCAAACCGGTGGGCTCATCCAGCAGCAGCACCCGTGGGTTAAAGCTCAACGCGCGCAGCAGCTCCATCCGCACCCGCTCGGCCATCGAGCGATGCTCCAGCGTCGCACCGGGCGGGGGAAGGGCAAACCCGAGTTGCGCGGCCATGCGCGCGGCTTGCGCCGCCGTGTCCGCGAGGTCGACCGTGCAGCCGGCGCGCGTGCCGGCTGAGCCGCCGGCGCGGGACTCGCGGCCGAAGCCGCCCAGCGCCAGGTTTTCCTCCCAGCTCATGCGCTCGAACAGCATCGGGCTCTGATGCACCGCGGCGATTCCGGCCGCGAGCGCGGCTGCAGCCGAACCTGCGCGCAACGCCCGCCCGCCGAGCTCGATCGATCCCGCGTCGGGGCGGAGCCGCCCGGCGAGAATGTTGGTCAGCGTGCTCTTGCCTGCGCCGTTTTCGCCGAGCAGAGCAACGATCTCGCCCGGATGCGCGCTGAAATCGACGCGGTCAAGCGCGAGCAGCGGGCCGAAGCGGCGAGTGACATTGCGCGCGACAAGCATGGTCCGGGCGGAGCAGGGCCGGCTCAGGCGGGCGCGGGGCCATAGCGCGCGCGCACGTACTCGAGCGCCTCGTCGCGCGAGGCCAGCGCGCCGTCGAGCTGCTGATCCTCGACGTCCTTGAGGATCGATTTGAATTGCGGCCCGGGCGCGAAGCCCATCGCGATCAAATCGTCGCCGCCGACCAGGCGCGGCGGGCGGATCTCCTCGTGGCCGAGCTCGGCCAGCGCGCGCGCGCAGAAGTAGTAGAAGCCCAGGTTGGAGCTCGAGGCGAGCGCGTCCAGGCGCGAGAGCTCGAGCAGTTCGCCGAAGCCGTCCTCGGCGAGCATGCGCCTGAGTGTGGCGCGACGCATCCGCGGCGCCATCACCAGTCGCAGATGGTTGCGCACGAGGTAGGCGACGCGTTCCTGCACGAAGCGCGAGCGGCGCAGCCGGCGCAGCATCGCCTGCGCCATCTCGGCGCCCTTCTCCGTATGTCCGTAGAACGTCACCTTGTCGCCCTGTTCGGCGCGGCACGGGGGCTTGGCCACGTCGTGCAGCAGCACGCCGAAGGCGAGCGTCTCGGCGCAACCGGCCTCGAGCATCGAGAGCGCCAGCCAGGTGTGGCGGTACACGTCGCCCTCGGGGTGAAAATTCCGCGGCTGCGCGCAGCCGATCATCGGCGGCACCTCGGGCATCACGACTTCGAGCACGGCGCCGTCGCGCATCAGGTCAAGACCGCGCGCGGCGCGGCCGCTGGTCATAATCGCGGCGAGTTCCTCGCCCACGCGCTCGGCAGCAAGGTTGGCGACCCTGGGCGCCGCGCGGCGCATCGCGTGCCAGGTCGCCGATTCGATTTCGAAATTGAGTCGCGTGGCGAAGCGAATCGCGCGCAACACGCGCAGATGGTCCTCTTCGAAGCGCTCGGCGGCATTGCCGATCGCGCGAATCACGCCGGCGCGCAGGTCGCGCATCCCGCCGACCAGGTCGATCACGCGCTCGGTCGCCGGGTCGAAGTACATCCCGCCAATCGTGAAGTCGCGCCGGCGCGCATCCTCCTCGACCGTGCCGAAGCGCACGCTCGAGGGCCGCCGGCCGTCAACGTAGGGCGCGTCGGCGCGGAAGGTGGCGACCTCGAAGGCGTCGCCCGCGATCACCACGACGATCACGCCGAAGCGCGCGCCGACCGCGATCGTGTCCTCGAACAGGTCCTGCACGACTTCCGGCCGCGCGTCGGTGGCGACGTCGTAGTCCTTGGCCGGGACGCCGAGCATGCGATCGCGCACGCATCCGCCGGCCAGATAGGCGACGAAGCCGTTGGCACGCAGGCGCTCGATTATGGCCAGCGCCTTTTTTTCCTTTTCCGGCTTCATCGATTCTTCGCGGCCACATTCATCACGTTCATCTCGCGCAAACGCCCGATCGCACGCGATCGAATTTAATCTAATTCGCCGCGCGGCGCGCGGCCACATCGCGCATAATCTAGGGCAGGGGTGATGACGGGCGTCCGCTGTAGCTGCGGCGATAGACCCGAACCAGCGCTGCGAAAACGGCGATCACCGCCGGCCCGGCGAACAGCCCCAGCAGGCCGTAAACCTCGAGGCCGCCTGTGATACCGAAGAAGAGCGCAACCGCGGGCAAGCCCGTGTCCTTGCCGATCGTGAGCGGCTTGAGCAGATTGTCGATCAGGCCAACCACGATCACGCTCCACACCAGCAGCACCACGGCCCAGCCCCAGCCCGCGCCGATCCAGAGATAAATCACCGCCGGAATCCAGATGAAGGCGGTTCCGCCGAGCGGCAGCAAGCCCGCGGCACCGGAGGCGGCGCCGAGCAGCATGGCATTGGGCACTCCGGTTATGAGATAGCCAAGGCAGAGCAGCAGGCCCTCGAGCACCGCCGTCAGCATCAAGCCGCGCATGGTCGAGGACAGCATCACGCGCAGCGTCTCGAAGACCAGGGCCTTGTCCTCTTCCGGCAGCGGGGTCAGCGCGCGCACGAATTCGAAGTATTCTTCGCCGTCGCGCAGGAAGTAATAAAAGGTGAACAACATCAGAACCACGTCAATCGCGAAGGTCAGGAGGTTGCGCGCGAGCGTGGCCACGTTGGCGGTCATGTAGTTGCTCAAATAGGTGCTGGCTTTCGCCATCCAGTGACGGATGTCTTCGATGCGCAGCCCCTGTCCTTCGAGCCATGACTCGATCGAGGCGATGCTCTGAGAAAGAAAAGATGCGTGGAGCGCTCCGCTGCCGGCCTGCGCCAGGCCGCCCGCATGCAGATATTGCGCGAGCGAGACGCGCGTCGCCTCGAGCGCGAGCTTTCCGGAAAGCCATGCCGCCGGCATCACGATCGCAAGCGCGAGGGCCATCGTGATCAGCAACGCCGCGGCCGAGCGGCTGCGGATGAAGCGCAGCAGTTGCAGCAGGGCGGGATGCGCGATGAACGCGAGCAGCATGGCCCACGCGATCGGGACCAGGAACGGGCTGAGCAGCAGGTACAGCTCGTAGCCCATCACGGCCAGGAAGCCGAAAAAGAAAATATGTGCGATCCGCTCGCGATCCATGTCCGCCGGCGGCAGAGCTTAGCAAATGGAGACCGGCGCCGCTTGCAGCTATTTCAAACGTAAAAAATCGAAGCGCGGAGGCCCGATCTTGCAAAAGGGCCAATCGCACTTCGCCATCGCCCAGCAAATCGAGACGCGTCGGCGCGTTGAAATCCGGTTAAGATCGACAAGCCGCTGCGGCCGAAACTCGTCAGCCACGTCCAGGCAGACGGCGTATCCTGCCGCTCGGCACTTGCAGCAGTGGATAAATCGCTGACCTGACGCCGAGCGAGGATCACCATGCTTTGCGGGCGTTTGCTCTCCCGCTGTGCTTGCGCGCCCTTGGTTGCCCGGTTCTGCGATATCTGTTAGCGGATCGTGCTTGCGGCGCCTGGGCGTCGAGCGACCTTGCAGCAAAAGGCACGTAGCTCAGCGGGAGAGCACTTCCCTGACACGGAAGGGGTCGGCGGTTCAAACCCGCCCGTGCCTACCATCCTGTTCGGCGCTGAATTAGAATAGGCGCATGGGTTTTCCCGCTGATCGTCTTCGCGCCCCTCGCATGCATTCGTGCGCCCATTCATGATCCACTATCCCGGACCGAACGCCGTCGCTCTCCGGATGGCGCGGTGGGCGGCTCTCGCCGTCGCTTTCGCCCGCGAATGAGCGCCGCGCAGGTCACCGTATCGCTTAACGGCGAGCGCCGGAGCGTGCCGCGCGGCACGCCGGTGGGCGAAGTTCTCGGCGGCGCGCACGGCCGCGAAGTTATAGCTGCGCGGCTTAACGGCAAGCTGGTCGATCTCAGCCGCCCGATCGAAGATGACGCCACGCTGGAGCCGGTCAAGGCCGACAGCCGTGAGGGTCTGGACGTGCTGCGCCATTCAACCGCCCACTTGATGGCCCAGGCGGTGCAGAACCTGTACCCCGGCACGCAGGTAACGATCGGGCCGATGATCGAGGACGGTTTCTTTTACGATTTTGCGCCGCCCGTGCCATTCACGGCCGACGACCTGCCGAAGATCGAGTCGAAAATGCGCGAGTTGGCGAAGGCCAATTTCAAGGTCGAGCGGCTCGAGGTCCCGCGCGCGGAAGCGATCGAGCGCTTCGCGGCGATGGGCGAGCACTACAAGGTCGAAATCCTGAAGGGCATTCCCGACGAGCGCGTCTCGATCTATCGCCAGGGCGACTGGATGGACCTTTGTCGCGGACCGCACGTGCCGGCGACCGGATACATCCGCGCATTCAAGCTCACCAGCGTGGCCGGCGCGTACTGGCGCGGCGATGAGCGCAACGCGATGCTCTCGCGCATCTATGGCACATCGTTCGCGAGCAGGGAGGCGCTGGAGGAACATCTCAAGCTGCTCGAGCTTGCGCGGTCGCGCGACCATCGCAGGCTCGGCCGCGAGATGGGCCTGTTCGTGTTCGATGCGATCTCGCCCGGCTCGCCGTTTTTTCTGCCCAAGGGCGCGATCGTCTACAACGCGCTGGTCGATTACGTACGCCGCCTGTACCGCCGCTACGATTTCGAGGAAGTGATCACGCCGCAGGTCTTTCGCAACGAGCTGTGGCACACGTCGGGCCATTGGGACAATTTCCGCGAGAACATGTTCCTGACCGCCGACCGCGAGAGTGGCGAGACCGGCGAGGTGGACGCGAGCCCGGACGGATGGCGCAAGGGCTACGCGTTCAAGCCGATGAATTGCCCGGGGCACACCTTTGTGTACCGGGCGGAGAAGCGCTCCTACCGCGACCTGCCGCTGCGCATCGCGGATTTCGGTCGGCTCCATCGCGCCGAGCGCTCGGGAACGCTGCACGGGCTGACCCGGGTGCGCTCGATGGCGCAGGACGACGCGCATGTCTTCTGCACCGGCGCGCAGATCGGCGCGGAGATCGATCTGAACCTTCAGATGGTGCGCGATGTTTACCACGCATTGGGCTTCGAGCGGCTGGAATCCAAGGTCGCGACCATGCCCGAGAAGCACATGGGCAGCGAGGAGCTGTGGCGTACGAGCGAGGCGATTTTGGGCGAGGCGCTGACCCGAAACCGCCTCGCCTATGAGATCAATCCGGGCGAAGGCGCATTTTACGGACCGAAGATCGAGATCTACGTGCCCGACGCGCTCAAGCGGCGATGGCAGCTCGCGACCATCCAGCTCGATTACAACATGCCCGAGAAGTTCGGCCTGACCTTCACCAACGCTTCCGGCGCCGAGGAGCGGCCGGTGATGATCCATCGCGCGATCCTCGGCTCGCTCGAGCGCTTCATCGGCGTGCTGATCGAACACACCGGCGGAGTGCTGCCGTTCTGGCTCGCGCCGGAACAGGTGCGCGTGCTCTCGCTCAGCGAGAAAGTCGAGAGCTATGCGGCCGAGGTCGCGGCCATCCTCAAGCGCGAGGGCATGCGTGCGACGGCCGATCTGCGTAACGAAAAGCTGGGCTTCAAGGTGCGCGAGGCCGAGCTGGCCAAGGTCCCGTACATGGCGGTGGTCGGCGAGCGCGAGGCGGCAGCGCGCAGCGTATCGCTGCGGCTGTTGCGCGGGGCCAAGAGCGAAGCGATGACGCTTGAAAAACTCGTGGAGCTGCTCAAGAGTGAACCGTTGCCGGGCTGACAGATCGCGGTGGCGGTATGCAACCGTTTTCACGGCATTGCCGCCCAACCGGACAGGCGATTGCGGCGACAAGTCGGCTGGGATGCCGACGGAGGTGATTTATTCGTAGAGATTTTCGTACCCCGCCCTCGCGCGAACCGGCGATCCGGGTCAACAACCAGATTCGCGTGCCCGAAGTTCGAGTGATCGACGTGGACGGCCGCCAGGTCGGCATCCTGAGCACGCGCGATGCGATCCGGGTGGCCGAAAGCCGTGGCCTGGACCTGGTCGAGGTTGCGCCCACCGCTCAGCCGCCGGTCTGCCGCGTCACCGATTTCGACAAGTATCGCTACGCGCAGAAAAAGAAGACTCACGACTCCAAGCGCCATTCGACCGCCACCGCGATCAAAGAAGTCAAGATGGGGGCGCGCACCGAAAAGCACGACGTCGAGTTCAAGGTCAAACATATCCGGCGCTTTGTTGGCGAGGGCCAGCGTGTTAAGCTGTCGGTTTCGTTTCGCGGTCGGGAGATAACCCATCCCGAGCTCGGACGCACGTTGCTCGACTCGATCGTCGCCCAGGTGCAGGACATCGCGCAGGCCGACGGTCTGCCCCGGATGGAGGGGCGCAACATGTCGATCCTGCTGACGCCGCGCTGAATTACGAAGCGCACGCCCCGGCGTGCGCGCGACCCTGGAGCAGTAGCCGCCGATGGGCAAGTTGAAGACCAATCGCAGCGCCGCCAAGCGCTTCACGGTGAGCAAGACCGGCAAGGTCAAGCACAAGAAGGCCTACCTGCGCCACCTGTTGTCGTCCAAGGGACGCGCGCGCAAGCGTCATCTGCGCCGGCCCTCGACGCTCAATGCGACCGACGCGGCGACGATGCGCAGGCTGGTGCCTTATCTCTAGCCGCTTCCGCTTCGAACCGGGCGAAACCAACCAAGGAAGGAATTGACCGCCGATGCCTCGCGCCAAGGGTGGACCCAAAACGCGCCGCCGCCATAAGCGGCAGCTCAAGCTCGCCGCCGGCTTCACCGGCGGGCGCAAGCTCTATCGCCAGGCCCGCAGCACGCTCGAGCGCGGCCTGACTTACGCCTATCGCGACCGCAAGCAGAAGAAGCGCGACTTTCGCTCGCTCTGGATTGCGCGTATCAATGCGCTCGCGCGCGAGCACGGGCTGAGCTACAGCCGCATGATGGACGGGCTCAAAAAGGCCGGCGTGGAAATCGATCGCAAGCAGCTCGCGGTGCTGGCGCTCGAGCGCGACCGCCTGTTTGCGGAATTGGCCGCGATGGCCAAAAAGGCGCTCGAGGCGGCACAGGCGGCGGCTGCCTAGCCCGTCCGGCGGCGCGCTCGCAGGGGGACCATGTGGGTGCAGTCCACATGGTCTTTGTGTTTGATGCCGATGCGCTTGGCGCGGCGGCGAGACGCGGATGCAGCTCTCGGACCAGGTTTGACACTCGGATGAAAGAACAATTGGAGGCGCTGCGCGCGGGCGCGATGGCCCGGTTGGGCGACGACGCCGGTGCCGAAGAAATCGAGGCGGTGCGCGTCCGCGTGCTCGGGCGCGGCGGCGAGCTGACCGAAGTGATGCGCCGGATGCGCGAGGTGCCGGCCGAGGAACGTCCGGCGCTCGGCCAGCTCGTCAATCAGATCAAGCGCGAGCTCGAGGCGCGGATCGACGAGCTCCAGGAACGTCAGCGCGCGGCGGAACTCGCGCGTTCGCTCGGTGCCGCGCGCTTCGACGTAACGCTTCCCGGCGCGCGGGTGCCGCGCGGCCGGCTCCATCCGCTGACCCTGATGATGGAGCAGATGCTGGACATCTTCGCCTCGATGGGTTTCGAGATCGTGCCGACCCAGGACGTCGAGGACGATTTCCACAACTTCGAGGCGCTCAACTTTCCGCCCGACCATCCGGCGCGCGAGATGCAGGATACGTTTTTTCTGCCGGGCGGGATGCTGCTGCGCACGCATACCTCGAACGGCCAGATTCGGGTGATGGAGCAGCGCCGGCCGCCGCTGGCCGTGGTCTGTCCGGGCAACTGCTACCGGCGCGACGAGCTGAGCGTGCGGGCGTCGCCGATGTTCGCGCAGATCGAGGGCTTCATGGTCGATCGCGCCGGGCGCATCACGATGGCCCATCTCAAGGGCGTGCTGAGCGAGTTCGCGCGCGCGTTCTATGGACCGCGGACCGCAGTGCGCTTTCGCACGAGTTTCTTTCCGTTCACCGAGCCGAGCGCCGAAGTCGACATCAGTTGCCTCCTGTGCGGCGGCGCCGGATGCCGCGTGTGCAAGCAGAGCGGATGGACCGAGATACTCGGCTCCGGGATGATCCATCCCAACGTGTTGCGCAAGGTCGGTTACGATCCCGCCGAATACCAGGGCTTCGCGTTCGGAATGGGCGTCGAGCGGCAGGCGCTGCTCAAGCTCGGCGTCGACGACATGCGGCTGTTTTTCGAGAACGACCTGCGCTTTCTCGCCCAGTTTCCTTCGTTCGCTGCGCGCTCGTCGTCCGCCGTGCTGGCGGCAGCGGAAGGTGCGGACGCCGGGCAATCCGATTCGAGCCCACGCTCATGAAGCTGCCGCTTAGCTGGCTCGGCGAGTTTGTCGCGCTCGACGCCGATGTCGAGGAACTCTGCCGGCGCCTGACGCTCGCCGGCCTCGAGGTCGAGAACCTCGATCGCGTCGCGCCCGGCTTCAGCGACGTGTTTGTGGCGCGCGTGCTCAAGGTCGAGCGCCATCCCAACGCCGACCGGCTCAACCTGTGCGACGTGGATGCGGGAGCGGTGGGGCGTTTCAGCGTGGTTTGCGGCGCGCCCAACGTTCACGCCGGGATGATGGCGCCGTTCGCGCGAATCGGCGCACGGCTTATCGGGAGCGGGCACGGCGCGGGACGTCGAGCCGCCCTGGCCGACGCGCCGCCTCTGGAGGCAGCAGTCATCCGCGGCGTGCGCTCGGAGGGGATGCTCTGTTCCGAGCGCGAGCTGGGATTTTCGGAGGATCATGCGGGCATCCTGGCGCTGCCTGATGATGCGCCGGTGGGGGTGGAACTGGCTTCTTTCTTGCGCGCCGACGACACCGTGCTCGATATCGCGATCACGCCCAACCGCGGCGACTGCCTGTCGATCCTGGGCCTGGCGCGCGAGGTCGCCGCGCTCTTCGGCCTCAAGCTGAAAGCGCCGGCGGTGAAGGCGGCGATACTCAAGCCGCGCGGCGTTCGCGGCGGCGCTCACGGCGCCGACGATGAGGCCGGGCTCAAGGTGGAGATCCTCGCGCCCGAGTTGTGCCCGCATTACGCGGGCCTGCAAATCAGCGGAGTCAAAATTGCCCCTTCGCCGATCGCCATCCGGCGCCGGCTCGAACTGTGCGGGATGCGCGCGCTTAACAACGTGGTCGATGCGACCAATTACGCGATGCTCGAGCTGGGTCAGCCGCTGCATGCTTTCGACAGCCGCCGGATCGCCGCGCGCACGATCGTCGTGCGGCGCGCCGGGCAGGCGCCGGACGGCGCGCTCGACCGCGAGTTCATCACGCTCGACCACGTCAAGCGCACGCTCGCGCCGGACGATCTGCTGATAGCGGATCCGCAAAAGCCCCTGGCGATCGCCGGCATCATGGGCGGACTTGACTCGGAAGTGAGCCCGGAGACCACCGAGCTGGTGCTCGAGAGCGCCTACTTCGAAGCGATGGCCATCGCGCGCACGGCGCGGCGGCTGGGATTGCGCAGCGAGGCGAGTTATCGCTTCGAGCGCACGATCGACCGCGGCGGTCAGGTGCGAGCGCTGGCGCGAGTCGCCGAGCTAATCGTCGCAAACGGCGGCGGCCGGGTGGCCGCGCCGCTGGTCGATGCTGAGCCGCGACCCGCCTCCGCGCGTCAGGTGATGCTTGATTTGGGTGCGCTGAATTCGATTCTCGGCGTTGAGATTGCTGCAGCTGAGGTCCGCGGCCGGCTGCACGCGATCGGCGCGGAGGTCAAGTCGGGCGGTGCGCGCCGGCTGATCGTTACGCCCCCGTCGTTCCGGCCGGATTTGAGCGAAGCGGCCGATTTCGCCGAGGAAGTCGCGCGGCTCAGAGGCCTGGCTGAGATCCCGCCGACGCTGCCGTTGCGCGCCGTGACGCCGGCGGTGCCCAACGACTATCGCGGCTTTATCGGCGCCGCGCGCGAGGCGATGATCGGCGCCGGGCTTACCGAGCTGCGCACGATCGCGTTTATCGCGCCCGCGGATAATCGGCGCTATACCGGCACGGGCGGCGAGCCGGTCGGCGTTATCAATCCGCTCTCGGCTGAGTTGAGCGAGTTGCGCCTAAGCCTGGTACCAGGATTAATCGGCGCGCTGCGCTTCAATTTGAACCGCGAGGCCGTGGCCTTCCACGCCTTCGAGATCGGAAAGGTGTTTTCAATCGATGGCGGTGCGCCGCGCGAGCACGAGCGGTTGGCCGCGATCGGCTATGGCGACTATGCCCTGGGCGCGGTCGGCCAGCCCGCGACGGCGGCGAGCTTCTGGACGCTCAAAGGCGTGATCGAGCAATGGCTGAGCGCGATCGGTCTGGGCGCGCGCGTCGCGTTCGAGGCCGCGGCAGAGTCGGAGTACGCCTTTCTGCATCCGGGACGCGCCGCGCGAGTCATGTTTGACGGAAAAGCGATGGGCTATCTGGGCGAGCTGCATCCCGCCGAAGCGGCGCGAGTCGGGTTGAATCGTCCATGCGTGCTTACTGAACTTGACTTGGTTCATCTCCTTGCATATGGTTTTCTGCCGCGCCAAGAGGTCAGCGCTCCACCGCGTTTTCCGGCTGTCCGGCGCGACCTGGCTTTGGTCGTGGATGGAGGTGTTTCGGCGGCACGGGCAATTGCGGCGATTCGCGAGAGCGCCCCGCCATTGCTCGAAAGCGTCGAGGTCTTCGACGTGTATGAGGGCGAATCGATAGCGCCGGGCAAAAAAAGCATGGCGCTGGCATGTCGTTATCGCGGGAAAGATCGCACGCTCACGGATGAGGAGGTGAACCGCGCCCACGCAGAGCTGACTGAGCGGGTGCGGAGCGAGTTGGGTGCAGAGTTGCGGCAGTAGGAATCCCGTTCGGGGGATCCGGCTTGGGGGACGAAGCTGCGCAGAATATGACCAAGGCCGACCTCGTGGATCTAATCTACGAGCGCATAGGTTCGTCCAAGAAGGAAGCCTGCGAAATCGTGGAAGAGGTATTCAGGATCATCGAGGATTGCCTGCAGCGCGGGGAAAAGGTCAAGATTTCAGGCTTCGGCAGCTTCGTGGTCAATCACAAGCGCGCGCGGCGCGGGCGTAATCCGCAGACCGGCAGCGCCATCATCATCGATTCGCGCCGTGTGCTATCCTTCAAACCGAGCCAGGTTCTCAAGAGCCTGGTAGCCAACGGCACCAAGCGATCGGCATGACTTCCAACGCGCGCCCCGCGCGCTCATCGTCGCGCAAGCGCCCGCGCCCGCCGGCGGCGGAATCGGGCGGCGAACAGTTGATGAAAATCGGCGAGGCGGCCAAGGCACTTGGGGTCGAGGCCTACGTGCTGCGCTTCTGGGAAACGCAGTTTCCCTTCCTGCGCCCGCGCCATGCCCAGTCCAAGCATCGGTTCTATTCCGCGCAGGATCTGCGAACGCTCAGGATGATTAAGCGGCTCCTGCACGAGGAGCGTTTCACCATCGAGGGCGCGAAAAAGTACATCCGCGAGGTCGGGCTCGAACACGCGCTGAGCGGCAAACAGCCGCCCTCTCCCACCCACGGCGCGAGTAATGCCCGCGCCGGGAGCGGCGCCGGTCCCGCCGGCGGCGACAGCGCGCGGCGCGCCCTCGCCGAAGTGCGGCGCGAGCTGGAGTCGCTGCACAAGCTGCTCGAAAACTGAGCGTTCCGCGATAAGCGACAGGGACGGCCGCGAGGCCATCTCGCGATTTGCATCGCCGGTGCGCGGCGGATTCCCGCGCGCAGCGTCAGTCATCCTCGCTTGGGGGTTTGTCGGGCTTTTTGCTGGGCGCGCCGTCAGCGCGGGCCGCGACTCGATCGGTCGTGCGATCGATCAGATCGCGTACCGTGAGGCCGCCCAGCGTTGCCCGTTCGGCCTCGCGCAGGCGGCGCAGCATCGCGGCCACGCGGGCATCGGAGGGCGTGACGGTCGGCGCGTCGCCCCTCACGCAATCGACCACTTCTTCCAGGCCGATGCTCGAGGAGTCGCGCGCGAGGAACAGCCCGCGCTCGCCGTCCTCGGCCGCGTTTTCGATGACGATGCGGCCGCGCTCGAGCCGCCGCAGCACCTCGACCACGACCTCTTCGTCCACGGCGAGTTCGGCCGAGAGCGTCGCCGGCGTGACCGTGGCGCTGCGCCCGCGCATCCGCTCTCCGAGCCTGAGCGCGACCGCGAGCGCGACCGAGCGCTCGCTCATCGACCACGGGTCCGTGTACAGCGGCTCATCGCGGCGCTCGATCGCCGCGGTGATTTCGGCGCCCAGCAGCACGATCACCCAGGTCATGTAGATCCAGGTCAGCAGCAGGGGGACTGAAGCCAGCGCGCCGTAGATCGCGGCGTAGCTCGCGACCCCGTACTGGAAATAGATAAAAGCCCATTGTGCGAACTGGAGCAGGGTCGAGGCGACCAGCGAGCCGATGAGCGCGGCCTCGATACGCACGCGGCGGTTGGGAAAGAACACGTACAGGAAAAGGAAACCCGCCCAGATGGCGATGCTCGAGCTGATCCAGGCTGCGCCGCTGACGTAGCCCGAGTGGATGCCCGGCAGATGTTTGACCAGCACCCGGCGCACGCCGATCGCCCCGGCCAGCAGCACCGGCACCGCGAAGGTCATGCTCAGGTAATCGGCAAATTTGCGCGACAGCGTGCGTCCGCGCACCACGCGAAAAATATTGTTGAGCGCCTGTTCGACGGTCCCCAGCGTGAGCACGACCGTGACCAGCAGCGAGGCGGCGCCGATCGCGCCCAGGGTCCGGGCGTTCACGTTGGAGACGAAGGCCAGCAGGCGCTGGGTGATCTGGGGCGAACTGGCGCCGAGGAAGCGCTCGAGCAGCGGCCGAATCGATTCGGCGCCGCCCAGCCCGTTGAGCGCCGACAGTGCGACGGCAAGAATCGGCACGATCGACAGCCCCGCCGTGTAAGTCAGCGCCGAGGCCCACAGCAGCACATTGTCGCGCTGGAAACCGTCGGCGGCGCGCTCGAGCACGCCGGCGGCGCGTGATCGGAGCGCGCGGCTCAGCCGCGAATCGCGCGCATGCGCGCGCGCGAGCAACCCGGAGAGAAAACCCTGCGCCATGAGGTCACCGGTCCCGGCCGAGGTGTTAGCCGGATAACAAGCAAAGAAAATGCCGCTGAACTGTACTCATATTTCCGCCGGATGTGCAAAAAAAAGAACCGTGGGGCGGACGGCGCTCACGCGCCGTCCGCCCCCACTACCACACTCCCCTCAACCACCAAGGCTGCGGCCCGCGCGGGCCGTATGCCGGATGGGAGTTATCCCTGTTTTACTCGGAAGCCGTCCGATTATCAGCGAGCAATTCGCCGGAAGCCGCGCCAAGCGCCGCCGGCGCGGCGCTCGGCTGGGCTGCCGCCGCGCGGCGCGCGGCTGCCGTCGGCCTGCCAAGCGGCGTCAGCTGCAGTTCTTCCGCGCACTGCTCGACTACGCGGTAGGCGAGCTTGCCTGATTCTATTTCCTGGCTTATTGCGCACAGCACGCTGGCCATCGTAAGCGCCGTAAGCACCGCCGCCAGCACCGACAAGCCCATCGCGCCGGCCAGCATCGTGGTCCCGGCGGCGACGGCCAGGCCGATCCGACTCAATCGGCTCAGGCGCACGCGGACCGCGACATGATTCTTGAGCCGCGCGGCTTCATGCTCCTCGTCGGCGGTCTTGAACTCCAGCCGCGTCCACGGGTCCGGCCGTACCACGAGGTCGTAATCGTGCCAGCCCGCATCCGGCGCCACGGCAAGGCCGGCGCGCGAGAAGCGGCGCGCCACCCGCTCGAGCAGGCTCTCGCGCGTGGTCCACGCCTCGTTCCAGTAGGACAAGTGCAGGCTGCGACTCAGCGCGCGCAGCGAGGGGCGCTGGCGTGGCGGGTTCTCGAGGCTGACGCCGCCCGAGCGCATCCGCGTCTTCCAGCGAGTCCAGGTCCTCACCATCGGTCCGCTCCAGGCAAGATAGGCGACGAGCAGCCGCGACCCCGTCGAGTCGTGGCACGCTTCGAGCGGCGCCTGCCATGCATAATGAATCGCCCATAGCACGCTCACCGCCAGCATCGCCAGCGCCGGCAGCGGGGAAAATCCTGCCGCTCGCGAGAGAATCGCCGCCGCCGCAAACACCAGGTTCCATTCCAGCGTTTGCGGCAGAAAGTTCAGAATCCCCGGCACCTCGTCGCGCACCGTCTGCACATCCGCGGTGCGCCGCGTCCATCCGATCCGCCGGCGCATCGCTCCCGGAATAGTCGCGGCCAGGCCCGGGATGGTTCCGCGCCATTTGATTTGTCCAAGCGGGTTGAAGCGTTCGGGATATTTCAGATAGAGCGCGGCCTCGGCCCGGCCGTACCCGCGCTGCTGCCCGTAATACGCCTTTACCGTATTGCGGCGGAAGTGCCATACAAAGGCCGCGGGACAATAGCCCAGGCCGAATCCCGCGTCGAGCATCCGCCAGCAGATATCGACGTCGTCGCCCGCTGACGTGAACTGGGGATCGAACCCACCGATCGCGATCAGCGCCGTCTTGGTAAAGACCATGTTGCAGCCGGCCAGATGCTCGGCGCGATCATCCGCGACCAGCACGTGACACGGCGCGCCCGGCGCCGCCGCGACGCATCCCTCGACCCGGCCCTCTTCGTGCGGCGCGTAGTTGGGGCCGCCGCAGCCGTCGAAGTTGCCGTCGACCATCGCACGCACCATCAGGGTCAGCCAGTCCGGATCGACCACACAGTCGGAGTCGGTGTAGGCGACAATCTCGCCGCGCGCCGCGTACAGGCCGACATTGCGCGCGACGCTCAGCCCCTTGTTGGGCTGGCGGATCAGCCGGAACTCCGGAAATTCCATCGCGATCTCAGCCGTGCGGTCGCGCGAGCCGTCATCGACGACTATGACTTCGTAGTTCGGGTACTTGAGCCGGCGCAGCGATTCCATGCACGGCAGCATCGTGCGCTCGGCGTTGTAGGCGCAAATCACCACCGAGACCATCGGCGTGCGCGCCGGATGCGGCGGGCAGGTGCCGTTGAGCGAGATGAAGGCGCTGGTCTCCTCGGCGCTGAGCGGCCGCGCCTGAAACGGGTCGGTTAGCTTCGGGAGCGGATCGGCGGGAGCCGGCGGCGGGGCGACCACGCCGGCGGCGCCGACACCGAAGGCGGTCGTCACGAGCTCGTCCTGACCGGGATACGCGGCGGGAAATTCGATCACTACCGGCCGCGCCATCGCGAGATTGTGCAGTGCCACCACAAATGACGCCAGGTCGGCGGGTGCGAGACCGCCGGCTTCGGCGTAAAGGAAGTCTTCCGATCCGCTGGCGAGCGCGACCGTGGACGGGCGATGCTTGAGCGCCACCAGAGCTTCGGGGGCGCGCGCGTGAATCTCGCGCACGATACGCGCGAGCGCGCGCTGTGTCCGGCCGACCCCGCGCATCCGCAGCGCATCCGGCGCCACCGGGCAATCGACCAGGTAGCCGATGAGCGACGGATGATTGCGCCAGGTCCTGACCGTACGCATCACGGCGGCGGCGGCCTTGCGCACGCCCGCCGAATCCTCGAGCATCCCGGGATCGACCGCGATTTCGACCAATGCGTACAGCCCAGTATAAATCGCGAGATCGAGTACGCATTCCGCCTGCGCTTCGGTCAGCACGAGTGCGGTCGTGTGCCCGGCGTGCAGGCACTGCAGCCGATGCCGCAACATCAGGCGCGCGGCGAGATCGTTCGCCGCGCCGATGTCGCCAAGACGCGTCGCTTTGAGGAAGAATTTCTGACCGGCGCGGGAGAAGAACTTTCCCTGCGCGAGGATAGCCTGACGGGAGGAGTCGCCGGATAGCACGAGTCTTCCCAACAGCCAAAGCTGTGCCAGTTGAAAAATCCTTGCCGCACTTGCCTTCCGCGCCGGCCCCGGGGTTCACCATCAACGTATTGGGATGCCGCTTAACCCTTTTGCGACCCCGGCGCAACACGGAGCGGGAGTTGGCGCCGGCCCGGTTGCAATCCCGCAAGTGGGCCTTGTAGAAGGGAATTTTTGTCGGTGTTATAGATTGATCGGGTACATGGAGCAGTCATCCGACAAGCGGCACCGATCGCGCGATTCGGCTGCCCATCAGGGCAGCAGCGCGCAAGGCCGGCACACCCAGCCCGGCGCGCGCGGATCCGGCCGTCGCGCGCTCGTCGCGCACCGGCCCACCGACACACCGTTAAAGGCCACCCCCGAGGAACTGGCATCGATCCGCCAGCAGCTTGCCTCGATCGAGCAGGCGCTCTCGTCGCTCTTCGGCGCGGATTATCGCCGCGGCCCGGAAAGCGAACGCTCACGTCGCGCCGCCGCCGACGTTATCGATCGCCACTTCGACCGGATCGTTGCGGAATGGACCGCGGCGATTCGCGGAATGCTGGATGAGCGCTCGCTCAGGAAGTACCCGCACATCCCCGAGGACTGCGCCAACGCGCTCATCCGGTTTGTCGAAAACCTGCGCGACCGCGACAACCTGGGAACCTATGTCTATCTCCGCCGGCACTGCCAGGAGGGGATGCTGTCGCGGGTGCGGCCGTCCGAGTTCAACGTCCTGCACATCGCGCTCAAGCAGATCATCCTCAAGCGCGTGCACGCGGCGCTCAAAGGGCGGCCGCGCTGGGAAGGAGTGCGCGAGGCCGTGGTCGCGGCGGTGGACGAACGGCGCCTGATGGTCTCGCAGTTCTATATCGAGTCGCGCGAGCATGCGCTGCGCGTGTCGGAAGAGAAATACCGCACCACCATCGATCACGCGCCCGATCCGATGTACGAGATCGAGCCTGACACCTGGATCGTGCGCGGCGCCAACGCCGCGGCCGAGGCCATGTATCGGAGCATGCCCGACCATGATTCCCAGCCGCTGGTGGGCCGCAGACTGACCGAGCTGGGCCCGCCCGAGGATATTCCGCATATCCTGCATCACGTCGAGAAGGTGGTGCGCGAGGGTTCGGATCAGATCCGCGACTGGCCCGAGGCCGGGCACTATTTCGACGTCAACTCGGCGCTGATTTCGTTCGGCAAGGAGCGGTTCGTGCACATGATCCTGCACGACGTGACCCAGCGCCGCGAGATGCTCGATGAACTGCTGCGCACCGAACGCCTCGCCGCGGCCGGGACCTTCGCCGCGGGCGTCGCGCACGAGGTCAACAATCCGCTCGGCTCGATCTCGTCGCTGGTGCAGTCGCTGCTGCCGGACGAGACCGATCTTGCGCGGCGTACCACGCTGCACACGATCCTTTCGCAGATCACGCGCATTTCGACCACGCTCAAGGACCTGGTCAACTTCGCCCGCCCCTCGGCTTCGCAGCGCGGGCGCTTCGATCTCAACGAACTGGTGCGCGAGACCCTGCGACTGGTGGCGTACAACAGCCGCTTCCAGGGCATCAGTTTCGATCCGCAGCTCGCGGGCGATCTCAAGCCCGCGTACGCCGACAGCAACGAAATCCAGCAGGTGCTGATCAACCTGATCTTCAACGCCGCCGACGCCAGCCAGCATCGCGGCGGCACCATCCGGGTCGCCACCGAAAACCAGGCCGGTCACGACCACGGCGGGCAGACGAAGAAGGTCATGATGCGTGTTACCGACAGCGGCGTCGGCATCCCGCCCGAGAACCTGAGCCGCGTCTTCGATCCGTTCTTCACCACCAAGCCGGCAGGCGCCGGCGTCGGACTGGGGCTGTCGCTCTGCCAACGCATCATCCTGGCCAATTTGGGTACCATCCGCATCGACAGCGAAGTCGGCAGGGGCACGTCGGTGACGATCTGCCTGCCCACCTTCGATAGCGAGACGGCCACTGCCGCCGAGCTGGTGCCATGAGCGAAGCCGCCCCGCTTATCCGCGAGAGCCTCGCCGAGCGCGAGCACACGCCCGCCCCGCAGCGCGGCCCCTACCACATACTGGTGGTCGAAGATGAAGACCTGATGCGCGCGATCATCGCGCAGCTTCTGCGCAGCGAGGGGTACACGGTATTCGAGGCGCACGCGGCTGAGGCCGCGCTGGCCATCTTCGAGCGCGAAAAGGTCGATCTCGCGATAATCGACGTGAACCTCGGCGGCGGCGGCAGCGGCCTGGAACTGTTGAGCCGCGTGCGCGCGCTCGACGCCGAGGTGATGGGCATCATCGTGACCGCCTATCCGAGCGTCGAGTCCGCGGTGCACGCTCTCCACGAGGGTGCCTACGACTACATCACCAAGCCCTTCGCCAACGATCATCTCAAGGCGGTCGTGCGCAACGCGCTCGCGCAGAAGGCGCTGTTCCAGGAGAACCGCTTTCTGCGCCGCGAGCTGCGCGAGAAATACCGCTTCGAGAACATCATCGGCAAAAGCGACACCATCGAGCAGGTCTTCCGGGTAATGGAGAAGGTCGCGCGCACCGACTCGAGCGTGCTTATCACCGGCGAATCGGGTACCGGCAAGGAGCTGGTCGCACGCGCGATCCATTTCACCTCGGAGCGCGCGCACGCGCGCTTTCTGCCGATCAACTGCGGCGCACTGCCCGAAAATCTGCTCGAGAGCGAGCTATTCGGGTACAAGCGCGGCGCCTTCACCGGCGCCGGCCAGGACAAGGTCGGCCTGCTCAAGGCGGCGGACAAGGGCACGGTGCTGTTCGACGAGATTGGCGACATGCCGCTTGCGCTCCAGGTCAAGCTGCTGCGCGCGCTGCAGGAGCGCGAATGCTATCCGCTCGGATCCAACGACCCGGTGAGCTTCGACGTGCGCGTGCTCTGCGCGACCAATCGCAACCTCGAGCGCGAGGTCAAGGAGGGCCGCTTCCGCGAGGAGCTGCTCTATCGCATCAACGTGATCAACATCGCCATGCCTGCATTGCGCGAGCGGCGCGACGATATTGCGCTGCTCGCCAATCATTTCCTGCGCAAGTGCGAAAAGCAGCTCGGACGCACCGGGATGCGCTTTTCCAAGGGCGCGATGCGCCTGATGATGAGCTATGCATGGCCCGGCAACGTGCGCGAGCTGGAAAACAGCGTCGAGCGCGCCGCAATCCTGGCCGAGACCGACGTGCTCCACGCGCACGATCTGCCCGACAAGCTTTCCGACAAGTCAGTCACCGCGCCCGCCGCGAGCGACGGTCCGGGCATGACGCTCGAGGAGCTCGAGCGCGAGCATATCCGCCGCGTGCTGACCGAAGTGCAGGGCGACAAGGTCCGCGCTGCGCAGGCGCTCGGTATTCACCTGTCGACGCTCTATCGCAAGGTCCAGCGCTACCGGCTCGAGAACGTGGGAATGGGCGAGGGCGGGGGCCAGCCCGGCGCTGCACGCGGCGCTCCATAACGCGAGGCAGCTTTCAGGCAGGCCCGCAGTCAGCTTGCATCGTGGCTGGTAGGCCGGTAGCAATCGGCGTAATCACGCGATAGACTTGTTTTACAGCACGGCTCTCATCCCGCTGTGCGGAGACTACAATGGATATTTTCGCGCCATCTCATTTGTTGGTTTTGCTGGTGATCATTTTGATCATCTTTGGTCCAAGCAAGCTCGGCGACGTCGGCGGCGCGCTCGGCAAGGCGATCAAGGACTTCAAGCGGGCGATGAACGAGCCGGATGCGGCGGCACAGCAGGCGCAGAAGACTGCCGAGGCCAAGCCCGCGGCCGAGACTAATCCAGTCAAACCATCCTGATTGCTTCCTGTTTTGCGCCGGCGGCTTCCTGCCGCCGGCATTGCGGCGCTTGCAAACAGCGCCCGCTCTCCCCTAAAGCATCAACCACAGTCGCCCGGCGCGCGGCCGCGAGCCTGGCTCAGTGCTCCAGCGCCAGATGCGCTGATCTTAGGTATCGGAGAACCGGGGGAATTTGAAAACCGCTCGAATTCTGATCTGGACGGCGGTGGCGGCTGCCGGCGCTTACGGCCTCGGCTACATCGCGCTGGCCCGGGGTGAAAGCCGGCCGAGCGCGCTGTGGTTCGTGATAGCGGCGGTATGCATCTATGCGCTGGGTTATCGTTTCTATTCGCGCTTCATCGCGCGGCGCGTGCTCGAACTCGACGACAGCCATCCCACGCCCGCGGTCCGACTGAACAACGGCCGCGACTACGTGCCGACTCCGCGATGGATCACCTTCGGCCATCACTTCGCCGCCATCGCCGGGCCGGGGCCGCTGGTCGGCCCCGTACTGGCAGCGCAGTTCGGCTATTTACCATCGACATTGTGGATCGTGATCGGCGCGGTGCTCGGCGGTTGCGTTCAGGATTTCGTGATTCTCGGCTACTCGCTCAAGCGCGACGGCCGTTCACTGGGCAAGATGGCGCGCGACGAGATCGGCCCGGTCGGCGGCCTGGTCGCGCTCGTCGGCGTGCTGCTCATCATGGTCATCCTCATTGCCGTGCTTGGCGTGGTCGTGATCAACGCGATGAAGATGAGCACGTGGGCGACCTCGACCGTGGCGGCGACCGTGCCGATCGCGATGCTGGTCGGGCTGTACATGACCTACTTCCGTCCTGGCCGGATCCTCGAGGCGTCGGTGCTGGGCGTGGTGCTGATCCTGGCGGCCGTGCTGGGCGGCCGTTACGTGGGCGGCTTCTCGTGGGGACAGTGCTTCGCGATGGACGCGCCGCACCTGGCGCTGTGGATAATCGGCTACGGCTTCATGGCCTCGGTGCTGCCGATCTGGCTCCTGCTGGCGCCCCGGGATTATCTCTCCGCGTTCATCAAGATCGGGACCATCCTGGCGCTGGCGGCCGGCATCGTGGCGATGCATCCGGCGACGCTGATGCCGCCGCTGACGCGTTTCATCGACGGCAGCGGCCCGATTTTCGGCGGCAAGATTTTTCCTTTCGCCTTTATCACGGTCGCCTGCGGTGCGATTTCGGGGTTCCATTCGCTCATCTCCTCGGGCACCACGCCGAAGATGCTGGAGCGCGAGGGCGATGCCCGGATGGTCGGTTACGGATGCATGATGATGGAGTCGTTCGTGGCCGTGATGGCCATGATTGCGGCGATCATCGTCAAGCCGGGCATTTATTTCGCCGTCAACTCGCCCGCCGGCGTGGTCGGGACCGGCGCCGCGGCGTGCGAGAAGATTTCCGGATGGGGCTTCGCCGTGACCGACGCGGAAATGCGTTCGCTCGCGGCGTCGATCGGCGAGCAGACGCTCTATGCCCGTACGGGTGGGGCGCCTTCGCTGGCGGTGGGGATGGCGCATATCTTCGCGCATTCGCTCGGCGGACAGGCGGTGATCGCGCTCTGGTACCACTTCGCGATCATGTTCGAGGCGCTGTTCATCCTGAGCACGCTCGACGCCGGCACGCGCGTGGCGCGATTCATGTTGCAGGACCTGTTAGGGCAGCTTCATCCGGCGCTGGGTAACAGCGCCTCTTACGCCAATATCGTGACGACGTCGGCGCTGATCGTCGCGGCATGGGGCTACTTCCTCTATTTCGGCACGATCGATCCGCTCGGCGGCATCAACTCGCTGTGGCCGCTGTTCGGAATCGCCAACCAGATGCTGGCGACGATTGCGCTGTGCGTCGCGACCTCGGCGATGGTCCGACAGGGCAAGGGGCGCTACGCCTGGGTCACGCTGACGCCGCTTTGCTGGCTGGTGGCGGTTACGATGACTGCCGGAATGGAAAAGATCTTCAGCGCGGCGCCGAACGTCGGCTTTCTTGCCCATGCAGCGCAGCTCGCAGCCGAGCGCGAGCTGCCGACGACCACGGCCGCGCGCGCTGCCACGATCGAGCGGCTCATCTGGAACGACCGCGTGGACGCCGCAGTGACCGTGATTTTCATCGCCGTGGTCTGTGCGATCCTCGCCGATTCGCTTAGGGTGTGGCTGCGGCTCGGACTCGCCCGGCGGGCAGGCGCGCCGACGGAGTCGGTCGCCGCCTGATGTGTACCGGCGCGCGGCGCGGAGGCGGTTGCAAGCTCGCGTTCATGGTAATCTAATGATGGGGCAGCGGTTGGTTTGAAGAGGACTGCCCGCCGATGATAGCTGGGTCCTGCGCAAGGGAAGACCGCGAACCCCGCCAGGTCCGGAAGGAAGCAACGGTACCGGTTGACTCCCTGTGCCGCAGGGGTGCCTAGCTATCACTCGACGGGCAGTGTCGTGCTTGTCGCGCGGCTGCTCGGCGCGGAAATCGCGGACGACTCGGATATCCCATTGACCCGGATGCCTCCGACGACCGGAGATCGATGACCGAATATCGCTGATGGCTACCGATCCTGCATCGCACCTCGTGCTGGCGCGCAAATGGCGGCCGGAGCGCTTCGCCGAGCTGGTCGGCCAGGAGCACGTCACGCGCACGCTGGCGCAGGCGTTGCAAAGCGGCCGTATCGCGCACGCCTTTCTCTTCACCGGCATCCGCGGCGTCGGCAAGACTACCGCGGCGCGCATCCTCGCCCGCTGCCTCAACTGCGAAAAAGGGCCGACGCCCGAGCCGTGCGGCGAATGTGCGGCCTGTATCGAAATACGCGAGGGCCGTGCGCTAGACGTGGTCGAGATTGACGGCGCCACCTACCGGAAAATCGACGATGCGCGCGCGATCATCGAAAACCTGAGCTATCGGCCGGCGCGCGACCGCTTCAAGATCTACATCATCGACGAAGCCCATCAGCTCACCGATCAGGCCTTCAATGCGCTGTTGAAGACGCTCGAGGAGCCGCCGGCCCACGTCAAATTCATTCTCGCAACGACCGAGCCGCAGAAGATGCCGGAGACGATCCTCTCGCGCCTCCAGCGCTACGACTTTCGGCGCATCCCGCTCACCAACACGCTCGCCCGTCTCAAGGAGCTTGCCGCGCGCGAGCAGATCGAGGTCGAGGAAGCCGCGCTGCGCCTGCTCGCGCGTGAGGCGGGCGGCAGCATGCGCGACGCCGAGCGCATGCTCGAGACGGCGATCGCCGCGCTCGGCCGCGACATCACCGAGGGCGCGATCGCCGAATCGCTCGGCGTTGCGGGGCGCGGCGCGGTGTTCAAGCTCGCCGAGGCGATTCTGAATCGCGATGCGGCGGCGGCGCTCGGCGCGGTCCGCGAGCAGCATCGCCGCGGCGCCAACCTGGAATCGCTCGGGCGCGACCTGCTCGAGACGTTGCGCAACCTGACGGTCGCCAAATTGCCTGCGACCGATGAGCTGAATCCGCTGGCCGATCTGCCCGATCACGAGGCGACCGAGCTGCGGCGTATCGCCGAGCGTCCGAGCGCGCGCGACCTGATGCGCCTGTTCAAGCTGATGGCCGATGCGCAGGAGCAGATCATGCGCTCGCCATACCCCGATTTGCTGCTCGAGATGATCGTGGTGCGGATGGCGACGCTGGCGCCGGTGATGGACGCCGACGAGCTGCTGCGCGTGCTGGGCGGGACGGGCGGCACGCCCGCCCCGCCCAGCGCGGCGAGTGGCGGGGGCGCGGGGTCGGGCACGCGCGCGAGCGCGCGCGTGCCCGACCCCGCGCCCCCGTCACCGCCGCCCGCCACCGGCACGCGCCGCCTGCGCGTCGAAGGTGAGGTCAAGGCCGGTGCGCCGCTGCGGGCGATGCCGCCGCCGTCGGCGGCGGCATCGCCCGCAGCGCTCGGCCCGGGCGCGGCCCCAACCGCCGGCGCGGTGCCGTCCGGACTCGCCGGCGGCGACTTGCCCGAATTGCGCGAGCATATTCGCGCGCGCCGCGCCGCGCTCGCCGGCTTCATGGAGCAGGGCGCGGCGCTCGCGCTCGAGGGGGAAGTGCTGCGCGTCTTCCCGCGCAACGACATCTACATCCGCTATCTCAACGACAACCGCGCATCGATAGCCGAACTGGCGAGCGAACTCTACGGACGCAAGCTGCGTGTCGAAGTGTCGCTCGCGGCAGCGCCCCCTGATGCACGCGTGGCCAAGGTAGGCGGCGTGGCGGATACGGCGGCGGCCGCCCCGGCCGCCGCCGTATCCGCCGCCAACGGGTTGGCCGTTGGCGCGGAGCAGGGTGATATCGCCGCGGGCGAGAGCGGGCTGGCGTCACCCAATGGCGCGTCGACACCGGCTGCGGCCTCGGCACGAGCCGATGCCGAGCACGCGCCGGCGCGCGATCTCGTGTCGGATCGCCAGGCGCTTTATGCCGACCCGGTCGTGCGCCGGATTTTTGAAGAGTTCCAGGGCCGTCTGGTCGAGGTCCGCGAAATTCGCGAACCATCCGCGAAGCGAACCGCCCCTCCAGCCGGAATTCCGTCCGCGCCGGATCCGCTACCCAACAACGTCTCGGCGTCCCCGGCGATTCGGCGGCCGCCGCCACAGGAGTGATGCCGTGTCAGACGAATTCGACTTGTCCGCGATGCTGCGGCAGGCGCAGGCGCTGCAGGAAAAGCTCAAGCAATTGCAGAATGACGCGGCGGAGAAGACCGTCGAGGCCCAGGCGGGCGGCGGAATGGTCCGCGTGGTGGTTGACGGCGCGATGCGCGTGCGGCGAATCGAGATCGACCAGTCGATCGTCGCGTCAGGCGACAAGACAATGATGGAGGATCTCGTCGTCGTCGCGGTCAACGACGGGCTACGCCGCGCGCAGGAGATGGTCGCGCAGGAGATGGGCAAGCTCGGACCGATGGCCGGGATGGGTTTGCAGGGGCTTTTCGGCGGCGGGAGGTCTTAGCGCGAAAAGCATGCGCGCGCGGGATGCCGCAGCGCAGGTGCCGTGGAGAAGCAGCGCGCAGGCATTCGCGCGTAAGCGCAAAAGATGGCAGAGAACAATCTCAAGCGCGCCGACGGCCTGCCGCCCGCGATGATGCGCCTGGTGCGCGAGCTTTCCCGCCTGCCCGGCATCGGCGAGAAAACCGCATCGCGGCTCGCCTTCAACCTGCTTAACCGTCCGCGCGACGAGGTTATCGCGCTTGCCGAGGCGCTGCTCGAGATGAAGGAACGCGTGGGCCTCTGCTCGCAATGCTTTGCGCTCGCCGACGCGCCCCGCTGCCGCATTTGCGACGACCCCGAGCGCGAGCAGGACGTCATTTGCGTGGTCGAGGGCCCGGCCGACCTGATGGCGATCGAGCGCGCGCGGAGCTTCGGCGGCGTCTATCACGTGCTGCACGGCGCGGTCGCGCCGCTCGACGGAATCGGCCCCGACGACCTCAAGATGAAGGAACTGCTGATGCGCCTGGAGAGCCCGGCGGCGGTGCGCGAGGTCATCATCGCGACCAATGCGACGGTCGAAGGCGAGGCGACCGCGCTTTACCTGGCGCGGCTGCTCAAGCCGCTCGGGGTGAAGACTACTCGGCTCGCGCGCGGCCTGCCCGCGGGCGGCGACCTGGAATACAGCGACGCGGCGACGCTCTCGAGCGCGCTGACCAACCGGCGCGACGTCTAGCGGACGGCGGAATTTGCCGGCGCCGAGTCGGCCAAGTCCGCGCAACGGGCGAGGCGCTTTGGCGCGCGCCCGTTGAAAACTTGCAAGGCGCGCAAGCGCGGGGTTAGGCTGAACTCGAGTTGCGGTTCACAGACGACCCCGGCATTCGAGGCCGTGAAATTCTTTCAGCGGTCTGCGTACAGTGATCTCGCACGGATAACATTCTGAAAAAGGAAGGTACCTGACCATGGCATTCGAACTTCCCAAGCTGCCTTACGCGATGGATGCGCTGGCGCCGCATATTTCGCAGGAAACCCTCGAGTTCCATCACGGCAAGCATCACGCGACCTATGTCACCAATCTCAACAACCTGGTCAAGGGCGGCAAGTTCGAGAACGCGCCGCTCGAGCAGATCATCAAGGAGGCCGGTCCCGGCGGTCTGTTCAACAATGCTGCGCAGCATTTCAATCACAGTTTCTACTGGACCTCGATGAAGCCGCGCGGCGGCGGCGAACCCGGCGGCAAGGTCGCCGACGGCATCAAGAAGGCCTTCGGCGACTTCGCGGCATTCAAGAAAAAATTCTCCGATGCGGCGACGACGCATTTCGGCAGCGGATGGGCCTGGCTGGTGCAGAAGAGCGACGGCGCGCTCGACGTGATCGCGACCCATGACGCGGATTCCCCGGTCGCCCACGGCATCAGGCCGATCCTGACCTGCGACGTGTGGGAGCACGCCTATTACATCGACTACCGCAACGCACGCGCCAAGTACGTCGAGGCGTGGTGGAACCTGGTCAACTGGGATTTTGCCAACTCCAACCTGAAATAGCGCGCACAGACGCTGTCGGTGTTCCCGGACCCGTCCGCGAGGTCGCCGGCATTCTGCGCGAGTGAGCATCGCAGGGGAGGGCTCGACTATGGAGTTGCTGGAGAACCGCGTCGCGATCGTGACCGGCGGATCGGGCGCGCTGGGCCGCGCCGTGGTCGAGCAGTTCCTCATTGCCGGCGCGCGCGTCGCCGTGCCGTTCATCATCGACGCCGAGGTGCCGCTGTTGGAGCAGCGCCTCGGCGGGCGCTTTCCCTCTTCGCAGATTCTGCTGCGCAAATGCGATGTAGGGGTGGAGGACCAGGTCGCAAAGCTGGTCGATCAGGTAGTGCGGGAGTTCGGCAAACTCGACATCCTGGTCAACCTGGTCGGCGGATTCTGGGGCGGCAAGCCAATCGCCGAGACGTCGCTCGACGAATGGCAATCGATGTTCGATCTCAATTTGAAGCCGACCTTTCTCAGTTGCCGCGCGGCCGTGCCCGCGATGAAGCGCAACGGTTACGGGCGCATCGTGTCGGTCAGTTCGCGCAGCGGCCTGACCGGTGCGGGCGACTTTGCCGCTTACGCGATCGCCAAGGGCGCGATCAAAACGTTCACCGCTTCTTTGGCCGAGGAAGTTCTGGCGGACAATATCCTGGTCAACGCAATCGCGCCGAGCACGATCGACACCGAAGCCAACCGCAAGGCGATGCCCAGGGCGAAGCACGAGAACTGGGTCAAACCCGAAGATATCGCGCGAACCATCGCCTATCTCTGTTCCGAAGATTGCCGCGTAACCTCGGGCGCGGTCGTGCCCGTGTACGGAAAAGCCTGACGCCCGCGCGCGATCAGATCTGATACATCGCGACCGACTTGCGCCGCTGCGCCAGCGACTGCAGCGACGCGCGGCGCAGCACGCCTATCACCGATTCGCGCACCTCGCGCCAGACCTCGCGCATCGGACATCCGCTGTCGCGCGTGCACAGCGTATTCGCGCCGTCTTCGAGGCACTCGACCGGCGTGTAGTCGCCCTCGATGACCTCGACCACGTCCGCCATCGTGATACGTGCCGGCGCCCGCGCGAGCATGTAGCCGCCGCTCGGACCCTTTTGGCTCAGAACGAGGCCGCCGCGCTTGAGTTCGATTAGCAAACGCCGCAGGTAGTTCTCGGGCACGCTCTGGGCCGCCGCTATCTCCTCGACCCGCAGCGGTTGCGCGGTTGGGTAACGGTCGGCCAGCATCAGGAGCGCCTTGAGCGAATAGTCGACGCCGACGCCGAATCTCATAGGAACCCTCGATACATTTCTATCATGAACCGACGCTGCGGCGAATAAGAAACTCATTAACTCATTTAATTATTTGACTTATTCTATCTCTTAAGTCATTTTTTGTCGGACGGAGCTTTGAATTTGGAGACCGCTAGCCGAGCGGCAGCAGACGATTCAGAGGCAGCATCAGTATGAGCAAAGAAATTCGCCTGAACGCTTTTGACATGAACTGCGTGGTTCACCAGTCGGCCGGCCTGTGGACGCATCCGCGCGATCGCGCGGTCGAGTACTCGACGCTCGAGTATTGGACCGAGCTTGCGCAGATCCTGGAGCGCGGCTTCTTCGATGGGCTGTTCATCGCCGATGTTCTCGGGGTTTACGACGTGTACGGCGGCAACGCCCGGACCGCACTCAGCCAGGCCATCCAGGTGCCGCTGAACGACCCGGTGCTGGTGATCCCGCCGATGGCGGCGGTGACGAAGCATCTCGGCTTCGGCGTGACCTGCACGCTCTCATTCGAGCCGCCATATCCGTTCGCGCGGCGGATGTCCACGCTCGACCATCTCACGCGCGGACGCGTGGGATGGAACATCGTGACCGGCTATCTCAACAGCGCCGCCAAGGGCGTGGGGATGAACGCGCAGAATGCGCACGATCTGCGCTACGACATCGCCGACGAGTACATGGAAGTGATGTACAAGCTGTGGGAGGGGAGCTGGGAGGACGATGCGGTGGTGCGGGATCGCGCGCGACGCATCTTTGCCCAGCCTGAGAAGATCCACAAAATTCATCATCAGGGCGAGAATTACCGCGTCGAGGCGATTCACCTATGCGAGCCGTCGCCGCAGCGCACGCCGGTGCTCTACCAGGCGGGGGCCTCGGATCGCGGGCGCGACTTCGCCGCGCGCCATGCGGAATGCGTCTTCCTGCTGGGACCGTCCAAACAGGTGGTTGCGCCGCGTGTCGCCGATATTCGTGCGCGCGCGGCGCGCTACGGGCGCAACCCGGCTGAGATCCTGATCTTCACCCTGATGACCGCGATCGTGGGCCGGACCGAGGCCGAGGCCAGGGCGAAGTTCGAGGATTATCGGAGCCACATCAGCCATGCCGGAGCCCTGACGTTGTTTTCGGGATGGACCGGGATCGATTTTTCGCGCTACGCGCTCGACGACCCGATTCGTTATCTCAAGAACGACGCGATCAACTCGGCGGTCGAGGCCTTCACCTCGGCCGATCCCAATCGCACCTGGACCGTGCGCGAGATCGCCGAATTCGTCGGCATCGGCGGCATGGGTCCGATCCTGGTCGGTTCGGCCGAACAAGTCGCCGACGAGCTTCAGTCGTGGATGGAAGCGACGGATATCGACGGCTTCAACCTATGCTACGCCGTGACGCCCGAGAGCTTCAGCGACTTCGTCGAGTTGGTGGTGCCTGAACTCCAGCGCCGCGGCGTTTACAAGCGGCAGTATCGCGAGGGCACGCTGCGCGAGAAGCTATACGGAGCCGGACGCGCGCGTCTGCCGGAAAACCATCCCGCGCACGCTTATCGTCCGCATACCGGCTCGCGCCAGCACAACGCCGCGGTGGCGGCGGCGCTTTCGGCCGCGGCGCCCGCGCAATCGTGAGCGCAGCATCCAGCATCGTTTCGGAGGTCGCGATGGAATCGCAGTGGTCAGCGGATTCTTCCGTCAATGGGCAGTCCGTCAATGAGCATTCAGGCGAGAAGCGGGCGGGCAGCGCGCGCACGCCGGCGCCCGCCCCGGCACGGCCCGCGACAGCCGCGCACGTGATTCGCGATGACCGCGAGGCGATCGACATCGCGCATCGGCTCGCGCAGGAATTCGCGCGCGGGGCGTCGGAGCGCGACCGCGTGCGCCGCCTGCCGCTGAGCGAGCTTGATCGGTTCTCGCAAAGCGGGCTGTGGGGAATCAACGTGCCGCGCGCCTACGGCGGCGCGGAGGTTTCCTACGTCACACTGACCGAGGTGATCAAGATAATTTCGGCCGCCGATCCGTCGATCGGCCAGATCCCGCAGAACCATTTTGCGGTGCTCGACATGATCCGCCTCGCCGCCGGCGAGGAGCAGCGGCGCCACTTCTTCGCCGAGGCGCTCCATGGTGTGCGTCTGGGCAACGCCTTTGCCGAATCGGGAAGCAAAAACGCGGGCGAATTCCGCACGCGCATAGCACAAAGCGGCGATGGGTTCGTCGTCAACGGGCGCAAGTTCTACTGCAGCGGCGCGCTGCTGGCGCATCTGGTGCCGGTCGCGGCGACCGACGAGTCGGGCCGGCTACAAATCGCTATTGTCGAGCGCGATGCGCCCGGCCTGACCATCATCGACGATTGGTCGAGCTTCGGGCAGCGCACCACGGCAAGCGGGACGGTACTGCTGGAGAACGTCGTGGTGCCCCTCAGCCATGTATTCCCAGCGTATCTCGCTTACGATCGCCCCACCGCCAACGGTCCGGTATGCCAGATCATCCAGGCTGCGATCGATGCCGGCATCGCACGCGCGGCAATTGCGGACACGATTCATTTCGTGCGCAATTACGCCCGGCCCTGGATCGATAGCGGCCAGGAGCATGGCTACGAGGACGTTCACACCATCGCGCGCGTTGGCGACCTGCAGATTCGCCAGCATGCGGCCGAGGCGCTGCTCGAGCGCGCGGGCCGGTTCGTCGATGCGGCGATCGCGGAGCCTGACGAGGAAAGCGTGGCGGCGGCCTCAATCGCGGTGGCCGAGGCCAAGGCGCTTACGACGGAGAGCGCGATTGCGGCGAGCAATCGCCTGTTCGAGCTGGCCGGGACGCGCGCCACGCTGGACGAGCACAACCTGGACCGGCACTGGCGCAATGCGCGCACGCATACGCTGCACGATCCGGTGCGATGGAAATATCACGCGGTCGGCAACTATTACCTGAACAATATAAAGCCGCCGCGCCACGCCTGGATTTGAGCGCCGCGCTATCGCGCAGGCGGATTGTATCGGGGGAAGCGCGCCCGCCGTGGAATCCGCTATGGGTTGCTGAAGCTGTCGGCCAGGTCGGCCAATTCCGGGATGCGATAGCGTTCACCGCTGTACGCCTTGTACATCAGGAAGATCCACATAATCGCCAGCAGGAGATTGACGATCTCGAGCAGCGCGGAAAGCAGGCGGCCGAGCCCGAACGGCAGCACGGCGATGAACACGCCGAGCACCACGTTGATCACGATCACTGCGAGCGAGAACGCGATCGACTGGCGCGCGTGGAAGCGCACGAACTCGTCCTTGTCGTACGGCTCGAGATACAGGAACAGGATTCCGGTGACGAGTCCCAGCAGGTAGGTAGCGGCTGCGACCACCTGGTTTTGCGGCGTGACGCTGCTGCTGCTCTGAACGTCCATCGTACTACACCTCCTGCAGGACCGTCGCAGCCCGTTGGGGCGCGTCGACTGAGCACCATGCCGGCGTTGCCGCGGTGTGCGCGCGATCGTCCGCCGGGACATTTTCGATTATCAGCGCGAACATCCTCGCGCAAGACGGCCCGCGTGCGGGAGCTGCCCGCATCGTCTGCGGACGATCGCATGGGCACGCGACGACGGCTACACCGGGCGCTTCTTCGAATTGCCCTGGAGCTGATGCAACGCCGCTTCGTTGGCGCGCGCGGCCGCGCTCATCTCGAGCTGGGCACGGATACGGCTGGCGAGCTGGCGGCGAAACACCGGCTTGGCCAGAAAATCGCTCACGCCCAGGCGCATGCCTTCCGCGCGCGCGTCGAGGTCGTCGCGCGCGGTGATCATGATAACCGGGATCTCCGCGGTGGACGGATCCTCCTTGAGCTTGCGGCAGACCTGGAAGCCGTCCATGTCGGGCATCATCAGGTCGAGCAGGATGACGTCAACCGCGCTTTCGCGCGCGAGCTTGAGGCATTCGGCGCCCGAGACCGCGCCGATCGCGACGAAGCCCTCGCGCTGCAGATGGCGCGCGAGGATCGACACCGTGTCGAGGTCGTCATCCACCACCATTATCTGCGGCAGTCTAGCTTTCGGCGCTTTGGCGCGCTGCTCGGCCATCTCATCGCCTCACGATTCGTCGTTCCATCCCGAGCCTCCGGGCGCGATCACGCCGCATCGCCGCAGTTTGGCGGAAAACGTGGTGCGCTTGAGCCCGAGCAGTCGCGCCGCAGCCTGCTTGTTGCCGCCGGTCTGGCGCAGCGCCTCGTTGATCATGCGGCCCTCGAGCTCGCGCACGATGGCGCTGAGGTTGACGCCGCCCTCGCCGAGCGTCATCGGCACGCGATTTTCGGCGGCCCGTGTCGTTGTCACCATGCCGGGCGGCAGAAGATCGGTGTCGATTACGGAGCCCTCGCACATGATTACCAGGCGCTCGATCATGTTTTCGAGTTCGCGCACGTTGCCCGGCCAGTCATACGACCACAGGCTGACCATCGCCGCCTGCGACACGGTCCACTGACGATCGGGAAAGCGCGTTTGTAAACGGGTCAGGAAATGCTCGACCAGCAGCGGAATATCCGAGCGGCGCTCGCGCAGCGGCGCGATCGCGATCGGTACCACCTGCAGGCGGTAGAACAGATCCTCGCGGAACGTGCCCCGTTTCACTCCGGTCAGCAGATCCGAGTTGGTGGCCGCGATCACGCGCGCGTCAATTTTGCTCGCGCGATCCGACCCGACCGGCCGTACGATACCGTCCTCGAGCACGCGCAGCAGCTTGGCCTGAAGCTGCAACGGCATCTCGCCGATTTCGTCGAGGAAGATGGTGCCGCCGTCGGCCGTGCTGAACAGTCCATGCCGCGGCCCCGCGGCGCCGGTGAAGGCGCCGCGCTCATGCCCGAACATTTCGGACTCGAGCAGCTCGTGCGGAATCGCCGCGCAGTTGACCGCCACGAAGGCGCGGCCGCGCCGCGCCGACAGCGTATGGATCGTCCGGGCGACGACCTCTTTGCCCGTTCCGCTTTCGCCGCTGATCAGAACGGTGGCGTCAGTCACGGCGACGCGCTCCACCAGCGCGCGCAACTTGACCATGCTGGGATGATCGCCGACGAGGGTGCGATCGGCTGCGAGTCCCGGCCCGGTATCGCTCCTGGGAATCGGAGCGATGGTCGATTGCCTCTCCCCTAATGGCATCCGATGGTCTGACAAAGCAGTGTCAGATTGTGTCACGCCGGGCTTGCGTCAACAAGCCAGTATCGCCCGCAAGCCGGTTCGGTAGTGTGACTATTCAGGCGTGGTTCGGAGAATTATCAGTGTAGCGAAGTGAGATAGGCGTAACAGGGAATATTCCGGTCAAATTTCACCATCCTCGATTTCGCGACGATATATTGCCGCTTGCCCCGGGCCCTCGGCGACCGAGACTTCCATCGACTTTATTCCCGCAAGCGAATGTTGATCTTTGAGAGCCGTAAACAGCTCGCTCCAGATGAATCGAGCAAGCTCTTCCGCGGAGCTGTGTGCGATCGGCAACAGACAAGCGTCGGCTTCGGGCAGTCGGAATTCGTCCGCGCCGTAACAGATGCGCAACTGTTTCCCCGCCAGATGTTCGATTTGCAGACAGTCGCTCGCGGCCGGCACCAGCGTGCGCTCGTCGAGGCGGTCAACGATGTTCCTGGTCAGGCGCTTGATCAGCCCGAAGTCGAGCACGTAGCCGGTCGGCGACAGCGCGCCTTCGACGCGCACGCCGACCTGGTAGTTATGCCCGTGCAGCGGCTCGCGGAACCCTGGATAAGCAATGAAGTGCGCGGCCGAGAATTTCAGATTCTCCTTGGCGACGTGAATGGAAAAGCCCGACGACACGGTCGTTACTCTCTCGCGCGGTCGCGGCCGCACGCGCTGAACGCCGCCAGGCATTCGCGCATAACCCCGGTGAACTGGGCGCGGTAGCGCGCATCGTCGAGCGAGGCGGCGCGCAGGAAACGCACGAGTTCGCCCGGGGCGGCGGCGATAAACCGGCGCGCCAGCTCGCGGCCCCAATCGCTTTCCAGCTCGAGTTCCTCGAGCAGGTCGTCGATCGCGAGCCCATGCATCCCGCCGAGCACGCATTCGGCGAAATAACCCGCCTGGCCCGCGCGATCGAGCGCGAAGCTCCGCACTTCCATCGCTTCGCGCATCGACAGCAGCCGCTCCATTCCCAGCTCGTTGCGCCTCGAGCGCACCGCGGGATCGCCGCTGCCCTCGTAACCCGAGCCGATCGCGGCAATCGCGACGCGGCCGTCGTCGAGCGGCACCGGATGAAAGATGTATCCGGGAGAGGTGTAACCGACGAGCTTGCGCAATGCGACACGGTAGGCGAGCAGGTCGAATTGCGTGCGCTCGGCGACCTCGAGCAGGAACTTGCCCAACGAGAGTTCAGCGGCGTCCGCGAGCGCGATCAGCTCGAGGAACGTCGCCGGGTCGTATTCCTCGCGCCGCGCGATGAGCGGCGCCCACTCGCGATCGAAAACCAGTCCGACTGCGCCGATGCCGCCGCCGTGATCGACGTCGGCGCGGGCGACGATCGGCTCTTCGCGCCGTATCGGCTCGAGGTCCATCGCCAGGTAATGCCCGTGCGTCGAGGGCTTGGCGAAGCCGCGCCGCGCGTTGCCGAGCCGCACGGCGAAGGCGTCGCGCGCGATCAGCTTGCTGCCGCCGCCGCGCCGCTCGGCGAGCAGTCCGTAGCCGCTCAGCAGCGAGCCGTAGCCGATCACGAGCAGTGTGTCGTTGGGGCGATGATTCGCCGCGCCGGCAGGGCGGCCGTTGACCGTGGCCGCCGCGGCGCGCGTCGAGTGCGCTGGGGATCGCTCGGACCTGGCTTTCAAGTGCTCAATCTCCGTTGTGCGCCCGCCTTCTGGATAATCGTAGCCGAGCGCGGACGCGCTTCAAACCCACATCAGGACGCCGCGCGCGGGGACGCCGGCACTGCGCCTGACGGCATTGAGATACAGCGCCAGTTGCATCCGATATTCCTCGAGGCGCGGCGCGATATCGGCGTCGGTCTTGAAATCCGCCACCACCCATCGCTCGCCGCCGTCGACGCGTTCCGGAAAAGCGAGATCGACGACACCCTCGACCGTGACTCCGTCATCGAGGTTGACCACGATGGGGCACTCGCGCCGGAGCGCCGGCCCCGCGGCGGCCGCGGCGCGCATGAGCGGAGCGGCCAGCGCGGCCGCGACGGCTTCGCAGGCGGCGGCGATTTCGGCCTGCTCCGCGCCGATCATGCGGGCGAAGAAATTCGCCGCGCGCGCGATTGCGGCGGTGTCGGCGTCCAGTGCGACGCGCGAGAGCATCGCGTGGACCAGGGTGCCGAAGCGCGCGCCGTGCGGCCGCGCCGCCGCGCGCGCCACGCGCTCGAGCGCAACATGCTCCGGATCGCCGAGCCATCCGGGGCGCTCGCCGCGCTCGACCATCCGCGCCGCCAGTTCGGTCGCGGCGACCGCGTCGAAGGTCTTCGTGCCGCCCGCCGCAATGGCCGCGCGATGTCGCGTCAGCCATTCCTCGTACTCGCGCGCGCCGGCCGCGGCGACCCGCTCGCCCTCGTCGGCGGTGAGCAGGCGATGCTGCCGCAGGCCCATCGTTTCGCGCACGTCGAGCTGGAGCCGTGCCGGATCCCACCAGACGACGCGATGCGCGCCGGCCTCGGCGCGATGGAGCCCGGGCGCGACGCTCAGCGCCTTGGCCGGCGCGCGGGGCGGCCGCGTGGCGACGCTGTCGTCGCCGAAGGCCGGGCATCCCGGCGGAGCGGTTTCGAGCGGCGCACGCCAGTCCGTGCGCGCGGGATAGATGACCGGGTTCAGCCGCGAGAGCCATCCGTCGTGCGCTCCGCTGCCGACCGCCGGCACAATCAGCAGGTCGCGCGCGCGGGTTGCGCCGACGTAGAGCAGGCGGATTGCCTCCTCGCGGTCGCGGCGCAACTCCTCTTCGGCATGCTCGAGCAGCTCGCGCGGCGCATGCCCGGCCAGTCTGAGCGCGCAGCGCCCGCTTGCCGGATCGACCCATCGATGAGCGTCGCCCGCGGTCTCGTTACAGGTCAGGTCCGCCAGCAGCACGATCGGGAACTCGAGGCCCTTGGCGCGATGCACGGTCATGATGCGCACGCCCTCGGCGCTCTCTTCGACCACCGGCGCGTCGCCGCTCTCCTCGCGCTCGGCCCGCGCCTCGAGTTCGTCGACGAAGCCGCGAAACGAGCGCGCTGCGCGCCGCGCCTCGTAGCGCCGCGCCATATCCATCAGGCGCATGATATTGGCCAGCGCCTGTTCGCCGGTCGGCCAGATCGCGATCGCCGCGTGCGCGCGCACGGCGGCGAGCAGGCGGGCCATCGTCTCGGCGATCGGACGACGGTTGCGGCCGCGGCTGAGCTCGCGCAGCACGCCGAGCGCCTCGCCAATCGGCTTGAGATCGGCGGTCAGGTCCGCAGGAATCCTGCGGAACGGATGCAGCGAGCCGACGGTCTCGCGAAAGCGCAGCAATGCGCCGTCGTCGAGCGCGAACAACGGTCCGCGCAGCGTGGCGAACACCGCCAGCTCATCATCCGGGCGTTCGATCGCGCCGAGCGCGTTGCGCAGCGCCTCGACCTCTTCGCGTTCGTTGAACGACCCGCCTTTGACCAGCACGTGCGGGATATGGCGCGCCTCGAGCGCCCGCACGTAGGGCCGGGTGACGTCGCGCCCGTACGCATTGAAGCGGCGAAACAGCATGCAGACGTGGCGCGGCTCGATCGCCACGCGCCGCTCCGGCGCCTCGCGCGTGGTGACGGTCCATCCGCTCTCTTCGATGAGCCATCGCATCAGCGCCGCGGCCGCGTCCGGCGACGATTCGTCGATCGCGCGCTTGGTGACGTACCCGCGTTCGTTGTACGGCGCCGGCACCGGCAGCACGACCAGCGCGGGCTGGGACGCGCAGTCCGGGCGCGACGGCATCAGCGCCGAGTAGGCAGGCTGCGTCGCCGATTCCGACTGCATCAGCGGCGCGAACGCCGCGTTGATGGCGCTTTGCAGCTGGGGCACGGCGCGAAAGCTGACCGTCAGATGCTCGAGCGCCGCGCCGCCGCTCCTGAGCAGACGGTCCTTGATCTCCTGGTAGAGCGCAACATCGGCGCGGCGGAAACGATAGATCGACTGCTTGGGATCGCCGACGATGAAGAGTTTGCCCGGACGGGGGCGGGCGCGGCGCCAGTCGGCTTCTGCCGGATCATCGGCGGCGAGCAGCAGCAGGATTTCCGCCTGCAGCGGATCGGTATCCTGGAATTCATCGACAAAGATGTGCGTCAGCCGCTCTTGCAGTTCGCGGCGCACCGCGGCGCGATCGCGCACCAGGTCGCGGGCGACCAGCAGCAGATCGATGAAATCGAGCACGCCGGCGCGCTTCTTGGCTTCTTCGTAGTAACCGACGATCGGCCACAGCTCGTCGCGCAAAAGCGGTGCCAGGTTCGCGCCGGCTGCGTCGCGGAACCGCTCGAGTCTCCCGCGCAATGCGGCGCGGCGCGCGACGACCTCGGCGCGCGAATGCGGCCCGAAAGCTTCTCCATAGCCCTTCCATCGCCAGCGGCCCTCGTAACCGCGCAGCAACCCCAGCAGCGCCGCCTCGAGCGCGTCGTAGTCGCGCCCGCGCACGGTTTCCAGACGGGTGGCTTCAGCGATCGGGCGGGCGATCTCGCCGAGCGCTCTGGCGAGCCAGTCGTCCGGGTCGACGCGTTCGGCTAGCGCGCCCAGCGCGGCGGTTTCTGCGATCAGCGCGTCGATTTCCGGATCGCGATCGAATGGCTGATGACGCCACGGGGCCGCGAAGTCGCGCCATTGCATCAGATCCCAGGCCGCGGAGCGGATGATCGGGCGCGGGCCGTCGCGGTCGAAGCCTTCGCGCCGGCGCAGCAGGCGGCGCACCCCCTCGCCCGGCGCGGCGAGCGCCTGTTCGAACCATCGCGCGAAGGCGGCGTCGAACAGTTCGCCGGCGATATCGTCCGGCGCGACCTCGAACCTCGGATCGACGCCGGCCTCGACCGGGCGCTCGCGCAGAAGATCGGCGCAAAACGAATGAATCGTGCCGATGCGCGCTTCCTCGAGCTGGCCGAGCGCGCGCGAGAGGCGACGGCGCTCGTCCTCGGCGCGCGCCGGATCGCCGCGCGCGGTTTCGATCGCGGCGCGCAGCCGCAGCTTGAGTTCCCCCGCCGCCTTTTCGGTAAAGGTGACGGCGACGATGCGGCCCAGCTCGGCACGCCCGCCGGCCAGCGCGGCGACGATTCGCCGCACCAGCGCCGTGGTTTTGCCGGTGCCGGCGGCTGCTTCGACAATCAGCGTGGTGTCGAGATCGTCGCCGATGCGATCGCGCACCCGCTGATCCGCAAGCTCGCACGCCGGATGCCCAGACATAGTGGCGCTCATCGCGATGCCCGCAACTGCTCGAGCGCGGCCAGACGCGGCTGCGGCTTCATCCCGACGCGCGTCTCTTCGTAGGGTCCGCATACCCGGCGGTAGTCGCACCACTGGCAGGCGCCGTCATCCGGAGCGGCGGGCAGAAAGCCGTCTGTGATAGCGCTCTCGACGACGGCGGCGAATTCGCGCGCCGCTTCGCGCGCATGCTGGTCAAGCGCCACCACGCGCTCCTCGTAGCCGCCGCGCGACGAGCAATAGTAGAGGCGCCCGGACTCGACCGGCGCGTCCAGCAGCCGCTCCGCCGCGAGCGCATACAGCACCGGCTGGAGAAACCGGCCGCCCCCGATGATCAAGTCGCCCGGCGCGTCGGCCCTGCCGCTCTTGTGATCGGTCACGCGCAGGCGTCCGCCGAGGCTGCGTTCGACCAGATCGATCGAGCCGCGCAGGATGAGCCCGGCCTCGAGCGCGACCGGCTCGACGCGGCTTGCCGGGTCGGCCTGATCGCGGCCCTCCAGTCCGAAGGCGAGCTCGAAGCGCTCGGGGGTCCACGGCTGGGGATCGTCGGCCGCGCGGCGCAGCCATTCGCGCAGGTCCGCGCGGATCGCGTCGATCGCGTCGTTCCATACGCGCTCGATCGCGGGCGCGAGCCGATCGTGCCATGCGGCCGCGATCCGCTCGAGCGTCGCATCCATCGTATGCAGCGCCTCAGCGAGCGTGGCGCGCGTGACCGGCAGGCGGCGCGCCGCGCGCAGCGCGGTCAGAAGCTCGAACTGGACCTCGTGCAGCAGCGCGCCACGGGTCAGCGGATCGATCACCTCGATCGCCTCGGCCTCTTCGCGCGGTTGCAGCTTGTGTACCGCGTAGAGCAGAAAACGATACGGGCAGGCCGCAAAATGCTGCAGTGCGGTCGCCGAATAGGAACGTGCGCCGAGCCGATGGCGTGCGAGCGCGGTGCGCACCTCAGCCGGCGGATCGACCAGCCCGTCAGCCGGCGTCCAGCGCCTGAGCCAGCGCCGCGCCCGCGCGCGCAGGGCGCGGGCGAGGTGCGGGTTGGCGCCGAGCAGGTAATGCGCGGCGCCGGTGGTGGCCGCCTCGTCCCGCCCCGCCAGGCGGTTGAGCACGGCGAGGTCGAATTCGGCGTCGTCGATTGCATCGGCGGCCTCGCGCGGCGCGGGCCATCCCAGCCGCACCGCCTGCTCGCCAGCGGCCCGCCGATCGAGCTCGTCGAAGCCCGGCAGACGGCCCTCGGCCGCGCGCAGCACCTCGAGCGCGTAAAACGAGGGCACGCGCGGACGCCCCTGATCGAGGTCCACGCGCGGAAACGTGAACAGCAGGCGGCGGCGCGCCGCCCCGGCCGCCAAATGCAGCGCGAGACGCTCGGCCGCGGCGCGTTCGTGCTGACGCTCGAGACCGTGTCCGAGGCGCGAACGCGCCGCGTCGGGCAAAATCGGGTCCTCGATAAGCTTCTTCGGAAAAACCCGCTCGGTCAGGCCGGGCACGATCACGACGTCGAACTCGAGGCCGCGAAGGTCGTGCGCCGCACTGACCATGACCGCGCCGTAGCGCCGGCGCGGCGCGGGCGCTTCGAGCCGTCCGAGCCGTTCGGCCAGCACGCGGCGCACCTCGTCGAGCGCGATCGGTCCCACCGGCGCCATCGGCTCGAGTTCCGCGAGCGCCGCAAGCACCGGCGCCGCATCGCGCACGGCCAGGAGCGTCAGGCGGCGCAGGCGCTCGAGCCACTCGCCCCACGCCGCGCGTGCCGGCAGCGCGGCGAGCGCGTCGATATGCGGGATTGCGATTTCGCGCAGGTGCGCAAGGTCCATGCGCTGTCGATCGATTGCCGCGGCCCGCACGTCGTCATCGCCGAGCGCGCGCCGGCGCGCTTCGAGTTCGGCGCGCAGGCCGTCGAGGCGCCGTTCCCAGCGTTCGCGACTGCCGATCACCGCCGCATCGACGAGCAACCGCTCCCATCGCCACGGCGCGCGCAGCGCGCCCTCGACCACTGGCACCGGATCGGCGGCATCGAGCGCCTCGACTGCTCCATCTTCCGCCGAAGCGGGAGGCGGCGACTCCGGGGGCACAGCCATGCCGGCGGACTCGAGATCGGGCGGCACGAACGCCGGTGCGCGATCGCCGTCGGGATCAGGCACCTGCGCCAATGACAGGTACTCGGCGTAGCGATCGGCGGAGAGATGCTCGGCGGCGCACGCCAGCAGGGCGAGCAGCGCGCGGCCTCCCGGCTCGGGGCGCGTTGCCCCGCGCGTGAAGCAGGCCGGGATGGCGGCGCGTGCGAGCGCTTCCTCCAGGTACGGAACATAGCGTCCCGAGGCGTGCAGGGCGACGGCGATGCGATCGAACGGGACGCCGCGCCGGCTCTCGGCGATGATGCGGCGCGCGATCTCGACGCATTCCTGCATCTCGCCCGGCGCGGAGACGACCTCGACCGTTTCGTCCAGCCGGCGCTCGGGCGGCGAGTCGTCGCTGAAGAGATGGTCCTGCAGCCGGACGATCGATTCGCCCTTCGCCGCCGTTGCGGAGGGCGGCGCAGCGCGCGTGACATCGACGCCGAGCGCTTCGGCCAGCATCGTCGGCGTCGTCGCATCGCCGTGCGGCACCGTTGCGAGGATTGCCGGCGCGCGCGCCGCCAGCGCCGCGTAAAACCTGCGCTCGAGCGCGGTTGCGACCGCGACGTCGAGCATCACGATCGGCATGGTCGCCGGATGCGGCGCCGGCTCGGCTTTGACGATCTCGGCCGCGAGCGCCAGCATCGCGGCGCGATCGGTCAGGCGCGCGTCGCTGAGCTCGCGCTCGTAGGCGGCGAGCAGCGCGGCCAGCGGCGCGCCGATCGTATCCAGCCGCGCGAGTTCCGCGCTGGTCATCCCGGCGAGCCTGATTTCGCCGAGCGTCCGCGCCAGCGCGCCTGGGAATCCGGGTCGATCGGCCACCGGCGCGAAATAGCCCAGCGCGTCCGCGGCGGCGAGCCTGTGAATTGCGCGCGCCGCGATGGCCTCGAGGCTCAGGCCGGCCGCGGGCGCGAGACCCGCATTGAACAGCCGCTCGGCGCAGAGCGCGCCCAAAAGCCGCGCCGGGGTCATGCGATGCACGCCGAAGAGCGCGCGGTCCGCGCCGACCGCGCGCACGAGGTCGTCGGCGGCGGATTGCCGCGGCGCGAGTACCATCACCTCGGCCGACGGCCCAAGCTCCCGCAGGCGGCGGGCAGCCGCTTCGATTCGCTCGCCGGCGCGCGGCGAACAGACGATTGCATGTCGCGGAGACATCGGCGGAAGCGTCCGAGCGCCGGGCCCGCTGCGGCCCGCACCCGGCATCTAATTTCGGCCGTAAAGCTCCGCCCGGCAAGCGCCGCAGCGCGGCTTAATGCACAGTTCGCCGAGGCGCTTTCACAAGCCCGCGTTCAGAGTCGGGTGTTACTTCGAAAGATAAACCGGGTCGCCGATGCGTACCCGTCCGGGCACGTCGATCTGGCCGAAGACGCCGAGCGTGGCCTTGTGATGCTGTGCGGCGGCGCGCAGGACACGCAGGTCGCGCGGCAGCTCGCTCTGGGGATGCGTGGTCATTACGCAGCGCAGCGCCGGCTGCATCCTGGCGATCTTCAGCGATTCGCCGATTTCGATCGCGCCGTCGAGCCATCCGTCTTCGACGAATCCCCACGCATCCGTCTCGCCGGTATCGACGAAAATGTTGGGCCGGAAGCGGCACGGGTCGAGAACCGAATCGCCGCCGCACAGCCGCTGCAGCTGTTCGAGCGAAGCGCTCGAGAGCACGTGCACCGGCGCCGAATCGAAAAATGCCCCGCGCATCAGGCCGAAACTGTCGGGCATCGTCTCGCGGGTCAGACCGGGGAAAACCTGTTCGACCGGAACGTCGGCAAAAATCGTCTGCGGGTCGATTTCGCCGCGCGAGCGCTCATCGTCTTTGGCGCGCTCGATGCGCACCGGGCGGCTCATGGCGCGCGACAGGCGCTCCGATGCATCGGCGTCGGCGGCATGCGCGATGGAACCGTCGGGAAAGGTGATGGTGACCGGCGCGAGTTCGCCGTCGCGCGGCGGCGTATCGTAGCCGGCGCGGAAGCCGAGCATCGCGGGCCATTTCTTCGCCGTCGCGATTTTGCCGGACGCCTCGCGTATCGCCCACGCTCGATCGCCCACGCCGCCTTTGAGAGTGAAGGTCATTTCGGAGAGCTTCTCGCCGAGCATCGATTTGACCGGATAACGAAAAAGCGCACTGACGACGGCGATTTTACGGCGTTCCATCTATTGCTCTCCGCGCGCGCTCTGCGCCTGACGGGTCGACCTCGATTATAGCGCGATCAGAAATACGTCTTCATCCGTCCATGCTAGCCTGCGGCTCAAGTAGACGGCGCCGGGCTGGCGGCGGCCGCCGGCGATGGAACCGGCGTAGCGGCCGGTGTTGCAGGTGCGGCCGATGCGGTCGGCTCTGCTGACGTGGCGGGGCTCGCGACCGCCGC